>JADMIO012500449.1_pt1 | contig 12714 bp, 16 predicted proteins | sample 8958161 | NCBI WGS metagenome assembly JADMIO01 (sample SAMN16585339, study PRJNA669376) | soil metagenome | isolation source: Crop rotation soil | place: USA: Cullars Rotation, Alabama | collected 2011 | reverse complement strand
CCGTCATTCCCGCATAAGGTGTTTTTTATGGTTAGCTGATATGCAAGTGTGGCAAAATGCTGTAGAATGGTAATATCGCGCTGTTGCGTTGTAGTTGTGGATCCTGTAGATTCGGTTGCGACAACCCTGTAATTTCCAGCTATAAGTCCGCCCAAAGTAGTTGTGCTTTGAACAGAAATAGGCGTAGTCGCATCTGGAAGTCGATAAATTGCGAATACTACAGTTGCACCCGGTATCGTATTGGAAAGAGTAATAGTCAAACTTCCATTTGCCGTACACAATTCATCTGTTTTGGCCAAACTCATAGTAAAAGCTTGAGCAAACTGCATAAAGAAAATTAACGCAATAATTAAACAGATTTTTTTGCCTGACATTCTACCTACTTTAAAAATTTTAACACAATATAGATAAAATATCTTTTTTAGTAAAAATCTTGATGCCATATATTAAAAAAGGAGCAAATTCACTTTACTCCTTTTCTTTTATAATTCGTTTGCCAATGCTGTGATCCGCTTGATTTCCTGTTCCTTGCTTTTTGGATAGATCATCAGTACATTTTCATTATCGACAATAATATAATCATCAAGGCCATCAATAACGACAAGCTTCTTAGCTTCAGAACGGATGATGTTATTTGATGCATTTTCTAAAATTACCGTTGCATTCACAACCGTATTGTTGTTATCGTCTTTGTCTAATTTTTCGTGTAACGAACCCCAGGTGCCCAAATCATTCCAGTCAAAAGTGGCAGGCAGGACATAAACGTTTTTTGCCTTTTCCATCACGGCATAATCTATTGAAACATTTTCAGCATTTTGATAATTTTGATGGATGAAGTCCTTTTCGGTTGGCGTATTATAGCTCTCGGAACCTTGTTGGAATAACGCATTCATCTGTGGCTGGAATTTCTCAAAAGCTTCTGTAATCGATTTTACACTCCAAATAAAGATGCCACCATTCCAAAGGAAATTCCCTGCTTCCAAAAACGCTTTTGCCGTTTCATAATCAGGCTTTTCACGAAATTGGCTTACCTTCTTAACCGGATTGTTATCTGCTTTATCAAACTCGATATAACCAAAACCCGTATTCGGGAAAGTAGGCTGTATTCCTAAAGTCATCAACGCATTTTCCTTTTGGCAAAAATCAAAACACTGTTGAAGGTTTCTCGAAAATTCATCCTCATCTTCGATCCAGTGGTCGCTTGGCGCAACTACCATAACGGCATCGGGGTTTTGTTTCTGGATTTTTAACGACGCATATAAAATACAAGGAGCCGTATTCCGCATTGCAGGTTCTAACAATACCTGTTCCTGTTTTACCATCGGCAGTTGTTCCAGTACCAGATCATTGTAACGCTCATTCGTCAGGATCAAAATATTCTCAACCGGAATCAACTTTGACAAACGGCTGAAAGTCTTTTGTATCAAAGTATCTCCAGAACCCAGCATGTCGTGGAACTGCTTCGGGAAATCGGTGGTGCTTACCGGCCAAAAACGTGATCCAACGCCACCGGCCATCAATATTGCGTAATAATTTTTATTCATTTTCTTAGGTAACTGAGTTGCTAAGCAGCTGAGTTTTTGAGTTTCTTTATTATGGATACAAATATATTTATAATAAACAGTATTTGCAGAAATAAAAAGAGCAAAGCAGCAATCATTAAACATAAATTAACATACTGCATATTGTCGTAGAGTATAGAATCTGATTTAGGGGTAACAAGTGAATAAGGGAAAAAGAAGGCCAAAACCGAGACTGCCATTCCATAGATGTGAATCTTTGAAAGTATTGGAATCAGGGTAACTTTTATCCTTTCTAAAATCCAGTAAAATATAAAAAACACCGACAGGATTTCTCCTAAAAGCCAATACAGATATCTTTGGGCAATTACAAAATAAGTGTCGTGCACATTTACGTCGAGAGTATTTTCGCCGGTGGCGGCAAAACCCAAAAGTAAAAGCAGAAATGCCATTACTAATAATGCGATATGAGGTTGTTTTTTCAGCATCTTATCCCGGAATGATTTCTACCTCAGCATTTGCATTGAACAGATACAGCTTTCCTGTTTTTACCTCAAGGCACTCATAACGTTTAACACGCAGTCCTTTTTTCTGGAAAACCCTTCCATTCTTGATTCGGAATAAGCTGCCACTCGGCACTTCGTGAATGAAATTCATATCGGGTTTCCGTTCGTCAAATTGTTTCAACGCAAATGCCAAACGCGCATCGGTATCACTGCTCGCCGTTGGATTTCGGAAATGATTCGCCACCAAAGGCAAAACCGAATGCGGAAAAATCTCAGGCCGTATAAAAGGAACCATCAGCCGTTGAAAAGAGATTTTCCATTCATTGCCATGCGGTTTTATAAAACGCCCGTATTTTTCATAAGCAACCAAATGCGCAATTTCGTGAACCAACGTAATTAAAAATCGATATTTATTCAGATTGGCATTGACTGTGATTTCATGTTTGCCACCAACGGCACGCCTGTAATCGCCATGGCGGGTCTGCCGTTCATTTACGATTTTAAGATGTACATTGTTCTCCTTGATCAATTCGAAACAAGGAAGTACAGCATGTTCGGGCAGGTATTTTTGAAGGACTTCGCTCAAAATTTAGGGCGTTGATGATGAAACCTGAATAATTTTCCCGTTGTGGTATTTGTTTCCTGTCAGGGCAAAATTAAAAATATAATCTGCCATTTCCTTTGCGGATATTGTCGCTTCATAACCCGGGAAAGCTTCCTGCAGCATTTCGGTATTCACTGCTCCGAGTGCCAAAACGTTGAATGCGATTCCCTGATCCTTATACTCTTCAGCTAAAAGCTCTGACAAGGTAATCACCGCTCCTTTGCTTGAGCTGTAGGCTGCAAGCCCGGCAAACTTCATGCTTCCCTGGATTCCGCCCATCGAACTGATAGAAACCACATGGCTTCCTTTTTGCAGGTAAGGCAGGCAAAACCGCGTCAAATTGGCTACGCCAAAAACATTGACTTTATACACATTTTCAAAATCTTCCTGAGTAAGCTGCGCAAACGGTTTATTGACCAAACTTCCGGCGTTATGGATAATGATATCGGCTCTTTTCCAGGTTTGGCTCAGGAAACTCTCAACCTGTTCCAAATCAGATTCCTTTGCCAGATCGATCGAAAGGCAGGTTATGTTTGGATGCTCAATTAAAGCCTGTGGTGTTTTACGTGAAATCGCCAGCACCTGATGCCCGTCATTGGCAAACAGCAAAGCCAGTTCATAGCCGATTCCGCGTGAAGTTCCTGTAATTATTATATTCTTCATCTGCAATTTTAAGTCTGGTAAATATAATAAAAGTTGAAATGAAACAATTGAAATTTAACTGTAATACTTTCGGTAAAACTTGACTGCCTGAAATATACCCAACACAACAAATACCAACGGGATTATCAACAGCATTAGATAACGGGACAGGAATTCGACATTAGTTGCAAAATAATGCAGCATCAGTATTAACGCCAACATTCCGAAGAATGTCCCGGCAAGTGTTCCAAAAACATAAAAGTATTTTCTCGTATTGGAAACCTCTATATATTTCCCATTAAGCAAATACAGGTTCCAGCTCAGCCAGAACGGAATCTGGATAAAATTAAAACAGCTCAACACAATTCCGGTAAAAAAATAATTTGTGTCATCATACTTAAACAAACTGTAGTTCTCAGGATCGGAATTTCCTGCGGAGAAAAAAACATAAGCCAATACAAACATGAAAATTATCGAAAACAGATCAATGAATTTGAGCAGTTTTTCATTTTTGGCTAATGCATGGGCAAAAATAAGCGTGAGATAAATGACTATAAATTCTATGCAGATAACGCCTAATAAATAAAGCAACGTTTGTGCCAGCCCGTGGACGCTGTAAATTTTGAATCCAATGACATTCAGGTAACCCAACGGAATAGAACCGATGAAACTCACCAAAAAACCAACTCCTATGTTTTTGAGGTTTTGCATCAGAAATGAACGATTTTATTGGATTGTTCCAAATGCAGCCTATACTGTTCCATTCCGGCTTTGTGGGACAAATACGGAAATCCGCGTTTGTGGTTTGCAACGCTGATTTTGAACATATAATTGATATGGCGCGCTAATTCCTTCCAGGCAAAAAACAGCGAATGTTTCGGATCATAGATATGCGTTGGCTCGCTTGCGGCACCGTTTAGCTCAACAACAGAAAAGCTTTTGCCCTGCTCTAATTCTTCCCAGGAATTATACATAAGATCCATCCTGCCAAAGTAAAACTCAGGAACCTGAAGGCACATATCGTCAATGATTTTGGTTAGCTCTGGTGAAATCAAATGGCTGTAATCAAGGAATTTTGCACCGCGTGCATGGTTTCCGTACGGGACTAAATTTTTCTTTTCGCCTTTGGCCAAAATCGATTTCAACTGAGTACCGTATTCCCTTTCGAGTGCTTTTAATTGGAATTCAAACCGCGGATTGGCTTTGAGCAATTCTTTTATTGTTGAAAAACCATCACCTTCTACAATCAGGAATTCCTTTGCAACGATTCCGGTAATCCTTCCGTTTTTTTCATGCGGGAAACGCACATAAAAAATACCGACTTCTTTTTCATACGGAATCAAATCCTGGATCAGATAATCAAAATTGGCTTTGTTATGATAAACCTTCAGTTCAGCATCATTTGTAATTTTTTTGACTGCCGAACCGCGTAATCCAATATCGGGTTTGGCTATAAATGGGAAGTTTATCTTTGAATCTTCAACCAAATCTTCCACTTCACCAAAAGGCATTCCTTCTTTAACCAATCTGGTTTTCGGGTAATATTGCTGCGGAATCAGGTCATAGATCTGCATTTTGCTTTCCATAAAAAAACCTCCATTTTTTATAGTTGGATCACAGGCATTAAAAAAGAAAATCGTTCGTGCCCTCAGTGCGTAATATGCCCATAAAAAATAAATCGGAATATAGACGATCTCGAAAGGCCAGTATTCCCAATGGAGCAATTTATGGAGAAATAGTCTCAAATTAAACGGATATGAATGTATTGCAAAAATCGGTTTTCGCAATCAAATCGCTGTATTGGATTGCCACTTTGTTTTTCTCGATTACGGTTTGTGTAATGCTCAACGTTTTTAAAGCATCATTCCGGTTGATTACCAAACCATGTTCGGTGTTTTCCGCTTCGGTGTAACGATGAAAATTAAAGAGTTCGGCTTCATTAACTTCAGGTTTAGCTACGCTCAGTTCGGCTTCGCCTCGGGTTGTATCAAGGAAGTTATAAAACCAATGCGCTCTTTTTTCCCTGATTTCTTTTGGATATAAAGTCGATGACGACCAAATATGGCTTTGATCGGTATCTAATTCCACTGTTGATTTTTGAACTTCATTCCAGCGTAACTGATAGAGTTTATCGTTTTCAAAAAGCACTAAAGTAAAAGGTTCAATATTATCCAAATCGATTGTATTCCATCCTTCAATTACTGAGTCGCTGCTGATTAGGTCAAGCACGATCAATCCACGGCTTTTTCGGTAACTTTCCTTTATCTGATGCCTTTCTTCAGCGCCATTCAGCAAAACCAAAACGGTAGAATTTTCGTTGACGGCATACCAGGTTCCACCCGCTTTTTTATCTTTTGGGAAGATGATATTCTTATTGTTGATCAGGTAATTTTTGGGTTCGATTGCGTTTGGCCTTAGTGTTTTTTCATCACGGTTGGAAGTGATGATTATTTTGCCATTAGCATTAACAAAACTTACTGTGCACATTGTTTCCGGTATTCTATGGTAGAGCGTGCCACGCCAAAATCTTCGTCAATCTGTAAATGCTCTAACTGCAGCACCGCCACTTTTATCAAAGCCTGATGATGTATGCAATGTTCGAGGTTGTATAACAATTCCCTGAAATAATTGCTATCGATACGCAGTTCTTCGCCGTCAACAATCTGTTGCAGCACAATGGCTTTATCGGTTTTTTCCAATTGGCTTTTGACAGCTGCAATGCATTGCAAGGCAAAATCGGTACTGGTTTGGATACGGTAATCGCGGTTTCTTTTATCGTAATTCACGACACCACTTTCGTATTGATTTTCCAGGCATTGGAACATCTCGATAATATGGCGCGTATGTTCACCAATGGTGGAATTGCTGAGACCTTTGCAGGGCGATGTGAAATCATCATTTGAAAGCTGGTTCAACAAAGAAACCAATTCATTTAATGCTTTATGGAGGGAGGGTATGAGCATATATTTGATGTTTCTATCAGTTACGGAATTTTGGTTAGTTTAGATTTTGAATCGCAATAAATCCGGAATTTTATTTTTATTCCAGAGAATCAGGATTGTACAACAAAGTAACACAATTATTGCTAAAGTAAACAATTCTCCGCCGTCATTTTTTACAACTATTCCTAACACGAATAGATGCGAAAAAATAGCGCCAAGCATCGTTCCGAAACCCAGCAAAGCTCCAAGTAAAGTTGTTCTCGGAATCAGGATTAAAATGGAAGCAATCAGCTCTACAACTCCGGAGCCTATCCTGCCGAAAGGCTCGATACCCAATTTGCTGAAGATGAAAACACTTTCTTCTGCGCCCGAAAATTTGAAATATAATGTCTGCAACAATATTATTACTGCAATCAGTTTTACGATTAGTATGAATATTTTCTTTTGCATCTCTTTCTTTTTAGTTGATTATTTTCTTCCAGTTGGTGTCGGCTTTTTTCTTCAAGTTGACCTCATCCTTGTTCCAGCTTTTTAGGGTGTTGTTGAAATAAGCATTGTAAAACAGATACAATTTCCCGTCAAGGATTTTGAATGTCTCGGGATCGACCTCAACTTTTTTACCATAATCTCCCATCGCAAAAGCGCACCAGCCGCCATATTGCGGTTCATAAGAAGAAGGATTTTTCAGAAAGGCATCTTTATTTCCCTGCGAAGAAAAGTTATAAGTTACACCTTCATAAACTGTTGCGATTGTCGGTTTTCCTTTTACCGCTTTCTTTTGCGTAAAATAGGCCACAGGATCATAACCCTGAATGGCAACTTTGTTTTCCAAGTTGAATTCGGATGTTCTTTTTGATGCTGGTTGGGCAAATGCTGTTACCGATAAAAAAGTAACAAATAAGATTAAAATGTGTTTTGTGTTCATGACATTAAATTTAGTTGTTTTTGATGAGACAAAGCTAAATCGGTTTGGAATGCTGAAATGTCATGTAGTTTACATTACGCGTAAAAAAGTTATGGCTTTGGAATAATATCTGTAAACTTCAGGATTTCATTAAACTCACTCCATTGGTCAGAATCAGTGTATTCTACCGTATTAAAAAAAGTATTAGCCCTGATCTGAAAGGAAGCGATATCATCGCTTTTTTTCTTTTTCGAAACCAACAAATCAGCAAAAAGAGCTTTAAAGGCAGCAACTTTTTCGTCACTTATATTTTTACTTTTATGGGTTTCCCTGCAGGTAAGCAAATATCCTGATTCTTCCTTTTTAAGCGTAAAGTGATTGTCACTGTTTGCAAGGCAGGCCTGCATTGCTATTTCGAAATCAAAACTATTGGAATCAAATATTTTATTTAAGGTTTCTGTTTTGCTTACCTCATGGCCGCATGCAGAAAAGACAATAACAAGGAATAACAATAGTATTTTTTTCATTGTCATAAATTACTCTTTGATCCTTCCATAATAAATCAAATCTACGATTTCGCCTTTTGTGGTTTTATAATCCTTACGGATTTTGCCTTCAATATCAAACCCAGCCCTGTCTGCCAATTTTTGAGCTGCCAAATTGCTTTCGTGTGTCCGTAAAAACATTTTGGCAAAACCGAATTCATCAAAACAGTACTCGACAAACAATGAAAATGCTTTTGAGGTTATTCCTTTTCCGGCATAAGATTCATCCGTGTAACAGCCCAGCTCGGCTTTTGGGATATTCCAATCGATATTCTTGATGTCAATAAAACCAATAAAATCTCCATTCTCAAGATTTTCAATAATAAACGGATAATAGAATTTGGCTTCACGTTTCTGAACCAGTTCTTTTAAAAAAGATTCCGTTTCCTCAAATGTTTTGGTTCTCGAAACCGTTCCTGTAAAGAAATCTTCAAGCCGTTTCCGGTTTCTTTCGATCATGGAAAAGTACTTTTCCAAATCTTCTAATTCTAATGGCCGAACGGCAAATTGATCAAAATGTATCATATAATTTCGAATATCCTTCAAATGCTTAATCTCCCCACCAGGCGGTGAAGTCTTTTGCCATATCTTCCTGTGATTTTTTTGATTCGAATAAAAAACACAAGGATGGATATTTATAGTTATTGTATTTAAACAGATTAATCAGATGCATTGCCTCATAACCCAATGTGCTGTCCTTCGGAATCGCAAAACTTGATCCGCTGCTTTGTATCTGGCGTGCTTTTTTAGTCGAGTTTATGAATTTCATCAGCTTGCCAACATCATCCTGGCTTAACCATGTTCTCGGAAAAAGATACTGCACCGTTTTTGAATTGGATTTTGCCGCAGGATTATCAGAAATCAGATAGCGCAATACTTCAATTGGCGTGATTTTACTAACGCTGTCTGCTGTTTTATAAGACAGTATCCTGTCTACTCTCGCCCACTCCTTTTTATCCAGGCCGGTCAAATCTTCCTGCACAGCTGTTTCCGGCTGTGAAAAAGCCAAAACAGTAAACATCATACACAATATAGACAGCATCTTTTTCATAGTCCTCATATTAATTTTGAAATATCTTCAATAATAATTTCCTTCCTGCCATAATGCATCATGCCGTTTTCTTCTAACTCGGTTAGTAGTGAAACAGCGGTTTGGCGCGATGTGCAGATGATTTGGGCTATGTCGTTCTGGGTAAGGTAATTTTCAATCACAACTCGGTTTCCTTCCTGTTTACCATCGCGCTCTGCCCATTCTTTTATAAAGCTCAGCAGCCGCGTTCTGGCATCTTTGGAAACTAAGTTCGCATAATTATTTTTAAGGCGCTTCATTTTTAAACCAACAAATTTGGTATAGGACAACGCCAAGTTTGGATTCCGCAATAACAGGTCTTCAAAATCAGACAATAGAAAACTGCAGATTGAAACTTCACCGGTCAGTGCTTTTGCATATTCATTGGAATCCCTGTCGCTTTCCAGTTCGAGTTCCCCAAACAAATCGCCTTCCTGGATAATGTCCTTGATGGTTTCATTGCCCTCCTCATCTATGGAAACAATTTTGATATTTCCTTTTTTGAGCAGGAAAACCCGTGGCAGATCGGAAGAAGAAAGATAAATGATATCACCTTTTTTGGCTTTTTTGAAACCAACAATGATGCACAACTGCTTGATCTGATTATAGCTCAGAGTCCTAAACAGTTTGTGGTCACGCAGATACCAATATTTTAATTCTTCATACATTTAGTAAATGTAGCTAAAATATTAAAACCAAAAAACCCTTTCATTTCTGAAAGGGTTTAGTGAGTATTAATTTTAAATTTTAAAAGTAGTTCTTCAAAGATATAAAAAAATATTATACCAAACCACGTGAAATTACAATTCTTTGAATTTCTGATGTTCCTTCATAAATTTGGGTGATCTTAGAGTCGCGCATCATACGTTCTACATGGTATTCTGCCACATAACCATTTCCTCCGTGAATCTGAACAGCATCATTTGCAACTTCCAAAGCTATCTCAGAAGCGTATAATTTTGCCATTGAACCCGAATGTGCGATGTCTTTTCCTTCATCTTTTTCGCTGGCAGCCTTCATAATCAATAATTTTGCCGCAGTAATTTTTACGAACATATCGGCTAATTTGAATGAAATTGCCTGGTGTTTGAAAATTTCCTTGCCAAATGCCTTTCTTTCGTGAGCATATTTTAAAGCCAATTCGTAAGCTCCGGTTGCGATTCCTAATGCCTGTGATGCAATTCCGATCCTTCCGCCGTTCAAAACATTCATGGCAAAATTGAAACCGAAACCATCAGCACCGATCCTATTTTCTTTTGGAACCTTTACGTCATTGAATAACAATGAATGCGTATCGCTTCCGCGGATTCCCATTTTCTTTTCTTTTGGCCCGATTTCAAAACCAGCCCAGCCTTTTTCAACAATAAATGCGTTGATTCCTTTGTGGCCCTTTTCTACATCGGTTTGTGCGATAACCAAATAGGTCGAAGCAGTTCCGCCATTGGTAATCCAGTTTTTTGTTCCGTTTAGCAAATAGTAATCCCCCATGTCTTTGGCAGTAGTTTTCTGCGAACTTGCATCACTTCCTGCTTCTGGTTCTGATAAACAAAACGCTCCGATTACATCACCTTTTGCCAACGGCACTAAGTATTTCATTTTTTGTTCTTCCGAACAGTATTTTTCCATTCCGGCGCAAACCAAAGAATTGTTTACCGACATGATCACCGCTGCAGACGCATCTACTTTTGCTATTTCTGTCATTGCCAAAACATAGGAAACGCTGTCTAATCCGGCGCCACCATATTTTGGATCCACCATCATTCCAAGGAATCCTAATTCCGCCATCATTTTCACCTGCTCCGTTGGGAACTTTGAATGTTCGTCTCTTTCAATTACGCCAGGTAATAATTCGGCTTGGGCAAAGTCTCTTGCTGCCTGTTGAATCATTAACTGTTCTTCGGTTAAATTAAAATCCATATTGTGAAGATTATGTTTGTGTATTCTTTAATTTTGGTGCCCAAAAGTATAATAATAAAGTTAAAATTTCAAACGTTTTCATAAATTTAGCCAATGCACAAAAAAACTTATAACGTAATCGGAGTAATGTCTGGCACTTCGCTTGACGGCATCGATTTGGCACACATTCATTTTTCGATTATCGATTCGAAATGGAGTTTTGAAATACATGAAGCTGAAACGGTTCCTTATGATAGTAATTGGGTAAACACTTTAAAGAAGGCTGTTGATTTTTCGGAAGCCGAATTGAAAAAGCTCAATGCCGATTATACTGTTCTTCTGGCAAATGTCATTAAAACTTTTATTGAAAGACACCATCTGGAAAATCTCGATGCTGTTTGTTCACATGGCCATACGATACTGCATCAGCCGCAAAACGGATTTACGCTTCAAATCGGAAATCTTCCGGAAATAGCTGAACTTATTGGTCAAACCGTTGTTTGTGATTTCCGTGTGCAGGATGTTGAGTTGGGTGGACAGGGCGCACCACTGGTACCAATTGGTGATCGGATCTTGTTTTCTGATTATGATTATTGCCTGAACCTTGGCGGATTTTCAAATGTATCTTTTGAGCAGGATGGAAAACGAATTGCTTTTGATATTTCTCCAGTCAATACGGTGCTGAATTTTTATGCCAATAAATTGGGATTGGATTATGACGACAAAGGCAGGATTGCAAGACTGGGCAAACTCGATTTTGATCTGCAGGATGCATTAGACAAATTAGATTATTATCAAAAACCGTTTCCGAAATCATTGGGATTTGAATTTGTAAAAGAAATCGTTTTGCCTTTGATTGAATGGCATCCTATCCCGACAGAAGATAAGATGAAGACATTTATTGAGCATATCACTTTCCAGATGGCGGTGGCTTTGCCCCAAAAAAAAGGCAGGCTTTTGGCAACCGGTGGCGGTGCTTATAATGATTATTTGATAGAACGCATGCAGAGCTGGTTACCGGATATGGAAATCATCATTCCTGATAAAAAGACGCTTGAGTTCAAAGAAGCTCTGATCTTTGCTTTGCTTGGTGTTTTAAAACTTAGGAATGAAATTAATGTTTTATCAAGTGTTACGGGAGCAAAACACGATCATTCTTCGGGGAAGGTATTTACTGGAATTTAAATTTAAAATAACCTATTGTCACAACCGGTACTATCGTTACTGTTGTATTATCGTGTATCAGATCATCGATTTCCTTATCGGGTAAACCGTCAATACTTACAAGAGTATTGAATGATACGTTTTCATCGGAATCCCATTTGTAATCAATCAAATCTTCGGCGTGCTCATTGACAAGCCTGCTGTTCCTTCCGTAGCCACCAGCCCAAAAATCTAATTTATATTCTGAATAATAAACCAGATCAGGATTAGATTGGTATTTTTCTTTGATCCATTTGAAATGTTTATTGAAAACAGCTTTCAACTGCTGGTAATTATTTTCGGGAGAACATTTGATAGTCTGCGCAAAGCTTAATACTTCTTTGTCCAATAGCGGAATGCTGTCAACAAAATAATCTGAAAAACCCTCAATAGTAACCTCTTCTTCAAATCCCAATTTTGAAATGCGCACAAAAGTATAAGGAAACACATCGGCTCGTACCATTTGCGCGGAATCTGTTAGGATTTTGGCATCGTGCTCTTCTTTTTTCTTCAAAACTTTCCTGAAACCCTGGCTTTCCATTTCCTTTAAAAACAGCCTCACACTATAATCTTTGTCGAAACTAAAATGCAATGGTTCATAAGAAGTATCGGCATCAATCTTATTAAGGCTGTAAACCCAAACCAAAATAACCAGCGAAGCTACACTCAGGAAAATCAACCTTATTTTTTGTTTTCCGATAAGGAAAAACTGAAATCCTGCCATTGCAATAAAAATTGTGATGGGCAGGTCATTTTTACAAACCATATAAAGAAAATAAGGAAGCTTCCCTGGTTTGAACACGACGTAAGTAAAATAGTGAAAGATTTCGGAGAGGGTAAAAAACGCAATCGCTCCTATAATCAAAAGTATTCCGTATACCTT
>JADMIO010897415.1_pt1 | contig 12714 bp, 7 predicted proteins | sample 8958161 | NCBI WGS metagenome assembly JADMIO01 (sample SAMN16585339, study PRJNA669376) | soil metagenome | isolation source: Crop rotation soil | place: USA: Cullars Rotation, Alabama | collected 2011 | reverse complement strand
GGCGCTGCGCGTCATCAGCATGAAGGACGGCCGGCAGTTCGCCGGCGGCAACTCGAACCAGCAGACCGTCTGGTCGATGCGTGACGGTGACATCTTCAAGCCGTTCGCCGCGGCCTTCCCGATCCGCCGCACCGGCCTTTACGCCGCGGGCATCCAGCACCCTGTCTTGGAGGACGAGAAGAAATATCCGGACGGCCGCTACTACTGGAAGGACGCAAACAACGATCAGACGATTCAGGCGAACGAGATCAGCACCAGCGACGTGGAGTACAACAAGGCCGTCGGGGAGCTGTACGCCAACGTAACCGATCCGGTGGAGTTGGAGGCCCGCCAGATCGGGCTTGAGGGCTCCGATTTCGTCCGCTGGGACGGCCCGGCGACCAACAAGAAGTACAAGTGGGCGTATCGCGGATGTGTCGAGTGGCACACGGCCATCAACCTCGCGCCGATCAAGCCGGGCAACATGAACGGCCTGACAATCGCCAACGGCGTCGCCGGTGAATTCACCGCGGCCACGTCGTACTTCGGCGTGTTCAACCTCACGACGACCGACGGCATCTACGTCGCACAAGGTTTCCGCGACGGGCGCCTGGGCGGCGTGCTCGGGCCGGACGTGCTGTGCTCGGAAACGATCATCGGGTGCCTGGTGAAACCCGACGGCATGAACGGTCGAATCTTTTTCCTCGGCGGCGCCGCCGACGGCCGCGTCACCGAGATTCTCGGCCTCGACACCGTGAAGCGCCTCCCCGGTGGTGAATATGTTCACTCCGAAGAGGCCGCGAAGAAGGCCGCGGACGCGCGCGAGAAGTATCAGGCGGAGCTGGCCAAGGGCCAGAAGCTGGTCATCGTCCGCGGCGGGTTGCAGTCGCTCGACGGCGCCAAGCCGGTGTCGAAGATCCTCGACGGGCAGCGGGCTTTCAGCGTCCGCACGTCGTACGACGATAAAAACCTCTACGTCCGCTACGACGTGAAATCGCCCGCCGAGATGACCAACGAGATCCCCGATCCGAACATCATCTTCAAGGGCGGCAACGCGCTGGATATTCAGATTGCCGCGGATCCGTCTGCCGATCCGAAGCGCAAAGATCCGGTTCAGGGCGACGTGCGCCTGGTCGTCACGCGTCAGAAAGACAAAACCGCCGCGGTGTTGTATCGTCCGCGGGTGAAGGATTTCAAAGGCGAGCCGATCGTCCTGAAATCGCCCGGCAACAAGGAATCCTTCGAGGCGATCGAAGTGGTGTCCGACAAGATCGGTCTCACGTACGCGAAGCAGGCGGGCACGTTCCAGGCAACCGTGACGATTCCGCTGTCGCTCATCGGCTGGACGCCGAAAGCCAATGAGCAGGTGAAGATTGATTTCGGTTACCTCTACGGCAACGCCACCGGCACCGCGACCGCGGTGCGGAGCTACTGGACGAACAACGGCTTCAGCGCGGGCGTGACGAACGACGTACCGAACGAAAGCAAGGTCGAGCCGTCGCAGTGGGGCGTCGCGACGGTCGAATAACGACCGTGAAAACCACGCGCGCCCCGCACGGAGAATTCTTGCGATGAGTGCGACTTTTCAGTGGCCCGACGGCAAGCGCGGCGCGGTGAGCCTTTCGTTCGACGATGCACGGCCGTCGCAGGTCGAGCACGGCGTGCCGATTCTCGATTCGTTCAACGTCCGAGGAACGTTCTACGTTATCGCCCGCGGGATCGAGCAGCGGCACGATCTGTGGCGCGCCGCGACGGCGCGCGGGCACGAGATGGGGAATCACACGGTCAACCATCCGTGCACGTGCAACTTTCCGTGGAACAAGGTGAACATGCTCGAGGAATACACCCTCGAGAAAATGGACGCCGAGCTGGTCGACGCGAATGCGAACATCGATCGCCTGCTCGGCGTTCGCGCCAAGAGCTTCGCCTACCCGTGCGGCGAAAAGTTCGTGGGCCGCGGCGAGGCGACGCGCAGCTACGTGCCGCTGGTCGCCAAGCATTTCCTCGCGGGGCGCGGGTTCAGGAACGAGGCGACGAACGATCCGATCCGCTGTGATCTCGCGCAGCTCACCGGCATCGACGGCGACGATCAGTCGTTCGAGCAATTGAAGAAGTGGTTCAACGAAGCCGTCGAGCAAAACTCGTATCTCGCGCTGGCCCTACACGACGTCGAGGTCGCCGAGCGGCAGCGGATCACCGGCGACACGCTCAAGCGGGTGTGTGAATACGCGACGAATCCGAAGAACGGTTTGTGGATCGACACGATCGCCAACGTCGCGGATTACATCCGGACACACCGGAAGAATTGACGAAATCTTATGCGCGTCCAACGCAATCTCGCGTCGCTCAAAACGGTTCTGGTCCTCCTGAGCGGCGCGATTGCGGTCGCGGCTGCGCGCGCGGATACGTATCCGATTACCTACAAGCTTGATCGCGCCGGAAACGTGTCGGTCAACGTCTACGACTCGTCCGGCGCGATCGTGCGCGAGCTTCTTCACGCCGCGTCCCAATCCGCGGGCGAGCACACGCTGATCTGGGACGGGCTCGATCGCACGGGGAAAGGCGTCGCGCCCGGCGCTTACGGATGGAAGCTGTTGCAGACGCCGTCGGGGTTGTCGTCGCAGTATCTGCTGAAGGTCGGCGACAACTATCCGATCGGCATTGACATGTCGAGCAGCGGTGGCCCCGGCACGCACAACGCGCCGTACACGGTGGCGATCGATGAAACCGGCACCTACATCTCGGCGCTTCAGACAGAAAACATCGAAACCTGCATGCTGAAGTTGAGCGGCGACGGCGGCGCTGACGCGAAGCGTATCTGGGATCAGAAGCTGCCGATGGACGACAAGAAGCAGGGCGTCGCGTGGGAAGGCGCGCGCAGCATCGCGGTGGATCGCGGGGAGATCTACCTGCTGGGGCACACGGTCCCGCAGCGGATCTTCGTGAGCGACGCCGCCACCGGCGCCGCCGCCGGCCGCACGATCGCGGTGAAAGCCGACGGCGACGATCCGGGGCCCATCGAAACGATCTTTCGCGGCGGCGCTGCCGACATGGACGTTCACGACGGCGTGCTCGTCGTCGCGTACATCGGGCAGCAGAAGATCCGCTGGTTCGATCCGAAGACGGGCGAGCTGCTCGACACCGCCAGCGTCCCTGGCGTACAGGGCGTCGCGGTCGGCAACGACGGCGTCGTGTACGCCACCACCGCGGATTCGATCGTTCGCCTTACGCGCGCAGCGCATGATCCCGTCACCGTTGCAAAAGGTCTAACGCAGCCGGGGCGGATCGACATCGATCATTCGACGAACGAGCTGATCGTGCAGGTCGGCGGCGACGCGAAGCAGCAGATCCTCCGCATCGTCTCCGCCGACGGCAAAATCCTCCGCACCTACGGCGCCGCGGGAGGGCGGCAGGATGGACTCTACGAGCCCACGAATTTCGCCGGCGTCGCCGACGTGACCGCGGACGGCCACGGAGGGTTCTTCGTCGCCGAACCCTACTCCGCCCCGCGGCGCGTGGCGCATCTGGACGGCGAGGGGAAGCTGATCCACGAGTGGTACGGCGGACAACGCTGGGCGCCGCAGGCCGCGTTCGAGCCGGGTACGCCCGAGGCGATGTGGGTCTGCTCCACCGCGTCGGTGAAAAACGACGAGCGCTGGATCATGCGCATCCTGGTCGATTACGAGCGCCACAGTTGGCGAGTGCACTCGTGCTACCGATTCGCCTCCGCGATCAACCCGCTGATGCACGACAGTGGAAACGAGTCGGGGATGTTCCGCGTCCACGAGCACGCGGGAATCAAATATCTCGCGATGGAGTCGTTGCCATCCATCTGGCGCATCGACGAAAAGGCCGGCCGGCTGATCCCCGCCACCGCGATCGCGGGCGATTACCAGTGGAACGATGTCAATGGCGACGGGCTTATGCAGGACGACGAGAAGACGAAGTTCGAAGGCAAGCTTCCGAACGCGTATTACGTGACGCACGTCGACGCGAACCTCGATTACTTCTTCATCGATTCCATGCGCTTACAGGCGCGGCGTTTTCCCGTCGTTTCCTGGAACGCCGCCGGCGCTCCCGTTTACGGCAATCTCCCCGAGGGCGAAGTGTGGGGCGCTTGCCCACCGCGATTCGCCCCCGGCGGCGACGGACGTTGGGGCGCATTTCTCTTTCATGACACGGTCAGCGGGCGACTCTACGCGGCGCTGAATCCCGTGACGCACGATTGGTGCACGTCGATCGATACCTTCGTGCAGCAGTGGGACGCGAAGGGCAAGCTCACGTGGGCGGCCGGCGAGCGCGGACCCGCGCCTTTGTCAATCTCGCAGCGATTCATGTTCACCGAACCTGGCCTGGTTTACTGGGGCCTGCGCGGCCTCGCGGGCGTGGCGCACGGTTGCCTGATTGCGATCGACGTAAACGGCGGGTGGTTCGATGATGACGTGGCGCACACGTACGTGTGGGACGCCGACGGCCTGTTCGTCGGTGGGATCATGGATCACATCGATCTGAAAGCCGCACCGCAGTTCATGTACCGCTGCGGCGGGGAATTCTGCCACAGCGACGTGTACACGCTGCCGAACGGCGACGTGCTCTTCTCCGGCAATTGGGAAAGCGACAGTCGCATCTACAAGGTGACCGGCTGGAACGACTGGCAACGCCAATCCGGCGCGATCACGGTGAAAGAGAAATCCGCCGACGACCGCGGGCAGGGGTTGACGCTGGAAACGATCGACGCAGCGGCTCCCGACATCGCGCGCGACGTGCGCGTTCAAACGCCCGACGCGGCCGCGGTAAAGGCCGGCGCGACGGTGCGCTGGCGCGGCACGGTCTGCCCGACATTCGGGCCGAAGTACAACGGCATCTGGCCTTCGTTCCCAAGCCCCGCGGCGTATCACGGTGGGCAGCGCCGGGCGCACACCAACGGCGCCACCTGCGAGTTCAAATTCCACGGGACGTCCATCGCCGTCGTCGGCGCCAAGTCAACCGACTGCGGCTACGTGAACGTCTACCTCGACGGCGCGAAGGTGCTCGAAAACTTCGACTGCTACGACTCCGCGGGCGCGGCGAACGTCACGTACTTCTCCAAATCCGATCTCCCCGCGGGCGATCACACGATCACCGTCGAGGCCGTCGGCGCGCTGCATCGTCCGCGCAATCCGAAGGCCAGCGACGCATGGGTCTACATCGACAAGTTCGTCGTCGACGGCGTGGACGTCGACGACGACGGCTTCGCTTACACGTTCACCACATCCGCGAAATCGGCGGCGACGCAACTTTGGCTCGACAAGCGTTGCATGACCTACGACGGATCGACCGAAGCCGGGACGCGCGAAAAGACGGCGCCGCCGATGAAGCTTCTGCGTCGCGCGTATCCAATTCAACTTGACGCGACGACGACGAGCGCCGCCGGCAGCGACGCGAGCGTGACGTTGTCCTGGTCGAGCGCGATAGAACCGAAGAAACCGGTGCCGGCCGCGAACCTGTTCCCGGTGACGATCACGCCGCCGATCCCGCCGATGCGCATCGCTTGCACTCCGCTGGAAGACGACGCGAAAACGCTCGGCAACTGGAAAGGTGTCTATGGCCGCGACGGTTTCAGCATCGCCGGCGGCGCAAACAAGCCGCCCGCGTACGTCGCGCTGGGCATCCTTGGGACGCACTACACCTGGGGGAAGCCCGACGCAGCAGACGAGCGCGCCCCGCAGCAACCGGACGAAGCCGCCGCGCGCACCGCCGGGGCGTGGTACGCGGCGGCGACGGCGCCGACAATGACCTTCGATCTCAACTTCACCGACGGCCGGCCGCATCAGTTCTCGCTGTATCTGATGGACCAAAACAGATTGAATTTTGAAGCGAAAGTGGAAGTGCTCGACGTCGTCGGCCAGCCGCTGGCGTCACGCGAGATCGCGCTGACGGGCGACGGGCGATACGTTCGGTGGATCTTGCAGGGGCACGTGAGCGTGCGCGTATCGAACATGAAGGACAAACAGGCTCCGTTGGTCCTTGGTATGTTCTTCGATCCGGTGCCCGCGCCGCCCGCGCCGTAAAGGCGAAGGATCACACCAACTCTACCGCCATCGCCACCGCCTCGCCGCCACCGATGCAAAGCGAATCGATCCCGATCCGCGCGCCGCGCTTCCGCATCGCATGGATCAGCGTGACGAGCGTGCGGGCGCCGCTGGCGCCGATCGGGTGGCCGAGCGCCACCGCGCCGCCGTGGATGTTCACGCGGTCGTGCGGGATCTTGAGGTCGTACATCGCGGCCATGGGGACGACAGCGAACGCTTCGTTGATTTCGAAGAGATCGACGTTGGAGACTTTGAGCGAGAGCGCGTCGAGCAGTCGCTGAATCGCGCCGATGGGGGCGATCGAAAACCATTCCGGCTCGCGCGCCGCGGTGGCGTAGCCGAGGATTCGGGCTTGCGGTTTGACGCCCAGCGCCTTGCATCGATCGCCCGACATTACGACAACGGCCGCGGCGCCGTCGTTGATGCTCGACGCGTTGCCCGCGGTCACCGTGCCGCCTTCGCCGAAGGCGGGGCGGAGCTGACGCAGCTTCTGCTCGTTGAATTTCTTGATGTTCTCGTCCGACGTCACGCGCACCGTCGTCTTCCCCGCCGGCGCATCCACCGCGACGATTTCATCGTCGAACGCGCCCGACGTTTGCGCCGCGGCCGCGCGCGTGAAGCTGGCGACGGCGAAATCATCCTGCTGCTGTCGGGTGAACTTGTATTTCTCCGCGCAGCGATCGCCGCACGTCCCCATGTGCAGGTTGTTGTACACATCCCACAAGCCGTCGCGAATCAGCGAGTCGACGATCTCGCCGTTGCCCATGCGATATCCGCTGCGCGCCTTCTCCAGTAGATACGGCGTGCGCGACATGTTCTCCGTCCCGCCCGCGACGACAACCGACGCATCGCCACATTGAATCGCCTGCGCCGCGAGCATCACCGCTTTGAGCCCGGATCCGCACACCTTGTTGACGCTCGTGGCGCCGACGTTCACGCCGATCCCCGCGCCGATCGACGCCTGCCGCGCTACGTTCTGCCCAAGCCCCGCGCTAACCACGTTGCCAAAGATCACCTCGTCGACGTCATCCGCGGACACGCCCGCGCGCTCCAGCGCCGCGCGGATCGCGGCGCTGCCCAGCGCCGGCGCCGGCATCTCGGCAAATGCCCCGCCAAACGTGCCAATCGGCGTCCGCGAAGCCCCAGCCAGGTACACGTCTTTGATCATGTTGAAATCCTCTCGCTATCCTTATCTTAGCCAAAGGAAAGGGATTGAAGCAGTTCCAGCGAACGGATCGCACTCCCGTTTCGTATCGTTGTTGACCGATAATGCCCGGAGTGGGATAATCGCGGCTCTCGCCTATGGCTTCCTTCCGCATCGATAGTATCGCGGCTCTGGCGCGGCAGATGAATTTCACGCCGCACGATACGCGATCGGTCCAACTGACCTCGGCCGAAGAGCTTCTGCACGCGATCGAGCCAAACAAGGCCTACCCGCTTGAGTTCGTCATTTTCCGCGTCACCGGATATCGCCCGAAACAGCGCGCCAAAGACCTGCTCACCGGCGTCGCGCTCCAGCACGATCTCGGCCTGCTCATCGAGCACGTGAGTGAGACGCTGGACGTGCGCACCGATTCATTACCCGATCCGGTGCTGACGATCGAGGACGTTACCGAGCGATTCAACGTCACCAGCAAAACAATCCAGCGGTGGCGGCGCAAAGGCCTGCCCGCGCGGCGATTCGTTTTCGCCGACGGCAAGCGCCGCGTCGGGTTCCTGCTCGGCAGCGTCGAACGATTCTTCAGCGGACATCGAGAACAGGTCGAGCGCGGGACGAATTTCTCACAAGTGGGCGACGACGAACGCGCGGAAATCTTCCGCCGTGCGCGCCGGCTCGCGACGCACTGCGGCTGCTGCGTGAACGAGATCGCGCGGCGCGTCGGGCGGCGGATGAACCGCTCGCCGCTGACGATCTTGCACACGATCCGCAAGCACGACGCGGAGAACGCGTCCGCAGCGATCTTCCCGTACGCCGCGCCAGAGATCGGCGAGGACCAACGCTCGCAGGTGGTCCGCGGATTCAAGCGGGGGTTGTCGATCCAGCAGTTGGCGAAGCGCGCGTGCCGGCCGGCTTCGGCGATTTATCGCATCGTGATCGATGAGCGAATCGCGCGGCTGAATCGGCGCAAGGTGAAGTTCATTGACGATGCGCTGTATCACCAGCCGGATGCCGAGCACATCATTGACGAGATCGTGTCCGCGGAGGAAATCGGCGTCGAGCGCTCGCGCGAAGACGACCGCATCCCGCGCGATCTTCCGCCGTACCTGGCCGAGCTTTATCGCACGCCGCTGCTCACGCCGTCACGCGAGCGGGCGCTGTTCTTGAAATTCAACTTCCACAAATACCAGTTCGTCGCGGCGCGGCGCCGGCTCGAGCCGCAGTTCGCGCGGGCGCGTGATCTGGGCGGGTTGGAAGCGTCTCTGCGCCGCGCGACCGAGACGAAAAACGCGATCGTCCGTGCGAACCTGCGGCTGGTCGTCAATATCGCCCGCAAGCACATGCGGCCGGGTGTTTCGCTGATGGAATTGATCAGCGACGGCAACCTCACGCTGATGCGCGCGGTCGAAAGCTTTGATACGCATAAAGGCAATCGCTTCAGCACGTACGCGACCCTGGCCCTGATGAAGGGTTTCGCGAGAAGCGTCCCGATGATGCTCGCGGGCCGGGCGCGGGGGATGGCGGGGGAGGAAGATTCGACCCTCGCCGAAATCCCCGATCACCGCCCCGCGACCGCGACGGATCACTTCATCGCGCGCGAAGAAGTACGGCAACTGCTCGCCAGCCTCGGCACGCGCGAGCGCGACGTGCTGCTGGCGCATTACGGCCTCGGGGAAGACAAATCGTCCGCGCCGGCGACGTACGAACAGCTGGGGCAACGGCTCGGGCTCTCGAAGCAGCGCGTGCGGCAGATCGAGCAATCGGCGCTCGCCAAGCTGCGCGCGGTGCTGGCGCTGTCGAAGTAGTTTGCCGAAGGTCGTTTCCCTCCATCGCTGATTTCAGAACCGCTCTCAGTGAGAGCGATTGCCGGCTCGTTGATGACACAACCAGGTGATCCATGACCCGCATCGATCAAGTGGCGTCCGACGTCTATCGCATCAGCACCTTCAATCCCCAGTTCATGATCAGCATGAACCAGTTCCTGATCGTGGATGACCGTCCCGCGCTGATCCACACGGGCACGCACCCGTCGTACGACGTCGTCCGCAAGGCCGTCGCCGAGCTGATCGATCCGAAGAAGCTCGCGTACGTGTGCGTGCCGCATTTCGAAGCCGACGAGTGCGGCGGGATGGGCCGCTTTGTTGCGGAGGCGCCCAAGTCCACGCTCGTGTGCAGCGCCGTCGGCCATGCGATCAACCTGTGCGCGTGGGATTATTGCGGACCCGTGCAGGGCGTGAGCGACGGCGAAACCATCCCCCTCGGCCGCCACACGCTGCGCTTCATCGAAACCCCGCACGTGCACCACTGGGATTCCATGATGGTCTACGAAGACTCCACCGCGAGCCTCTTCCCCGCGGATCTGTTCATCCAACCCGGCGAGCAGCCGGCGATCGTCAAGGAGAATCTGTCACGCGACATGCTCGGGCTTTATCGTGAAGCTGGTATTTTCGCGTCGGAAACGCCGGTGCGACAGACGGTCGATCGCATTGAGCGCATGAAGCCGAAGTGGATTCATCCGATGCACGGCGGGAGTTTGGCGAGCGACGTGGCGGGCGGATATGTGAAGGCGCTGCGCGAGGAGCCGTTCGCGTATCAAGGCAAATTGTTTGGGCGGATGCTACCGTCGTAAGAGAGTCACGATTTTGGCAGCCGCTGTTTAAGTTTCACCACCGGCTCAAACAAATCACCGAGCTTCTCGATGCGCTTCAGCACATCCTCCGCGCGAAACACCAGCTTTGACGGATCCTTCTTTTTTGCCGCCCGCTCCAGCTCTTCCCACGTTACCGGCGTCGATACCGTCGGATGCTCTCGTGCGCGCAGCGAATAAACGCACACCGTCGTCTTGTGCTCGTCGTTTTGACTCCAATCGACGAATACCTTCCCCTGGCGCGCCTCGCGGCTCATTTTGGAGATGACGCGCTTCGGATCGTCGCGCTCGAAGGTTTCGGCGATCCCGTGTGCGAAGGCCTTCGTCTGGTCGAACGTCACCTTCGTGTTGAGCGGCACGTAGAGGTGCAGTCCTTTCCCGCCGGAGGTTTTCGGGAAGCACTCGAGCTTCAGCGACTTGAACAGATCGCGCATGCGAAACGCCACGCGCATGCAGTCGAGCATGTCGGCGGGGGGGCCGGGGTCGAGGTCGAAGACCATCGACGTCGGCTGTTGGATGTTCTCTTCGCGGCTGAGCAGCACGTGCAGTTCGAGCGACGCGAGGTTCGCCACCCACACGAGCGTCGCGGCCTCGTTGGCGACGCAGTAGTTGACGTAACCTTCCTCTCGCTGGGCCGGAATCTTTTTCGTGTGGACCCACTCGGGGCGGTGCGAGGGGCACATCTTTTCGTAGAAGAACATCTTGTCGACGCCATTCGGATATCGCTTGAGCGTCAGCGGGCGGCCGCGCAGGTGGGGGAGGATCGTGTCGGCCATCCGCAGGTAATACGCGATCACCTGCCCCTTGGTGAAGGCGTCCGCGGGGTAGAGGATCTTGTCGACGTTCGTCAGGGTGAGCTTGCGCTTGCCGATCGTCGCAACCGTGGCCGTCTTCGCGGAGGCGCTCATGCGCTCTTCCTCCGCGGACGGTGCGAGGACGATGACGCGGATGATCCCTTCTTCGCCGCCACCAAGCTGGCTTCCAGCGCGGCCATCAAATCCGTCGCCCGCGCCGTTTTCGGTTTCTTCCCTTCCTCATCCGGTGGGTGCGACGTCACGACTTCTTCGCCGCGCTCCTTCTTCTGAACGAGCTTTATCACCTGTTCCTTGTAGTCGTCGCGATATTTCGACGGCTTCCACTTCGACGCCAGCGACTCGACGAGCTGTTCGGCCACCTTCACCTCTTTGTCGCCGACTTTCGCGTGCGCGGCAACGCCCGTTCCGTCGACCGCGCGCTCGGGCGACAGCACCTCGTCGCCAAAATGCATCGTCTCCAGCAGGATCGCGTCGTCCACCACGCGAAGCGCCGCGAGATGTTCCTTGTCGTGCAGCACGAACCGCGCGATGCCCACTTTCTTGGCGCGGCGCATCGCCTCGACGAGCAGGCGATACGATTTGCCCGCACCCGCTTGCGGCAACACGTAGTAGGGACGGTCGAAATAGATCGGATCGATGTCGCCGAGTTCGACGAAATCGGAGATATCGATCGCGCGAGATTTCTGCGGCGCGCACGATTCCAGTTCCTCATCCCGCACGACGACAAACGTCCCGTCGTCCACCTCATATCCGCGGACGATGTGCTCCGGATGCACCTGCTTCCCGTCCGCGGGGCAAACCATCTGGCGGTGAAGCCGCTGGTGATCCTGGTCGTGCAGCAGGTGAAACGAGACGCGGTCTTCGCTGATCGCGTTAAAGAGCCGCACCGGGATGTTGACCAACCCGAAGGCGATGGAGCCGGACCAGATGGGGCGTTTGGGCATTGGATTGATGTCCTCTCTGGTCCCTTTCCCCGGCGTACAGGGGAGAGGGGCAAGATCAGTTCACGCGCGCACGAACTTCCTTCACCACGTCTCGCGGCGATTTGTCCTCTCTCAAGCCCTTAAACACCGCTTGCTGAATCTGCCCGCCATTGGGCCAGCGCCGGAATTCAATCTCTGCGATCAGCTTCGGCTCGACGTAGATCGCGTCGCGCTTGCCGATGCGCGTTGCGAACGGGCTCGCATCGCGCCGGAGGCGATTCAATGCGCGTGTCAGCATCGCGTGCGTCTTGTCGTTGAATCCGCTGCCCACGCCACCGGCGTACGTGAGCAGTGAGTCTTTTGCGCTGCCGTAATAGCCGACCTGCAACGACCCCACGCGCCTCGACCCGCGGTCACTCGCCTCCGGAGTCCATCCGCCGATCACGAACTCCTGGCTCTGCACAATCTTGATCTTCAACCACGACGGCGATCGCCGCCCCGGTTCGTACACCCCGTCGATCTTCTTCGCGACGACGCCTTCGAGCTGATGCTGCCGCGCCGTCTCCAGCATGGCCGCGCCGTCGCCGACGTGCGCCGGCGAGATCCGCCAGCTCGGCCCCGCGATCATCAGCTCTTCGAGCAACCGCCGCCGTTCGACAAGTGGGAGATTCATCGTGCTGCGGCCGTCGAGGTAGAGCAGGTCGAAGAGGAAGTAATTCACCGGCACCTCGCGCGTCAGTCGTGCGATGGCGCTGGAATCGGAAACGTGCATGCGTTGTTGGAGTCGCGCGAAGCTCGGACGATCGAGATCGTCGAGCGCGCAGATCTCGCCGTCGAGCACTGCGCGGCGGCGGGGGCCGAGCGCACGCGAGATCGCGTGAAGCTCCGGGTAACGGCGGGTGATGTCGAGACGATTGCGGCTGTCGATGCGGAGCGTCTTCCCATCCCAATACGTGATCGCGCGCACGCCGTCCCACTTGAACTCGAAGCTGAACAATTCCGCCTTCGCCGGCAACTCGGAAAGTACCGCGAGCATCGGCTCGATGTTCGACGGAAACGGCTCAACCGCGCGGGCGATCGATTTCGCGCCCGGGCGAGATCGGCGGGGCAAAATGGCGGA
>JADMIO010826493.1_pt1 | contig 12715 bp, 13 predicted proteins | sample 8958161 | NCBI WGS metagenome assembly JADMIO01 (sample SAMN16585339, study PRJNA669376) | soil metagenome | isolation source: Crop rotation soil | place: USA: Cullars Rotation, Alabama | collected 2011 | reverse complement strand
CTTTCCCTGCCCGGACGACCGACCACGAGTGGTCGGTCGCTCACGCATCGTCGCCGGCGTCTCCCTTGCTGGCCGGCGCCGCGGCTCCTCCCGCGGCTCCGCCCGCGCGCGCCGCCTTGCGGTCCGCGCGAGCCTTGCGCGCCTCCTCGCGCTCCACCTGTCGCTTGAGCTCGACGTTCATCCGGTCCTGCGCGACGCGCGAGCCGAGCAGGAAGCCCACGAACATCCCGATGATGAGGACTCCCGGGATGAAGATGAGGTGCCCGCTGGTCATTCCGCCGCCGCCTTGGCGACCTTCGCCTCGAGCCGGTCCAGCTCCGCGACGAGGCGCCGCTGCCGCAACCAGAGCAGGATCAGGAACGCCACCGTCAGGATCCACAGCGCCGCGTAGGCCATCACCACGTGCTTCTTGTTCTTGAGCATGATGGTGGCGTCGGCCTCGTGCACCTTGGGCCGGAGGTCCTGCTCGAGCTCGGCGCTCCACAGCTTGTCCTTCGCCAGCTCCGCCTCGCACTCCTCACGCTTGTCGCTGCGGTAGGGCTTGTCCGGCTCGTCCCCCCGCGCCAGCGGGGCCGCGCCCGCCAGCAGCGCCACGGCCATTCCGATCGAGAGCATCGCGCGCTTCATGTCGTCTCCTGTTCGATCCTACTCGATGAGGCCGGCGTCGAGCGCCTTGTCCCGCAGCTCGGCGATGCGTCGCTCGATGCGCGCCGTGCCCCCGCGCACCCGCAGCATGAGGACGTAGAACCCGGCGAAGAGCGCCACGCTCGACCACATGGCCGCCCGCATGCCCCCCTCGAGCTCCGGCACGACGGAGGTCTGCGGGTGGAGCGTGCGCCAGATGCGCACGCTGAAGTAGACCAGCGGGAGGTTGACGGTGGCGAACACCGCCAGCCCGGCCGCCATGCGCTCGGAGCCCCCACCGCCGTAGCGACGCACCAGGACGTAGCCGACCATCGTCATCCACAGCAGCAGCGACGTGGTGAGCCGCGCGTCCCAGTCCCACCAGACGTCCCACGCCGCCTTGCCCCAGATCGACCCGGTCACCAGCACGATCGCGCCGAACAGCACCGCGAGCTCGCCGGCCGCCTGGGCCATGTCGTCGTGGTGGCCCTGGCGCTTGCGCAGGAAGAGCAGCGAGTAGACGCCGCACGTCACGACCGCAGCGAACAGCATGAACGCGTTGGCCACGTGGTAGTAGAAGATCTTCTGGTTGAAGAGCAGCAGGCGGTCCATCGGCGCCGCGTAGAACGCCAGGTACAGCGTGCCCGCGAAGCCGGCCGCCGCGAGCGCGGCGAAGGCGATGAAGAGGTAGCGCTTCATTCGATCACCAGCGATTCGAAGGTCCACAGCGCGGCGACCAGGAAGGTCGCGTCGTAGACCAGGAGGAAGCGGATCCAGAACCAGGCCTGGTCCCCGTCTCCGGTGAGGAGGCCCGACGTGCCCTTGATCGCCGCGATGAACAGCGGCACCAGGATCGGGTAGAGCACCACCGGCAGCAGCAGGTCGCGCGCCCGCGTGCGCATGAGCATGGCGGCGAACACGGCGCCGATGACGGCGACCCCGAGCGTGGCGAGCAGCGCCAGCGCGGCCATCGGCAGCGGATCCGCGAACAGCGGGGCGGCGAAGAAGAACCACACCAGCGGGACGACGACGAGCTCGACCAGCGCCATCATGACGAACAGGCCCACCGCCTTGCCGAGGAACAGCGCCGCGCGCGGCGCCGGCGACAGCAGCAGCCCGCGCATGGTGTCCGATTCGCGCTCGCGATCGAACGCGCGCGACATGCCGAGGGTGGCCGAGAAGAGGACCGCGATCCACAGGAAGCCGGGCGCGATCTCGGCCACCGCGACCATGTCCCCCTCGGCGTTCTGCTTGAGGAAGGCGAAGGAGAACAGGATCACGACCATGGCGGCGAAGAACGCCATGGTGAAGAGGATCTCGCGGCTGCGCAGCTCGACGAGGAGGTCCTTGCGCGCCATGACGGCCACGTGGCGCAGGAAGCCCATCCCATCCGGTTGTACGCCCGCCGTCGCCGCGGTCGCAACTTCAGTCCGCATGGGCGTGGTACAGCTCCTTGAGCTCCGGGTAGGAGAACCCCTCCGGGTGGCGCGCCTCGTGCTCGAGCTTGCCGCGCCGGAGGACGGCGACGTGGCGGGTCACGCCGGCCAGCGCCTCGAGGTCGTGGCTGACCACCAGGACGACACGTCCGCGCTCGACCGCGCGGGTCAGCGTCCGACCGAGCGCGGCCGCGCCGGAGCGATCCAGCCCGGTGAACGGCTCGTCGAGCAGGAGCAGCGGCGGATCGTGCAGCAGCGCGCGCGCGAGGGCGAGCCGCTGCACCATGCCGCGCGAGTAGGTGCGCACCGGTCGCCCGCGCGCCTCCTGCTCGAGGCCGACCTCGTCGAGCAACGCGGCGGCGCGGCGCTCGGCGTCCTCCACCTCGTAGAGCCTCGCGTAGAAGCGCAGGTTCTCCTCGGCGGTGAGCCCCGCGTAGAGGAACGAGTCGTGCGACAGGACGCCGATCGACCGGCGCAGCGATCCTCCCGCCGGCACCGCGCTGGTCCCGGCGCGGTAGACCACCTCGCCGCTCGACGGCCTGACCAGGGTCGACACGATCCCGAGCAGGGTCGTCTTGCCGGCCCCGTTGGGCCCGAGCAGCGCGCACAGGCTCCCGGCCCGGAGCTCGAGGTTGACGCCTCCGAGGACGCGGTGACTGCCGTACCGCTTGGTCAGCCCGGAGACGACGACCGCGTCGATCACGGCGGCGCGCCGCCCTCGCCTGCCCGGTCCGCCGGGGCGCCCGCGCCCAGCTCGGCGTAGATCCCCTCGAGCTTGCGCATGAGGTCGGCCTTCCCCTTGTGGTAGACCGCGTCCCCCACCCGCTTGCGCCGATGATCGGCCTCGAGCTGGACCAGATCCTGGAGCAGCTCCTCTCGCTCCGCCTCGAGGGAGCCATGCCGATCACCGCCCCGGCGCGCGCGCACCACCAGCCCGAAGATCAGCCAGGCCACCATGCCGAGCACGACGACGGCGACGGCGCGGCGCCCCCACTTCTTCCAGGGGGCATGCTGCGGCAGCCCGGTGATCGTCATCTCGAGGCTCGAGCCGGGACGTCGGTGGATGCCCGCGAAGATGACCAGGGCGCGCCCGTCCTGGCCGGTGTCCTTCTCCGGCTCGAGGTCGAGCGGCGCGTCGATCCTGGCGCCGGGGAAATCCTCGAACACCAGCCGGCTGTCGAAGGTCCCGTAGGGGAGCGGGAGCGAGACGCGCGTCGTGCCACCCTCGATCGGGAGGTTGAACCCGCCGGTGAAGTCGCGCTGACCGGGCGGCACCACCCCGCGCCAGACGAAGCCGACGTCGTCGTCCACCTTCACGCGCGCGGTCATCTCGTCGGCGACGCCCGCGCCGAAGAATCCCTTCGGCAGCGGGATGCGCAGGCCGCTGGTCCCCGGGTCGTACGGGATGACCGACGGGTTGTAGATGGTGAACTGGACCTGGAACCAGAGGGTCTCGTCGTCGACCAGCCCGCCGCCGTGGAGGCTCATCGCGACGCCGGCGAAGACGAGGATCTGGGAGACCGCCCCGCGCGTGCGGGTCAGCTGGAACGGGGCGGACAGGTGCACGCGACCCTGGGCCTGGACGCGGGCGACGTACACCTTGTCGGCGCCGCCCGGGATGCCGGTGAAGCGAGCGCGCAGCGAGTCGACCTCGAGCCAGTCGACCGCGAGCGTGAGCCGCGTGCCCCCCTTCGCCGCCACCTTGAACGGGCGCGACTGCAGCTTGGCGTCCTGGACGGTGGCCCGCAGGATCAGCTCCACGTCCACCGGCAGCCCCTCGAAGAGCGCGCGGCCGGAGGCGTCGGTCGTGACCGTCCACCGCGGCGCCCCCTCCACGGCTGGCTTGCCGGCGTCCGCCGCCGGGAGGATCTCGATCGCGATGTCCCCGATGCCGTCCTTCTTGCGCTCCACGCGCACCTCGACCAGGCCGTCCTTCATGGCCGGATCGCTCGCGGGAGGGCGGATGCGTCCCTCGGGGGAGAGGACGGTCTTGGCCGGCTTCGCGGTGGTGACCGCGACCGGCTTCTCGCTCCCGACCTCGAGGAGCTCCACCTTTCCGACCGCCTCGGTGTCGCCGTCGAGATCGATCACCACCTCCCCGGGGGGCGGCGGCGTGTGGTTCCCCTCGAGGAGATCGTCGACCGGGGGATCGGTGGACGAGCGGGCGAGCCCGGCCAGCATCATGCGCATGCCGACCTCCGGCAGCATGGCGACCGGTCCGAGCACGAGCTGACGGTTCTCGGCCCGGCGGCTGACCAGGCGATCCTCGACCTCGCCACGCGCGTAGATCGACATCACCCAGTAGGAGACCGAGCCGTCGGTGGCGAGGTTCTCGAAGGTGACCCGACCGCCATCGTCAGGCTGCTGGGTGTCGACGCTGACCCGCCCGCGGCGATCGATCGCGACCAGGTGGATCGGCGCGCCGGAGGGGACGTCGCCGACCACGTCGCCGAACTCGGTGCGGCGCATGCTGCCCTGGACCGCGCGCACGGTGAGGCGGCCCCTGGGATCTCCCTGCTCGGGGCGCGCCTGGCCGCTGACCAGGCGTGGGTTCTTGAGCATGGGAGGCAGGTCGCCCTCGGCGGCGCCGCCGCCGCCGCCGCCGCCGGGTTGCGCCCAGGCGTGGAGGCCGCCCGCGGTGACCGAGAGCCCGACGAGAAGCGTGAGGAGCCAGCTCTTCACGGGGTCGGCTCCGATTCCGACTCCGAGGCCGACTCCGAGGCCGATCCCGACGCCGACTCCGAGGCTGATCCCGACGCCGACTCCGGGGCCGATCCCGACGCCGACTCCGGGACCGATCCCGACTCCGACTCCGAGGCCGATCCCGAGGCCGACGCTGACGGCGACGCCGGCTTCTTCTTGCTCTTCTTGTTCTTGATGCCGGCCAGCGCGAGGCGCGCGCGCAGCTCGCGCTCGATCTGCTGATCCACCGGCACCGTCGCGGCGCCGTCCGGCTCGTCGAGCTCCTTCAGGATCTCGATCGCGCGCGAGCGATAGACGCGCACGATCTCGTCGGCGTCGTCGCCCGACATCTTCCCCATCGCGCGATCGAACTCGACCTCCTTGATCGCCTTGAGGAGGGCGCGCTTCTCGCGCTCGAGCTCCTCGCGGCGCGTCTCGGTGACCTGGAAGCCGGCGCCGGGGAGCTCGTCCTGCCCGCCGTCCGACTCCCCCGCGGCGGTCTGGGCGGAGCGCCAGAGCGCGCGTCCCGCCATCAGGATCCCGAGCCAGCCGAGGCACAGGAAGACCACCGGCGCGGTCAGCCACCAGTGGTTCATGAGGAGGACGAGGAGCCAGCCGGCGACGGCCAGCGACGCGCCGATCACCAGATCCAGGTGCGCGGACGCCCACTGCGCCAGCGGCCCACGCGGCGCCGGGGCCGTCGAGCGCTGCGCCGTCGCACCCTCGACCGGGCGCTCAGTCTGTGTCGCGGAGCTCGTCATCGAGCTTGTCGGCGTAGTCCTCGTTCTCGACGTCGTCCGCCGCGGCGACCTTCCCGCGCGCCGCGGTCATCTCGGACCGGCCACGCCGCACCCAGCGGCGCCCGGTGACGAACAGCAGGGCGAGGCCGGCGGCGACCAGGACGTACGGCACCATCCAGCCGAGCTGGCCGGCCCCGTCCCTGGCGTCCGGCTTGATGAGCACGTGCGCCCCCTTGTACTCGGCCTGGAAGGCCGCGAGCACGGCGGCGTACGCCTCCTTCCGTCCGCCCTCGTCCAGCAGGTCGAACCCGGACATCATGCCGAGGATCTTCTCGCGCTCCATCGCGGCGTGGCCGCACTTGCACTCGTAGATCGTCTCGCGCGTGCACGTGCCGCACATGCAGACCAGCTCCGCCATCGCCTTCTTGGCGATCGCCACCACCGGCGCGACGCGCTCCTCGACCAGCGGGACCAGCTGCGCCTTCTGGATGTCCGGCTGCTCGGCGCGGATCTGCTTGGCCACGCGCTCGCGGAAGGGCGCCAGGAACTCCGACGCGTCCGGGCGGAAGAGGTGCGCCGCGGCCACGTCGTGGGCCGGCCGTGCGCGGTTCTCGCTCGACTCGTGCTCGGCCCCCTGCGGCTGCGCCGAGGCGATGCGCGCGAGCCCGGCGATGATCCCACCGACCACCAGCAGGAGCACCGCGCCCTCGCCCAGCCGGCCGATGCGGCTCTTGCGCCCGGGCGTGACGCTGTCCACCCAGCGCTGCGGCACCAGGCAGATCATCGTGCCGAGCATGAGGAAGAAGAAGCCGAGCCACACCCAGTTGATGAGCGGGTTGACGTAGACGCGGAAGTTGGCCTCCTTCACCGTCGGAGCCTCGCCGGCGCTGGCGGGAGGGTTCATCGCGTAGCCGGTGAGGATGAGGTAGACGTCCTCCTCCAGGTACGACTTGATGTAGACCTCGGTGGTCGGCTGGTCCGGCTCCTTGGCGAAGCGCCAGCGGGCCGGCGTCATGACCTCGAGCAGGCCGTCCTTGGTCACCTTGTCGCCGGCGAACATCGACACGCGCGCCTCGGTGACCTCCTTGTTGTCGTCCGACTTCGGGCTGGGGGCGTCGAGGCGATCGAAGCGGAACGTGTAGCCGCGGTAGCTGAACGTGTCGCCCGGCTTCTGCACCGTGAAGTCGCGCATGCCCTCGAACGCCTTGCCGGCGAAGCCGAAGAACATGATGGCGACGGCGATGTGGACCAGGTAACCGCCGTACTTGCGCTTCTTCGTGAAGATGAGCCCGATGAGCGACGTGAAGTGGTCGCCGCCGGTCTGCTTCGCACGCACCCGCATGCCGCGCCAGAACTCCTGCCCGACGCTCGCGAAGGTGAAGGCGACCAGGCCGAAGTTGAGCAGCGACATCGGCAGCCGGATCTCGTCGTGCAGGATCGGCGTCAGGACGCGCGTGCGCGGCAGCAGGATCGCCAGCGCCGCGATCGTCAGCACCGCGAACGAGGTGGGGAAGAGGAACTGGTTCTTGAGGCGCTCGCTGCTCGTGCGCCGGTACGCCAGGAGCGGCGCCGCCCCGGCCAGGAACAGCAGGGTGAGGCCGAGCGGGATCATGTACAGGTTGAACACCGGCGGCCCGTAGGTGATCCGGTGGCCGATGAACGCCTCGCTGATCGTCGGCCACATCGTCGCGAAGAAGACGAAGAGGGCGCAGGCGAGCAGGATCCAGTTGTTGAGCAGGAAGGCGAACTCGCGAGACATGAACGACTCGAAGCTGGCCGCCGAGCGGAGGCGCGGCAGCCGGTAGAGCAGGAGGCCCACCGAGCCGACCAGGATCACGCAGATGAACAGGACGAACAGCAGCGCGAGCGCGTTGTCCTCACCGAAGGCGTGCACCGACTGCACCGCGCCGGTGCGGGTCAGACCGGTGCCGACGATCGTCAGCACGAACGTGATGATGACCAGCGCGAGGTTCCACACCTTCATCATCCCGCGCTGTTCCTGGATGATGACCGCGTGGAGGAACGCGGTCATCGTGAACCAGGGCAAGAGCCCGGCGTTCTCCACGGGATCCCACGCCCAGTAGCCGCCCCAGCCGAGCTCCTCGTAGGCCCAGCGCCCGCCGAGGATGAGCCCGAACGAGAGGAAGAACCAGCAGATGAACGTCCACACCCGGACCGACGCGAGCCAGGCGTCGTCGAGGCGGCCGGACGCCAGCGCGGCGACGCCGAAGGCGAACGGGATGGTCGCCGCGACGTAGCCGATGTAGAGCGACGGCGGATGGATGACCATCCAGTAGTTCTGCAGGAGCGGGTTGAGCCCCTTGCCGTCGATCGGCGCGGCGGTGAGCGTGGTCGCGAACGGGTTCTTGTTGTAGATGAGGATCGCCAGGAAGAAGACCTGGACCGCCATGATGACGGCGACCACGTAGCCGATCATGTCGCGGTGGCGCTCCGCGTTCGTGCGCACGGCGATGGCGGAGAACACCGCCAGCACCGAGACCCAGAACATCATCGAGCCGTCGAGCCCGCCCCAGTACGAGGTGATCTTGTAGGCCAGCGGCATCGACGTGTCGCTGTAGTGCGCGACGTACTTGATCGAGTAGTCGTGCGTGACGAAGGCGTAGATGAGGAGCGCCGAGGCCAGGCCCATGAGGCCGAGGAAGCCGTAGAGCGCCTGGACCGAGCTCGACACCAGGCGGCGGCGGCGCTGCGCCGTCCCGAGCGCACCGGCGACCCCCGCATAGGCGGCGACCACGAACGCGCAGAGGATCGTGATGGTTCCGAGGGCCGCGATGGGCGACTCGGGGATCGAGAAGGCGGAGCTTTCGGACACCGGGTGCTTTCGTCCTGGCGGGGGCGAAGGGAGGACGAGCTACGTCTGGGAAGTCAGGGTGTGCGCGCCTGGGAGCCGGTCGCGCTGGGCACCGGCACGCGCTTGCGCTTCTCTTCTTCGTACTTCGAGGGACACTTGGCCATGAGCTCGGAGGCGACGAGGACGTAGCCGTCCCCCTCCTTGCTCAGTCGGCCCTGGGCGACCACCTCGGAGAGGTCGCGGAAGGTGTCCGGTTTCGGTCCCTTGTGGCGCACCTGGATGCGCTCCCCCTCGTACTCGAGGACGAAGGTGCGGACCGTGCTGTCACCGACGATCTTCTCGTCGATGCTTCCGGCCTCGACGAACCCGTGGACCTTGAGGCTCTTGTCGGTCCAGCTGTCCGGCTCGAGGGTGACCTCGTTCACATGCTTGTAGTAGTCGGCGTTGGCGAGCGACGAGTAGATCAACATGCCGCCGCCGGCCCCGACGACCGCGACCGAGAGCAGGATTTTCGTTGCGATGACCATGGGTCAGGCTCCCTCGGAGTGCTGCAACGGTGGCAAGAGTAGCATAGAGCGCGCCAACGGCCCGGAGGCGCGACGACATGTCGCCCCCCGCGCAACGTGCTGGATCGGCGAGAGGCCCCCGGCGCCTGGGGGCTAGCCCCCGATGGCAACCATGTGCTTGGTGGGGGCGCCCGCCCCTATGGACTGGAACTCGTGCCCTTCACGCTTCGCCCCCACGGCGACGGCGATCGCCGCACGGACGTCGTCGTCGCTGGCACCGGCGCGGAGGAGATCGCGGAGGCCGACCGCGTCGTCCCAGGCCAGGCAGGCGTGGAGATCGCCCGTCGCGGTGAGGCGCACCCGGTTGCAGGTGGCGCAGAAGTGCTCCGACATGGCGGAGATGATGCCGAACTCGTGGCCCTCCGGCAGGACCTTGAAGTAGCGCGCCGGACCGCGCGGGCGGCCGCCGGAGGAGTCCTCGGCCGGGACGACGGAGCCCCCCAGGGCGGCCCCCAGGATCGCCCGGATCTCGGCGGCGGCCAGGAGGCGGCCGGGCGCGTAGAGCGAGCCGTCCGACATCGGCATGTGCTCGATGAACCGCGGCGTGGCGCCGCGCTGCCAGCCGAAGCGACAGAGGTCGGCCAGGTCGTCCTGGTTGACGCCGCGCAGCGCGACCGCGTTGAGCTTCACGCTCAGCCCGGCCGCCAGGGCGGCGTCGATCCCGGCGACCACGCGATCCAGGTCGCCGCGGCGGGTGAGCGCGCGGAAGCGATCGCGATCGAGCGTGTCGATGGAGACGTTGACCTCGCGGAGCCCCGCCTCGCGGAGCGGTGCGGCCAGGTCGGCCAGGAGGTGGCCGTTGGTGGTCATGACCACCTCGTCGATGCCGGGGACGCGCGAGAGCCGCGCCACCAGCGAGACCATGTCCTTGCGGATGGTCGGCTCGCCGCCGGTGAGGCGGATGCGGCGCACCCCGAGGCCGGCGAACACCCGCACCAGGCGCTCGATCTCCTCGAAGGTGAGGATCTCGGCGCGCGGACGGACCGCCACCCCCTCTTCCGGCATGCAGTAGGTGCAGCGGTAGTTGCAGCGGTCGGTCAGCGAGACGCGCAGGTAGTCGATCCGGCGCTCGAACCGGTCGGCCAGGCGGTCGGAGAGGACGTTCAGGCGTGGAGGATGACTGGCCATGGTCCCGTCGCGTCCGGACTGTGGAGCCCGACCCTGCATACGTCAAGCGAGGCTCGGGGTTCCGGCCGGTGAGATCCCTAGCGCCGGAAAATCCTTGACACAACGGGCAGATTGCGGCAATTAGGCCGCCATCAATCGCGCCCATCCCGGGCGTCTCGGAGATGACAACGAACATGCAACACCACGAGGAGCCGCACGGTACGGCACACTCACGCCGGCGGTCCACCTTGTCCCCTGCCAGCACCCCCACGCCCCCCAGGGCCCCGACGACGATCGACGGGCTCTGGCTGGTCATGATCGAGCAGGACACCGGGCCGGTGATCGAAGGTCGCGTGCCGCTCATGGCGCGCGCCGGCGACGATCAGAACTACCTGCTCGCGTTCCGCAACGCCCAGGGCGCCCGCAAGTTCCTCGAGAGCTCGCCGGTCGCCAACGCCGAGGTCCGCCTCGTCGTCCGCAGCAACAAGGACGAGCTGCTCCGCGTCGCCCGCGAGAACGGCGTCGTCGGGATGCTGGTGGACTACGACCCGGAGACCCAGGCGTACGGCTCCGCCGCCGCGCTGTAGTCGGGTTCGCCGCCGGGCTCCCGGCGGTTTGACGAAAAATTGCTCGGGGGGATCGTCCAGTCCAGATTGCTGGGATGGCTCCCCGTTCCACGCGCCTGGCGATCCGCCGCGCGCCGCTCCCCCGACAGGCCCGCAGGGCTCCCGGCTCCGAGACCGCACCGTCCGACGGGGGCAGCCCGATCGTCAAGTGGGCGGGCGGCAAGACCCGCCTCCTCGACGAGCTCCTGGCGCGGGCGCCGCGACGGTTTCGCCGCTACCACGAGCCGTTCCTGGGCGGCGCGGCGCTCTACTTCCGGCTGTCCCCGCGCCACGCCATCCTGTCCGACTGCAACGCGGACCTCATCAACACCTACCGCTGCGTCGCGTGGCACGTCGAGGCGGTCGAGAAGCGCCTCGCGCGGCACCGCGCGGCGCACTCGGAGACCTACTACTACCAGGTGCGCGAGAAGTGGAACACGCCCGGGGGCATGTCCGCCGACGTGGATCGCGCGGCCGCGTTCATCTACCTCAACAAGACCTGCTACAACGGCCTCTGGCGCGTGAACAGCCGCGGGAAGTTCAACGTCCCGGTCGGTCGCTACGACGAACCGTCGATCTTCGATGCCGACGCGCTGCGGCTCGCGTCACGCACCCTTCAGGGGGCCGAGCTCCACGCGCGCCCGTTCGCCGAGGCGGCGGAGGACGCCCGGGCCGGCGACTTCGTCTACTTCGATCCCCCCTACGTCCCGCTCAGCGCCACGGCGAGCTTCACGAGCTACACCGCCGGGAGCTTCGGGCCGGAGGACCAGCGCGAGCTGGCCGACGTGGCGCGCCGGCTCGTGCGGCGCGGCTGCGCGGTGCTGCTCTCGAACAGCGACACCGCGTTCGTGCGCGAGCTCTACGCCGACTTCCAGATCGAGACGGTCGACTGCGCCCGCGCGATCAACAGCAAGGCGACCGCCCGCGGCCCGCAGCGCGAGCTCCTGATCAGCGCCGGCTAGATCGGGCCGGCTAGATCGCGCCGCCGACCAGGTGCTCGTAGCTCACGCAGGGCATCTCCTCCCCGCGCGCCTCCGCCTCGTCGGTGTCGCAGGGGTCGATCGCGCCGGTCTCGGTGTAGTTGAACTCCTCGAAGGTGAGGACGTCGCCGTCGATGACGGCGCTGTAGGTGACGTAGCTGAGCGAGCAGGAGGAGGGTGCGCCGCTGGACAGCGTGATGTACCCCTCGTACCCGTCCGAGATCTCGTCCACCAGGACGCCGCCGCCGGAGGTGCAGGTCGTCTCGTCGGTGCTCTCGCAATCCTCGCGCACGTAGAAGGTCGCGCCCAGCAGCTCCTGTTCGGCGATGCGGAAGTACGGGACCGGCGGGACCGGCTCGGCACCGCCGGTGCAGCCGCCCGGGTTCACCAGGTGCTCGCTGGTCTGGTACATGCCGACGATGTCGGGCGAGCCGCTGCCGCCACATCCAGCGACGGCGCACGCGACCAGTCCCACCGCCGCGATCCGGACGAGAGTTTCCTTCATCGGCAGAGCATCGTCCCGCCGAGGGCCGTCGGCAACCGGTGCCCCCTGGCAAAGTTCCCCCGCCCCACCCTCGGTGGCCGGACGGCCATTCGCGTCAGGGGCCGGGACCGATCATCCCCCTACATGAAGGTCGCAAGCGGGTGCCGGAACACCTCGTGAGAGACGCCGAGTCCTGCTAGAGTGACACTCCGATCGTCCTCTGCGTCGTCGACCGGCGCCGGGGTCGCTCGTTCGAGGGCGATGAGCATCTTCACCAAGATGTTCCGTCGGGGACCGCGAGATCCCGAAGACGGCAACGGAGACGGCAGCGAGCAGGGCTCCGGTTCCGAAGGATCCGGACCGGCAGAACCGGGCGAGGGTACGGCGCATGGGTCGAGGCACGAGGGTTCGAGATCGTCCGAACCAGAGGAGAACACGATGCCGTGGAACGCTCCGACCGAGTTCGAGGCGACCGCGACCGGCGACACCCAGCGCGATGGCCCGGTGCGCGAGCCGGTGCGGGAGATGATCGCCGACGAGCCGCCGGACGCGGATCCGGGAGACGTCGCACCGAGCAACTCGCCGGTCACCGGCGCCGACCCGCGCACCGCCTCGCGCGTCAGCAACTACGCGCTGCCGCCGGGCGTCGTGGCGCCGCCAGCGCGCGCTCGCCGCCCCA
>JADMIO010817234.1_pt1 | contig 12715 bp, 19 predicted proteins | sample 8958161 | NCBI WGS metagenome assembly JADMIO01 (sample SAMN16585339, study PRJNA669376) | soil metagenome | isolation source: Crop rotation soil | place: USA: Cullars Rotation, Alabama | collected 2011 | reverse complement strand
CTTTCCCGGCGGGAGTCGTGTCAGCGGTTTCTTTGCCATCGGCCATTTTCATCACACTCCCTTGTGAATTCAGATCCAATCCTTTGCCCAACGTCTTCAGCGTTGGAGCGACCGCCAGCAAACATTTCATGATTGGCTGAGAAATCGGCCGTCCGTCGATTCGATTTCGATGAATTGCCTTGGCAACGGCATCCGGGTTGACACCCATCGCACACCAAGACCACTCTTCCAAATCCCACAAACTGACGATGATGATTTGCTCGCCGCCTTCGTAGATCTTTTTTGACTTCAACGGGATTTCACGAACCGATGTAGCTCGCACAATCCCTTCGTCGATCAAGTGAAAGATCTGGATGGCTTCCGGCAGCGACTGAGAGAACCAGCACGTGGCCCGAACTTCTTCGCCAATTTCGATTGCCAGTTTCCCACTAGGGGATCGTGACGTTCCGATCGGCTTATCCAGTCCGGTCAATCCGTGTGCCCAAAGGACTACCGGATTTTTGATGTAGTTCTCGACCACGCATCCTTTGGGCAGTAACACATCACCCGCTTTGTCGACGTCGGACGTTGAGATAATCGCGGTCGCAGACATCTCTGATCGATTGACGTAGGGTTGCCCCGGAGTGTCGATCACCAGCGAGTTCGAATTACCATCCACAAATTTGCAGTGGCTTCGTCGCGGTGAACGTTCGCGGCTTTCAATGAACTGAAAAACATCAAAATCGATGTCAGATTCAGTTCGTTGATCGTCGAGAGCGTTCATGCCCGCTGATTAAAGAAATCGCGGGGGAGATCGCCAAGTGCGAGTTGTAACTTAGCGTATAGATTTGAACGAAGTCGTCAGAGATCAATGGACTTCGTATTCGGTTGTCTTCCGCAACCGGCAGATCGGACAATACCGCTTTTGGATGCGGAGCGTTCCCACCTTGAGCGTCGATTTGACGAGACAGGCTTTCATGCATTTGGTACAGATCGGAGCGATGGGAAATTTGTTCCATCGTCGGATCAAGACCTTCTTTTGAGGCACTTCCATTGCCATATCGTTCCCTCGATAAATCAATCCATTGACGGACTGTTATCTACGATTCGGAACGAACTGGCAACAGTTTTACCATTCTCCGGCCATGAATCGATCGCCGTGATAGACGATTTCTGAGTGAACCACAGCCCCATCCCGTGCGGCCGTTGGCACGGATGTCCCTCTTGCGGCCCTGCGATCGCGATATTCGCATCGCGGACAATGCGCCAGCACGTGGAATGGATCTTCCGCCTTCGGAACCTTCTCCCGCTCTTCCTTCAATTCCGCCTGCAAACGCTCGATTGTCTGCATCGCCGCCACATGACATTGATTCGAGAATTCGAGTTTTCTCCGCAAGGAGATATTCGATTCGGCGAGTTCTCCAGTTGATCCGATTCGCTCGCTGATCTGTTTGTTGCGATTGCTCGCGGCGGTCAATTGCCCTTTCAGGGTAGCGATCTGAGAGACGGCATCTTTGTATGTCCGCTTCAAACTTTCGAGTTCGATCAGTCTTTTCGAATGCTCATCCACTTCGTGCCGGTAAAGTTCTTCGAACGTTTTTCCCTGTTCGATCACCGCGTCAATTCGCGATTGAAGAATCTTCATGAATTGCGGCATTGTCATTGAAACGCCGTTCTCAATCCATGTCTTACACTGAATTTCGCGTTCGAATTGCATGGCAATATCGAGATGATTGCCGTTTTGCCTGATATAGATGTCGACTTCATTCAGCCGACAATAGGGACGATAGCCTTGATCGGCGAATTCCTGAATCTTGGGAACCATGAAATCACTTGATCAAATAGCCACCCGACGCATCGTCTCCGGATGCTCGAAGTAGCGGCGACGTTCCTCAGCACTCCATCGCGGGAACAACTGATCCACACCGTCGCGCACGCGATCGGCCAAATAACTGATGTAGCAGCGGCAATGACAGACCGAGAGCGGCGGCGGGGGACCGTCTGGCGCATGTGGAGTCCAGACCGATCGGCCTTGATAGACCAGTGGCAAGCAGATCTCACACGTGGCCCCATCGCGAGGATTCACCCAAAGATCTTGCTCATTCAGCCCGAATGTGGCTTCCACGGCCGCTTCGGAACCGGCGCTGCGCGTCCGCGTCGTCTCATTGGTGGCGTTGTAAGCCGCTCGTTGCGGCCCGAAGACTTGGCTGATGATCCGATCATAATCCGCGTCGCCCGGCGTCAGCACGCGATTCCCACGGCGATGCTGATCGATTGTCGGATGGTTGGCTTGCTGCCCGGCGGTGCCACGATGGAATCGGTCCAGTGCCTTTTGGAACATGGTTTGACTTGATGTCGACCATGCCTGACCGAGCCGCTTGGATTCGAGATTCGCGTATCCGGACGCGGCCAAATCGGCTTCTTTCCCCCGCCAGCCGTGGAAGTACGACGATTGACTGAAGATCAAAAGCAGAATGGCATACGATTCCCGCTCCATTTCTTCCGCCATGCGGTCCCAGAACTCTTGCGGGATATTGGCCAGTTTCGGCGGTTCGCCGAGCAGTCTGGCGAATTCCAAGCCGTGCCGCCGAGCGACTTCCCCGAATTTCTTGGCGAACTGTTCTTCGAGTTCTTGGCGGTTTGGCAGTTCCATCTTTTGCCCTAATCCACAAGTTTCAGTTGCCGCATCCAAAGTTCTTTACGATGTGCCTCATACTCGGCTTCGTTCGAACCGAACAACAATTCGCCACGCATGATAGCGCGTTCGTTGTAAACCCGCCAGTTTCTTCGGAATTCCTCGACAATCTGACCTTGAAGTCGATCCTCTCTTTCTTCAACAAATGGCGATGTGATCGCAGGATCAGTGATCGTGATCGTTTTCATCTCATTCGGATCTTGATACTCCGCAATCGGGATCAAATCGAGATCTCGATCGTTCGCATGCTTTCCATTCTTGTCCCAGCGTTTCAGCAGAATAGCGCCTCGATGCTTCACATAACCCGAAAACGCCATGTTCCGGAATTCGGCGAGAATCAGATCCACGACAGGAAAACCGCCAGCCGTTTGCGGTCCCCAACTATCGATGACTGGCATCGTGCCGCCTTCCTCGCACCAATAGCCGTATGTGCCAGAAATTCGCGTTCCGCTCGCTCGATGCGATCCACCAGACGGACCGCGAAGCCGACTCAGATGACGCGGCGGGTAATGCTCCATCTCGATCCGCGTTGCCACGATCTCTTCATCGTCTTGCGTGATGAAGATGGCATCCCCGTTGCGATGGTCAACCGACTTGAGGATCACGGCGAAATGATTCGCCCCATTGACTTGGATCGCATATTTTTTCCCGAGCACAAGATGCGTTGGCCGATCATTGTTGAGCGGAACGACAGTCATCCAATCCGTCACGTCGGCACCCTTTCGATTTTCTGATCCTTCGAACAGCGGCGGAACATCTGCACGTCCAGAAACATTTGATGGCGTTTGATCTCCGATCCCGGAATTGTGATCGGAAACGACGGATGTTCGACCTTCAGCAGCAAGTTCCCGCTTCCCCATGTATCGCTGAAGACTTCCAGCAATTGAGTTCCTTCCGGGATTTCCTCAGTCACCGGCAGACAGAAGAACTGGTCACACTCGCGGCCGTTGACGATTTCCGTGCCCCAGTTGAGCAGATCCACGACGAGACGCGGATCGACAACCAAGAGCTTTAACCGACGCGGCGGCATGCTTATCAGTGGCACATCACCGCCTTCGAGCGGACCGAAGCCGTACATCTCGCGAACTTGGTTTCTGGTGGCACCCTGCGCAATCGCGGCTTTGACTCGCATTTCCAGCGAGGGAGTCGGATTCGACGCATAGAGTTCGTCCCATTCGGCGTAGGTCATTTTATCGCTCATCGTCTTCCTCTTTCTTTTTGTGTTCACCGCACCATGCAGTTTCCCTCACGATCGGCCAAACAGATTCCACGTTGTTCGGCACGCCTTCGATCGGCTGATTTACTGGAACCGGCGGAAAACGATGACACTCTCCGCCTGGTCTGCTCATCAACTGGAAGAAAAAATAACAACCCCAACAACTATTGCTCATTCGATAAACTTCCCGAGATTTCTTCGACCGAGAGAACCGCGAATTCCTTCGTCTTCGCATTCCGTTTGACGCAACTGGAACTTCATCACATAAGCGTCTTCGTCGGTATCCTGATAGTGATCGCGAATCACGGCGTTCGCGGCGAATCCCTGATTCCTGAAGAACAACTGACCGGACAGATTCGTTTCGCGGATTTCGAGACTGATCTCTTGGCGGCGTTGCTGTGACAATTTGCGAGTCAGTTTCTCGACCATTCGGGAACCGACACCCTGACGCCTCGCCCACGGAGCAACACAGAAACTCATGACGTGCAATTGCGATTGCAGCAATTCATAGATCATGAATCCGACGATCCGATCGTTCCGTTCGGCCACCATGCCGATGCAATTCCGTTGGCGGAAACAACACAAAAAGTTCTCTTCCGTCCACGGGAATTCAAAGGACTTCCGCTCGATCTCCAGAATTTCCGGCATATCCCGGCGAATCATCCAGCGGACTAAGGCATCGGCAGCGCGTTCGGTTGTCATTGGCATGGCCCTCCCTGACTCGGCAGGTTATCAATCCCGATCAGAACCGCCTATGGCGATTTGTCTGCATAGAGTTCCGGATGCTTACGCGGACCGCCCCGGCCAACGATCGTAAACGTGATCCCCAGATGAGCGGACAGCCAGTCGATCAGCACGTCTTTATCGCTGGATTTGTCCTTGGGATCGGCCGCGAGCCGTCTGGACTTTTCAGTGTCGATTGCCGTAAGCAGTTCCTGCGGTGCCCGGATCGCAATCACATTGGACGTGCGTTCGATCTTCTTCTGTTTCTTCATGATTGACTTTCAACAACTTTGATATCGGATTCGGCACTTGCCGGATCTTTCAACGCGAATTCCATCTTGACACCGCCAGTGAGAACAATCACCGGCGTTCGATCGAGCAATGTTCCAACAAACTGATCTTCGAGGCGAGTCTTAATCGAATCGATTTCTTTTTGATCTAGTCGGAAATTGTCTGGAATCGAGACCACACAGACCGCACCCGGAGGCACATTGATAATTGATACGGCCGTTCCCGTGGGGAACTTGATCGGCTTGGGAATTTCCGGCGGACCGCTCTTGAACTGATTCAGCAGCGCACCGAACTGTGACGGCCATGCATCGCATTTATCATAATAGATCCTACCACTGAACTCGCGGACTTTCTTCGAGACCACCTTATAGATCGCCTCTTCGAAGACGCGGCAATTCGATTCGCTCATCCGCTGATCGTCATCGAACGTGATCCTACAGGTTTTCACGTCCGTTCTCGGTTCGATCGTGATCGTGAGAGAATGCTCCGGATGGAGCGGCCCCAATGCATACGCGATCGAATAGAAGAAATCGTCCATCGACACGCTGCCGATGATATTGTCTGCCGCGATCGGCAGATCAATGTATTGCAGAGAGATTGTGATCCGCTTCACGCTTCCACCTGCGCAGTCTGGGACTCTTCCGCGTCCAACTTGGCATCGAGTTCCTTGCGGAAGTGCGCGTTCTGGCGTTCCAAGATCTCATCCACCCGGCGGAACTTGCCGTCAAATATCGCCTCGCAAGCGAAGTCTTCACTCTCGCCGCCTTCATCCTCGAAGACATCCCGCAGGATCTTGGCAGCGAGCCGCACGACTTGTTTGGCGGCTTCGAGTTCCTCTTTCTTGAGCGGGAACGTCTGATCGTCTTCCCCGGCGGTGAAGCGAGCGAGAGCGTCCGAAGCGTCCTGCAATTCGACTCGTGTGAACATGAATCGTCGATCGCGGCTGGGCATGGTTCCGATTCCTTGAAGAGAGTGTTCAATTCGACGCGATTCGCCCGCGTCACAAAAGAATTGTAAACATTATCGGATCGAAAACAAGAGTATTGTCAACATTTCTTAGGAATATCGCAGCCATTGCTTGAAGAAGGCGAAATCTTCCTCCCGTTCGTGCTTCATCAGATTGACATGAATCTGTATCACGTGCTCGATCCGATCGGCAATCATGGCCGCTCGATAGCGCAATCCGATCCGCACCGTGGGCGTTTCGGCGATGCCTCGCAACCATCCGGCCGTATCATCGCCGTCGTTGAAGTAATCAAAGTTCCGCAGATATTCCGGAAGATCGAGAATCGCTCGGACAATCATATTGGAACGTCTCCTTCTTCATTTTCAGTTTCAGAATCAGACTCAAGATACCGTACCAAATGCTTTTCGATGATGTCGGCCAGATGCAATCCATTCGGCCAATCGTTGTCCCCATACTCATCGCAGGCCATCCGTAGTTGAGCGATTGCCTCTTCACGCTCCAAGATCATGTCCTCAAGTTTTCTGTCCTCGAATCCCAGTTCGTGAAGAGCCAGATTGAGAATCCGCACCCATGCGGCCCGATTCCCCGTCAGCCAATGATGCTGCGCGTCCTTGATGTTCTTGGCGAACTCGTCGGACTCTCGAATCGCCTGTTGCCAGAACGATTCCGGCATCGGCTTGCAGCGATGGTACAAAAAACCAGCCATCTGATAGACGATCAAACCGACAATTGCCGTGACGGCCACAATTCCACAAGCAATCAAAAACGCCTGAATCTCTAACGCCATAATCAATCAAACCTTGAGTCAGAGTACATTTGGACACTTGCGACGGAATTGGCCCAGCGGCATCACGTCCCACAATTCGCGTTTCGCTTCTGTTTCACCGAAAAAGCATTCGAACCAGTTCCATGCCCCGATCTCATCGGTCGCATAGATCGCGAGTGACATCGATCGACAGCGTATGCACGAGACCACGAAATTGCTGCCTTCCACTCCACGCGAACACCGTTTCGCTTCCTTGAAAGGCGGAGTAATCTCGCCCAGTTCGTTCGCAGCATCCAAGCCGGTCCCCGTGGCACCGCAGATCTTCCAGCCGCCCTGCTCCAAATCATCGATCACTTCCCACCAGCCGACCGCCTGAAGAGCCTGTCGACAATGCCGGACCGTGTGACACTCGACCGAATTCGTTCTGCCGTGGAAGTCGTATTCTTGCTTTTGCACCACGCAATCGTATTTCAGATCCTTGACTCGCTTGCCGCCGAGCCAGACCGTGCGGATGCCTTGCTTGAACATGCCTTCGATTTCGAAATCCTTCGTGAACGTGATCGATCCGAGCGATTTCTGATGACTCATCTCGATCACCATCTTGACGCGATGCAGCATTGACGTTTCCTTAAACTGGGTAATTGTCCTGACTATTGATTTGAATTGTCCTGACTATTCAGCGATCGGCAGGTATTTTGCATACTGAAGGAAGTCGAAATTTTCTTTTGTCTTCGCTTCCTCGACGAATTCCCGCCAAGTCATGCAGAGCCAATCTTCCTCACTCAGTTTCTCGTCGATCATCCGCTGAAACTTATTCCATGCGGATTCACGGTTCTCCGCTGTCACCGCGAACCAGCGTTGGACCAGTCGGGAATTCCAGATCACGAAATCCGGCTGGACATTGCATTGAATGACATTCGCCGTGATCTTGTCGACATGCTTCAAATAATTATTCCGCAGCCGATCAACGAATTCTTTTGCGTCACCCATCGCCTTTTCGACTCGCCAGCCGCTTTCTGCGAACATGGCCATTAGTGCCGGAAAACCAAACTGTTTGAGTTCCTTTTCTGAGTATTCGATCGGAACCAGTCCCGCCCAAATCTGACCGGTATCAATATCGAACAGCACATCCACCGCAGAACATCGGATTTTTATTTTTGATTCGTCGGACCCGATGATGAAGCCGATTTGCGTGCCCTCATTGACGCGATAATCAAGCTGTCGATCTGATGCAAATATGACAAGACTGTCTCCTCGCTCGATTTTGAATTTGAAGTGATGCATCCGCCATTAGCCTTTCAAATAGCTTTCCTGAACCTTTTCCGCCGTTTTGATCCGCTCTTCCAACCGAGCGATTCGTCCATTGAGATCGTCGATACTGCGATCGCGGAGTGCGCTCTTCGGCATGCGGTCCCACTTCTCGATCTCGTACTTCAGACGGGACACTTGATCGTAGAGTTTTCCCAGTGCGATGCCGATCTGATGAGCCGCTTCGTAGTCTGCCACGACTATTGCTCCTGAATCTTGCTCAGAATTTTTTCGAACTCGCCCGACATTTCCGCCAGCTTTTCGAGCCGCTCGATGTGCTGTTTCTTGGCCAGTGCAAAAGCGGCGTCACCGTCCGGATGCACGTAGTAATCCCGCTGATTTGGATAGGCCAGTCTGACCACCCCATAGGCGGCATTGATCATCTCTAAGGCGGTCAGATACTGTGACTCCAAATCCGCCTTGCTGGTCCCGTTCAGATGCACAGTCGGCACGGCCAGATTTCCGGAACACTCCGTCTGATGGAATGAGATCACTTCCGGACTGTTCGTCAAAGTCCGTTCGACCAATTCGAGATCGTTCGTCGTGACTTCAAACTTGAAGAGACCGTGCATCCGGTTGATGCCGGAATCGAGTATCTTGGCCCGGAACGGACTGACCACAAGATCCATCACTGTCGTGCGATGGCAGATCACGTCATAACGAGCGGTCACGATCGGTTTTTTGTCGGACATGGTTTCAATCTTTCTAACACAGTTTTCCAAATAGCGAATCGGCCTCAAGACAATGGTCGAGACACTGGCTGAACGTATCGCCCCAGATCGACAGAAACCAAATGGATTGGCGGTCCCGAGACCTGCGATCGACTGTCTTCCATGCGCGAGCGAATGACGGCCGGTCCGCTCGATCCATATCCCAGAACTTTTGCGGGACTTTGAACGATGCACAGAACCCCGTTTCCTTTTCCGCGATCTTCTCGGAATAGAGCAAACGGCGGGTTTCCTGCTTTCCGAGAGTGATCAGATTCATGCATTCCCGGCCGAAGCAATGATATTCGCCAAGATTGTCGAGTGTCAGATGCGCCCAGCGAAGATTGTGACCGCACTTTTCGCATCTGCCATCCCAGCGATCGAGAATGATCCGCCGTGCGGCTTGCTCATAACACCAAGCCTTCGTCGAACAGCCGAACAACTCGTGAGGCACAATTTCAGCCCCGGATTGATTGAATCCGACGAGTTCTCCCGGCTGGCAGATCATATCGATCACGTCTTCGAACGTATGGACAATTTCGCAGGTAACAAGTGATGATTCGCACATGTTCATTCGTCCCCCTGATCAAGACCGGCCTTCGTGTCGAACTCTTCCCGTGCCGCTTCGTTTTTCTTGCTGCCACCACGGCCAAACGACTTGGCGTAAATATCCCGCAGAATCGAGATCGTGCGCGGCGACATCGACTTGACGGAATAGACTTCCAATTCGCGAAGCATGCTGTCCACGAAATCACCGCGATAGACACTACGTAGAACCGTCAGAAGCCATTCGTTTTCGGCCGTCATCTTCTGGCGGTTCAATTCTGCGGCTGTCCGCTGCTGATCGGCTCGCACTTCTGAATCGGTTTTCCCGCCATTGACAGCCCGCTGGCGATCCAGTTCCAGAGCGCGGAGCGACTCGCGTTCCACCCGTGCCGCCTCTTGCTTGGCTTCCCGGATTGCTTTATTGCGGAGTCGTTCCAGATTCTCGACGGCCGTGATCAGCTTTGAATCGAACGTTTTCCCGGCACAATCGCAACCAACAACGAAATGCTTCCCGACCGCGTCACGAATCACCACATTGTTCATCAGTCCCATTCCGCACGAATCGCACGAACCGAGACTGACGCCAAAGGATCTCGCCTGTCGCCACGCATCAATCGACGCATTCTGAAAACCGGTCGGATTCGTTTCGGCCAATCCCGGCGATGGCAGACTGATCAGAGCCACGGCCCGGAACGGTGCCTGTCCGAGTCCCTGATCCTGCCACAGATGAACGTGAACCATTTTTTCGGATGTTTCGCACATGTTGAGAATTCCCGATTCGTTGGAAGAGTGTTTCAGTCGCCTTGAATATCGATGAATTCCACGATGGAAACATCCTGATAGACGGTTCGCGTCGTGAACTCATATCCCTTTTCGGATAGCTCCGTGAAGAGTTCAAATGCAGAAGAACCATAGAAATCGGAATCGGAATCGCCACCAATGAACCGCATCACGTGCGGCGGACCGGAAACGAGTTTGACGGACTTCAGTTTTCGATCGTGACCGCATCGATAAACCGTCGATTCGACAACAATTGATTCTGGCATGACTGAGTTCCGATTTTGAAGAGTGTGCCCGTCAGATTCGCGGCTGACCGTGGCGAGAGTCATTGTAAACAATACTTCGGAAGCGTCAAGAGTATTGTTTACATTATTTTGATAATTCTGGAATTGAGAGATCCAGAAAAGAAAAACGCTCCGGGAGTCGGCTTTCCCGGAGCGTCGGCAGAATCCATTCTGCATGGGCAGGCGAGCGACACTCTATCAATCCGCCCGGCGGTTGTCAGCCCCGTCTAGGCTTTTTGTGATGTTCTTGTCCTTGGGATCAAATGTCCCCCGATTCGCAAGAGCCGATTTGATCTGCTCCGCCTTCAAGGCGATGTAAATATCGCCCTCATCTTCCGTATTGCGGATGATCACGCCGTCATACTCGCCGCTGCGAATAGCTTCCCGGAATGGCAGACCGGACGGACCGAATTGGATGTTCCCGGCCTTTTCGCCTTTGGCATCCATTTCGAACGGATTTTCGATCTTCAAATAGACCGGATAAACCGCTCCATCGCGTGCGAATCGATTGGCTGTTTCTTTATCACCGAAGAAACCAGCCACCTTGACGCCCGGTTCACCGCGATTGAACGATGGGAACTCGGTCCCGCGCTCGATGACTTGCAAGGGATCATCGTGACCCGGCTTGGCCGGTTCAATGACTTCCCCCTTCGCATTTCGCGTTTCGGACAAATTCCAGTCGTAAGGATGCATGCCCTTATACAAAACGAGCGGCTTCCCGTTCTCGTCCACGACTTTCGATTGACCGAACCAGTTCTTGAACGTCTTCGATTCTACGCCGTTTTTCTTCCAGTCCTCGCCCTTCAACTCGGCACCGTGTTCCGTCAGTTGACTGCGAGCATCCTCCACGTCTTCCGGATCGTGCTTTTCCGGATGCCGGATCATGTCCAACTGGCTTTGGATCTCTTCGTGATCGTGCGAATCGGACAGATTTCCGCGATCGTCCACCAGCGGTTTCGTGAATCCCTCGAAGCCGGATTTCTTCAATTCCTTATTCGTGCTGTTTGCCCGGTCGACGGCATCTTGTGCCTCATCCGGATCGATCGAACTGGAGAATTCCCCGGTTGTCGTCTTCCGCGTCAGTTTCGCTTGGCCGTCCACCCCGGCTTTGGCCAATGTCTGATTCGCTTCGTCCACGTGTTCGGCAGCGCCCCGCAGATCTTCCACATCGACGTTTGGCTTGAACTGCCCTTCGTGTTCCTCGATCTTCAGATTCCCGGCCAGTCCCTTGAAGCCGTGCTTTTCGAGAATCGTTTTGGCTTCGTCGAGTTCTTTCTGCATTTCCGTGATCTCATTCGTATCGAGATCCTCCAAGTCGCCTTTGTAGTCAATCCCGTGTTTTTTCAGGATGTCCACAGCGGATTTCTGCTCCGGATTCATGCCGTTGACCGTGCGGTCCGACTCGCCCGACTTTGTCCCGACTTTGTCCCGACTTTCGCCGATCTGAGCCGTGGCCACGTAGTGATCCGGATTCTGCATCGCTCGCTCAAAACTGACCGGACCGTTGTCGAATCCGCCTTTCGCTTGGAATACGATGTTCTCGCGGCCGAACTCCGATCCGAAGGCACCCAGCGCTTCCGGCGTCGTGAATGTGCCAGAAATCGTGGACGGCTTGAACTTCTCGGCTTCCTTCACGATCTGCCGCAACAGTTCCTTGCCGGAACCACGCCCGGCCCCGTCGTCCTTCTCGAAGTGATCGACCTGCAAATGAGACGTGTTATCCTTGCCATAAACGAGCGTTGCCGCCGCCTTGCCGATTCCCGGCAGTTTGGTCGCCATCGAGAAATGATCGTCGCTGTGCTTCGCCCAGACCGTATCCGGCGACTTTCCGCCGCTTTGGTCGGACTCCTGCGGCCGTTCCAGTTGCGGCGCCGCTGGCGTTTCGGTTTTCGCCGCGCCCGCTCCGCCGTTCGATGAGAACTGCCCCGCGTTGCCGAGATGCCCTCGCGGATGCTTTGTCTCGTCGAACGACTTGGTTGCCGATTTTGGCTTCGGTTCCCGGATCATGCTCTCGCTGATGGCGTGATCGATGCTCCGGCCTTTGTTGTCCTTGAATCCGAACCGCTTATAAAACTCGGTCAGCCGTTTCTTCGAGCCGCCAAACGACGAATCAGGACTCAATGCAATTCGCTTTCCGGATTCATCGGCATAGTCGATGATCGCTTGCATGGCCTGCGTTCCGATCCCCTGATCTCGCTTTTCCTTGGGAACGACAATCTTCGAGACCGTGATTACGTCGCCTTTTTCGTGGATCGCATGACTGATTCCGAGATCATCGAGTTTCTTTTCCAGATGGCCGAATGGAGTCGCAACCGCTGGCACCGCCGGATTCGCTTTCGGTTCGGACGTGGCCACCGTGCCAGACAGCCAGCGATACTGATTCACATTCTGCAAATCGTCGTTTTTGTTGAACGTCGTTTCGAGCCACTCTTTCGCGGCCTTCAATTCGTCGC
>JADMIO011367297.1_pt1 | contig 12716 bp, 6 predicted proteins | sample 8958161 | NCBI WGS metagenome assembly JADMIO01 (sample SAMN16585339, study PRJNA669376) | soil metagenome | isolation source: Crop rotation soil | place: USA: Cullars Rotation, Alabama | collected 2011 | reverse complement strand
TAACATTTGTCGGTAACATTTCAGTGTGACAGTTACATGGTGCCGTATTCATGGCTTCCTCCCTCTCCTATTCCTTGCCGCCGCGATAGTATCCCGGCGCTTGGTCCAACAGGCACAGAATCACTTCAAACAAAAGGTCATTCGTATACACGATTGGCCGCGCGCTGATGTCGATGTCCGACACGTTCAAGGGCTGATCCCCCTCGGCGAGACGGATATCGGCGAGGGGAATACACAGGTCATTCGGCAACTTTGAGCAGCGCCTCGTCACCCGATCAACCAAAGCGTGATAATTAAGTCGTCCGCTTTGGACTACGTCCGGGATATCGCAATCGAGATCAATCTCCGGCGCTTTGCAATCGCGAATGATGCATTTATACCGCTCCTGGATTGCCGACGCCGAACAGGCGGTGGATTGGCCACAGTCATCAACCAGCACCGGCGTGGGATCGCTCTCGCACGGTTGGAAGCAGATGCAGACGTGAACATAGTCTTCCGGTTCGCAGTTTTTGCGCGCATGCTCGTTGGGGTCCGGTGACGGTCGCGGCGGGATGTCGATGGGGTGACTGGTACGCGGAACCACAATCTCGCGGCCGGCCCGATCAATCGCCACGCCCGAGGTCACTACGACGGCTCTACCCTCGGGTGCCGGTTGCACATCCAGGCCGCAGACAACACCGTAACCGGTCACCAACCGGTTGAGGAGCCAGCGCTTGCCATTGGAATAGTCCTGCTCCATCTCGAAATGGAGGACATCCAGCATCTTTCCATAGAAGTAACGGTTGCGAACAAACGTTTCCAAACCGGAGCGTGTTTTCATGTCATGTGAAGTCGATTGCATACTCTCTCCTCACTCAAATGGCTTCAGATTTTCAAATCCTGACCGAGACGACTGATGCCGATACGCGGCGACCAAGAGCCGCTCAGCCTCAAACCGGATGCGCCCTGCTGGCCGAGCGGCGTGGCCCCACTCATTCCACTCACAATTGAATCGACACCGGCGCGTGATTGCGATCCGACGCGCATCGTTGAGTCGATGAATGACAGCCGGTACATCGTGTGCGCCGGTTTTTCGCGTTCGATGATTTCCTTTACCAGTGCCAGTCGCGCCGGCGTGTTTACTTCGGCCCGATACACCTCGACAATGAACTGCGAGGCGGCGCCGATGAACAGCGGTTCCCCAAACTCCGCGTCGGTGATCAGATAAGAATGATCGAGTTGTGCAGTGCGGCCGAGCACCGCGCCGCCAGGTTCAGTCGAAGTCAGGTGAGTAGCTGCGCCAAGATAGGCGGTTGATGGTCGTTCGCTGTGACTGCAATTTGATTCGGCCGGCATGGCCCAGAATGCGCTGTTCGAAATTGGCTCGCTGATCACCGCGTGAACACCGGCGTCTTCGAGCAGGGCCAGGCGCAATCCGGCGATCGTGCCGCGCCATCGATAACGATCAAAAGCATTTGCGATGCTGTGCCGGATGCGTGCCTGTGGTTGGCCGCGATCCAATTCGACTGCGAGCCAGCCGGCCAACCACGGCAGCGCTTCAATCGGGGCGGCCCAGGGATCGAAGTATCGCTCGAGCGTCTCCACCTCCTCCTCGACATCTTCGAATTCGCTTTGCAGTAAACTGACCAGGAGCCGTACAAAAACGCTCGGGGCCTCGGGGTCGCGATAAATTGCTGGCAGGAAGCGCACATAACTTTCGCGGTCAAAATCAACACGAAGCTGACTGAGAGAAGCCGACCCACTGCGGTCGCTCAGAAATTGAGCACCGAGAAAGAGGTACGGAACCCGTTCGCCCGTCAACAAGAAGCTGTCGACATCTCGCGGCAACGGCTTCCAGTCGTCGTTGCTAAAAGGATTGTCTGCGTCGGGATCGACTGGCGGCGGTGTCTGTTTGTTTTTGGTGGCGTAAAAGAATTCAATATGGGCGCCGGCAGGTTTTTTCAGCCAGGCCTGTAGACGTCCCCACACGACTGGTTTGCCTGCAGAGATGGCTTCGCTCCAAAGGACGCCGGCTGCCCGGCAGGATCCGTGACTTGAAAAAGTGAGGGGCGCGCCAGAACCGACACGGAGCGCGACCAACTCGTCCCTCTGCTTATCGAACGCGAGCGCCGTCACATAACCGCGAAAACCGGTGGCATCGCCACAGAATGCGGAGCCGTCGGTCGAAAAGCAAAGAATCCGTTGGCCAACATTGTCGCCCACAAAGAGCGAGCTCTCGCTTACCGCGAGTGCGAGGATCGAACCCATCCCAGGATGGGTGATCGAAACCGGCAAACCGTGTGAGTTGAGCACTGGATTACCAGTCGCGTCAAAAACAAAAATCGCATTAACGGAAAGATCTGAAACATAAACACAAGTATCGGCGCCGCTGCCGCCCACGGCCAAAGCGCTGGGGTAAGGTACGAGACCGCTATTGATCAGGTTGTAGGCAAAGTCACTATCAAAGTCGCCGGTCCGCGAGAATTTGATTACGCGCCGATTGCTGGCGTCCAGAATGAAGAGGTTTTCCTCATTCCGATCCGAGGCCACCGACCGGGGATGGCTGAAACGCGCCGGCGCGTAAACCGGCGCATCTGCGGCGCCCAGACCGGGCGAATCCCAAACCTCTCGTACCTCGAAAGTGTTTAGATCGCAAAGCACTAAACGATCGTTTCCGCTGTCAGCGATTACCAGCCGCTGCGACTTTTCGAGCACCAGAAGTCCGCGCGGTGCGGACAGTGTTCCCAGCCCCGGAGTCTCAGTCAAACAGCGCAACGACTGCGGCTCAGGATCGCACCCGGCGGTCACCACTATTCGATCCTCATCCGGAATGGAATAGAAACGACGTCCGGATTCATCGACCGCAATTCCTGCAGGCGCCGTAGGAGCCACACCTGGAGACATCGAGATCGAAAGCGAATTGATCAGTGCGGGAGACGATAACAAACGCAACTCACCCTCGGGCGAAACCTCGAGGCCGCGCAGGTGGAAATCGAGCCACTTGCCTTCACGGTTCAGGTAACGAAAATTGTCTGGTGCTGACGACATAGGTTCACTCAATTCCGAGCCATTCGACATACCAGTCCTTCAGCTCCGTACTCGCGTCGAGCCCTGCTTTGACGTCATCAATCTTGTAACCGGCGAAAAGAATTGCGGGAATCAATAGCGAAAATCTGAATTTCTGAGTCAGAGGCGTATTCTTGTCTATCGGGTCGACGCGTGAGAAGCCATCAAGTACTAACTTGCGTTCGATCGAATTGATTTTCACCGTCAATTCGCGGTCGCCAACCGCATGCGCGAAATAGCGTGGCGGCGTGCGAAACTGCGCGTCCTTCACGTCAACGTCCAGACTGATCGTGATGCCCGAACCGGTCGTTTTCGAATTCCAATCTTTTGGCGTTGACGTCCTGCCCGCGTAAATAAATGGCTGCGCGGGAGGCTTCGCGTTGCGGCGCCCAGCCAGGGAAGGAGGTGAATTCAATTTGCAATTTAAGACTTCCGCTCGCGCCAGGCGGATTCGCTCGCCGCTCTCGATTTCCTGATTAAGTTTTGCGAGCTTGGCCTGCCGATCACTTTCACCTGATGAGTCACCCGTTGCGACCAGTTCGATCCAACAGAACACCGGTTCATCGCGTAGACGTACTGCAGCCCGCGAGGCGCAGACACCGTCGCGCGTTTCGGTTTCGGTGAGCGATTTGTCGGAGGGATATGAAACTGTTAAGTCAAAAAAGATTGAATTTCCTGCATCACTTGCTACCGGCGGAACCTGAAGCACGACGGTCCTGGTCAGAACGATTTCGCGGCCCATCGAGTCGACGGCGTAACCGGGTTCAATAATGATTTCACGGTCGTCCTTCTTGCCGAATACTGCATAGCCGTCTGCTACGCCCGATTGATGCAAGCTGCGGTGATGGAGCCAGCGCATTTGCCGGTTGAACTCTTCAACGTCCTGAAGATCGGAGGCGAAGAGGCGTTGGCCGTCAAAAAACTGAATGCGCTCGGTAAAGCGGGTCGTGTCGGTAACGTTCATATAATTGGCTCCTTCGCGTTAGCACACGGATCTGATGGCGCCGAGGCTCCGTCGCAAGGCCGGGGCATGCGGTCGGACTCACCGCATGCGAACCAGCTCACGTAAAGATCGAGATCCTTGATCAGTCGCAACGGCGATCCACTCACAAACAGCACTGAAGCAAAGATGTCCTGCGGCCGAAACTCAAATGGTTCGCCGGGCGCTTCCGGACTCAACAGCACCTGTCGTTCGCTCGGCGGCAGGACGACGACGGCGAACAGCGACTGCGATGTTCCGCGGCGGCGATCTGTGCCAAGAATTAAGACCCGATCATCGGGACTCAGCACAATCGCCTCCTCGAGGCGAATGCGCATACGATTAGGGATCAGACTGGCAAGTCCGACCGTATCATTTAATAAGAGTCCGTCGATGTAAGCCGATAGGCTAACGCTGTTGCTGTTGACGCCGATCACGGCGGCAACTGCCTGCGAGTTGTTGAATGGTTGAATCCAGCCAGTGGTGTCGGTGATCTCAGCAAGGTAATCGCCGGTGCGCACCCGTTTGAGACCGCTACCCGAAATAGTCACTACTTTGGGTGAGTTGGTAGACGTGACTTCGATGACTCCACGTGTGTTCGCGACCGCCAGACTGTCACCTGCTTTAGGAACCTTCCCGGCGAGCTTGACGACATTCCCTTGCACTTCAGTAACCACAAAGAGTTCCGGCCGCTCCGATTGTGGCGGATTCAACATCACTAGGTCGCCCGCCTGGATGCCGGGTCCGTCTACTGTTACTGCTCCATCGGTTGCCTGGGCCTTGACCGTGACAGTCGGAGGAAAACGACAGAGACCGATTACCTCGCCGGCTTCCAGGCCATCGATTGGGTGATTCAATGTTAAGCCGGCGATTGGGGGCATTAACCGCGCCGGCAAGGTAGCACTCAACAGATCGTCAATCGCGGCCACATACGACTGTTGTGGAAACTGTGTGGGGTCGGCGACAAAGACCATGACGCCCTCGACTTCAGTGACAGTCGCGCGCACCCTGAAGTCTGCAGCAATAAGTACATCGTCCTTTTTCAGGCCGGCGATTGGCGCGCTCAGTAATAATTGCCCGTCCTCGATCTCGTCTATTCGCACTGGTTCGGACACCGGATTACCAAGTTTGGCCACGAGGTCATGTTTCCGGAAAAGCTCCGTGTTATCGACCTCAACTTTTTGTTCTTTGAGGTCGGTAGTTACTTCTAAAACAGTGCCCGCCAACTCGACGACGCCGACTTTGGTTGTTCCGGCCTGAACATTGAGCAGCGGTGTCGTAAGCTTCAAACTATTCCCGGTTTTGGATTCGATGCGGGTTGGAGAAGTCACGCTGACGTTATCGCCCAATCGCACGATCACCTTACCCTGGGCAAAAAGGGTGGCGTCCGACACTTCAATTTCTTTCCCGTCGGAGCTTACCGTTGTGACCAACGTCTCGTTTCTGGCAACACCCAACTGATGATTTGGCTGCAGAACAGGAATCGGGGACACAAGGGTGAGGGTTCCATTATTAGCCCCAGCTTTGACCGCTAAGACTACGGCAGGTTGGGTCCGGTCAGGAGACACGCTGAGGTTAACGATTACGTTCGTCGCAACGAAATTCCCAGGCGTGTCTACCTTGATTTCAAAAGTAGACGTTAGCCCAGGGTTTTTTGTGACCTTGGCTACTCGCGGAACATTTCCAAAAGCAACTTGTTTGGTTCCCAGGAGGTTCTCGAGTGGTGCTTCCAGTGTGGCCTTATCGGTTTCCAAACTCTTTATTTTAGAGGCGTGCTCGGCAAGCGGCAGCAAGCGCGCAATCAGGTCGTTGGTTTTCAGGAGATTCCCGGCATCGACCGTGATTGGTTTACTCAATTCCGGTGCTGAGGTTATCTGCACCTTTGAATCGACAATCTTGAGCGACTCGCGCGTGATGCGTCGCATCAGCAGTTGCAGCGTGAAACTGTTCGACGATGGGTCGGCAATGCTGGCAAGCCATGCGGGCACAAAATCCTTAGGCACTTTGTCGGTAATGGCTTCGGCAAAATAATGCGGAATCGTGGTAAAACCCGAAGCTGTTGTATCGACCAGTACCTGAACACCGACTTCGTCATTGCCGAGTCTCCAGGTTTGCCAGGCGGTGCTGCCGGGCACCGTGATGCCAGTGGCCAATGGTGGTCTGGCCAGCGGGCGCGCGATGACGGCTCGAAACTTTTCATCGATCTTGGCCTCTGATTGCTCGTCTGATTCCTTACTTAACCGAGCGAGGGCTATCCCGTTCGCTGGATTTACTTTGGCCCGGTTCGTCCATTCCAGTTTGACACCCTCCCGACGCTGGGGATCGTAGGACAACACGAGTGTGTCACCATCAGTCGGATTAGCCGGCACATCGATCTGAAGGTCTTCCTTGATGATGAGTGCCCGTCCGGCGCAGTCATAAGCCAGACCACAACCCACACTCAAACCCTTTTTCAGGTCATTGACGTCGTTGGCAACCGCGCTCAAGCCAATTGCGATGCCATAAGCGCGATGGGCCGCGGCGTTGTGAAGCCGTCGCAGTTCCTGGTCGACTCGAAGTTGAGTTTGCAGGTCTCCGGAGGAAAGCAGTTGGCCCTGCCAATAACGCACGCGTTCCAGACTTGTATTATTCGTTCTGCCCATTTCAGCTCACTGAGATTTCGTGTTTTCCTGAAACTGTCAGTGCCAGCGGCGGCAGGCAAACGTTGCCGCATTGCGCGCCGCAACCAGGCACAAGCAACTCGACCTTCGAGACATGGTCCACGCCCGGAACTCGCGCGATTACTTCAACGACTTCTGAAACATAAACATCACAGCCCAGTGGCCATCCGCGGCCCTCGGTTCCGCCATTCAAAGGGTCGAAGAATTGTCGAAGCGCTTTGGTGATCGCGGCGCTAGCCGCGTCGCGGTTTTCTCCGAAAAACAGTTTCACGTTGGCCTTGACCGCAATTTCGAGGTATTCAGGGCCGGTGACTTCTATCCGAGTTCCAATCACCCGGCGGGGATTCAGATATGCCTGCACTGCCTGGAGCAGTCCTGACGACGGCATCGGACGGCCAAGCGGAAGGTCAGGAAGAATCACGAGCGTGATGAAGCCCGGAGCCGCATAACACGGAAAGCCGGGATGATGATTGGCGATCGCCATCGCGCGCGCGATGGTTGCACCCGGTGTCTCCAAAGCTAATGCCTCGCAGTCGGCGAGCGTGACTGCGCGCAGTTGGCCTTCGACGAGCCGAACAACTCGCCCTTCCGTGAGAGACAATGGCTCAGCATCAGCACCGCCGAAACCGGCGTCGGGATTCGAGATCTTTGCGAACTGTGCATCCACCTTATTTGGATAGCGCAGCAATGCTGTGTTGTGTGCTGATTCATTTGGTGAAGCATCGATATGCGAGATCGATTCGGCCGGAACATTGCCGGCAGCCCCGAACGTCTCGGATGCAACTGCAAAGATCACCGCGCCGTCCGGCGGCACCCGACCACGTTGTCCGTCTCCGAAGGTAACTCGCGCAACGCCGGCGTCGAGCACATAATCAAGGTCTGCCGGACCTGAATTGAGCAGATTGTCCCGCCGGTTGGCCTTTCGGAGGGAACCGTCCTCGATTGCGTAAACCGCGAAGCCGTCTTCGATGATCTGCGGACCGGTCAACGTGAAGGTCTGATGAGGCGCGCCGGTTCCCACACCTAAGCGACGCGCTTCAATTACCAGACTCCCAGAAGCCAGATTGGTTGCCGGTTGATAATGCAAGAGGCGCGCGAACAGGGCATTGTCCGATTCGTCAGAGAACTCCAGGCCACGAATTTCGTGGTCGTCGCACTTGAAAGAAAACCATCCAAACTCTCCGGGCAGCGGCGGCGTGCCAACCGCAACCTCGCCCTGGGCCACCGTCCATCTCTGCTCGACCGGTGTCTGTTGCGAGGCTTCGACAGCGTTAGCGCTGACGCGTAAAGCAATCGGCGCAGCGTCAGGAAGTCCGGAAGCAATTCGCACGCGCACGTAAGCCAGCGGCTTATTGACTGCCCCAATTTGATTTTGATCGATACCGCTTGAGAGTTTGGGCGTCACGGCGCCTGACAAACTCAAAGAACGTGTGTAGTCCAAGGCATCGATCGCTTCCCAAAAGCCGGGAGCCTTTTGGATCTCCCAAACCAACACTAGTGAATGGTGCGATGGAACCACGGGCGGAGTTGAGCTGTCCGGCTGCGCGGGGTTACAACCTTCGAGGGCGCCGCAAACTGGATAACGCCGCGAGTTCAGTTCATCGACGATTCGTTGTCGCTCTGATGGCGCCGCCTTCTCACCGTCCAGGGTGAAATAGAGACTCAGACTTGTCCCCGTCTCCAATTCGGAATCAAACCCAAGATAAAAGCTGTCATTCACCTGTGGATTATCGCCAAACAGCAAGAGCGGTTTGTGCCTTTGCCAGTCAACGGTCAGATCGCGGAATTGGCCGGCACTCTCCAACTGAACGGCGACGACGTTGGCCGGCTGAATTGAGATCTCTCGCAAGGTTTGAAATTTGATTTCACCTGAACACAAAAGCGTTGTGGCAGGCAGGGTGACCGCAGCTGCGCCCTTCTTCAACTCGAATTCAACCACTGCATGAGCCGGCGTGGGCGGCAAAGGCCGAATCCCGATCAGCGAAAGAAAAGTACGGATGTGCCCTTCCGGAATCTGATCCACGCGATAGATATCGGTTTCAGTTATCCAACCCAACATTTCGATCAGCGTGATGCCCGGATCGTGCGCGTTGTGGTCACTCCAGCGCGGAGCGAGAACGGGGATCAAGCTGCGGCCCTCATCCACTAAATCTGCCCAGCGGCGATCATCCAAGTTGGGTAAAGGGACAAACATCACCGTTAACCTTCTGCGCCTTTCAACTTCAATCTGATCGAACCAGCGACCACGATCTGATCCGCAGGCAGTTCGACAAAATCTCCGCGAACTTCATCGTTAACCAGCAACTGAATGGTCTCTGCGTGCTTTAGCCCTTCGACCGATTCGAGGACCCTGGCGACGTCAGACAGGTAAACGCCACGCCCGAAGTCCCACCCGTCATCGGACGGACCGCCGTGCAACGGATGAAGGAATGTAGTCAGCGCGGTCCGCGCGCGGGTTTCAACCAAACCCGCTTGCGAAGCAATCTCCGGCACAATCGTGGCGGAGACGTCGATGGGAAAATAGACAGGCCCCGTGACAAAGATCTTTCCCCCGGCTGCCAGGCCCGCCGGAGCGCGCGCCGCCAGGTAACGCACAATCTCGTCACGCAAACCGCGCGTCGGATATGGACGCGCATCCTTGCTCTCGGGAATTATGAAAACCGTCAGCCATCCGGGCAGGCGTCGACCCGCGGGATTTCGATTGCCGATGGCCTTGACCACGGCGACCGCTGACGACGCTTCCCGCACCATGGCTTCATAGTCACCAGTCGTAAGGGCGCGACCGCGATGACGAACGGACGCCGGTGCGCGCCTGCGAAAGGCCTCCAACGTTTCTCCGTCGGCCCCACCTTCGGCCGGAGCCGGATTGAATACCGCCTGCACGCCAGGAACGGCGCCTTGCAGTTGACTTATGGCTCGCGCCGCGACGTTTCCGTCAGCGCCGCCGCCTGATTTGAATGATCTAAGGTTGACCACCGCATCGATCGGCAGCGTTCGCCCGTTGATGCCATCGCCGAAGAAGACCAGCCCACGGGCGCGATCAATTGCGTAGTGCCGATCATTCGCCGTCGAAAACAGCAGATGTGTTTGCGAATACCAGCGGACCCAAACCTCTGTCACTTTTTTCTGCTTGTCGCGTCGTAATCTCAGCGCGCCGGAGACCAGATCGCCGGGTAGGTTCTCCTTGCCCAGGAATGCCTCCAACCGCCGGACTTCATCGTTATTTCCGAGGAATAATTCGAGCGCGATAATTCGCCACTCAACGTTGGCGCGCGCGCCCGAGAGTTCGAGGACTTCCAGCGTTTCTCCCGGCATGACCGGCGTCTGGGTTACCTGGAAAATCTCGCTCGGTTGCCCGGTGGCTTTGCCCAGAATTACATCGGTGAAGGCACGCTGCTGCACGGCCCACACTGCATTCGGAAATATGCCCGAGACCTCGGTGCCGCCGCGGATCGTTAGCTGTGGCGGTGGGCCGTCCTCTTTCAATCGGGCGCGAATAAAATAAAGACCGCGACCAAAACGCGGATACGACTCGGCGTCGGAAGCCGCGATGAACGAGAGAATGCCCGGCGATGTGAGATGGGCCGTTTCGTCGACGACCGAAAGGTGACTCCAGTTAAAGCCATCCCAGTATTCCCAGGTGAACTCATTGATGGCGGCGCCGGTTGCCTGTTCGTAGATGTCGAAGAAGATGCCTATGTTTGCGATGGGTGGCTTCTGATCAAATCCGAGGAACAACGCCGGCGCCGTGTCCGTCATACGCTGGTAAGGCTTAAATGAAGAGCCCGGCCAAATTGCTTCGTAGGTGTGATCTTCGTACCGAAAGTCATTAAAGGTGAGAACCGCTTCAGGATGAAACGGACCAAACTGCCACGCGTAGCCCAACGCGACCCCGGATAGAACTGGTGGCTGCGAAACCACAACGGTGAACTTATTCTCTTCGGTCCCGGTTCCCGTTTTGAAAGTAAGGATTTGGTAGAAGCCATACCCACCCCGCACCAAACGCGCGCGCATCCACAAATCGACATCCTGGTTTACTTCGACCGGAACAAGATCCAATGGAACACGAAAATCGAGAATCTCAGTCGTTGAGAAATCTGCCTTGACCGTCGTCGTGCTGAAGTTTTGCAGCTCCGCCCACTCGCGGCCGTTCCAATATTCCCAGACCACCTGTGGTACCAGATCGAATAGACCTTTCACGTTTGAGCCGTTCTCCGTGGTCTTCAATTTGTCCGAGGGAGCCTCTGTGCGGGGCAAATACATGCGGAAGTTCGCGCCAGGCTTCGCGAATATTTCCTTGCTGTTGAAATAAAACACGGTTCCGGGCTGGGGCTGATCCCCGAACGGTTTGCATGGTTTCGTGGTGTCAAGTTTGGTCCCGTCGTTAAAAGCTTTGGTGAGTTTCAGCCCCGACAACTTCATGGTTAGCTGCACTGTTGCGCTGGCGCTCGGAAGTTTTACATTCACTCCGGCACGAACATTCGAAAATGTCACTTCAAAGCGCAGTACCCCTTTGCCGACGCTCTCGAGCGGGACGGTGAACTGTCCATCCTTGTCGACATTGAAAGGCCGGGTGCCAAAAGCCGAATCATTAGGATCGGTGATGACGCCCGTGGCGGGTCCGAGTGGTTGGCCGGCTTCATTTACAACCTCGCCGTTCAAGACAGCTAGTGGTGCCGAAACAAAAAAGAACTCGGTGAAGGCAATTGTCTCGAATAAAGAATGCGCTGCGAGTGGAACCGTTTGCACGGCTGTGACTGATGGTTGAGGAGTCGTGTCCTTCAGCGAAGCCGACAGCGGTTCACTGACCAGGCTGCTGATGCGAATGGCTTCGACCTCCGGCAGAGGCTTGGCAGGATCGGGCGGCAGAGCCTGCGTCAGGCGCCCGCGTATCCAATAAGCGTTGACCCCATTAACGGATGTTTTGTCGCTGGCAGCGCAGTCAGCCTTCAGCGTGACTGAGCCGCTGGCCGCGAGTCCACTGGTAGCATCAAGCGGATCGGACTTTTGTTGTTCGCAATCAGGATTGAGGGCCGAAAATCCGCGCCAAACTTTTCCGTCCCAATACTCCCAGGATATTTCCAGACCCTTCGCGGCAGCATGTAACAGTTGAAACTCGACTTCCAGAACTACGTTCCCGCTCAGATTCAGTAAAACGGGATGCGACAAATAAAGGACGTGAGGTGTATTTGAAAGCGCGACGCGATCAAACAGCGAAAGCTCTTTGCCGGAAAGGTAATCAGCACTGTGATCGATGTATTCGTCGCGACCCGGCCATAAACTGAATACTTCGACAAGCTTTCCCGCCATGATCCCGATGTCAGACTCGGTTTCAAAAACGATCTGCTGATTCGATCCGACTGGCGGCGGTGCGGCCGCCGCTGTCCCGGCGGGAGCCAAAGCGCTGCTAACGTCGCTGGAGAGTTGAAACACCAGGGGCGTGCGCGCAGCGCGCGCCGGTGATAGACGTTGTCCGAGTAAATCCAGGAACGCGAGCTTGTTCTTGTCGGGCGACTGATTCAGCCGGTTGACTATCGCTTGCAGATAGCGCGCTGTGATGACCTGCAGGGCATATCCCGGATCCTGTGGTGCTGGGTTCCAGCCGGACACGTAACCTGGGCCACGTGCTTCCAGGTCGCGCAGAAAGATTTCCTGATCGCGATAGTCAATTGTTACTGAAGGCCTGACAATCATCGCTGCGAGCCCTCGCCCAGATAAAATGGATAGACCAGGTTTCCCACGCTGTTGGTGGCGCGAACCCGATAAGTAATGTCGATCAGGACCGTACTCAATTGTTTGGCGTCGGGCGCCACTAAGACACCGATGACGTCAATGCGTGGTTCCCAGTCGATCAGTGAATCGTGAACGCGCGTTTGCAGAGACGCCATCGTCGTGGCATTGACCGGCTCAAAGACAAAGTCTCTTAGACCTGCACCGAATGTCGGCCGCATCACGCGTTCGTTACGGTTGGTCATGAGAATGATCACGATCGCCTGGCGCACATCCTCTTCATACTCGGCCATTTGCGCCTG
>JADMIO010965058.1_pt1 | contig 12716 bp, 9 predicted proteins | sample 8958161 | NCBI WGS metagenome assembly JADMIO01 (sample SAMN16585339, study PRJNA669376) | soil metagenome | isolation source: Crop rotation soil | place: USA: Cullars Rotation, Alabama | collected 2011 | reverse complement strand
CGAAGCTGGAGATCGGACTGATGGTGCCGATGGTGATCTTCTTCGTCTGGATCGGCTTCTATCCGAACACGTTCCTGAGCATGTCGGAGCGCTCGACCCGCTCGGTCGTCGGAGTTGTCGAGGGAATCAAAGGGGAGAACCGCTACGCCGAGGAGGCGAATGTCAGGTTGAAGGATCCCAACGTGAAGATCCCGGTGTTGCGGACCGTCGCGCCGGCCGGGGCCGACACGCTCAGCATGCCCGGGCCGACATCGCAGCCGAATCCGGCGACGATCCCGAATGTCAACGTCCCGAATCCGAATCCCGGAGCGCCGAATCCGATGGCGCCGACTCCGCTTCCGAATCCGTCGGCCGTTCCTCCCGGCGGAGGGCGGTAAGTCGGAGAGATTTTGGATTTTCGATTTTGGATTTTCGATTGAAGAGAATCCCTGATCGAAAATCGGCAATCGAAAATCGGCAATCGAAAATCGATATGGTGTCGGCAGTCAATCCGTGGATGATCGCTCCATTCGTGCTGTTGCTGCTGGCGATCGCGACGATGCCGTTCATCAACGGCCACTGGTGGGAGAGGAACTACCGGTATGTGGCGGTGGTGCTGGGGCTGATCCCGGCGGGCTACTATATCCTCGGGCTCGGGCAGACCGCGCGGGTGCTCCATACGCTGCACGAGTATCTGAGCTTTATCGCGGTGATCGGCTCGCTCTTTGTCGTTGCCGGAGGAATCCATATCGCGATCAGGGGGCGCTCGACTCCGGCGGAGAATGTCGCGATACTGCTGGTCGGTGCGTTGCTGGCGAACGTGATCGGGACGACCGGGGCCTCGATGCTTCTCGTCCGGCCCTATCTCCGGCACAACAGCTACAGGATCTCGGCGTTCCACGTCGTGTTCTTTATCTTCATCGTCTCGAATATCGGCGGCGCGCTGACCCCGATCGGCGACCCGCCTCTGTTCCTTGGCTATATCAAAGGGATCCCGTTCTTCTGGATCACCGAACACGCGGTCGTTCCCTGGCTGCTGGTGCTGGCGCTGGTGCTGGCGGTCTTCTATGTGCTCGACTGGCGAAGCTTCCATAAGGTGTCGCCGGAGATTCGCCAGGAGGTGAGCGCCGAGCACGACGAGACGAGCGTGAGCGGGTTATGGAACCTCCTCTTCATCGCGATCATCCTCGGGGCGGTCTTCATCGAGAAGCCTCCGTTGCTTCGCGAAGGGTTGATGATCGGCGCAGCGGTGGCGAGCTATCTGACAACGGGGAAGGAGATCCATAAGAGGAATCACTTCACCTTCCATCCGATCGAGGAGGTGGCGTGGCTCTTCATCGGGATCTTTCTGGCGATGATGCCGGCGCTCGACTGGCTCTCGGCCCACGCTTCGGAGATCGGTATCTCCTCGCCCGGTGGATACTACTGGTCGACCGGAGCGTTGAGTGGGGTTCTGGACAATGCGCCGACCTATCTGACCTTCCTGACGATGGCGATGGGAATGGCCGGGGGGAGCATCGACGATATGACGCAGGTTCGGGAGTTCCTTGGAACGCACGGGCAATTCGTGATAGCAATCTCGCTGGCGGCGGTCTTCTTCGGAGCGATTACCTATATCGGCAATGGCCCGAACTTCATGGTCCGCTCGATCGCCGAGCGCTCCGGAGCACCTGTGCCGAGCTTCTTCGGATATATCGGGAAGTACTCGCTGCCTGTTCTGCTTCCCGCATTCATTATAGTCTGGTTTATCTTCTTCTCATGAATCAAACAGATTTGCTGGCCGCCCTGCCGATCGAAATCATCAGCCTCTTCGCGCTGGTCGTGATGCTCGTCGATGCCCTCGTCGTCAGGAGCACGAAGCTCTGCGCCACGGTTTCGGTCATCGGCTTTCTGGCGGCGATCGTCGCATCGGCGGTGACGCTCCGCCCGGAGTACCTTGGCCATCAGGATCTCGACGGCTTCAACGGGATGATCGTCACCGGCGGCATGGTCAATATCTACGACCTGATCTTCTGCGGAGCCGGCATCATGACCGTGCTGCTGGCGAAGGATTACCTGGAGCGGGTCGGCGGGATGTTCGACGAGTTCTATACGCTGATCGTGATGTCGGTGGCGGGGATGATGCTGATGGCACATGCCAACAACTTCATGATCCTCTTCGTGGGACTGGAGGTGATGTCGATCTGCTTCTACGTGCTCGCCGGCCTGATGCGCGGGCACCTTGCCTCGAACGAGGCAGCGCTGAAATACTTCCTGCTCGGAGCGTTCGCCTCCGGCTTCCTTCTCTATGGCATCGCCCTGGTCTACGGCTCGGTCGGCTCGATGTCGTACAACGCGCTGCTGACGAATGCGGCGAAGACCGGCTACCCGGCGCTTCTGTGGGCAGGGGTCGGGCTGCTGATCGTCGGCGTCGGGTTCAAGGTCGCCGCCTTCCCCTTCCACCAGTGGGCTCCCGATGTCTATCAGGGAGCGCCGACGGTCGTTACCGGCTTTATGAGCACGGCGGGGAAGGCTGCCGCGTTCAGCGGGTTCGTCGGCTTTATGCTTCCGACGGTGCTGAGCGGAGCGGCCGGGGCCGATCTGGTGCGGATACTCATCGGCCTGCTTGCGGTCGGCTCGATGTTCATCGGCAACCTGACGGCGATCGCGCAGACGAACATCAAGCGGATGCTGGCCTACTCCTCGATCGCGCATGCAGGCTATCTGATGATCGGCCTTGCCGCAAGCAACGCGAAGGGATGGGTCGGGATCATGTACTACCTGTCGGCCTATATGTTCATGCAGCTCGGAGCGTTCGCGATCGTCGGGATGCTGGAGCGGGAGAACGGAGGGCATCTTTCGCTGGAGGATTATCGGGGACTCGGTCGCCGTCGTCCCGGGCTGGCGATCATCATGGCGATCTTCATGTTCTCGCTGACCGGTATTCCACCCTTCGCCGGCTTCTTCGGCAAGTACTATCTCTTCGCAGCAGCGATCGAAGCCGACATGACCTGGCTTGCGATCTTCGGCGTCATCGCCTCGGTGATCTCGGCGTGGTTCTATCTGGGGCTGATCGTCAACATGTTCTTCCGCGAGGCGGACGACGAGGTCGCTCCGGCCGCAATGGGAGGCCTCTCGAAAACCGCTCTCGCGCTGACGATCGTCGGGACACTGGTCGTCGGGTTCATTCCCGAGTGGATCATCAACGCGGTGGCTCCTCCGCAACAGCAGCCTGCTGCGCAGGTGATGCCCGTGCAACCGCCGGCTGTCCTGCCCCCGGCGTATGCTGAAGGGAAGCGATAGAGGAGAGGGCGATCGAGGGATGTTCGAGCATTGATGATAGTTCGAGCGGGGGCGACCCCGCTCGTCTTTTTGTATGGATGTTGTTCCTCATTGACCGGAATATCTACCACTTCCCACCATGGCTGTACATCGTCCAGTGAAGCAAATCAGATGGATCGGCAGCTCCTACGAAGACCTGGTGGCATTACCGGCTGCGGTTCACGACTGGCTGGTTTCGAACTGTGGTTGGTCCAAAGGGGCGATCAACCAACCGACAGCAAGCCAATGCCCGAGGTCGGCGTTGGTGTCTACGAGATTCGGATCAACATCGGCGATGCGTTTCGAGTATTTTACGTGGCGAAGTTCGAGGATTATATCTACGTCTGCATGTCTTTCAGAAGAAGGCCCGAAAGACATCGCAGCAAGATATCAAGCACGGAAGCGATCGCTACAAGTCGCTCAAACAATTACTGGGGAAGTGATGATAACGCATGTCACTGAAGGGAATATCTTCGACGATCTGGGATTCGAGCCTGAAGAGGCGGAGAACCTGAAGATGCGTGCGGAATTGATGTCGGCGCTTCGGGAGCAGATCCGTAAGGAAGAACTGCCGGAAGCGATGGCTGCAAAACGTCTTGGTGCCACCGTTACCCAGGTTCGTAACCTGCTGTCGGGACGGATCGACAGGTCGGCAGCCGAATCGGGCTGCTGGTATGGACAACTGCTCGACAGGGTGTGAGTTCTAACCTCATTTACTTCTATCCGAAGGCGATGCGGCCCACCTTCCCCGCATCGCTTTTTCATTGTATCTTCTCCATGCATCAGACCTCTTCATAGCCCGACTGTCCGCCCGCCTATAAATGGAGCGGGCTAACTATACGAAGCCTCCTGAAGGAGGCTCACCAGACCCGATTCCCAGCCTGCTTCAGCAGGCTTTGCAAGCTTGGCACGCTCGCTTCAGCGGCGTGCGACCTTAAAGCCCGGCCCGGCACGTCATAACGAGCACATGGCTTCAACGCTACATAATGCTTTGCCGCGATCGAATCCCGAACTGACCGAACGGGAGGAACTGGTGCTGCGCTATATCGTGCAGCACTATATCCTGACGGCCAATCCGGTCGGGTCGCGCTACCTTTCGAAACAACTCGAAGAGGAGTCCGTTTCGGCGGCGACGATCCGTAACGTGATGGCCGATCTGGAGGAGAAGGGCTTTATCACCCATCCTCATACCTCCGCCGGACGTGTGCCGACCGACCGGGGCTATCGCTTCTATGTCGATGCGCTGATGCGGATCGAGCAGCTCAGCCAGGCCGAGCGATCGGCCATCCGGAAGAACATCGACCCGACAGCTCCTCCTTCGGTGCTGATGAAGGAGACATCGCGGCTGCTCGGCGCGATCTCGCACCAGCTCGGGATCGTCACGGCTCCGGAGCTGCTGGGAAGTGTCCTGGAGCGGATCGAACTGGTGCCTCTGTCGAGCACCCGGCTGCTGGTGGTCCTCTCGCTTCAGGCGGGGCTCGTGCGAACGATCACCCTGGAGCTGCACGAAGAGGTGCCGCGCGAGGGACTCGATGCGATCGTCGTGATCCTGAACGAGAGGCTGGGCGGGCTGACGCTGAAGGAGATCCGCAGCACCTACATCGACCGGCTGCGCGATGTCGCCGTCGATCACTCGAACGCGCTCGTCCGGCTCTTCGTCGAATCCGCCGACCGGATCTTCGGCGAGAGCTACGACCTCGACCGGGTGCATGTCTCCTCGACGCAGAATATCTTGCTCCATCCCGAGTTCTCCTCGCCGGAGCAGTTCCGCGGGATCATCGAGCTGATCGAGAACGAGGAGGTGATCATCCACCTGCTGGAGGGGCGGCAGCGGGAGGAGCAGACGGTCGAGATCACGATCGGCTGCGAGCACGGCGACGAGCGGATGGCCGATTACAGTCTGATAACGACCCGCTATCGCCTGGGCGGCAGCATCGGAACGATCGGCCTGATCGGCCCGAAACGGATGAATTATTCGAAGATGATCACGGTCGTCGAGTATGTCGCCAAGACGATCACCAATAATTTCCCGGACCGTTGAGCGTCCTAGTAACGCTTTCTTGAAACGAGAATCTATTTCCATGAGCAAATCAACCATGGCAGACAACAAACGTGAGAACGACTCCCCTTCGGAAGAGATGGTCGATCCCAACGAGGGATCGGGTGAAGGTGCGGAGGAGCGCGTGGCGCAGCTCGAGCAGGAGAACAAACAGTTACGCGAGCAGATGATTCGTGCCCTCGCCGATCTCGAGAACATCCGCCGAAGAGCACAGCAGGAGCGCTCCGAGACGATCGAGTATGCCAACGAGCGGCTGCTTCGCGAGATCCTTCCGATCATCGACGACTTCCGTCGATCGGTCGATGCCGGCGGGCAGTCGAAGGACTTCGAGAGCTTCTATCAGGGGGTCTCGATGATCGACGGCAAGCTCCAGAAGCTGCTCGAATCGCAGAAGGTGAAGAAGATGGAGACGGTAGGCTCCGAGTTCGATGTGAATCTGCATGATGCAATGATGCGGCAGCCGAGCGATGCTCCCGAGGGAACGGTGATCGGCGAACTCGAACCGGGTTATATGTACGGTGACAAGGTGCTTCGGCACGCAAAGGTGATCGTCTCGGCGGGAAGCTGAGGGAAGAAATGCTGAATTATGAATGATGAATTATGAATGGAAGAAGTACCCACTCTCCATCCCTCTTCTTCATCCTCAATTCAGCATTCATAATTCATAATTCATAATTTCTTCACGTGCAGAAAAGAGATTACTACGAAGTGCTCGGCGTCAACCGGGAGGCTTCAGAGGCGGAGATCAAGAGCGCTTATCGAAAGATGGCGTTGAAATATCATCCCGATAAGAATCCGGACAACCCGGAGTCGGAGGAGATGTTCAAGGAAGCCGCCGAAGCCTACGAGGTGCTCTCCAATGCCGACAAGCGTGCGCGCTACGATCGCTTCGGCCACCAGGGGATGCGTGCCGGCCAGGACTTCCACGACTTCCAGGGCTTCACCGATATCAACGATATCTTCTCGGCGTTCGGCTTCGGAGACCTCTTCGGCGGAATGTCGGGACAGGGGCGCTCGCGTGGCCCGGTCTTCGGTCAGCCCGGAAGCGACCTGAAGATCCGCCTGCCGCTGACGCTCGAAGAGATCGCCACCGGTGTCGAGAAGACGCTCGTCATCAAGAAGATGGAGCAGTGTCCCGACTGCTCCGGCAAAGGAGCCAAGTCGCAGTCGGGGATCATCGCCTGCACCCAGTGCGCCGGCACCGGCGAGGTGCGCCAGGTGAGCCGTTCGATGTTCGGGCAGTTCATCAACGTCGTCGCCTGCCAGAACTGCGGAGGGGAAGGGAAGGTCGTCAAGGAGCCGTGCAAGCGCTGTCACGGCGAGGGGCGCATTCAGGGAGAGGGGACCGAGGTGCTGAACGTTCCGGCGGGCGTCTCCGATGGAAACTATATCCCGCTGCGAGGGAAGGGGAATGCCGGTCGTCATGGCGGCCCGGCGGGCGATCTGATCGTCCTGATCGAGGAGAAGGAGCACAAGGACTTCGTCCGCAACGGCAACGATGTCATCTACGATCTTACCGTCAGCTACCCTCAGGCCGCGCTCGGAGCCGAGGTGGAAGTCCCGACGTTGACCGGTGCCGCCGCAATCACCATCGATGCCGGCACGCAGCCGGGGACATTGCTCAGGATGCGCGACAAGGGGATCCCGTTCCTCGACTCCAGCCGTCGTGGCGACCAGATCGTTCGTATCAACATCCGCATCCCGACGAAGCTCAACGACGAGGAGCGCGAACTGCTGGAGCGGCTGAACGAGATGCCGAACGTGAGCATGACAGTGAAGGAGAAGAAGGGAGGAGAGAAGGGATTCTTCGATAAGATGAAGGGTGTCTTCTCCTGAAGGGATCGGAGGTGAATCGATCGGGTTCAATGTGGAGTCGGGTTTCTTTCCCCCTTCCAGGGCTTGCATACGGCACGTTGATAAACTGTCTCCAGGGGCTCGCGCCCCTGTCTAATGACTGTCGCGCTTGCATCTCGGTGCATCTCGGTGCATCTCGCTACGCTCGATAGCCCTTCGGGTCGCTCGATAGCCCTGCGGGTCAGCGCTCAAGAGATGATCGAGGAAACCGCAGCCCCGGCCGAGAGAAATAGCTGCTCTCCCTTCAGCCCCGGAGGGGCGAAAGATCTACCGGGGCATCGCACAACAATGACGATCCGTAGTTGCGCAGGCTGAAGACCTGCGGCTACCGGTCAAAGACCGATATAAAGAAGGTCTCGCGCATGAAAGCACTTCGCCGGTTATTCCCCTATATACTCAAGTACAAGTCGCGGCTGGTCTGGGGGCTGGTGGCGATCACGATCTCCACCCTCTTCTCGGTGGCGATACCCCGATTCATCGGTCAGACCATCGACGGTCTGGGGCATGGGATCACCGCCGAGGAACTGCTCGTGCAGGCAGCGATCATTCTGGGACTCTCGATCGGAAGCGGCGTCTTTCTCTTTATGACGCGGCAGATGATCATCGTCCTGTCGCGGCTGGTGGAGTACGATCTGCGCAACGAGTTCCTGCGCCACGTACAGTCGTTGTCGATGGGCTACTTCAACCGGACATCGACCGGCGACATCATGGCGCTTGCCACCAACGATATCTCCGCCGTTCGCGAGTTCGTCGGTCCCGCGCTGATGTACACGGCCAATACCGTCACCACCTTCACCTTCGCCCTGACGATGATGCTGACCCTTTCGGGGAAGATCACGCTCCTCTCGCTTCTCCCTCTTCCCTTCGCCAGCTACACCGTCTACAGGCTGGGAAAGATGATTCATGTCTACTTCGGCCAGGTGCAGGGACAGTACGCCGATCTGACGACGCGGGCACAGGAGAATATCTCCGGAGTCAGGGTGGTGCGCGCGTATGTTCGCGAGGCATATTCGATGAGCATCTTCGCGCAGATGAGCGAACTCTACAAGTTGAAGAACATGAAGCTGGTGAAGGCGCAGGCGCTGATGATGCCGGCGATGATGGCGCTGATCGGGATGTCGCAGATCATCGTGCTCGGCGTCGGAGGATGGGATGTGATCCAGGGGCGAGCGACGATCGGCGAGATCGCGCAGTTCTTCGCCTATATCTCGCAGCTTATCTGGCCGGTGATCGCCATCGGGTGGGTGACCAATATCGTCCAGCGGGGAGCGGCCTCGATGGCCCGGCTCAACCAGGTGTTCGACCGGCAGCCCGACGTCACCGATGGAAGCTTCACCGACAGTTCGATCACCTCTATTCAGGGCCGGATCGAATTCAGGAATGTCACCTTCCGCTATCGCCCCGAGCTTCCCGATGTTCTGCACGATATAAGCTTCACGGTCGATCCGGGAAGCACGCTCGCGATCATCGGCACGACCGGCTCGGGCAAATCGACGATCGTCAACCTGATCGCCAGGCTCTACGATGTGTCCGAGGGGGAGATCCTGATCGACGGGCATCCTATCCGCTCGATCCCTCTGAACATCCTCCGATCCTCGATCGGAGCGGTGACCCAGGAGACCTTTCTTTTCTCCAATACTGTTGCCGGCAACATCCGCTTCGGTCGCCGCGATGCGGCGATGGAGGAGGTGGAGGAAGCCTCACGTATCGCCCAGATCTACGAGAACATCGAGGGCTTCCCCAATCGATTCGAGACGATCGTCGGCGAGCGTGGCATCACCCTCTCCGGAGGACAGAAGCAACGTACATCGATCGCCCGCGCGGTGCTTCGCGAGCCGAGCATCATGATCCTTGACGATGCCCTCTCGGCGGTCGATACCGAGACCGAGGAGAAGATCCTCAGCCGCCTTCGCGGCGTGATGCGCTCCCGTACCAGCATCCTGATCGCCCATCGTATCTCCACGGTGAAGGATGCCGACCAGATCATCGTGATGGACGAGGGACGGATCACCGAGCGGGGAACGCACGAGGAGCTGTTGGAGATGAACCGGGAGTATGCCCGTATCTATGAACGGCAGCTTCTGGAAGAAGAACTGGAAAGCCTGTAATGGTCCGCGATCTGATTCGGGGTGTCGATTCGCTTCGCCGTGGATTCGCTCTGCTGCGCTCGGTTCCGCGTCTTCGCCGCCTGGCGCTCCTGCCATTTCTCCTCAACCTCGTCCTCTTCGTCGTCGGCGTGCCGCTGGCCGTCTGGTTTGCAGCCCACTGGAGCGGATCGCTGCTTCCGGAGAGCGGCTTCTGGTCCTCGGGAGCGGTGCGGGTCGTGCTGGAGCTAATCGTCGGGGTGCTGATTGCCGTAGGCGCCCTCTTCCTCTTCTCGGCCGTCGGAAGCGCGATCGCCGCCCCCTTCAGCGCCCTTCTGTCGGAGGCGATCGAGGAGCACGTTCTGATCGAACATGGCATGACGCCGGCTTCCTCTCCCGGCACGCTTCAGGGGGTCGTGCAGAGCCTCGGCTCGGCGTTCGGCAGGCTCTTCCTCTTTCTCCTCTGTTATCCTCCGATCCTGGCCCTGCAACTGATTCCGGGCGCCGGGGTGATCCTCTTTCCGCTGCTGTCGTTCCTCTATGGCGCGTTCGTCCTCTCGTTCGACTTCAGCGATCCGACCTTCGAGCGGCATATCGACGGGTTCCGCGCGAAGCTCCGTTATCTGCTCGACCACAGGGCACTCTATCTCGGGTTCGGGGGAGGGGCCGTGGCGATGATGCTGGTGCCGGTGCTCAATCTTCTGCTGATACCGGTCTGCGTGGCGGGGGGAACGCTGGCCTATCTGGAGACGACGATCCCGGCGCTCTATCCGAACGGAAAACGCCTTGCATCGCGGCCACACACTGTTTGATAGCGTAGCACGTCATTGCACGACCCTACGGGCTTCGGTATATTGATTTTCGGTTCAGAAAAGTCCGGGGTGTTCTCTATTTACTGACGATTTCTCAGCTAGTACGAATTCATCTTTTCTATGCTTAAACTTTTAGAAAAGCTCTTTGGCTCCAAGCGCCAGAAGGATGTCGATGGGCTTTATCCTATCGTTGATGAGATCAACGAGTATTACGAGCAATATCAGTCGCTGAGCGACGAGGAACTGCAGGGGAAGACCGCCGAGTTTCGTGTGCGCATCAGCGAGCGGATCGCAGAGGACCAGACGCGGCTCGACGAGCTGAACGCTCGCCTGAAAGAGGATATCGACGCCGAGGAGCGCGATACGATCCACGAAGAGATCGCCGATCTGGAGAAGTCGATCTACGAGACTACCCAGGATATGCTCAACGAGCTTCTGCCGGAGGCGTTCGCCGTCGTCAAGGATGCGGCACGTCGTCTCGGTGGCAGCCAGTGGGAGGCGGGTGGTTCGATCATCACCTGGGAGATGGTCCATTACGATGTCCAGCTTATCGGCGGCATCGTGCTGCACCAGGGGAAGATCGCCGAGATGGCCACGGGCGAAGGAAAGACCCTGGTCGCCACGCTCCCGACCTACCTCAATGCACTCCCTGCCAAGGGAGTCCATATCATCACGGTCAACGACTATCTGGCGAAGCGTGATGCCGAGTGGATGGGAGCGCTCTACAAATGGTTGGGGCTGACCGTCGGCTGTATTCAGGCCAACCAGCAGCCGCATATCCGCAAGGCGCAGTACGACGCCGACGTCACCTTCGGAACCAACAACGAGTTCGGCTTCGACTACCTGCGCGACAACATGGTGCAGCGCCCGGAGGATATGGTGCAGCGCGGCCACAACTTCGGCATCGTCGACGAGGTCGATTCGGTGCTGATCGACGAGGCGCGCACTCCGCTTATCATCTCCGGCCCGGTCGGCCAGGCTTCCGACCAGTCGTTCGATCTGATGAAGCCCCGTGTCGAGCGGATGGTGCAGCTTCAGGCCCGCGAGGTGGCCGCGATGGTCGCCGAGGCGGAGAAGCTTCTGGAGAGCAGCGACAAGAAGAACCGCGAGCAGGCGGGCGTTCATCTGCTCCGTGCCCAGCGCGGCGTTCCGAAAAACAAGCGCCTTGCAAAGCTCCTTCAGGATGCGGGGAACAAGAAGCTTCTGCAGGAGACCGAGCTCGATTACCTGCGCGACAAAGGAATGCGGATGCACGAGATCGACGACGAGCTCTATTTCGCCATCGATGAGAAAAACCATTCGATCGACCTGAGCGAGAAGGGACGCCAGATCATCGCCTCCAGTGGCGAGGACCCGGATGTCTTCCTCCTACCCGATCTGGCGACCGAACTGAGCATGATCGATGGAAGCGAGGAGTCTCCCGACGAGAAGCAGACGAAGCGTGACGAGTCGGTTCGGCGCTACGCCGAGCGATCCGATCGTATCCACACCATCCAGCAGTTGCTGCGTGCCTACTCGCTCTATGAGCGCGATGTCGAGTACGTGGTCGATCAGGGAAAGGTGAAGATCGTCGATACCTTCACCGGGCGTATCCTGGAAGGCCGCCGCTACAGCGAAGGCCTCCATCAGGCGATCGAGGCGAAGGAGGGGGTCGAGGTGGAGCGTGACACGCAGACGCTGGCGACGGTCACGATCCAGAACTACTTCCGCCTCTACAAGAAGTTGGCCGGCATGACCGGAACCGCCGAGACCGAGGAGGGAGAGTTCGGTGAGATCTACAAGCTCGATGTCGTCGTGATCCCGACCAACCGCGATGTGATCCGCAACGACATGAACGACCTGATCTATCGCACCAAGCGCGCGAAGTACAATGCCGTTCTGCAGGAGATCGAGAAGATGCGTGGCATCGGACGCCCGGTGCTGGTCGGCACGACCAACGTCGAGGTCTCCGAGACGATCAGCCGTATGCTCCAGCGCTCGAAGATCCCCCACTCGGTGCTCAATGCCAAGCAGCACGAGCGCGAGGCGGAGATCGTCGCCGGAGCCGGACAGAAGGGAGCGGTGACGATCGCGACGAATATGGCCGGACGCGGAACCGACATCAAGCTCGGCCCCGGCGTCAAGGATCTTGGAGGACTCCATATCCTCGGCACCGAGCGTCACGAGGCGCGACGGATCGACCGGCAGTTGCGTGGCCGCGCCGGTCGCCAGGGCGATCCGGGATCATCGCAGTTCTTTATCTCGCTCGAGGACGATCTGATGCGCCTGTTCGGCGGCGAGCGGATCACGACCTGGATGGAGAAGCTTGGAGCCGCAGAGGACGTGCTCGAGCACAAGATGCTCAACAATTCCGTCGAGCGCGCGCAGAAGAAGGTCGAGGAGAACAACTTCGCCATCCGCAAGCGCCTGCTCGAATACGACAACGTCATGAACCAGCAGCGCGAGGTGATCTACGATCGCCGCCGCCATGCGCTTCACGGCGAGCGACTGAAGAGCGAGATCATGGAGTATGTCGAGGACTTCGTCGACAACCTTGTCGACGTCTATTTCCCCGACAACCTTCCGGTTCTCCTGAACGAGATACGCACGAAGCTTGTGATCGCGATCGACATCGAGTCCGATCCCACC
>JADMIO010945854.1_pt1 | contig 12716 bp, 7 predicted proteins | sample 8958161 | NCBI WGS metagenome assembly JADMIO01 (sample SAMN16585339, study PRJNA669376) | soil metagenome | isolation source: Crop rotation soil | place: USA: Cullars Rotation, Alabama | collected 2011 | reverse complement strand
GGCGGGTGTGCTGCCGGTAGTCAGGGCGCCGCGAACAGCGAAGTTATTGAATCGATTCAGTTGGTATTGAATTGCCTCGCCGCCGAACCGCAGACTGTGACGTCCGTGAGTCATCGAGAACGTGTCGACGATGTTGTACTGATTCGACACCGTGCCGCGATCGTCGTTCACGCCGGTGCCCACTGAGAAGAGACCGGTGATCGTGAACTGATACATGCCCGGGAAGATGTCGCTGTTTCCGCGAGTCGCCCCGATGTCGCTCAGATTGATCGAGTCAGTCGGAATGTTCGCGAAGATGAAGCGGCTGAAGCCGAGACGAAGTTCATTGATCTTCGTGGCACTGAAAACGTGCGTTTCAGTCAGCGACAGGAAACGGTTCTGTTGCGTGTCGGTGCGCGGAAACGCGAGCGAACTCGCAGTGCCATACGGCTTGTTCACCGCGCCGTTGTCCCAGAACCAGCGGCCGGAAATCTTGTCCTTGCCGTCGCGCATGATGCGGTCGTAGCTGATCGTGTACTGGTTATCGGTGATCGGCGCGACCGCAGAGAAACTGCAAGTGAAAGTTCCGGTCACTGAACTTGCCGTGCGGCAACCAGTGCTACCCGAGCGGGGAACGAGGAAGCCGTTGTAGAGCGTGCTCTGCTGGTTGAGGATATTGATCGCAACCGGGTCGATCTGCGCGGCAGTGAGTCCAAACGCGGGCGCGATCAGTGCCGCCGAAGTTCGGCCATCAGACCCGACCGGGAAATTCTGGATGGTCGGCGTTAACGACGAACCGAGTGGATCCAGACCGTTGCGGGCGCGAACTCCCTGGTAGTTGAAAAACCAGAAGCCCTTCAACACCGGCACTGGTCCACTGCCGCTGCCGCCAAACACGTTCTGCAACAGGCGCGCGCGCTTGCCCACGCCGTTCGCATTGCGAAACCACTCGTTGGCATTGAGTGCATCGTTGCGGTGTTGCCAGTAGCCTTCCCAGTGAAAGTCTTTCGAACCTGACTTGATCACCAGGCCCAAGGCGCCGCCGCCTTTGCTGCCTTGCGAAGCGTCGTAGAGTGAAGTTGAAACTTTCATCTCTTCGAGCGTGCTCGGATTCGGCAGGGGGACGGTATCGAAGTGGGCCAGGTTGAAATCGTTAACGTTGATGCCTTCGAGCGAGATGCTGTTGTTGGTAGTGCGCCCGCCGTTGACGTTGACGTCGGCAGTGCCGCGGCCGGCGCTGCGAACGTCAGTTGGTTCGCTGGCTGTTCCAGCAGACAGTGACAAAAGGAACAGGAAGTTTGGTGAAGCGAGGGGCAACTGCCGGAGAGTTTCGGAACCCAGCGGTTGACCGGTGACTGCGCTTGAAGGATTGATCAAAGAGGCTGAGGCCTCAACGTTCACTGTCTCTTCAATGCGGCCTGCCTCAAGAGTCACGTCCTGACGGCTGGTCTCGCCAATTCTTACCTGGACCGGCGAGACAACAGCTTTCTTAAAGTTAGGGGCCGTGATTTCCAGGCGGTAGTTCCCTGGCTTCAACAAGGTGATCGAGAACCCGCCGTCGCCGGTGGTTGTCGCCGTGCGCTCGGACTTCCCCGTGCTCTCGTTGATGACGTCGACGGTCGCACCCTGAACGAGGGCGCCGCCGGTGTCTGTTACCACCCCGGTTATGCCTCCTGTTTGACTGGCTTGGGCGAAAGCACTAGTCACACAGAGAAGGCTCAAGATCGCTCCGCTTAACAAGCGTAGTGCGCTTCTCATGAAAGATCCTCCTTTGTAAGGTCGACAGGTCTAGTACTGATTAGGAGCAACGCGAAATAGGTCGGATGTCGGTTCGCGCTTATGCAATGACTATTCCGGCGAGGGCCGGGAAGTAGTGTTTGCCCCTAATGGTTGCGTGCGAGGAACTTAGCTAAATTACCGAGTGGTATTTCAACGGGCGCACGAGTGCCCGTTTCGTCAGAAATTTCGATCTTTTTCAAAATCCTGGATTTTGCCCGCGGTGCGAATCCAGTTTGCAAAGATTACGAGGCCACTTCGTCGTGATGCTCGGTGGTGTAGAGACGCAGGATATCCTGGCCCTGGCGGGAACGGGGATCGATGGTGCGCAGATGTTTCCGTCCCTGCATTTCCCAGATTGCAGTCACTACTCCATCTTTTTCCACAGCGTGATAAGTGATCTCTTCGGTGTTTGCTTCAGGCGCGACTTCATTTGCGGGGGCAGCCGCGCCCTTGCTTATTTCAGTTTCGTTTTCAGACATACGAACTCAACAACTCTCCAATGCTTGTGGGTTTGTGCGGGTGCCGCGAATTGTTGCACACAGCGTGACGAGTGTCCAGCCGAACGCTTCATCGGCGGGCGTTCAGTTTGAACTCCTGGCTTCACGCAAACTCATGGAGAACGCGAATTCATCTCTTTAACGCGAACTCAACGATGACGCGAACTCAACGATGAACGCGAACTCAGCGATGACGTGAACTTAACCATGACGCGAACTCAACGATGAACGCGAACTCAGCGATGACGCGAACTCAACGATGAACGCGAACTCAACGATGAACGCGAACTCAGCGATGACGCGAACTCAACGCCGAAGGGCGTTGGCTAATTCAAGCCCAGGGTTGCTTCAACCCTGGGCTGTTCCAAGGTTCAGTCGAACGCTGAAAGCGTTGACTAGCTGTCGCAGGCGCATTAGCCAACGCTTACAGCGTTTTTTTCGTTCCCAAATACCTAACCCAGGGTTGAAACAACCCTTGGGCTGAAATTAGCCAACGCCGTCGGCGTTAGCCAGCTTTCGGCGCTACGGGGCTTCGGCGCTACGGGGCTTCGGCGCTACGGGGCTTCGGCGCTATGTGGCTTCGGCGCTACGTGGCTTCCGCGCTGCGTGGCTTCCGCGCTACGTGGCTTCGGCGTTACGTGCCTTCCGCGCTACATGGCCTTCGCGTTATGTACGGACTTCCGCGTTACGCAAGGCCATCTCGACTGCTTTGCGCGGGACCACGACGCCCCAACCTTGCCGGTCCACTTCCACGTCCGGCACTCGTTCCGCAGTGTCGATGAGAATGCGTTTGATCTGTGCGGGAGTCAATTTCGGGTTTGCCTCCAGCAGGCACGCCGCGATCGAAGCGACGATGGGCGCCGCGAAAGAAGTTCCGTCGACGAACTTGTAATGCTGATTGATGACGTTGCCTTCGCGCAGCTTGATCGTGATGAGCTGGCGCAAAAGCGGCACCGGCAGCTCGCGCGCCTCGTCGAGTTGCTTATCGACACCCGCGTGGTCCAGCAGGATCTCTTTCACTTGATCGTCGGCAGCCGCATCGAGCTCGGCATACAAACTCGCTTCGTCGGCCGTTTGCGTCTCCGGCAGGATTGGACCAGCAACCCAGATTCCCGGCGCGATCACTTCCGGCTTTTGCAAACCGTCAATCGTTGGTCCATAAGACGAGCGATACATGCCGCGCCGCGCGCGATCGAGCGAGTTTTGATCGTCGAGCCCGCCGACGGCGATCGCGGCGGGCGAACTCGCCGGCGGCAAAACCGGATGACCGGGCATCAGCCCCGCATTTCCGACCGCACAAACAACCGTCAACCCAGCCGTTACCACGTCTTCAACCAGGCGGCACAAAGTGTTTTGCAGATACGGCTGCTCGAAATCACCACCCGCGGAAATGTTGACGATGCGAATGTCGTACTTCTGTTTGTTCGCGAGTACCCAACGCAAACCGCTTTCGATATTGCTCTCGGAAATGCGTCCCGTCCTGCCAATCTTCACGAGCACCACATTCGCCTTCGGCGCGATGCTGCGATAAAGACCGTCCGATAGGTAACCGTTCCCGGCGGCGACGACCGAAGTCATCATTCCGTGCCAGCTCGCCACATCGTGCGCTTGCAAGTTCGCAATGTCGTCAAGCGGCGAAAAGATGTTGTGATAAGCAAGGATGCGATTGACCGGCTCGGTCAGATCCTTGTGCGCGTAAAAACCGGAATCGAGAAACGCGATCGTGACGCCGCGCCCGGTGAAACGTTCGTCAGCATCCATACGCACGGGGACTGGCAACGCTGGCTCGATTTCGATGAGTTCTGGCATAATCTCTGGTCGTTAAGGAGACAATAATAAATGAAGTTTCGAAATCTATCGATCCTCCTGGTTTTGGTGTTTGCGATCGCCGGTGCGGTGCTCGCGGGTGAGGTTCCGGCGCCTCCGGCAATCGGCGCTACGATTGAAGAATTCACGCTTCCCGACGTCGACGGCGCGGAACATTCGTTGAAATCACTCGCCGGCAAGAACGGCACCGTGCTCATCTTCATCGCCGTGCAATGTCCGGTATCGAACGCTTACAACGAGCGGATGGCCAAGCTCGCCGAAGACTACAAAGCGAAAGGCATTAACGTCATCGGCATCAATGCGAACGTCGCTGAAGACGCAGCCGCCGTGAAAGCACACGCCCAGGAACACAAGCTCTCCTTCACGATCCTGAAAGACCCCGGCAACAAGATCGCCGACAAACTCGGCGCGAGCGTCACGCCCGAAGCGTACTTCCTCGACGCGAACAACAAGCTCCTTTATCACGGTCGCATCGACAACTCGCGCAATCCCGCGCAGATCGAAACCAGCGACTTGCGCAACGCGCTCGACGCGGCGCTCAACGGCAAACCAGTCGAAAAGACGGAAGCCAGGGCATTTGGTTGCACTATCAAGCGAGCCTGAAAAATGAGAAGTTGTAAAGCACTTTTACTAATCGTCGCGTGTTTATTGTTGGTCAGTCTCGCGGCGCCGGCGCAGAAAAGAAAGTACGGCACAGCGAAGACGACGACGATCCCGACACCGGTCGTGACGTCGATCGACACGAACGGACTAAAAGACCTCGTCACTAAGCAGCGCAGCGGTCCGTTGCTCGTGAACTTCTGGGCCACGTTCTGCGATCCTTGTCGCGATGAGTTTCCCGACCTGGTCAAGATCGACAAGGATTACCGGCCGCAATCACTCGAGTTCGTAACGGTTTCACTCGACGACGTCGAGGACATCAAAACCAGCGTGCCGAAGTTTCTGGAAGAGATGAGGGCGACGATGCCCGCGTACCTGCTCAACGTTAACGATCCGGAGCCCGCGATCAAGCTGATGGACCCGCGCTGGAGCGGCGCTTTGCCGGCGACTTTTCTCTACAACGAAAAAGGCGAAGAGGTCTTCAAGCACTACGGACGCGTCGATCCGGCGGAACTTCGCGCCGCGATCGAGAAGCTGGTCAAGAAAGGTGATGGGCAGTAGGGACAGGCGTTCGCGCCTGTCTTTGGCCTCGCAATGATCACTCCTGAAGTTATCGCCGCCCACAATCTCACTCCGCAAGAATTCGAGCGAATCAAAGAGTTGCTTGGCCGCGAACCGAACCTGACGGAGCTCGGTATCTTCTCCGTCATGTGGTCGGAGCACTGCTCCTACAAATCTTCCCGCATTCATCTCAAGCGACTGCCAACCACCGGCGAACGCGTGATCGTTCCGCCGGGCGAGAACGCGGGCGTGGTCGATCTCGGCGACGGCTGGTGCGCTGCTTTCAAGATCGAGTCACACAATCATCCGTCTTTCATCGAACCGTTTCAGGGCGCGGCGACAGGTGTCGGCGGCATCCTGCGCGACATCTTCACGATGGGCGCGCGGCCGGTTGCGTCCATGAACAGTTTGCGTTTCGGTTCGCTAGAGAACCCGCAACACGGGCGGCGCAATCGTTCGTTGTTCGCGGGTGTTGTCGCGGGTATCGCGCATTACGGCAACGCGTTTGGCGTGGCGACTGTCGGCGGTGAGGTCGCGTTCGATGATGCTTACGCACTCAATCCGCTCGTCAATGCGTTTGCGCTTGGACTAGTGCGACACGATCAGATCTTCTTCGGTAAAGCGACCGGCATCGGCAATCCGGTTTTGTATGTCGGCGCGAAGACGGGGCGCGACGGCATTCACGGCGCGACGATGGCCTCGGCGGAGTTTGACGAAGAGGCGTTGGAGAAACGGCCGACGGTCCAGGTTGGCGATCCGTTTCTCGAAAAGCTCTTGCTGGAGGCGTGTCTCGAGGCGATGAAGAGTGGCGCAGTGGCCGGCATTCAGGACATGGGCGCAGCAGGTCTGACTTCGTCGTCATGTGAAATGGCCGCCCGCGCGGGCACCGGGATCGAGCTGGATCTTTCGCTCGTGCCGCAGCGCGAACAGAACATGACGGCGTACGAGATGCTGCTGTCTGAATCGCAGGAGCGGATGCTGGTCGTGGCGCATGCCGGACGCGAGCGTGAGGTCGTGGATATCTTTCGCAAGTGGGACCTCGATGCGGTGGTGATCGGGCGCGTGCGCGACACGCACCGGATGCAGGTGATTCATAACGGCGAAATGGTCGCGGATATACCGGTTGAGGCGTTGACGGATGAAGCGCCGCGTTATGAACGGGCGATGAGCGCACCGGTTAAGAGCGAGAGTACGCCGGCGAAAGTTTTTGAGAACACGGATTACACGGATGCATTGAAGAAGTTGCTCGCGTCCGGGAACATCGCTTCCAAGAACTGGGTGTTTCGACAGTACGATCACATGGTCCGCACGAACACGGCGATTCTGCCGGGCGCCGATGCCGCTGTCGTGCGCATTAAGGAAACGCGGCGTGCGCTGGCGATGACACTCGACGGAAACGGCCGCTACTGCGCGGCGAATCCGCGCGAGGGCGCGAAACTCGTGGTGGCTGAAGCTGCACGCAATGTCGTGTGCGTTGGCGCCCGGCCGATCGCGATCACAAACTGTCTGAACTTCGCGTCGCCTGAGCGTGCGGAAGTGATGTGGTCATTTTCGGAAGTAGTCGACGGCATGGCCGACGCGTGTCGTGCGTTTGAAACCCCGGTCGTCTCAGGAAACGTGTCGTTCTACAATGAGACTGAAGGCCGCGGCATCCTGCCGACGCCCGTGATCGGCATGATCGGGTTAATGGAAGACGTTCGGCGCGTGATCACGCCCGGCTTCAAAAAAGCCGACGATGTGATCGCATTGGTCGGCACGACTGAAGACGATTTGTCGAACAGTGAATACGCGGTCGTAGTCGGCGGCGTCACAACCGCGGAAATCGTCGCGAGCGGCAACGTGCCGAACCTCGATCTCGAACGTGAACGCGCAGTGCAAGGCGCATGTCTTGAAGCCGCGGAAAGCGGATTGCTCGCCTCAGCCCACGATTGCGCCGACGGCGGACTCGCAGTCGCGCTCGCTGAGTTGTGCTTTTCATCGCAGGGCCGCGACGCGATCGGCGCTCAAGTGGATCTAACAGGAGAGCTAAACGCAACCGCGAAACTCTTCAGCGAATCACCGTCGCGCATCATCATCAGCTTCGCTCCCGAGCAAACAGAAACCATCCGCCAGATCTCCGATCATCACGGTGCACCGCTAGCGCTACTCGGAACCGTCGGCGGAACTCAACTACAGATTTCAATCAACGGAACACAAGTGCTAACCGCCGCGGTCGCCGATCTCGAATCGACGTGGCGCAACGCACTTTCACGATCGCTCAAAGCTGAAGCCTTAGTCGCAAGCTAAATGTGCATCCGGTAATCTATCTCAACAAAACCATGGTCGAGGCGACCAAAGCGCGCGTCGCGCCGGTCTCCTCCGCCATGCTTTACGGCCGCGGCGTTTTCACCACGCTCGCCATCTACAACGGCAATCCGTTTCTCTGGTCCAAACACTGGCAACGCCTCACAACGCATGCCGGCAAACTCGACATCGACCACACCGGCTGCACCGAAAAAGGCGTCGGCGACGCGCTGAAGAAACTGATCGCTGTCAATCAAGTGAAAGACGGACGCGCGCGCGTGATTCTTCTCGCCCGCACCGGTCGCGATCTCTGGAAAACAAAAATGCCCGGCGGCAAGAAAACGGATCTGCTTATCATGACCGGCGATCCGCCCAAAGCGCCGCCGAACGGATACTCGCTCGCCGTCTCTCCCTTCCGCACCAACACTTTCTCCCCGCTAACCGGAATCAAGAGTCTTAACTATTTGAACAACGTGCTCGCGTGGGAGGAAGCGCAGAGCCGCGACTTCGACGAAGCCGTCGTGCTCAACGAGCGTGGTGAGATCGCGTCGGCGACAATGTCGAATATATTTTGGGTGAAGGACGGCACGGTACACACGCCCGGCTTGAGCACCGGCGCGCTGGCCGGCATCACGCGCGAATGCGTCATCGACATCGCGAGCAAACATTTTATTCCGCTGCTCGAAGGCGTTTATGAAATGTCGGGCCTGACCGATGCTGACGAGATCTTCCTGACGTCGTCAGGTTTGGGCGTCGCGCCGGTTACGACTTTCGACTTTCGCCGTTACGCCGTCGAGGCAGGCAGCGTCACCGCTGTCATCGCGCACGCCTTTGCAAATCTGACTCGAAGTTAGAATCAGTGTACTCTGTAGTTGACAGGCTTTCCGCGTTTACCCGACACTGCACTTTGACGCGCCGGCCAGCTACCAAACCTGAGAAAAGAGCCGTTTAGATGAGCACTGTTACTGAAGAAGCCTCGGAGACAACTGAACAAACGACGAATAAATGGGTTTACCTTTTCGACGACGGCCCGGGCGACGACAAGGCGCTCCTGGGCGGCAAAGGCGCGGGTCTTTGCGAGATGACACAGGCCGGACTGCCCGTCCCGCCGGGTCTCGTGGTCACCACTGAAGCCTGCAACGCCTTCTTCGATAACGACAAGAATTTTCCCGACGGCCTTTGGGAGCAAGTGAAGGAAGGCCTCAAGAAGATCGAGGAGAAGGTCGGCAAGCGCTTCGGCGATCCCAAAAATCCCTTACTCGTATCCGTCAGATCAGGCGCAGCCTTCTCGATGCCGGGCATGATGGACACAGTGCTCAACCTCGGCCTGAACGAAGAGACGGTGCAAGGCCTCGCCGAACAAACGGGCGATCTGCGTTTCGCACTCGATGCTTATCGACGCTTTGCTTCATTGTTTGGCGAGATCGTCATGGGCGTCGCGCACGAGAAGTTTGAACGCGTGCTCGATCGCTTCAAGGCGCAGACGCAAGGCGGACGCGACACCGATCTCGATTCCGATCACTTGCGCGAGATCATCGCTGCGGAAAAACAGATCATTCTTACCGAACAGGCCGCGATTCCCGAAGATCCTTACGAACAACTGCGCATCGCAATCGCCGCCGTGTTCAATTCCTGGATGGGCCGCCGCGCGATCGACTATCGCCGCGTGAATCGCATTCCTGACACGCTCGGTACTGCGGTGAACGTGCAGGCGATGGTCTTCGGCAACATGGGCGCGGGCAGCGGCACCGGCGTCGCCTTCACGCGCAATCCTTCGACCGGCAAGAAAGAACTTTACGGCGAGTACCTGCTGAACGCGCAAGGTGAGGACGTTGTCGCCGGCATTCGCACGCCGAATCCGATCAGCCAGCTCAAGAACGAACTGCCGGAAGTTTACGAACAGTTTGCTTCGATCGCCGGCCTGCTCGAGAACCACTACAAGGACATGCAGGACTGCGAGTTCACGATCGAGCGTGGCAAGCTCTGGATGCTGCAAACGCGCACCGGCAAACGTAGTGGCGCTGCCGCCGTGCGTATCGCCGTCGAGATGGTTTACGAAAAACTGATCGACAAGGGGACCGCGGTGCAACGCGTCACGCCGCAGCAACTCGATCAGTTGCTGCACCCGACAGTGGATCCGAAAACGAACGCGACGGTGCTCGCGACTGGTTTGCCGGCAAGTCCTGGCGCGGCGCAGGGACAGGTTGTGTTCAGTCCTGACGAAGCGGAAGAGATGGCCCGCGACGGAAAGCACGTGGTGCTCGTTCGTCTGGAAACGAGTCCCGACGATTTTCACGGCATGGTCGCGGCGCAAGCGATCGTGACGGCGCGCGGTGGTATGACGAGTCACGCCGCAGTCGTCGCGCGCGGCATGGGCAAGACGTGCGTCAGCGGCGCGCAGGAGATCAATGTCGACTACAGCCAGCAGCAGTTCACCGTCGATGGAACTGTGGTCACGAAAGGCGAGTGGATCACGGTTGATGGTTCGACCGGTCGCGTGTTCCTGGGCCAGGTACCGACGATCCAGCCGACGCTTGATACTGATTTCTACAAGCTCATGACCTGGGCCGACAAGTTTCGCAAGCTCCGCGTCCGGGCCAATGCTGATACTCCGCTCGACGCGAAGACAGCGCGGCAGTTTGGCGCTGAAGGCATCGGTCTTTGCCGCACCGAGCACATGTTTTTCGGAGACAAGCGGCTGGCGGCGATGCGCGAGATGATTCTTTCAGAGGGCGTCGGCGCGCGCGAGAAAGCACTCGAGAAATTGTTGCCGCTGCAACGTGGCGACTTCATCGGCATCTTTCGCGAGATGGTCGGCTTGCCGGTAACGATCCGCCTGCTCGATCCGCCGCTGCACGAGTTTCTGCCGAACGCAGAAGAACTGAGCAGTGAGCTGGCTGAGTTGAAGATGAAGTTGAAAGGCGCAGGCTCGCTGACCGAGATGGACCAGGTGCTCGACGAGATCGATCACAAGCGCGCGCTGCTGCGCCAGGTGAACCGGATTCGCGAAGCCAATCCGATGCTTGGTTTTCGCGGTTGCCGCCTCGGGCTGTTGTTCCCTGAAGTTACCCGCATGCAGTGCCGCGCGATCTTCGAAGCGGCGTGCAAGGTGCAGGGTGAACGCCAGAAGGTCGAACTCGAGATCATGGTGCCGCTCGTGTCGGTGAGCGAAGAGTTGCGGCAGCAGCGGGAATTGATCGACGAAGTCGCGCGCCAGGTGATGGGCGAGCACGGCATGACGATCGAATATCTCGTCGGTACGATGATCGAGCTGCCGCGCGCTGCGTTGATAGCCGATCGGATCGCCGCGCACGCGCAGTTCTTCTCGTTCGGCACCAACGACCTGACCCAAACGACATTTGGCTTGAGCCGCGACGATTCCAGCCGTTTCCTGCCGAACTATATCGAACGCAAGATCATGCGCGACGATCCGTTTCAGGTGCTCGACCGCGACGGCGTGGGCCAATTAGTTCGTCTTGGCGCCGAGCGTGGCCGCGAAGCGAAGCCGGGTTTGAAAGTCGGGATTTGCGGCGAGCACGGCGGCGATCCGCAATCGATCGCTTTCTGTCACGAGATCGGTCTCAACTACGTGAGCTGTTCTCCCTTCCGCGTTCCTGTCGCGCGCCTTGCGGCAGCGCAAGCCGCGTTGACGCCCATCTCCACCGACGTCTGAGATCTCCAGGGACTTCAGACGTCGAAGGCTTTGGACAGAAAAGTCTTGAAGTTCACCGCTGCGGCTTCGCCGGTATCTCGACGCAGTAACTTTTGTGCAAGCGACGTCGAAGCAAGACTTCTCAACCTCTCACACGCCGAAGAATTTAAGATCGCGTTGGGCGGCGGCGAGTCTCGGACGCTGCCACTTGTCGTCGTCCTGTAGCCCGTCGAATGTTTTGTTAGTCTCCGACAGGAATATGCGCCAGCGATAGTGAGCGTAAGCGCCCATGATGTTCACCGCATACGCTTCAGCCAGATCGCGATCGCCTTTGACGATGATGAAGTTCTCATCATTCTTCGTGCTCGCCGTGCCCGAAAAATTGTGGCTGCCGGTAATTACCACCGGATCATTCGAGAACGGATCGATCACCAGCACCTTGCTGTGAATGATCGCATGGCCCACCTTGCTGAGAAACTCGCTGCGCGTAACTTCCGCGGCAAAGTTCGCGAACTTGTGTTTGACTCCTTCCGGCTGAATGATGTTGAGCCGTGCCTGCTTCCGCTCTTCTCCGTTGACCAGCTTCACATCGACCTGCGATTCGTCACCGAAACCTTTGGGCAACGTGCTGACCACGCCGCGCACATACAGGTCCGGCCGGTGCGAAAGCTCCGAAATCGCCGCCAGCACGCCCTTCGCGCCAGGCATGAACATCAGGAAAAGAATTCCCTGTTTCGCCTTTCTGACTTCCGCTTCCAACGCCGCAAGGTCCACGCTCTTGTTCGTCCGCGTAAACCAGACAATGCTTCGCACGGTGCCCGCTTTGTCGTCGCCAATCGGTTTCGGTTGACTGTTCGCCGCAATGAATGGCTTGGGAAACTCACTCTTCGCTTCTCGCAACGCGTGCCACTGCTTGAGGTAAACAGCCGCAACATCAGGGTTCTCGATCAGGATCCCGTTGTTGACCTGGGTGCACAAACCCGTCGGCGCCCAGTTCGTGCTGCCGGTCCACACGCTCACCGGATTGCCTTTCTTGTCGGTGCGGACGAGAAACTTGTTGTGACCGAGCGCGCCCGGCGAAATGAAGCGGTCCTTTCGTTCGACCTTTACGTCGACGCCTTTCTTGAGCAGTCGTTTCCGTGCATCCTCGTTTTCGTCGCGACGCCGCGCGTCCGCGGAAGATTCGCCTTTCTTCGCTTGCACTGAACCGTTGGCGAGGACGACGTTCGCATTGCCTTTGAGTTTCTCGAGCGCGGAGATCAACTCGTCGTCGCTCAATTCAAACAGCGCAGCATAAACCTGACCACCCGTCTTCAACGCAATGGCCAGTTCGTTGAGCAGAGCCCGCCGCAGATCTCCCGAGAGGAACTGGCGGATGGTCTGATCGTCCTTGTCCTGAATCGTGTTTTTGAATTGCGGCAGCGTCAGGTTCTTCTCTTTGAGGAAGCGCGCCATGAACTGCGACATCACGAAGCCGCGATTGAAGAACGGTTTGAATTGTCCTTTGGTCGTGCCGAGCACGCGCGGCTCGCTCCACG
>JADMIO011096080.1_pt1 | contig 12717 bp, 12 predicted proteins | sample 8958161 | NCBI WGS metagenome assembly JADMIO01 (sample SAMN16585339, study PRJNA669376) | soil metagenome | isolation source: Crop rotation soil | place: USA: Cullars Rotation, Alabama | collected 2011 | reverse complement strand
CGCCACCCTGGTGACCGCCAGCGCCTTCGACGCCGCCGTTCACGACGCTTTCGGCAAGCTGCACGGTTTGAATTGCTACCACACCTACGGCCCGGAGTTCATGAGCCACGACCTGGGTCACTACCTGGGCGCCGAATTCCAAGGGGAGCAGTTGAGTCAATACGTCAACGTGGATCCGAAGCCGAAGATGCCGCTCTATCATCTGGTGGGCGCCGTGGATCCAATCTTCCCCGGGGACGTCACGAAGCCGGTCGGCGACGGCCTGCCGGAGAACCTGCCGGAATGGATCCGGTTCAACGGCCTCACGCATCTGAAGATCAAACTGAACGGCGACAACCTGCAGTGGGATATCGACCGGGTGCTGAGTGTAGACCGCGCCGCGTCCGAGACCCAGCCGGGGCTCGGCGTCAGCCAGTGGTTTTATTCGCTCGATTTCAACGAGAAGTGTCCGAACGTCGAGTACCTGCTGGAGTGCCTGCGCACCGTACAGGAGAAGCAGCCCGCGGCGTTCGCGCGCATTCAGTATGTGGAGCAGCCGACGGCGCGCGATCTGGCAGCGCACCGGGAGAATCAGATGCACGCCGCATCGAAGCTGCGGCCGATCGTGATCGACGAATCGCTGACGGACCTGGAAAGCCTGCTGCTGGCGCGGGAGATGGGCTACACGGGCGTGGCGTTGAAGGCCTGCAAGACGCAAAGCCAGGCATTGCTGATGGGGGCCGCGGCGCTGAAGTATCGGATGTTCCTGTGCGTCCAGGACCTCAGTTGTCCTGGGGCGTCCCTGATTCACTCCGCCGGTCTGGCGGCGCACGTCCCGACGGTGGCGGCCATCGAAGCCAACTCGCGGCAGTATGTGCCGGTCGCGAACGAGCCGTGGGCTGCGCGCTTCCCCGGGATCTTCCGGGTCACGGATGGCACGATGGACACCAGCACGCTGACGGGGCTGGGACTGGGAGCGGTTCCAGCTTAACCGCCACCTGAAATAGCCACCGCGGCTCTAGCCGCGCGGTAGTCCCTTACCCGAGGCCTCGGCTCCAGGTGGTTCACGGAACGGTTCCACCGAGATGCGCTGGTAACGCACTTCCAGCACGGTCAGGTACTCGGTACCTCCCGGCGCGTGGAGGACTACGCGATCGCCCGCTGCCGACTTCATCAACGCGCTTCCCAGAGGCGACACCCAACTGACGTGGTTGCGGGTGAGATCGACCTCGTCGGTTCCCACGATGCTCACCACTCGCTCGGTTCCCGCGGCATTGACATAACGCACGGTCGCTCCAAAGAATGCCTTCGTCGCAGCCTGTCCCGTTCTCGGCGTCTCCGGGTCGACCACTTGCGCGGCATCGATTCGCTTCGTCAGAAAGCGAAGCCGGCCGTCGATCTGGCGCAGCCGCCGCTTGCCGTACTGATAGTCGGCGTTCTCGCTGCGATCGCCGTTGCTCGCAGCCCATGCCACCACCTCGGTCACGGCAGGACGTTCCCTGGTCAGCAGGAAATGGTGCTCATCTTTGAGGCGCTGCAGTCCCCCTGGCGTGATGTAGTTCTTGCTTCTCGTCGCGGGCTCATCCGGTTGCGGTCTTCTCGTAAAGCCTTTTCGCATATGCTAGTCGTTCCAGAGCAAATCCTCTTCCAGTCTCTTACTACTTTGGCAGCAGGCGGGGAAGGTATTGTCTGGCGGATTCACCCAGCAGATCACGATGCATGCGCATGTAGTCCCCGAAAAACGCGTCGCCCACACTGCCGTCGAGCAGATGCGTGCCCAGCAGGTCTAGAGCCTTCGGCTCCTCCCAGAGGGATTCGGCGTAGACCACGCGGCGGCCCTCTTTCGCCTCGTGCAGCAGCCGTAGAAAGTACTGCGTCACCACCAGTTCCTCGCGCGGCATGTGCGGGCCGACGATCACGACGTGCAACTTACTCCATTCCTGCGGGCTGAGATCCCGCCGCCAGGCGGAGACCTGCGCATGAGTGGCATCCAGTTGCGCGCGCGTGGCGTCGGAAACATTGCGCAGCACCAGCGGCGCCATTCCGCGGGTGAACGCCAACAGCGCGGATCGTTTGAAACTGCGCTTTTCCGCGACATCGTCGAGGAAAGCCAGTGAGGCGGCGACGATCTTCTTTTGACGCGCGAGCGTCCCCGCGGAGAGTTTCACGCTGTCGAGGCCGGCCGCGGCGGGCGGGATGAGTTCGCGCAGGTTCGCGAGAGCTTTGATGCGTTCGTCGTCGACGGCTCCATCGCCCGGCGTCAGGATTATGTAGATCGCGAGCGGAACGTGCGCAATTGTTTTGACGGGGTCGTAGATCGCGGTCCCAACGTTGGCTTCGACGCGACGCCCGTCGCGCAGAAGGGAGAAGTTATCTCCGCTAACAATCAGAGTCGGACCGGACGAAGCCAGTACACGGGCTTTGGCGTCGGCATAGGCGGCGCGGAACGCGTTGTTGAGGACAGTGAGGGCTTGCGGTTGCACCGGGCCGGCGGGCGGGGGCATGGTTTGGGCGTGAACGCCGGCGGCGCAGAAAACGAAGACCAGGACACGGGAACTCGGCTTTTGCAAGGACATCTGCCTCAGCGTACACTACTCTCCCGCGCCAAGGCCGGTTTATAATACCCGATACGACCGCGGTTCGAACTCGCGGCCGCGGCCGACGAGGAGGGTGTATGTGCGACCAGGATCATTTTGAAAACGACCGGTTAGAGTACGAAGCTCGCGGATTGGTGACGCGCAAGCAGTTCGGCGCGATGTTGGGAGCGGGAGTCGCTATGATGCTGCCTAAAGTCGCCAATGCGGCGCCCGTAACCGAGTCGGACGTGAACATCACAACGCCGGACGGCACCGCGGACTGCTACTTCGTACATCCCAGCAGCGGCACGGCGCCAGCCGTTCTCTTCTGGCCTGACATTTTCGGGCTGAGGCCGGCGCTCCGGCAGATGGGCAAGCGGCTGGCTGAGTCGGGATACTCGGTGCTGGTGGTGAACCCTTTTTATCGCGTGAAGAAGGCCCCGACTGCGGCAGCCGGCGGCGCCACTCCCATCCAGGAGTTGATGCCGCTCGCTCGCGCGCTCAACGAGACCACGCAGACGACAGACGCGAAGGCGTTCATCAAGTGGCTCGACAGCCAGGCATCGGTCGCCAAGAACCGGAAGATCGGCACGCAAGGTTATTGCATGGGCGGGCCAATCGCGTTTCGAACTTCCGCGGCGGCGCCGGATCGCGTCGGCGCAGTCGCTTCGTTCCACGGCGGCGGACTGGTGACCGACAAGCCGGACAGTCCGCACCTGGCGGCAGCCAAAACGAAAGCGCAATTCCTTATCTGCATCGCGACGAACGACGACGAGCGCTCGCCGAACGATAAGACCGTTCTCAAGGATACGTTCGCTAAGGCGAACCTGCACGCGGAGATCGAAGTATACGCCGGAGCCGCCCACGGGTGGTGTCCTCCGGATTCGCGAGTCTATAACGAACCGCAGGCGGAAAAGGCCTGGGGACGTCTGCTCGCGCTGTACGGAAAAGCGCTGGCCTGACCGAGACTACTTCCGCTGATCGGCAGGCACAGTCTCTCCCATGATCTCTACGCGCAGGCCGCTGGGGTCCCGCAGATTGAGGATCCACCTCGGATTCTGCCTGGGGCCGGCATTCGCTTTCATGCGAGCCGGCATTCCGTGCTCGATCAGTAGTTGACGCGCGCGCTCCATATTCGGAACTTCGAAGGCCAGGTGCCGGCGGCCTTGCACCGGCGCTGATTTCAACACCATCAGTTCGACCATGTCGCCCGGATCGCCGGGCGTTCCCGGCGCCACCAGGTTGATCCAGCGCAACTCGCCCTCGATCATCCCGCCGCGAAAGGCCTCTCTCATGCCGAATTTCTTCTGATAAAGCTCCATGTCCTCATCCTGATGATCCGCCGGCAAACCCACGTGCTGGAGATGATCGGACACACGCCGCGATCCCAGCGCTTTCCCGCGAAGTTGCGCCTGACGCGAGTCCTTGTCGTACGCAATGAACCTGACGGGCAAGCCGTCGGGATCCGGGAACGAGAAATAAGATGTGCCGTCGCCTGCCTTCGATATGGCGCCGGGAGTGATTCCTTGACGGCGGAGTTCCGCGGCGGCAGATTTCAGATCGGCAGTCAGCATCGCCAGGTGCTCCCAACGAAAGTCCGACACGGCGCCGGGCGCGAACTCCACGTACTGCTCATCATTGACCTTGAAGAAGGCGCTGGTCACTGCACCGTTTTCGTCTTTGAGGGTAAACGCCTCTTCCAGTCCGAGCAGGCCGGTGTAGAACTGCCGGGTCTTTTCCAGGTCGGGCACGACGATCCGGGCGCCGGCGATTCTCTGGATCAGGATCTTTTCGGCCGCGGTCGCGCTGCTCAAAGACATCGCGATCGCAGCGGCCGCGGCGGCTGCTCCCGTCAATAGCCTGCGCCGGCTGACATCGCCATTGAACATAACACCTCTTCCATCGATAATGTTCCAATAATAGATCGAATCAAGCGCTGGTAACCATGCAATTCCGAACCGCACGCCTTACAATCTGCCTGTTTGCTCTTGCGGCGCTCGCCGTCGCCCAGCAATATCGCCATCCAATCGTCTTCTGCCGGACTCACTACGACGGCGCCGGTAAGCCGGTTCTGAATTCGAAGATCTGGATCATGGAGGAAGACGGGTCGAACCAGAAGCAGTTGAGCCACGGCCCCACGTACGACGATCATCCATCGCTCTACTCCGATCTCCGGCACGTCCTGTATGCGGAATTCGCGGCGGACGACTATAAAGTCGAAGCCGGCGCCCGTCTCATCCGGCTGGACATCTATACGGGTCAGCGGGAGACTGTCGCCGAGGCCGCCGGATGCGCTTTGCATCATGCCTCGCTATCCCCTTATGGAGGCGATCTGCCCGCCTACCATCGCGACTGCGGGAAGCAGCATAGCGAATGGGTAGGATTCGGCGCGGCCGCGCACCGCGTGACCACCGCCGCGAGCAATGGAGTGGCGCTGCCGGACAGCGTAGTTTTCATGCATGAGATCAATCGCGGCGGCCCGGGCGCGCGCGCCGTGTCGCTGGCCCGTATGTGGGGATTCGGCGCCGGCGCCCGAATGGCGCTGCTGACGGACGACGAACACCTTCATCGCCGTCCCGCCATCTCGCCGGACGGCAAGCTTCTGGCATGGCAGACCGACGCCAACGGGAAAGACGACGAGATCTACCTGGCCAACATCGACGGCACCGGCGCCCGAAACATCACCAATTCACCGAAGGATGATGGTCATCCGTGGTTCTCGCGCGACGGCAGGACCATCGTTTTCGAATCCGAACGCACGGGCATTTGGGAAATCTGGAAGCTCGACCTGCGCTCGCTCACGGCGACGCAACTCACTCATGGCGGCAAGCAGTTTCACAGCGACCGGCCGCGGATGTAGAACGACGTCGCTTCGCGGATGGTAGAATTTCTCTGACCGTCGACGGCCGATACTGCTGGATGCCTACTCCCAAGCCACTGGAATCCGTCACCCGCGCCTGTGCTGTTTTGAAGGCCTTTGCCAATCAAAGCGAAATGCTGACGCTCTCGGCGATTGTGGCGCGAACCGGCATCGAGAAAACCATCGCGTTTCGGCTCGTCCACACGCTCGAAGGCGAAGGCCTCTTGCGTAAGGCCGGCAGCCATCGGTATTGCCTGAATATCCGGATGCTGTCCAAGAAGCCGTTCTGTATCGGTTACGCGGCGGAAGGTACCGAATCGTTGTTCTCCGCTGCGGTCACGGACAGCCTGAGGTGGGCGGCGGTCAAGAACGAGATCGACCTGATCATCGTGGACAACGCTTACAGCCCCAAGACCGCCCTGGCCAATGCGCGTCACCTGATTGGCGAACATGTGAATCTGGCGATCGAGTTTCAAGCTTTCGCACGCATCGCACCCGCGGTCTCCGCCCTGTTTCAGGAAGCCGGCATACCGCTGATTGCGGTCGGCGTTCCGCATCCGGACGCCGTGTCGTATGGGATCGACAACTACCGGGCCGGAAAGCTCGCCGGACAGGTTCTGGCCAAGTGGGCCAAACAGCACTGGCAGGAGCAGGCCGACGATCTGCTGCTGCTGGGAGCCGACATCGCGGGCAATGTGCCGCAACTCCGCCTGTCCGGAGCCGAAGCTTCGGTGGCGGCAGGCGTCACCAGTCTGCAACGGGTGCAGCACCTGGATACGCGCGGCGAATTTGTGCCGGCCTTCGACGCCGTGCGCAAATATCTCCGCTTCAGCGAGCCGCGGCGTACGCTGATGGTCGGCTTCAATGACGAGGCGGCGCTCGGCGGCCTGCGTGCATTCGAACAGTGCGGACGGAGCGAATTCTGCGCCGCGGTGGCACTCGGCGGCGTGCAGGAAGCGCGCGCCGAACTGCGTATGCCCGGAACCCGGCTGGTAGCGTGCGTCGGGTTCTTTCCGGAACGATATGGAGAGAACCTGATCCGGCTGGCGATCGAGATTCTGGAAAAGCGCCGCGTCCCGCTGAGCGTCAATGTCCAGCCGCAGGTGATCACGGCGCAGAACGTCAGTCAGTTCTATCCCACCGACGCGGCGCAGAGTCGCGCGCGACCTCCAGTCGGCTGATGGCGAGTCAGATCGTCAGCGCGTTGTTGTACTTCTTGAGCTTGTAAGGACTGTGCTCCCTCGCAATGATCTCCGCGATCCGGCGCACGATTTCCGGCTGCGCGGCCGCCACGTCCCGCGCCTCGCCGGGAACACTTCGAAAGAAGTCCACATTAGTGGTGCCGACAGTCCCACGGTTTTCACGGTCGACGCGCCGGTTGCGGCCCGGTTCGCGAGAATTTCTGCCCGCTGGCTCCGCGTGGCCGCCGGCTCGCCGCCTCTATAAAAAAGACACCGTGTTTGAGGCCTCCCAGGAAGCCACCGAGAGAATAGGCGCTATGAACCAGGTACCAAAGGCCGCATAACGAAAGCGATTGAAAGGGGCGCCGCATTTCGAACGTCTGGCGGCAATAAGAAACCGCGCTTACGAGGGCTATCGTTGCCGCAAGCCAGGCTGCCAAAGACAATCCCGCAAGGGCGCAGATGCATGCAACAACAAGCGCCAGATGCATGATCTGGTACGCCCCCACATAGACCATAGCGTAAACCGGCGAAGGAACGTCCAAGACGCGATGCACGGCAACAGCAGTCTTTCGGCCATCAGTAGGGCGATAACGATAAACCTGCAGTCGCCGCGACGGCAGGTGCTTGCGAAAGAGATAGGCATGGGCGTAACCGTAATAAAAGAACTGTTTCAGAACGGCGCCAACTGTCTGGCGGTCATGATGCACGACGCGGGCGTCCGGCTGGTGCCACATCTCGAAGCCGGAGCGCGCGACCCGCACACAGAGGTCCAAGTCCTCACCCGTGACGCACGCTGTATCGAATTCTCCAGCGCGCTGAAGAGCGGTACGCCGGAAAGCCGCGTTCGCTGTGGCGAAGAAAGGATGGAACAGTCCGCTTTCTTCCGGAGGTAGATAGCCCTCCTGATACCTGCACTTGGTAATATCGATGACCATTCTTATTCCCGTTGGCTGAGAAAGAACCGCCCTATCACGCCCCGGGAAACCTGTGGATTAATCAGCGGACCGCCGACGATCCCGATATTGGGGTCGCGGTAGAACGGTAAGGTCAGTAGCTCTACCCATTTCGGCTCCGGTTCACAGTCGTCGTCGGTGAACAGGACGATATCTCCCACGCTTTCCCGGAGGCCTCGGTTACGCGCGGGCGAAACTCCCGGAGTCGGCTCGACCACCATACGGATGGGGAGGCGTCCGCGAAATTCTTCGAAGACGGCGGCGTAGCTGACGTTGGACCCATTGTCGATAATGACAACCTCGTCGGGAAGGACAGTCTGCTTCATCAGTGCTTCGAGCGCCACGCGCAAATGCTGAGGACGATTCCGTGTCGGGATGACGACCGACGTCGTCAGCCGGCCGGGATTTTCCAGGTTCCTAAGCTGCAGAACGTACCTCCTTCAAATATTCGACAGCGGCTGGCTGCATCCAACCCAGGTCGCGGGATTTGCCGGCGAGCAGGGCAAAGTAGGCGCTCGCCAGTTCAGGCAGCAAATCGGACTGTGGCGCTCGAATGCGGCAAGTTCCCCGCCGAACCGCGTCGACCGTCTGCGGGAACAGCGCCCTGCCCTGCGCCGATGTACGCGCCACGATGACCATTTGCAGATACTTCCAAAACATCCGCAGAAAATCGAGAGCATTGGCCTTGTAAACCGCAGGCGAATCCAACGCTTCCTCGAACAGCGTGATTTCAAGACGAAGAAAGTCCTCCACTGCCTGGCTCCATCCGATTGCTTGGGCCGCTTGTGGGAACGGGAGCGGTAGAACGGTTTCGGGATTGGCCGCGCGCGTGAGAATCGCCTGCCAGGCCTGGTTGCGATCGGCCGGGTGGAGTTGCAGGAGCGTATCGTCGACATTAAGGAAGCACGCGAGATTGCGCCGCAGGCCGTTGCCAACAGAGTCCCGAAAACGGTTGAACGCCAGCAGGCGATCATAGCCGGGCAGCTTCGATCCACGGATAACGAGGACGATCTCGTCCATGACAAAAGCCATTCCAACCGTTTCAAACACCTGCACACTGTCTTCCCACTCTTTCTGCAGATATTCCCGGAGGCGGTTGACAGCCGTGGATTCGGCATCTGTGTGGAAGTGCTCCGAGGGCGCGCCATCGATCTCGATCGAAACGGGGCGCGAGACGCAGGATTCCAGATCGACGGTTAAGCGGGAACACAGGGACGACACGCGGCGCGGCAGGTAATCGACCGTTTCCCGAACCAGGTCGCCATCAAAGGCCGAGTAACCGGACTGGACATATTCGTTCAGGCGGCGCAGGAAGCTGCCCGGTTCAGAGCGTGAGGCCGCCAGCGATAGGGCCTCGTCTCGCGAGATCGGGTGCCAGCCGTGCCGTAAGAACTCTATACGCAGGAATTCGGCTGCAGCCTTGGCGCAAATCGACCCGGTGAAGTAGGGATCCGCCGCAGCGCGCGCCGCATCGAGGGCTGTGTGCGCGACTACCATCCACCACCATTTCACGTACGTGTAGACGGCGCTCAAACGCTCGGGTGCGGAAAGATCGGGCAAATCCGCCACGATATCGGCGCCCCAAAGAAGTTTCCAGCGGTATCTTCCTTCCCATAGACTGTACCTGTCCCAAGGATCGATTTCATAGAGGCGGCGAACTGTCGACGGATTCTCCAGCTTCAAGGGAACAGTGGGATCATAGACCGGCGCCCATTTCCGCATGCGGTGATATTGGCGCGTGATCCATCGCCGCTGCTGGGGGGTCCATTCACCCATTACCCGTAGATCAATATCGCTGATACCTGGCACAATCCGGCTGGTTGCGCCCCTCACGAGATAGATAGCCAAAGTCCCGGGTTTCCGACGGAACCACCAGCACGCGTAGCGAATCAAGCCACGATAAGCCAGAACGTATGCATCGTGGACTGGACCCACCGACGTGGCCACCACCAAGCGCCGTGCCAAAGCCCGCATGTCGGCGCCAAACCGCTTACGCGGCGATGGGCTGCCCAATTCGAGCTCTGCTGTGTCTATCTTCAGGTCCTCCGGGCGTTCGCACGCCGAGTTGTGCGATTGCTGTGAACCATCAGGATAGCATTGGGCAAATGTTTCTCGGTGTTTCGGGACTGTAATTTTCCGGCGCAGATCATCACTGCGCAAACGTCGGACAGTCTCTCCGACTTACGCGGCGCGGGGCCGTACCCGGGCTCCGGCCGGCCAAGCGGATCAGAGAGTTAACGCGTTGCTGTACTTCTTGAGCTTGTAAGGAGTGCGCTCCTTCGCCATGATCCCGGCGATCCGGCGCACAGTTTCCGGCTGTGCCGACGCCACGTCGCGCGACTCCGCGGGATCGTCGCGCAGGTTATACAGCTCGATCGGTCCGTTCTCGCCGCGGCGGTGCGCCTTCCAATCACCCATCCGGACCGCCTGCCAGAACCCCTTGTCGAGCGTCTCCCAGTACAGGAATTCGTGTGGATTTTGCGGCTTCCCCAGGAGCGCTGGAAGAAACGATACGCCGTCCACACCCGACGGCGGAGCGCCGCCGGCAAGCTCGACCGCGGTTGGCAGCACATCCCAGGCCGCGCACAGATGGTCCGTTGTTGCGCCCGCGGCAATGTGTCCCGGCCAGCGGGCAATCAACGGGGCCCGCACCCCTCCCTCCCATAACTCGAGTTTCTTTCCGCGTAACGAACCTTTGCTTCGAAAGAAGTCGACGGTATGGCCGCCGAGGGTTTCCGGCCCGTTGTCGCTGGAAAAGATGATCAGGGTCTGCTGGTCGAGCCCGGACTCCTTCACTTTCGCCACAATCTGTCCCAAAGACTGATCCAGCCGGTGAATCATGGACGCGTAGTTCCGCTCCGGTTGGGGCCAGTCCCGATCGTGATACGGCGCATCGTTCGGCACCTCGAAGCCGTTCCCCGTATCGCGTGCCAGTTCGTTATTCACATGCGGGATGGTGAACGGTACATACAAGAAGAACGGCGCCTTACGGTTGCGCTCGATAAAGCGCAGCGACGCCCGCGTGAATATGTCATGCGAGTACTGCTTTCGGCTCGTGCCCATGTTGCCGGTGAGCATCATTTCCCGATCGTTCTGCCAGAGATGCTCGGGAAAATAGGAGTGCGCGTGCAACTGGTCCACATATCCAAGCCATTCGTCGAAGCCCTGCTTGTTCGGAACGCCGTCGGTGCCGACTGGACCCACGCCCCACTTGCCGAAGGCGCCGGTATGATAGCCGAGCTTCCTCAGAGCGGCCGCGATCGTGACATCGCCGGCGCCGAGCGATCCGCCGCGATTCGCCCGGATCTGTGTGTGACCTGTGTGCCTTCCCAGCATCAGACTGCAGCGCGACGGCGCGCATACCGCAGCGCCGGAATACGCCTGTGTGAAGCGCATGCCTTCGGAGGCGAGTGCGTCCAAATGCGGCGTGGCGATCTGCCGCTGGCCGTAGCAGCCAATATCGCCGAAGCCCATGTCGTCCGCCAGAATGAAAATGAGATTCGGCGGCCGTTCCTCCGCGCGCATCGCGGAGGAGGCGGCGAGCGTCAGCAGAAACTCGCGGCGATTCAAGTTGGCAAACCTCCCAGTCTGTGAACAGTTGAGTATCACACGGCGGACTCAAGCTGCGAGCGAGACGATCTGCCGCGTTGCCTGTTGCGATCAGCGCAACAAGGTCAGTTTCGCCGCGCCGCCCGCGCATCCTGCTGACCGGTGTGAAATTATGTTTCCTGACACCATATGCAGAAGATTGACAGGCGATCCTTCCTTGCGATGCTGGCCGTGGCTGGCTATGGCAAAACGCAGATCCGCATCGGCTGCCAGACCCGATCCTACGGCATGCCTCCGGAAACCATGGAGGAGTTGCTGCCCCGCATCAAGGACATGGCCGCGGCGGGTTATACGGGCTTTGAGACGAATATGAGCATCCTCAAATCGCTACCCGACCTGGCGGCGGCGAAGGCCACGATCGGGAAGTATGTGCCGCTGGTGGGCTTGCATTTGGGAGTGCAATTGCACGTGGCCGAGGCGCGGGAAAAGAACCGGGCGATCCTCGAGCGAACCGCGAAAGCTGCGCACGAATTGGGCGGCACCCACATCGTTCTGAGCCGTTCGGCCTCGCGCGATCTGCGCGGCGAGGCGCTGCGGGAAGGATTGCGGCGAAAGTGCGAGGAGTTAGTCCACGCGGCGGAGGTCTGCCGGAAGTGGAACATCCGCGTGGGCGTCCACAACCACGAGGATGAAGCCAAAGACGATTTCGCCGAACTCCGCGCGGTGATGGAAGGCACGCCCGCCGGCGCCGTCTGGTTGGTGCTCGACGTCGGCCATGCCACCGCCGTCGGCGCCAAGGTCCCTCCGTTCATCAAGCAGTACTCCAGCCGGATCACGGCGTTTCACATTCAGGATTGCGTCGGCAAGAAGCAGGTCCCGATGGGCAAAGGCGATGTCGACCTGATGGGCATAGCCAAGGCGATTCACGACACCAACTGGTCGGGCTGGGCGTTCGTAGAACTGGAAGCCGAGCCCATCCCCGGCGTCAGCAGCGGGGAGAATGTGCGCCATGCGAAGCGGTATATGGAAAAGGAGATGAAGCTCTGACCGTCGCCCTGCTGTGGCTGGCTGGCGCCATTTTGAGCGCGCAACCGCGTCAGGTTTCCGACGCGAAGGTGATGGAGGTACATCGCTCGGCGCTGCTGATCGACACGCACAACAACGTCAATGGCAAGACAGTAGACGGTTACGATATCGGCACGCCTTCCGAACGCGGACAGACCGACCTCGCGCGATTGCGCGCCGGCGGCGTGGGCGCGATGTTCTTCGCCATTTTCGTGCCTTACACGATGCAGAAGACCAACGGCTCAACACATCGCGGCATGGAGATCCTGGACAGCATCCGCCATGACATCGTGGAGAAGTATCCGCGCGACTTCGCCCTGGCGCTGAGCGCGGACGACATCGAAGCTGCCCATCGCGATCACAAAATCGCGGCGCTGATCGGCATGGAGGGCGGCCATCCGATCGAGAACAGCCTGCGCGTGCTGCGCGATTTCTACGCGCTGGGATTACGCTATCTCACGCTGACGCACAACATCACCAACGACTGGGCGGATGCCGGCGGGGACGCCGGACGTCACAACGGACTGAGTCCGTTCGGTAAGGATGTGATT
>JADMIO011216433.1_pt1 | contig 12718 bp, 12 predicted proteins | sample 8958161 | NCBI WGS metagenome assembly JADMIO01 (sample SAMN16585339, study PRJNA669376) | soil metagenome | isolation source: Crop rotation soil | place: USA: Cullars Rotation, Alabama | collected 2011 | reverse complement strand
CCCCCGCCGCCACGCGCGCCGGCGATGCCAGCGCGGCGCGGGCGCATAATTGAGCCGGGCGTGGGCCGCTGGTTTGGATTGGTTTTCCATAGCCGCCGCCGACTCAAATTGAAGCGGCGATGCAGCTCAGATGCAAGTTTAGCGAGGGTGGATCGCCACATTTTGCCAGTTCCAGCATGCGCGCCGATCGCGAACGCACTGGCCGCACGGACGCGGCGGAAAGGAAAAAAGTGCTTGCGGCCCCTATCCTTCCGCCATATCCCCGGGAGGATTGGGCGTGATCCGCTTCGACATCGTCCGCACCGTTTTCTTCAAGGAACTGAAGGAGATGCTGCGCGATCGCCGCAGCCTGGCGGTGATGTTCGGGTTGCCGCTGGTGCTGTATCCGCTCGTGGCGATCGGGATCGCGACGCTCGGTCAATCGCGCCGACAGGAACTGGGCGAAACGCCGGTGCGAGCCGTCATTCCCAACGCCGAGGCGGCGCCGGAGCTATTCACGCGACTCAAGACGCCGGGTAGCGGGATCGAGCTTGTCCTGCCGGATGACGCGGAGACGGCACTGGCGCGTGGCGTGGTAGATGCCATCGTCGTCGTACCCGACAACGCACAGGTCCGCGCCATCGCGGGAGAGCCCATCGAAATCACCGTGCGGCTCGATCGAAGCCGCAGCATTTCATCGTTTGTCGAGAAGAAGATCGACAAAGTGCTGGACGGCTATGAGCGGTGGGTGCTGGAGCAGCGGCTTCGGCGCTACGATGCGCCGCCACAGGTGCTGGAGCCGCTGAAGACGACAACGCTCGACATTGCCAGCGGGGACAAGGTGTTCGGGCGCCTGCTGTCGCAGATGCTGCCGCTGCTGCTGCTCATGACGGGGATGCTGGGGGCGCTGTTTCCCGCATTGAACGCGACGACCACCGAGCGCGAGCTGGGCACGCTGGAGACGCTGCTGGTCACGCCGGCGGGGCGAACCGAACTGCTGCTGGCCAAGGGTGCGCTGGTGCTGATTTCGGCGCTTCTGGCGGCAGGGCTGAACGTGCTGAGCATGTCGCTGGTATTGCTCAAGGCGCTCTCGTCGCTGGAGAAGCTGCCCAACCTCACGATCTCCCCGTCGTCGCTGCTGCTGAGTTACCTGGCGGCGGTGCCGGCATTGATCTTCTTCAGCGTGCTCGTGTTGATCGTCGGGCTGCTGGCGCGGAATTTCCGCGAGGCCAACTCCTTCGCCACCCCGGTCATGCTGCTGCCGCTGCTCTCGCTGGCGGTGGGGATCTCGGAGCCCGAGGCGACGACCGCAATCCTGATCACGCCGGTTGCGAACACGACGGTCATCATCCGCGAAGTGCTGACCGGCCGGGCGTCGCCGGGGGCGTTTGCGCTGGCGTTTGGATCATCCTGTCTATACGCAGGAATCGTGCTGTCGCTGGCGGCGCGGGTGTTCAGCAGCGAGCAACTGGTGAACCCGGCGTGGGAACCGGTGTCGCTGCGCGGCTTGCGGCGCAGCAACGGAGCGCGGCCGCGCCGGTTGCCGCCGGCTCCTGCAGTTCTACCTGAGCGCTCGACCGCCGAACGACCCGGCCGCCCATCGCGTGCCGCCGCTGATCCCGATTGTGCTCCTGACACAGTTGGCGTTGATCCTCGCGCCGACGCTGGCTTTTGCCGCACTGTTCCACTGGCGATGGCGCGAGACGTTCTCATGGCGCCCCGCGGCGCCCATGCTGTTGATCGGCGCCGCGCTGCTCGGGATCTCGTTGGTGCCGTGGATCAACCTGCTTCAGTTCATCCAGCAAACGCTCTGGCGACACGAGCCGGGGCCGATGAGCGAGCTGACCACGAAGTTGTTTGTCGATGCGCTGGGCCGCTGGCCGGTAACGAGCGTGCTGCTGATTGGCTCGCTCGCCGGCATCTGTGAGGAGCTACTGTTCCGCGGCCCCCTTCAAACCGCCCTGCTCCGCCGGGCCCGGCCGTGGCTGGCGATCTCGCTCACGGCGTTTCTGTTCGCCGCGGTCCATCTCGACCTGTACGGGCTGCCGATTCGTTTTCTGCTCGGACTGTTGCTCGGCTGGATCGTCTGGCGCGGCGGGTCCCCGCCATGCTGATGCACGGACTGTATGATGCCGCCCAGTTGACCGTCGCCGCGATTCAGATCCGCCGCGAGAATCTCAAAACGATTATGGACGCCCAAACGCCGACCTTCACGAGCGTTGATGCCATCATGCTTGGGGTCACAGCAGTGCTGATCGTTTTCGCCGTAATGCTGATACGCCAGGGGTTGCGTGGTGCACCTGTCGTTGCGACGCCTGCGTCGCCTCACGCAAGTCACGCGATTGGCACATGAGGCGACGCAAACGTCGCGGCTACAGAAACGCGGGATCCCTACCGTTGTGCTGCCTGGACAGGCTTGAAATGTTCGTCGCGAAAGAGGAATACATCGCGCCCCTCGGTGGCGACGAGGACGCCCTCAGGCACGAAGCAGGCCGCTTCCATGTGCAGGTCAATGTAGCGTGCATAGCGCGGAATGACCCCGCCCGCGTGTGCGATGTCGCCGTTGATTTCGAAGATATAAGGTCCGAACACCGTCAGCACGACGAGCCGTTTCCCATCGGGCGACACATCCGCGGCCGTCACCGGCGCGCGAACGGAAGGCAATTCAGTGACACGCTCCAACGTAATCGCCCCCGCGGCCGCCGCCAGATCGAATCGGAAGATCTCGGCCGGTGAGTGGTTCAGCCGCTTGGCGATCATGTAGCCTTTGCCATCGAGCACGCACAGGCTTTCGCAATCGAACGGCGCACCGGGGTAGTTCAGCCTCCAGGTATTGTTGACCCGTAGCGGCGCGGGCGCGGCTTGGATTGCGGCCCGCGGGTCGGGTTCGTCGACGCGATACACCTGGACCTGCTTGCGGCCGCGGTCATTGTTGCCGACGTCGGCAATGTAGAGGTGGCCGCCGTCATCGATGGCAATGTCTTCCCAATCGATATTCTTTGCCACAATAGGATACTCGCGGATCAATTCGCCTTCCCGTGTGATCGCGTAAAGCGCCGGCGGGTTACCGCTGTCGTTGTGGGTCCAATAAACGCCGGGATAACGCCGGCTGGCGACGATGCCCGAGCATTCGCCCAGCGATTGGGCCTGGATTCGTCCCACCCGAAATTTGGGCTGCGTGGTCGGTTCCGCCAACGCCGCTGAGCACGCCAGAAGCCCGACCAGCCATATCCGCGATCTCATGCCCCGTCTCCTAAGGACCGACAAGATGATAGGAGGAAGAGTTGAAATGCGAGGAACTGCTACCCGTACGCCCTTTGGTTGGCGCTGGCCGTCCCAGTTGGCTACAATCACCCAAACGCCTGCGACCGGGGAGGGCGAACATCTCTTTCGACCCGGGCGCCGGCCGGAGACAGATTGGTCAGGCAATGCCATGACCGCGCCCGCGTCCATAAATCTGCCGACGCTTCCGGAGATCGGACACCCGGAGTCTTACTACGCCCGGCTGGTCCACAAGGCCGACCGTGACAACTCCCCGCACTGCCGCGAAGCAGCGAAGGTCGGTCAATACATCACGCTGGGGATCGATCCCTATCTCGCCTGGGACCAGAAGGTCCGCTACTTCCAGCACGCATTGCGCCGGCATTGCCAGCCGCCCAAGATCGTCAGCGATCCGGTATGGATGTTCTACCAAAGCATGGCGGGCATGGTGCGGCAGTACTGCGGACAGGAAGCCTTGCGGCTCGCCAGCCAGGAAGACGACCGGCTCGCGGCCGCCATCCAGCTCGGCGGCGCCACGCGGGAAGAGATCGGTCAGGAAGCCGAAAACTTCTTTCTGTCGTTGACCGGCTTTGGCGATACCTGCCCGGAGCACTTCAACGAAGAAGACTGGGTCCAGTTGAAGATGATCCGCAACCAGTGGGTATGAGGCGAGCCGAGAATTGATCCGGCTGGATGAGGTTTGCCGATAACGACAATGGCCACTTCCTCTGGGAAACCTTTGGGTTGTTGTGACGTAATTGTTTCAAGTGCATCACGCACTTGATTTGCCGCGGGGATTGGGCACAATGGCAGGCGCCTTGGGGATGGTTCACTGTCCCTCTCCACCGTCGTAGTAAAAGGTAGGAGTGACGCGCCGCGGCGGCATTGCCGCGCGGTCCGGATCGCGGCTCTATCCGCCAGGGCACAGGGCATAAGCGCACGTACAAGCAAAGTGAGCACAACGATTCCGGACGGATCCGGGATCGGTCATTCCGCGACAGTTCAGAAGGACATTTCATGAATCGCGTTCACGTTACGCGTCCGCCAGTGACGTTGCAGTCGCCCCCCACCGCCGTCGATCGTCGCCGCGACAACCGCAAGCCGCTCCAGGGCAAAGCCGTCCTCACCGTGACGGCGGGCCCGGGCGAGGGAAACCGCTACGAGATCCTGACCCGCGACCAGTCGTTCAGCGGCGTCTCGTTCCTCTTGAAGGACCAGCTCACCGTCGGCCAGATCTGCAACCTGACCATCGTCGGCCCCGGCCGCGGCGGCACGCACGCCTGCGAGGTCATCCGCTCCCGGCCGCTGTCCAACGGCAAGTATGAGATGGCGGTGCAGTTTCGGATGGGGTGAGCGTGAAGACGTGAAGACGTGAAGAGCATCACATTTTCACGTTACACTTTCCACGATTTTCGCCTTCGGCGAACCTCTCGCGGCCCGCAAGCATATTAATAGCAGGCATCCGGTTTCACCTCATGCGCCGGACCACAAGGGCTGGTCGTCGTTTCGGGAGTGCACAACATGTCGGCCGACTGCTTTCAGAGCCTGGACGTTACCCGCTTTCGCCGCGCGCTGGGAAACCTGCACGAGCTGGTGGGATGCGGAAAGGGACGCATCGAGATCACGCGCCGCGGATGCGATGATGTTTGCGTGTTGATCAGCAAAGCCGAACTGGAAAGCCTCGAGCGCGCCTTGCAGATCTTCGCGGACTCCAGCGAGTTCCAGACGATGTCCCAGCAGATCGCCCAGATCGTCGCCGCCGCGGGGCCCGTCGTTGCGACGGATGTTGCCGCGGAACATTAATCCAAGATTCGGTTCTCCAACTGGATCTCCAACGGAACTTCCACCGGGTCCGTGGGAACGGCGGGTTTCGGGCCGCTGCTCTTGGCGCTATCCCGCTGCTTTTCCAATTCCTTCACGATCGAATCGATCCGCTGCTGTGCCTCGGGCGGCTGAGTGCCGCGAAGCTCCTTGAGGATGCCGATCGCCACTGGGCCAATGCTCACCAGAGCGGCCTCGGCGCGGTCACGTTGTTTCCAGTCGTCGGCATTGAGATCCTTCACCACCGACTTGATCCGATCCACGATCGCTCCAGAAGGCGCCGGCTGAGGCTGCTGATATTCCTCGACCAGCGCGACGGGGACCTTGATCAATAGTCCGCTCGCCAGCGTGCACGCCAGTTCGTTGTCCTTGAGCTGGCCGCTCAAGGTCGAGCCGTCCCACAGCGTCAAGGACACGTCCAGCGAGCCCGCCGTCGGATGAGTCAGGGATTTGATCTCCTCGGCGTTGACCGCGATGGTGTCGAACGCCGTGTCGATCGCCAGCTTGCCGCCCAGCGCCCCGACCAGCACGTCGTCATTCGTCAGGTTCAGCGTGGCAACAGAATCGTCCTGCTCGGCGAGCTTGTTGGTGAACTGAATCCGCGCCACGCTGCTGGCCGGAAACGTCACCTCCTGACCCTTCTCGTTGTCCAGCTTCATCGGGAAGCTGCTGGCGTCGAGCAATCCGGCAAACCGGCTTCCGTCGGTCAGCCGAATCTCGTGCACCCCGTGCTCTTCGGATTGCAGCAGGATGGCAGCGATCGTCTCCGGCTTTACCTGGAGCTTGCCGTATCGCGTGAGCACGGTGAACGGTTCGGCCGGCATCCGCACCCCGACGCGTTCGCCGCTGCGCATCAGCACGATGGGCTTCTCAAATGTCCATTCCTCCGGCTCCCCTTCCCGCTTGCGGTAGCCGATGCGCGTGATCTGCGACAAAGGCACCTTGATGACCTGCTTGCTGGAGAGTTCCAGCGCCACCGTATCGGCCGCCAGCTTTCCGCCGAAAATCTGGCCGTCTGACGTGATCACGAGCTGCCGCGGGCGGAAGCGCCCGACATTGATCAGTCCGATGACGCCGTTCACGGGCAGGTCGACATTTCCGTAGAACGTCTGGAGCGGAAAGCTCGTTTCCTTGAGCGTGCCCTTGTATTGATCGCCCCCCTTGAGTTCGACGACGTCGAGCATGTCGCCGCGGAGGATCTCGATGTCGCCGATAAAATTCTGGCCGCTGACGTAGTTGATGATCATCTTGCGCAGGTCGCGCGGGATCGTCCGCATGATCATCGCTTCCTTGAGCCCGCGGACATATTGCAAGCCGCTGTCGACGGTGGGCACGACCCCATGGAAGTGCATGAACGCGATCTCCTTGCCGGCCGGGATCGTCTGGCTGAGCATCGCCTGGAGATAGCTGTTCTGTGCAGGCCCGACGAGCTGGAACGTGGTCTTGGCTCCCTTGCCGGCAAAGATTTCCATGACCGCCGGCCCGGCGCCCGTCTGGGCGACCCACGCGAGGTCCTGGCCCTTGCGCTTGGGATCGGCGACGCCCTGACTGGCGTTGATCCCGTAGTTGAAATTACTTTGAATCTGAAGCTGTGCCGTGACGGGCTGGCCGGTCGGGTTCTTGATGATGTCGATGTAGCGGACGAGCGATTGCTCCTTGTCGATCAGAATCCGGCGGGTAACGAGCAACCCCTGCGCATTAAGGTTCTCCAGCACCAGTTCGCCGGTCTTCTCGTCCAGTCGGCCCTGGTTGTTGTTCATGTTCGGCTGATTGCCGTTGATCATGAGCTGGGCGCCCTGGCTGTAGAGCGATTGATTGCCCTGCTGCTGAATCCAGCCGCCCTGGTAGACGCGCCACTGGCTGCCGCGATTGTCCTGGACGAAGTAAGGCAGGTTGACGACTCCGCCGGGCCCGACGTTGTTGGCACGGCCGACGCGGGCAAACACCCTCTCCGCCGCCGCCATTTCAACAACGGCAGCGACGGTCAACGTGAAGATGACCGCTGCCGCCGCCGAGCAATGCGCACGAGACATAAGAGCTCCTTTGCAACTTCGACACCGTGAAGCACCGAATGTTTCACCAACCAGGCGGCGTTAGCAAACATCGCAGATTCCGTCGCCCGCGATCGCGGTGGCTTTGCTTTCGCCCGGCCCACCCCGCTCACCCACTGCTCCGCGTGATATAAGTCGAATCGCTATAACACTTTGCGTACTTCCGGGCCGACAGTGGCGGTGGGTTTGTTTTGCACTGGCGCTTGCGCGCGTGGTTCGCCGGATCCTCAAACCGAACTTCGCCGAGCCCTTACAGACCTCAAGCGCGGTATCATCATACACGATGATATAATTTTGTCAATATCGACGCGCGGGCATATTTTACGGGTGCCACAGGTCGGCGTACTCGCAGACCTGTGCGTTCTCACTGTCGAACGAGCACAGGTCTGCGAGTACGCCGACCTGTGGCACCCGTCGAATCCCCGTTCCCCGTGAACCCCGTCCGAACCCCTCGAACCCGTCGAAACCGTTGTCACCACGGGAGTTCGTCGCACTCGATCTTCGCATCCGGTAGACCCTCGTACCATCGAGCAGAGGACCAGGGATAGTCCAATGCCGTCGCAGACAAACCTCTCCGGACCGGGTTGTCGTGCATGTAGGCGATCTTCTCACGTACCTCCTGGGGGTCGAACAAGTTGCGATCATATCCGCCGCCCGTCTGCCAAAAGCGATGGACTTGACCATGCGAGATTTGCTGCAGGATCGGCGCGTTCAGTTGTTTCCAGCGTCGGATGACGGCTTCCGCCACCGGGCGTTTCAGTGAGTGCGTGAAACGGCGCAAATCGGGCACCGCCGCCTCCGGGAACAGCATGAGGTGCATGTGCTCAGGCATCAGCACCCAGCCGAGCAGCCGAACGCGATCCGTCGAGCAGACGGCGCGCAACCGATCGAGCAGCAACGATCGAATGCCGTATGTCTAAGCAGTGGCAGCCGGCGGTAACAGGAGAAGGTCAGGAACCGCGCATGGCCCGTCTCCTCGATCCTCCGCAACGTCCGACGAGGCGGGGACGGGGGCGAGGAGTCCATCGCGCCAATGTATACGGTTCTCATTTGCAATTGAAATTGACAGCCCGATACAACCATCCCTGGATTTTGGGGGTGCCACAGGTCGGCGTACTCGCAGACCTGTGTCTTTGGGGTGAACCCAAGCGCACAGGTCTCGGCGTACCGCGACCTGTGGCACCCGATATTCGACAGGACGTATCACGTTACAACGTTTTTTGAAGGTAGATCACTTCCCCGCTGGTGTAGCGGAGGTCGCCGCGTATGCATTGCAGCACGACGCGCGCGACGTCGGCGGGATCGAGCGTCTTTTCGGCGGGGACGCGTTCGACTGGGAACGACTGCCGGAGCATGACGGTTTCGGTGGCCCCGGGGGCGATCGTGTGCACGCGCACGCCGATCCGGGCCCCCTCCCGCGCCGCTGCCAATCCGAAGAGATTCAGCCCCGCCTTTGCAGCGCCGTAGGCAGCGAACCCGGCGAATGGGTCGCGGGCCGCGATCGACGAGATGTTGACGATGACCCCGCTGCGCTGCCGCTCGAACACCGGCCACGCCGCCCGCGTCGCGTAGAATGCGGCGGAGAGGTTGGTGTCGAGGATCGCGTGCCACTGTTCGATGCTCGTCTCGCGAATCGACAGGACGGGGGCTAGCCCGGCATTGTTCACCAGCGCATCGATGCGACCGAAGTTGTCCAGCGTGATGGTGATCAGCCGCTCTACGTGGTCCGGCTTGCTGACATCGGTCGGGACGACCAGCGCATTTCCGGCCAGCGCGTTGCGCGTCTCGTCCAGCGTGTGCTTATCACGCCCCGCCAGCACGACGTGAAATCCGGCGCGCGACAACTCGACCGCCGTCGCCTGGCCGATGCCCCGGCTCGCGCCGGTGATAATGGCGACCAGATCAGACATCTTGATCGGGGGCTCCATGTGGGGCAGGCATTCTTTTCTGCCCCACATCCGCATTACCGAACGTTCTGCTCGAATCGTTCCTTGAGCGTCTTTCCCTTTGGATTGCCAAGTTGTGCGATCTGCGCCCGCGTCTTGGCGACGCGCTCCGCCTTGCCGGGGTGCGTGCTGAACCCGCCGCCGGCGCCTTTGAGCTTGTCGAGGAACTGCGGTAACCCGTTGGGGTCATATCCGGCAGCCACCATCAGCTTGATGCCGTTTAGATCGGCATCGTACTCCTGGCCCTGACTGTAGCCGCTTTTCAGGACGGTCGAGACCATGGGCGTGCCAAGCTGTTGGACCAAACCGGTCGAGTCCTTGATGTTTGCATCGGCCACGCTCTTCAGAAAGTCCACGCCCGCCTCGGACTTAACCCCTTCCAGGCCGTGATGGTGCAGCACATGCGTGACCTCATGGGCAAGCACGCCGGCGAGCTGCGCTTCGTTTTCCATCTGATTCAGCGCGCCGCGCGTGACGAAGATGTAGCCGTTGGGTCCGGCGAAGGCATTCACCTCCGGCGTTTCCAGGACGCCGAACTGCCAGTTGCCGACCGGGCGATCGGAAGCGTTGACGATCGTGAGCCCGACCATCGATACATATTCGTTCAGCGCTTCGTCCTCGGTCAGCGGATAGGTATTCGTCAGGCTGATGGCGACAGACTGACCCATGCCGTCTTCGGCTTCGGGCGTGATGGAGATTTTCTCCATGTAGGTCACCCCGGCGACAGCCGTATCGGTGATGCGCGAATCGACGCCCGCGGCACCCCCAACCGCCGACGCGATCGGTTTAAAGACTTCACCAAAGCCCGGACCGCTTCCATCCTGCTTGCAGGCCAGATGAATGGTTCCAAGGGCCAAGGCCAGTGCCGATCCGCCGATCGCGGTGCGCCACATCGTCCTATGTTTCGATGATTTGTTCATGGCTTCACCTCGCTGACGGCCAGAGCCGAACCATCAAGCGACGCTGCGCCGCGAGCGACGGCAGCGCTCAAGCCGCCCTTGGCGAGGAATTGATCGAACTTGGCGGAGGTGATCGCGTCGCGTCGTCGGATGACCTCCTTGAGCCCGGAGGTGTTCAGCCGGCTGGAGGAGGCATACTTCTGCCCCCCGGCCGAGACGCCCTTCACTGCCGCGGCAGTTTCGAGTTGCGGAATGCTCCCTCCTTTGACGGAGGCCAGGCTCACGCCTTTGCCTTTGGCGCCGCCGGGCTTATCCGAAACGGCCTCGGCGAACACATAGCCTTGCTTGCCGCCCACCTCGACCTTGTACCATTTGCCTTCCTGGGCGATGACGTTCAATGCGGCATTGCGATCCACGGTCGTGACGACCTTTGCCACGGCCCTTTTCTTATCCATGATGTCCAGTCGTTCCGCATTGACGTAAACAACGGAAGCGGCCGCAGCGCCCAGCGCCACGCCCGCCGCGGCGCACGCCAGCAGCAGGCGCCGGCCGCGCGATAGATTCTTTACGGACATACCAGACTCCTTTGTGAACGGGTGCCACAGGTCGCGGTACTCCGAGACCTGTGCTTTCCCGGACCACCGAACGTTCACAGGTCTGCGAGTACGCCGACCTGTGGCACCCCGGACACCTGCGAGCGAGGGAGACATCTTACGAGGACACGCCGCCCAGTGCTATCACTTCTCCTTGGCGACGGATACTCCGTTCCAGCCCTCGCCGGGCGGGTCGTCGCGGAGCCGGCGCGTTTGCGCGAGCAGGGCATCGGCCGGGGCGTCGTCGGGATATTCGGCGATGTGGTGCATCAGCTTCGCTTCCGCGTCGAGCCAGCGCTGGGCCCGATAGTCAGCCAGGGCCGCCTCATACCCATCGATTCGGTGCTTGAGGTCTCCCTCCGCAACACCCTCGCCGAGAAGCTCGTAAACCGCGACAGGTTTGAGCTTCCCTTTGACGGCCAGCCAGTCGAGTTCGCGAATGATGAAGCGGCTTCTCACCAACTCGGCCGTGGACTGCGCCATGAGGATTTGCGATCCATAACGCTTGTTAGCGCCTTCGAGCCGCGCCCCGAGGTTTACCGAATCGCCGAGCACGGTGTATTGGAACTTGTGACTCGATCCCAGGTTTCCGACGACCATCGGGCCCGTGTTAATGCCGATGCGCGTCATCAGCGGCGAATCGACGATCTCCCGCAATGCCGCCGAGATATCCCGCTCGCGCTTCGCCATCCCTAAGGCCGTTCGGCAGGCGACGTAGGCATGTTCGGCCTGGTCGAGCGGCGCGTTCCAGAAGCTCATGATGGAATCGCCGATGTACTTGTCGAGCGTGCCGTTGGCATCGAGCACGAGCTGGCTCATCTCCTCGAAATAGGTGTGCATGAGCTCGGCGAGCTTCTCCGGTTCGAGCTTCTCCGACACGTCGGTGAAGCCGGAGATGTCGGTGAACATGACGGTGATGGTCCGGCGCTCGCCGCCGAGGCGCAGGCGGGAGGGGTCGCGGGCGATCTGCTCGGCGACTTCCGGCGAGACGGCCTGTGACAATGCCTTGAGGATGAAACGCCGCTGGCGGTCCTCCGTGAAATAGCTCCAGGCAAACGCCGCGATCGTCGAAAACAGCAAGGCCATGAGCGGCGTCGCCAGTGGCAGATACCGGATTTGTCGCTGGTGGAACAGAAATCCTGCCAGAATCAGTACACAGACGGTGACCAGAGCCGCCGCGGACAGTTTCAGCAAGTTGCGTCGGGGGATGAGCGTTCCGCCCGCGGTGAGCAGTGATGCGGCGAGCGTCAGGAGGCTGGCGGGCACAAAGGGAACGACCGACACAAATCGGTCTTCCAGCATGTTCTCGATCGCGGTGGCTTGCCATTCGACCCCGGGATACTTCTTCGACACCGGCGTGGCTTTGATGTCCTGAAGGTTGGCGGCAATCCCACCGATGACGACGATCTTGTCCCGAAATACCTTCGGGTCCAGGTCGACCTGCGCCTTGTCGCTGTGGACTGTAAAAATGATGTCAGATGCCCCAACGTAGCGGTGGGTCCCCGGATGGGGCGGCGGTTCGTATGGGCCGTAGTAATGCATCAGGAATTGCCGCGTCCGCCTGGGCGGGGCCTTGGTGAACAACTCGACGGCGCGATATGCCAGGCTGGGAAAACCGTCGATCAGCGGGCGATAGGTCCTCAGGATGATCGTGGGTGCGTCGTTCACCCCGCCCAGGATCGGCCGATCGACCGGCAGCTCGAATCGTCCGGGCTTCCCGTCGTCCGAGATGACCGTGCCAAAGACGACGGGCATCGTCAACTCGTTAACCATTTCTGCAAAGTTGCCATCGTCGCCCTGCTGCCGCTGGTATATGCTCGCCTCACTGAAAAGCATGTCGAACACGACGACCCGTGCCCCGGCGCGCTGAAGGTACTGGAGCATTTCACCGTAAAACTCCCGCGGCCAGGGCCACGGCCACTTCTGGTCGCCAAGTTCCGCCCAGGGTCGATTGAGACGATCGAGGTCGGGTTCCCCGATCGCGACGATCACCACCGGTCCATCCCTGCGGTCCTCCGGCGTGCGGAACTGATACAGCGTGTCGTAAAGCAGGTCATCCATCAGCCCCATGGGGATGGAAATGACGGCTGTGTGTCGCCAGGCAATCGCGATCGTTGTGGCCAAGCCAGCGATTATCGCGGCCGCAAACCACTTTTGCCGTCGCTGCC
>JADMIO011791768.1_pt1 | contig 12719 bp, 10 predicted proteins | sample 8958161 | NCBI WGS metagenome assembly JADMIO01 (sample SAMN16585339, study PRJNA669376) | soil metagenome | isolation source: Crop rotation soil | place: USA: Cullars Rotation, Alabama | collected 2011 | reverse complement strand
CTTTCCCCAGGACATGAACCAGGGCCTGCGCGTGATTGAGAATCGCGTTGAATCCCTCAACCGATTCATGCAGGCATACACGCGGCTGGCAAAAATGCCCGCGCCCACTCGCTCCCGCATCGATATTGGCCCCCTCGTTCAGCGCGCAGCATCGCTCGAGCGTCGCCTGCCGGTCATCACGCTCAACGGGCCGCCCATCACCATTGAGGCCGACCCAGACCAGATTGAGCAAGTGCTGATCAACCTGATTCGCAACGCCGTCGACGCTTCGCTCGACCCGACGCTCAAACATCCCGGCTCGGTTGAAGTAGGCTGGCGCACCAACGCGCGCAGCGTTGAAGTCTTCATCCGCGATCAGGGCCCCGGCCTGCTCAACAGTGACAATCTTTTTGTTCCGTTCTTTACCACCAAGCACGGCGGCAGCGGCATCGGCCTGATCCTGAGCCGACAAATCGCTGAAGCCCACGGCGGCGTGCTGCAACTCGCCAACCGTGCTGATCGGCAGGGATGCGAAGCCGTCTTGGCCTTGCCTATCACGTATGACGGCGCGGGTGGGTAGGGGAGTTTCACCGCGGAGACGCGGAGGCGCGGAGGCGCGGAGAAAATCAGGAGAGTTCTACCGCGGATAGACGCGGATCAGCGCGGATTGGAATAAACCCTCAAAGCCCCAACTGAGGGTTGGTACTCAACTTGAAAGCAGCTTTCTCGATAAGCCCGTTTGTTGATAACTTCCGGTTGGCCGATGATTCTGAAGTTGATGGCGACAAGCGCGTTTGACGGGACTTATAGTCAGCGAGGTCTTCAATGAGTGCATTGGCCTGTTCTCGACAGTTGAGAGCCTAGCCTTTAACCATATTCCTGGGCTGGCCGACTTCTGGCCCGCCCCAAGCACGCTTAGCGGTGCCGATGAGTGTAATGGCGATTTTGCATCATTCCAAAATTAGACTAAGCAGCCAAGGAGCGTTTCCAGAGCATTTCGCCCCAGAATATGGAAACCAGATAGACGGCGAAGGCAACGGCCAGAACCCAGAGTCCCGTCCTCGTCGCTCCGATTCCAGCCAATCCACCCAAGACAATCTGTGCAGCTCCAAAACGTGGATCTCCTCCGACGAAACGCCATCTACGCTGGTTCGCCCGCTGTCTCAGTGACGGGTATCGCCCGACTGCGAGAGCGACCAAGCCAAAGGAAACACCTGTTCGTAGACTTAGGAGTGAAACCATGACGGCCAGCGGGATCAGGAACGTCATGTCCTGCGTGACCAGTAGCTTCCACCCTGATATCGGCAGGAGGCGATAGCGCAGCAACGCTCGCCCTTCATCCAGGCGCTGCAAGCGTTGCGCAACTGTGCTCATTGCTATACCCACAACTAACGACAGCACAGGAAATGCTGTGGGCTCTGGTGCCCGCCCGAACAGCCGATACAACGTTCCGATAACAGCGATGAGCAGCGCGACCCAGAAGTCGAGGGTTCCTTGCAATTCTCGCCACATCTCTTGCGCGATTCCGCCGACCTCGAAGGGCGCCCTTGAGAGGCCGAGGCTTGCAGGAATTCGTAGTTTGAAGGGGAGACGGCTAACGGCGAAAACCGTCGTATGGACGATAAGTGCCAGGAGAACGAAAAATAGAGCTGCGGCTAAGCCCATCCAGAACAGGTAGCCAAAAAACAACACGACAAATAATGGATTCAACGCAAAACTTACGGAGCTGAGCAAGAGTCGTTCTCTACCTGTCAGTGGCCACGTAGCCGCCCGCTCTGGAGGCAATCGATGCTGCGTATCCACTGAAAAGGTAACCAGCAGAGGCGCAAGCAGGACAATCTGAAAGAAGAACGTACTCCAGAATTTCACCTTCAGCGTCCCCCCGCTTGCAGAAAGAATAAGGAGGATGCAGAACAGGAAGTTATTGAAGCGTACGGAAGAAACACTGCCTAATTCCTTCAACATCAATTTTTTCAACAGGGACAGAAGGGCTAGGATCTGAGCCAATCCGGCACCTCTGGCTGGGCCTTGTCAGCAATGCTGAAGTACACCTCCTCAACTCCTGCTTCTGTGGTTGACCGGTTGAAATCTGATTCAACTCGACCTTCATAAAGAATGACGACGCGGGTGGCTAACTTCTCCACGACCGACAGGATGTGAGAGGTGAGCAGGATCGTAACGCCATTGCGGGAGAGCTGGCTAAACAGCATTTGAATGGCAGCGGAAGATGCGGGATCGATACCCTCAAACGGCTCATCCAGCAGTACAACCCTCGGCTTGTGCAGGAGGGCCATGGCCAGGGCGGTCTTCTTCCGCATGCCGAACGAGCAATTGCGTGCAACGGTGTGGCGTCCTTGGGTAAGATCGAGCAGCCCCAGCAGGTCCGCAGCTCGAGCTGCTGTTTCGCTCATCGTGAGTCCATAAATTGGTCCAACTGCCATCAGGTTCTCGATGACCGTTAAAGACTCGAACAGCCCGAGCGCCTCGGGGAGTACACCCAGATTCCGCCGAATCCTGACTCCATGATCCCGGAAACTCAGTCCGCCGATGAACACGGAACCGCTGTCTGGCTCCTCTAATCCCGAGAGCAGGCGTAGCAGCGTGGACTTGCCAGCGCCGTTGGCCCCTAAGAGGGCACAAATGCCAGGCTCTACAACGAGGTCTATGCCTCGAAGAACCAGTTTAGAGGCGTAGTTCTTCGTCGCAGCTCTGCAGTCAATCACTCTGTTGTTCCCCACTAACGGCCCTGTATTCACTCCGCTCTCAATGCCTCCATCGGCTCTGTCTTCCCTGCGCGTATTGCCGGCCTGAGGATAGCCACCAGCAGGGGCGCCAGCAGGACGAGCACGGATGCAAGATAAAGCCGCAGATCATCCGGTTGCACCCCGTACAGCTGACTGCGTAACAGCCTGTTCGCCGCCAGCGAGACCACACTACCTGCCCCCAGGCCCATCGCTGCCGGGACCATCACCCGCCGCACGAAAAGACGTGTAATGTCACCCCGTGTCGCTCCGAGTGCCATCCGGACGCCAATCTCCTGCGTGCGCTGAGCAGCAAAATGCGATACCACTCCATAAATTCCAACGCAGGCCAGCAGCAATGCGATCCCGGCAAATGACGCAACCACCGCTGCGTTCAGCCGTGGTTGCTCCACAGCATCGCTTAGTAGCTGATCCATCGTCTCGATCTCGCCTACCGACTGCCGCGGGTCTGCCTGGTATACCTGCTCACGGATCGACTTTGCGAGTTGCTCCGGCGGCACCTTCGTCCGCACCATAAAGTAGCGATGCCACCCGCCATGGGTGTTCGCAGGCCAGTAGACGGCTGGTCCAGGCTCCGCCGCGATCGCTCCTGATATCCCTCGCACATCGGCAACCACCCCCACAATCTCGTGCGCCTGGCCATCCACGAGCAGATGATGTCCGATTGGATTTCCCTGCGGCATAAACTCACGCACCAAGGCTTCGTTCACGAGAACCGGTGGCACCGTCGAGACCTGGTCCGCTGCGGTAAACGCTCTCCCTGTCAGCAATGGCGTCCCGATCGCCACCAGCAGATTTCCGGCGATATTCCGGATTTCCGCGCTGATTGCCGGCTGATTGGCAACTTGCGGAAGCCAGTCCGCGTTGAAGCTGCCGCGCACATGAAAATCGGTCACTGGCGGCGCACTGATCTGTCCCGCAACCTCTACTCCTGGGAGATTTTCAATTCGTTGTTGCACGTCGTTGTAGAAATTGCCTACCGCTTCCGGCGTCGTGTCCCACGGCAACAACACCCGAACCGTCAGCAGGTGTTCCGGCTCAAATCCCAGTGGCTGTTTCATCAAGTTCCACAGCGACTCCGCCAGAAGCGACGCACCCACCAGCAGCACAAGAGACAGACCTACCTGCACCCCCACCAGGACGCTGCGCAACCAGTTGCCGGATGATCCTCCGAGGCGTGTCTCACCCTGCTTGAGCGCCGAATGCAACTGCACCTTCCGTGTCTCCAGCACCGGAACCACTCCGAACACGATTCCAGTTGCCACCGAGATCAGCAGAGCGACCCCAATAACAATTCCGTCCATGTGAATCGTGCCCGGCTGCCCCAGAATCCCCGGCAGGCTGGTAGCGGCGATGCGAGTCAGCACGAATGCCAGGAGGATTCCCGTACCGCCGCCTGCCAACGCAAGGAGCACACTCTCTACAAAAAACTGAAAAGCCACGCGCCGTCCCGAGGCACCCAGCGCCCGCCGCAGAGCGACCTCTCGCTGTCGAGTCGTCGCCCGAGACAAGAGCAGGTTGGCCACATTGATGCAAGCGATCAGCAGCAGCAGCGCTGACGCGATCAGCAAGACCACCAGTGCCGACTGTACCTGACCGTACCGGTGGTCGCGCAGCGTCTCGCTAGTGAACCGCCACGCGCCGTCGCTCGACGGATACTCCCTCCTGAGTTGCTCCCCGATCCGATCCAGATCGGCCTGAGCGTGCGCCGGAGTTACTCCCAACCGCAACCTCCCAAATACGTTGGTGTCCCGCAGATCGTCGCCTCGATAATCGCCCCAGTTATTCGTATTAAACTGCGCCGCGTGCCAGAGGTCCACGCCTCCCGGCGCAGAAAAACTTTGCGGCATCACGCCCACAATCGTCGCCGTCTGCTGATCCAGCTTCACCTGTTCTCCGATTACGTTCGGATCGCCACCGAAAAGCCGCTGCCATCCGGGATAACTCAACACCACGATCTGCGGGGCATGTGGCACGTCGTCTCTCGCATTGAATACCCGCCCAAGCATCGGCGTCGTGGCGAAGACATCCCAGAATCCTGCATTCGCTCCCGCTCCCTTCACATAGATAGGCAACTTCTTTCCCGCAATCAGGGTGCTCTCGTCGAAGTAAAAGATTGCCAGACTGGAGAAGCTCCGGTTTCGCGCCGCAATGTCATAGAATCGCGGACCCGTCATCAGTCCCCCGGCTGACTGCCCGGTAATCCGTGTGTCGTGAATCGCGACAATTCTTTCCGACTGTGGATAGGGCAAGCTTCTGATCAGCGTCGAATACACCACTGTAAACATCGTTGTCGTCGCTGCAATCCCTAGTGCCATCGTCAACACCACGACGAGCGTGAACCCCAGCGAACGCCTCATCTGTCGTAGCGAAAATCGTATGTCCTGCGGCAGATATTCCAGCAAGGGCAACCCTTCCTCTGCGTGGTATTGCTCTCGGATCGCCTCCAAAGAGCCAAGTTTCAACCGCGCCTGCCTCCTGGCCTCTTCCTCGCTCATTCCAGCCTGTATATTGGCTTCCGCCTCGCGCGCTACGTAGTCTTCCAACTCTTCACGCAGCCTTTGATCACCGTGCCGGCCAGTAACAAAATTGCGCAGACGGATCAGGCATCGACTGAGAGTCTTCATGCCAGATCCTCCGCTTTCACCTCGAAGAAGCGGGCAATGATTGCCGCCTTCTGCTCCCAGTCGTGCTTCTCGGTTTCGAGGAGCTTGCGACCCGCGCGTGTCAGCTTGTAGAACCGGGCACGACGGTTGTTTTCAGAGGGGCCCCATTCAGATGCAATCGCCCCTTCTTGCTCTAGTCTCAGGAGGACTGGATAAAGTGTTCCCTGATTGACAAAGAGGATATCTCCACTAATCTGCTCGATACGCCGGGCAATGCCATATCCGTGGAGTTCCCCCATGACATCTAGGGTCCTCAGCACCATCAGCGCCAGCGTTCCCGGTTGTACGTCCTTTTTCGCTTTCATAAAATCCGGTGTCGTCACCCTTTAAATTTTGGTTACCAACAGGAGCATCTCACAGTCCCATTGGGAAAACAACAGAACCGGTAAAAGGGACCAACAGTTCGAATCACCCATCCCTTGGCAGTTTCAGTCACGATCGTGTGTACCGGGTGCTGCCTGCCATTAGGTGTAGTCGAGAAGTCCCTTGGTTCGCGCATTATCGCCGAAGCACTCATCGACAGTTGGTAACGGGAAGTCGGCTTATGTGAATCGATCCAGAAACTCCTCGATTACGGGCTACACGAAAAGTTTATTCCTAGTCATACGGACGAGAGTTTTTCTGAGTGATGTCCTACTTCCCCATTGCACGGGCGAACAAATGGCGCTATACTTCGGCAGGCACCTCAGGGTGTGAGCGGGAAAAGATCTTTGAAAATTAAGCAGCTGGCAATTGGCAACTGGCAATTAGCTATGTCAAAACCAAGAACTGCAACCCTCTGCCGATGCTCTCAGCCTAGGGATCGCATGGGACGCCATGGGATCCAATGGGATGAACATAGGGGCAGGGGAGGGGGTGCAGCTCAGGATGATGGTATCCGCTGGGGTTAATTTGTGTAAGCCCTTTGGAATCATAGTCGAGCCATGGGGGGAGGGTACCCTGCTGGAATCCAACGGTGCAAAAACCGACCATTTCGGCATCGATCCAGCGCGTTTTCCGGGCGCGAGCCACGCACGCTGTCGATAAAAAATGGTTGCTATGAGTTCGATTGCATACTCATCGCTGCGACCGGTTGTTTCCGCCTGTGCCAGTAATCCAACGCCGCAAAAAGAAGCACTCAGGCACGCCGGTCAGTCCGCACGCGATAAAGAAAATGCCGCACGCATGAATAAGACCGTCGCGGAGAAAATCAGGAGAGTTCTACCGCTGATAGACACGGATGACGCGCATTGAAGCAGCGCTCAAATGCCAACTCACAGCTTCGATACATCGAGCGGTGGCCCCAGCCACTTCATGCCGTGTGCCTCTACGATTTTCGCATCCACTGGCTGCTTGCTAGAGAGGGTAAAGAAATCTTCCATCTGGCCCGCCGGCGTAAACCCCATCAGCATCCGTCCCGGCTTCTCACCGACGTAGGCCCACACATGGGGCACATTCCGTGGCGCGAGTATGGAATCGCCGGGCCGAAGCGTGAAGCGCTCGTCGCCTACCTCGATCACCAGCTTGTTGCCCTCAATCAGGTAGAACCATTCTTCTTGTGCATAATGCAGATGGCGCGCCGGCCCGCCTTGCGGAATATTGCGATGCTCTAGCAGAAAAAAACCGGCTTGGGTGTCTTTGGTAAGGACCTTAAAATCCAGGTGCGTGCCTGCGCGCGGCCCATGATGCTCTGTCCCAGTCGCGTCCGCGCCCGCAGCGACATACACTGGTTTTCCCAATGGGCTTGTAACTTCAGCGAACGATCTCAACGGCGAGGTAAAAGGCAACGCCGCCGCTACCTTTAGGAAATTACGGCGTTCGACGCTTTTCATGGCAGAAACGTTACTCCTTACCCGCTAGATCTGCAAATTGTCACGAACACCGCCACTCGATAAAAAATGCTTCCTATGAGTTCGACTGCATACTCATGGCTGCGACCGGTTGTTTCCGCCTGTGCCAGTAATCCAACGCCGCAAAAAGAAGAATGGCAGGCACGCCGGTCAGTCCGCAAGCGATAAAGAAAATGCCGTACGCGTGAATGAGGCCGTGCGTGGCGCTCAGCCTTTCAACCTCAGCGCCGGAAAATCCCTTTAAGATCTTTCCCAGCCAGGCGTAGGTTGAACTCAACAGCGCATACTGCGTGGCGGTATAACCAATGTTGGTGAGACTGGACATGTATGCTACAAGCGCAACGCCTGCAAAGCCGATGCCGAAGTTATCACCTGCCATGACCACCGCAAAGAGTGGAATCGTCATGCCCGCAAACGCGAGGATCGCATACGCGGCAATGGCTGCAGACTGCAATATGCCCCCGATGATGAGCGCGCGCATGTAGCCAAGCTTCAGCGAGCAGAATCCGCCGGCTGCAATGCCTGCAAAGGTCGCGATGAGCCCGATTGACCCGCGCACCGCTCCGACGGTTGCCTTGGAAAGACCAACGTCATGGTAGTAGGGATTCGCCATGGGTCCCATGATGTAGTCCGGCACACGGTACAGGCTGATTGCCGCCAGCATCACAAGCGCGAGCCAGCCATGTGCGCGAAAAAAAGCGATGAACGGTCCCACTACAGCGTCAAAGAAGCCCCGTGGCGTCCAAAACGGAGCATCACGCTCTTTTTCATGCATCACCGCGTCCGCGCGCGCCGGTTCGCGGGCAAACCAGGTGGCGATGATTCCAATTGCCATGGCGGCGCCGTAAATGCCGTATGACATGCGCCAGCCCACGGTCGCTGCCAGGATGAGGATCAGCGAATCTGTAGCCAGAATCGCCAGACGATAGCTGAACTGATAAGCAGACGCCAGAAGGCCTTGCTCTTCTCCATCGTCTGCCGATTCAATTCGCCAGGCGTCGACCACAATGTCTTGTGTGGATGAGGCAAACGCGACGACAAGCGCAAGAGCCCCGAGCCGGCCGAGCCCGGCTTTGGTGCCAGTTCCGCCCATCGCGCACAGCGCCAGGCCGACGACAATCTGCGAGAACATCATCCATCCGCGCCGATGTCCAAGCCGCTTGAATAACGGCAAATCCACGCGATCCATTACGGGCGCCCACAGAAACTTCAGCGAATAGGCAATGCCCACCCAGGAAAGAAACCCGATGGCCGTCAGGGAGGTGTGTTCATCGCGCAGCCAGTAGCCGAACGTATTACCCACCATGAGAAAGGGAAGACCTGAAGAAAACCCGAGCAGCAACATCGCAAGCGTTTTGGGCCGCAGGTATTCGGTGATCCGGTGCTTGTGCGGGGTCACGCGTCCATTGTCTACGGGAGCCTCACGAAACACAACCATGTGCTCCAGCCTGCCGCCGGCAGCCACGTGCATTGATCTTACTGATGAGCCATTGGGGGCGGGGTACCCTGCTAGAATCCCTCCGTGCAAAAACCAACAGTTCCGGCATCGATTCAGGTCCCTGCGGGTGAAGAGCTTGTTTTCATGGCGCGAGCCACCGGCTTCCAGATCTATGTCTGCCGGCCTGGCGCTGATGGCAAACCTGCATGGGCGCTCAAAGCGCCTGAAGCGGAGTTATTCGACGAGCAGGGCAAGCCAATGGGTAAGCATTTTGGCGGGCCTACGTGGCAGCTGAACGACGGCAGCCAGGTCACCGGCAAGATGGCCGCCAAAGCCGACGCGCCTGATCTCAAGGCGATCCCGTGGCTTTTGCTCACTGTGACTGGACATTCCGGGAGCGGCAAGCTGAGCGGTGTAACGTCCATTCAGCGGGTGAACACTGCAGGCGGACTTGCGCCATCGGCGACAGAATGCACATCGCAAAGCGGAGAAGTGGAGTTCAGGAGCAGTTATTCCGCGGACTACTACTTTTACGCGCGGCAATAACCCAACCCTTACCACAGATGAACACGGATAACACGGATTTACAAATTCAAATCGCCCTTGATCCGTGCAAATCAGTGTTATCAGCGTAATCAGCGGTGAGGTTTTAAGGTTTTGCTGAATGCTTCCTTACGCTACCGTTCTCTTCAACTGTCCACACGCTGCGTAAATATCCCGTCCGCGCGGACGGCGCACAAATGCCGGGATACCGGCTTTGGTCAGCAGGTCTTTGAATGTCTGCACGCTCTGTTCTGCAGGCGTACCAAACTGGATGCCTGGCCCGGGATTGAGCGCGATGAGATTCACTTTGCATCGGATACCGCGCAGCAGCTCAATCATTTCTCGGGCGTGAGCAGGACTGTCATTCACGTCGGCGAGCAGCACATATTCAAACGTGATGCGCTCACGGTTGCGGAGAGGGAAGTCGCGCGCGGCCTGCATCAGCATTTCCAGGTTCCACTTCTTATTGATCGGCATAATGCTGCTGCGGACGTCATCATTCGAAGCGTTGAGCGAAATCGCCAGCTTAGGCCGCATCGCTTCTTCGCCAAAGTCGTGAATGCGCGGGATAATCCCGGAAGTCGAGACCGTCATGCGTGATTCCGGAAAGCCCACGCCTTCCACCAGAAGTCGCACGGCTTTCATGAAGTTGGGATAGTTCAGAAAAGGCTCGCCCATGCCCATAAAAACAATGTTGACGCGCTGGCGCTCCATATCCACTTGGCGGTCATTCAGCACGGCGATGACCTGTCCCACGATTTCACCGGCGCTCAGGTTGCGTTTTACGCCCAGCAGAGCGGTGAGGCAGAACTGGCAGTTCACCGCGCAACCCACTTGGCTGGAAACGCAGATCGTTGCGCGATGCCACTCAGAATCGCCGGCTTCGCTGCCGTCGCCGATTTCGCCGTCATCGCCTTCGGGCATCCAGACGGTCTCAACCGTTTCTCCGTCAGCCATGGCAATCAGGTAGCGGATGGTGCCGTCAGTGGATTGAAAGCTTTTCTCCACACGCGGATGGCGAATATCGAGACCTTCTTGCTGCAGCGCAACGCGAAAAGGTTTGGGCAATGTAGTGACGGAATCGAGCGCGGGGAGCCGCTGTGGATAAAGAGCGTCAAAAAGCTGGCGGGCCCGAAACTCAGGCTGCCCAAATTTTTGTGTAATACCGCTAAGCTCTTGATAATCAAGGCCTAACAGGCCGTCTTGGGGAAGATCAGGCATGTGGAGCTCACTACACTTTAAATTCTACACGTTAGGGGCCAAAAAGCATCTAAACCAACTAAGGTGGCGTTAACTTATTGATTTCTCATAACATATAATTCACCGTGCGACCATTTCCAGTGTGTAAGAATCAAATGTGAACCAGTGATGGAAACCGCTGTCTTAACACGCGCCCCCTTGACCGAACCACGTAACATTCAACGCGAAGTTCTTCCCAACGGCTTAATTGTGTTGAGTGAAGAGATGGCCCACATCCGTTCCATTGCCATTGGAATCTGGATGAAGACCGGTTCGCGTGATGAGTCGCCCGAGCTCAATGGCATCTCACACTTCACCGAGCACATGGTCTTCAAAGGGACGAAGACGCGCACGGCGCGTGACATTGCTCGCCAGGTGGATTCCATCGGCGGCAACATGGACGCCTTCACCGGCAAAGAAACCATCTGCTTCAACATTAAAGTCCTGGATGAGCATCTTCCTGTAGCAATCGATATTCTCAGCGATTTAGTTCTCAATCCAACTTTCGATCCCAAGGACATCACGCGCGAAAAAGGCGTCATCCTGGAAGAGATCAAGATGGATGAAGACAATCCGGACTATCTGGTGCATGAGATCTTTACCCAGAATTTCTGGAAGGACCATCCGCTGGGCAAGCCGATCCTGGGGACGAAAGAGACTGTCCGCTCATTTGAGCAGGAGAAACTATTCAATTTTTATCGCCAGCGTTTCTCGCCGAACAACATGATCATCTCGGCCGCGGGCAATCTGAACCATCAGACTTTTGTGGAGCTGATCAAAGAACGCTTTGCCGCTCTGCACCGCGTTCCCAATGGTTTCCATCTGCCTGCGCCGGCAACCACATCGCGCGTGATTACGCGGAACAAGAAGTCGCTTGAACAGGTGCAGCTTTGTCTCGGCGTGCCTTCACATCCCATCTCCGACGAAAAGCGCTACGTCTCTTACGTCCTGAATACGGTGTTGGGCGGCGGCATGAGTTCGCGTCTCTTTCAGAAGATCCGCGAGGAGCAAGGCCTTGTGTATTCGATCTATAGCGATCTGAATCCTTATCGCGATACCGGCTGCATGGCCATTTATGCCGGTACGTCCGTTGAGTCGGTGCGGCAGGTAGTGGACCACGTTCTGGCGGAATTTCTTGAGCTCAAATCTGCGCCGATCGCTGAAGACGAACTGCGTCGCGCTAAAGACCAGCTCAAGGGCGGACTAATGCTGAGTCTGGAATCCAGCACCTCGCGCATGTCCAACCTGGCTCGCCAGGAAATGTATTTTGAACGTTTCTTCAGCCTCGACGAAACCATTGATCAGATCGAGTCAGTCACCGCTGAGGAAGTCTGCGAAATGGCAAACGCTCTTTTCCATCCGGATAAAGTCGCCGTGACCGTGCTGGGAAATCTGGATGGGCTGAAGCTGTCAAAGGAAAACTTGGTCTGTTAGTTTTTCACATCCCGACCGCAGCGAAAGATTCGTATTGTCTTTTTTGGGCTTAAAGATTTGCGATCTACAGCAAGGGAATATCTAAGCCGCGAATGAACGCGAACAAACGCGAATTCTTGATTTTAATTCGTGTTCATTTGCGTGTATTCGCGGCTTATCGATTTTCGGTAGGGTAGGGTTCCCTCGCTGCGCTCGGGATTACAGTAAAGCTTACCGCTCTGTAACCCTCTCCAGCATCTCAAAAAATTCCGGGAAAGAAATCTTCGCTGACTCTGCTCCATGAATCACGCTTTGGCCTTCCGCTCTCAGCGCGGCCACAGCAAACGCCATCGCAATCCTGTGATCGCCGCCTGAGTCGATCTCTGCTCCGTGCAGCTTCTGATTTCCCGGAACGCGCAGCCCGTCTTCGCGTTCTTCGCATTCGGTACCCATCGCGCGCAGGTTCTTTGCCACCAAAGCAATCCTGTCAGACTCTTTCACGCGCAGCTCTTTTGCATCGCGGATCTCAATGCCATCGCGCGTGTAAGGACCAATAGCTGCAAGCACTGGCAATTCGTCGATCAGCGCCACTGACTGCGCTCCTTCAATGATGATTCCTGTCAGCTTGCCGTGTTCGATCTTGGCCGTTCCTACCAGCTCGCCGTGATGTTCTTCCAGATTGATCACTGAAAGCCGAGCGCCAAGCAGTTTGAGCACGTCCAGCAGGGAAGCGCGAGTAGGGTTGAGCAGCAGGCTTTCGATCACTAGGTTCGATCCCGGAAACAACGCCGCTGCACACATAAAGAACGCGGCGGAAGAAATGTCTCCCGGAACAGCAGCTTGGGGAAAG
>JADMIO011437969.1_pt1 | contig 12719 bp, 9 predicted proteins | sample 8958161 | NCBI WGS metagenome assembly JADMIO01 (sample SAMN16585339, study PRJNA669376) | soil metagenome | isolation source: Crop rotation soil | place: USA: Cullars Rotation, Alabama | collected 2011 | reverse complement strand
GACGACCAGCCGCTTTAACCTGGCGCGCGTCGCCGTGATGCGCGATACGGACAGCGCCGCTTTCGCCCGCATTGTGCGCGGCGAAGGGCTGGCGGCGCGGCGCGCACGAGCCGGGCTGTTGAACGCCGCGAAAGCGATCCTCGGCAACTCGGCCTACGAGCGGGTCCGCGCCAGGGTCTTACCGCAAAGTTAGCCGGATTACAAAACCTCGCGCCTTCATGCCGGGGCCGGCACGGGGCGGCGGACTGATTACCGAATTCCCAGCGCCGCTACTTTCTTGCCGCCGATATGGAAAGTCTGTTCCCAGTCGTTGCTGCCACAGTCGTCATACCTGCCGAAATTCCAAACAACTCGCGATCCGGCTACCTCTGCATCGGTGGCACACGGCGTGCAAACTGAAATCGCCGGTACAAGCAGTACAAGGGGATGTACCGGTTCGATCAATTCTTTATCCGTAGTGATCTCGATTCTGTGGACTCTTAGGTTGGCAACCGAGCCACCGGCCTGCCGTCCGATGTTCGTCGTTACAGGCTGCTCGATTATCATCGTGATCCGCCCGCTTATCGGTTGCCTTGCCATCGGGCCGCGCGCCCTGATGTGAGGTGAGGTTATGAGATATCCATTACGTCTCTCCCCTGCCATTGCTCTGGCTATGGCAATCACGTTCATCCTGCTGGCATCGTCCCTGCCACGCGTTTCTGCTACCGCCGCGCCTGACGTTAACCCGGCGGCGGCGCTCGTCGAGCTTTCGATTGATAATGCATCGTCGGACGCCAGCTCGACCGGCTGCGCCTTTGGCCTTTCGATCCCGCCGGACGTGCCGCGCAGCTCGGTGCAATTCAGTTGGGCTAACAAGCTGACGCCGCTGACTTACCCGGCGACGCTGCGCGCCGTGACCGTCGGGTTGAACCGGGCCGGCCCGCTCGGCAGCGAAGTCCTGCCCGATCAGCTTTACCGCGTGGCTATCTTCGTTGACCCGGAAAGCGACGGCCCGGCGAACGGGCAAGCGCCCGACGCGACCTTCCTCTTGCGAGCGCGCGGCAGAGAAACGGTGCTGACCTCGAACCTCGCCGTGCCGCTGACGATCACTGGCGGCAGCTTCGTCGTCGCCGTGATTGATGAATTCAAGATCGCGGGAACGCCGGCCATGTACGACCCGCCGGGTAAGTCCACACCGCCCGGCTCTGATTCGTTCATCAGCTCGGACGGCGGCGGGCATTGGTTCAGAGTGTCCGACCTGACCTTCTCCGGGCAAGGCCAGTGCAGCCGACCGGGCAGCTTCTTCATTCGCGCCACTGTCGAAACCAGCGCGGTCGATCCGTTCACCATCACCAAGATCAAAGACCCGGCGGCGGTCGAGCCGTGGGATGTCAGCGCCAGCAACGGCGTGGCGCTCGTCACTAATTACGTGTCGGACAATCTGACCGTCATCAATCCGTTGAACAACACATTTCAGAATATCCCGCTCGGCGATGGGCCGGGCGGCACGGCTGACGGCCCGTTCGGCGTCGTCGGGCCGGTATTCACCTTTGTGAATGGCGTCGCACAGGCGAGGGCTTACGTGACGCTGTTCGGCTCGAACACGATCCCGTCCAAAGAATTTCCGATTGATTACTCGACGGTTGGCGAAGGCCGCGTCGTCGTGTTGAATCAAAACACGGACAACACGCTCACGCCGTCGGTGACGATCAACGTGGGTAAAGGGCCGCGTTACCCGGCGTTCGTCTCCAGAGGGAGCAACAATCGGAAACTCTACGTGCCGTGCGGCGGCGCGAATCGCGTTGACGTGATCAATACGGCGACCAACTCGAAGATCGCCGAAATCCCCGTCGGCCTCGACCCGTCGAGCTGCACGGTGGGGTTGGGCGGCGCGAAGCTCTATGTCACCAACTTCGGTGACGGCACCATCTCGGTGATTGACACGGCGACCGACCGCAAGATTAAAGACATTCCCGCGCCGAGCGTGCCGGTGCCACAGCCGTTCGGCTCGACGCCGGCAACCGTCAACGTGCCGCTGACGAACCCGTGGCGCGGCGCTATCTCGACGGTCAATGGCAACCTGTACGTCACCTACTGGGGCAGCGCCGGCAACGTCTTTCCGAACGGCGCGATTGCCGTGTTCGACACCTGCAAGGATGAGTTCCTGCGCGCGACGCTCGACGACCAGACGCGCGGCACGCCGGCCGGCAGCAGTGGCGCGACGGGCATCGCCGCGCCGACCGCGCCGCTCGTGCGCGACAGCGCGACGGGCACGACGCTTGAAGCCGGTGGCGGTGGCGGCGGGCCGTTCGGCATCGTCTCAAGCGGAGGGTCGCACCCGATGGTCTTCACCAACGATGGCGCGGGTGTTATCGGCATGCTCGACACGCGCATAGATCAAGTCGTATCGGTGCCGCTCGATGGCTTGAAGATGTGCGCGAAGCCGCGCGGCGTCGCTATCACCAACGACCCCAGCCTCATCTTACCCATGCCGCCGACGGGCATTCCCAACCGCCTGGCAATCGTCGCCTGCGGCCAGCCCGACAACGACGTGTTACTGGTCAGAGTGCCGCCAGTGCAAACCCAGCCCATCGGCAGCTTCCCGGTGATTAACAGCGTCAGCCTCGACTCGCCATTGCGGATAATCGGCAGCGGCTTCGTCGCAGGCGATCATCTGGAGGCGGTGGACCTGAGCACCGGGACCTGCCTGACGTTCATCAAGAAGGTCAAGATCAAGAAGAACGGCACGGTGTTGCTGCAAAAGGGTCGCTTGAGTAACGGGAGCCCCGGCGACGATGAGTCCATCATCATTCGCTTCGTCCACCGCGACGGCACGTCCATTCTATTCTTGCCAACCGGGGTAGTGGTCGCGCCCGGCCCTTGATGACCGTTGGCTGGCTCATTGACAAGCGCCGCCGCCGATGAATGATTGAGTGGATGAGCCAGTCGTTCCAGTTCCACATTGCCGCCGAAGACGCGGGGCGTCGTCTCGACGAATTTCTCGCCTCGCGTTTCGGCGGTTTATCGCGCCTGCGCTTGCAGAACCTCGTACGGGCGGGCGCTTGTCTGATCAACCGCGCCGCGATGCCTGCGGGGTGGCGGCTGGCGACGGGCGATGTAGTGGACGTTACACTCGATGATGCGCCGCCGACGGCGATGGAGCCGGAAGCCACGCCCCTCGATATCCTGCACGAAGACGAGCAGATCATCGTCGTCGCCAAGCCCGCCGGTCTGCTGGTGCATCCGAACAAAGCCGTCAAGCGCGGCACGCTCGCCAATGCTCTGGCTTATCACCTCAACCGCGACTATTACGACGCGATGGCGCACCTCACCGCGCCGCCGCACGGCGAAGCGCACCGGCTCGTCAGGCCGGGCCTCGTCCACCGGCTCGACCGCGCCACGTCCGGTGTGATGGTCGTCGCCAAGACGCAACGCGCGCTCAGCCAGTTGTCGCGCCACTTCAACCGCCGCCTGATCGCCAAGCGTTACCTGGCGCTTGTCACCGGGGCGGTTCGCGATGACCGAGGGCGGTGGCAAGCGCCGATTGGGCGCGACCCACAACGCCAGCCGCACTGGTGGGTGAGCGAAGACGGTAAGCTTTCTGTAACTAACTTTACTGTTCGCGAACGGCTGCGCGGCGTGACGCTTCTGGAGTTAGAGCCGGTCACGGGCCGCACGAATCAACTCCGCATCCACGCCGCCTACTTCGGTCACGCGATCATCGGCGACGACCTCTATGGCAAAGCCGACGACGCGACGCGGCTCTGCCTGCATGCATGGCGGCTGGCGTTTCATCATCCGGCGACGGGCGAGTGGGTGGAATATAGCGCGCCGCCGCCGGATGATTTCGCCCGCCTGGTTGCGGAGCGGCGCGGTTAAGGCAGCAGGGTGCGCAGGGCGTTCTGAATTTCAAAAATGCGGAAAGGCTTGTTGAGCGCCGCGTCAATGCAGCGGCTGGCGGCGGCGCGCTCGCTGGCGCGCTCTGCGCCGTAGCCGCTCATCAGCACGACTTTCGTCTGCGGGTAGAGCGCCTTGATAGCAGTGGCGGTGGCGATGCCGTCGGTCTTCGGCATGGCCAGGTCCGTAAAGACGATGGCGAACTCGCGCGCCTCCATGAGCTGCAAGGCTTCTTCGGCGCTCGCCGCAATCGTCGCCCGGTGGCCCAACTCGCCGAGCAGCGCGGCCAGCACCTTGCGGACGTGTTCTTCATCGTCGATGACCAGCATATCGACGCCGCGCACATCGGAAGCGGGCAGCGCGCTGATCGTCCCGTAATTCGTCAGTTGCGCCACCGGCAACAGGATGGTGAAGACTGTGCCTTGTCGCGGCTGGCTATCCACGTCGATGCGCCCGCCATGCCGCTCGACCATGCGGTAGGTTTCGCTCAACCCCATGCCGAGGCCCGATACGCCTTTGGTCGTGAAAAACGGCTCAAAGATGCGCCGCTTGATCTCTTCAGTCATGCCGCCGCCACTGTCCTCAAAATGCAAGATGATGTGCTCGTCGTCGGCGGTGGCGCGTATCTCCAGCCGTCCGCCATGCGGCATGGCGTCCAGCGCGTTGAAGATGATGTTGACGAAGACCTCGCGCAGCTCCGAAGGCTCGCCGTTGACCAGCGTCTCTTCGTCGGTCTGCCAGTTGACGCGCACGTCGTATTTGACGCCGAGCGCCTCGGCGTCGTGCCGCCAGCGCGGGCGCGTGATGTCGATGGCATCGTGGACGATGTCGCTCAGGCGTAGGGGCAAGAAATCGTCCGTGCGCGAGCGGGCGCGGGCGAAGTTCTGTATGCGCTCGACCATGCGCGCCGCGTCTTTGGCCGATTGTTCGACGACGCGCATGTACTTTTCGACTTCGCTGTCTTTGACCTTCGGGATCGACAACTGCGTATAGCCGAGCACGGCGGCCAGCGCGTTGTTGAAATTGTGCGCGACGCCCGAAGCGAGCTGGCCGAGCGCCCGCAGCTTGTCGGCCTGCTGCGAGCGTTCCTGCTCGCGCTGCTGCTCGGTGATGTCCCTGAGCAGGGCGATAGCGCCGACCAGTTGATTCTGCTCGTTGAACAGGGGCGAAGCCGTGACCGACAGGAACAGACGCTTGCCGTCCAACCGCGTGTACCAGAGGCGCGCCTCGACGACCCGCTGTTCACGCAAGGCGCATTGCACGGGCAGATCGTCGAGCATCATCGCCTGGCCTTGTTCCGTGCTGAACTCGCCGACCGGCTCGTGGGTGATGACGCCATCGGCCTGAACGACGTTGGGCAGTTCCAGCATGGCGCGGGCCTGGCGGTTGGCGCGGAGGACTCCCGCCTGTTCGTCAAAGACCATCATGCCATCGGCCATCTGCTCGATGATGGCCTTAAGGCTGGCGCGCTCGCGCTCGGCCTCTTCGCGGGCGCGGTAGAGTTCCGTCAGGTCGCGCGCTACCTGCACGACGCCCAGCGGCTTGCCGGCCTCGTCGGTGATCGGGTCTATGCTGATGGCAATCGGGTATGAGGTGATGACGCCGGCAGGCAACTCGATAAAGGCGCGTTCAGTTTTGCGGCGTAGATTACAAACCGGGCAGGCCGCCGAGTCAATCATCCCTCTGCCGCCGCCATGCACCAGCTCGGTGACGAACTGGCCGATGGCCTGCTCCGGCGTCAGGCCGAGGGTATCGCAGAAAGCGCGGTTGGCGCGCACCAGGCGGTCTTCGCGGTCGATGAGCAGGACGTGGTCGGCCATCGTGTCAAAGGTCGTCTGCCATTCGCGCCGCGCCGTCTCGGCTTCGTGGCGGGCCACCTGCTCGCGGTCGAAAAGCTTGGCGTAGAGCTGGCTGATGTGCTCGGCCTCGATGCGCGCCGCCTTTTCACGGGCCAGCAACTCGTCGCGCTCCTGCTCGGCATGCAGCCGCCGGCTGATGTCGCTGGCGGTCGCCAGCACGCAAGCTTCTCCGGCGAACTCGATCAGCACGGCAGAAAACGACATGACCAGCGCCGCGCCGGCCTTGGTGTAGAGCGTGGCTTGCTGGTCGCGGGCGACGCCGCTCGCCAGCAGCCGGCGCATAGTGCGGCGGCGTTCTTCAGCCGAGCGCCACAGCAAGCCGGCGGCCGGTTTGCCGATCAGCTCGTCGCGCGTATAGCCGACGATCTGAAGGAAGGCGTCGTTAACCTCCAGTATGCGCCCGTCGCGGTAGCTAATGATGCTGTGCGGATGCGGGTTGGCATGGAAAGCAATAGCGAATAAGTCTTTGGGTTCGTGCGGCCTCTTTGTCGCTGCCAATTTCCTTCTCATACCGTTCATGCGCTTTCGAGCATCGCCGAGCCGGGGAGAGTGATTCGCGTCTGCGGGGGCGTGTCCAACCCTGTCTGGCTCGCTGCCAAATAACCTATGCCGTTAGTGTGCGCGATTCTAACATAGCTCGATAATGCCTGCCATACTTGCCGTCGGCCTGACTTTCCGCCGCGCCGCCGCTCGTGTACGATAGTGAAGAAGTGATGAATCACGAGTGATGAGTCGAAACCTGTCCGGTACTCATCACTCGTGATTCATCACTCATCACTAAAAGAAGGGGACCCGCGATGGGTGAAGAGTTTCAAAGCGATCAAGATTTTGCGCTCGGCGCCGAACATTTCGCGTCCGAGCGGGAATATAAAATACATTGTCTGCGCCATTCGACTTCGCACATTATGGCCGCCGCCGTGCAGCAGGTCTTTCCCGAAGCGAAGTTCGGCATCGGCCCGCCGGTCAAAAACGGCTTCTATTACGATATGCAACTGCCGCGCGCGCTGACGCCCGACGACCTCGAAGAGATCGAGCGCCGCATGAAGCAGATCGTCAAAGAGAACCGCGAGTTTCAGCGCGACACCTGGGAGAAGCCGCGCGCGCTCGACTTCTTTGGCACGCACCATCAGGATTTCAAGCTCGAATTGATCAACGGCATTCCGTCCGACACCGTCTCCATCTACAGCATCGGCGACTTTACGGACCTGTGCGCCGGGCCGCACGTGCGTCGTACCGGCGAGTGCAAACATTTCAAGCTCACCTCGATAGCCGGCGCGTACTGGCGCGGCAACGAGAAGAACCCGATGTTGCAGCGCATCTACGGCACGGTCTGGCCGACCAAAGATGAGCTTGAAGAGTACCTGCACAACGTCGAAGAGGCCCGGCGGCGCGACCACCGAAGACTGGGCCGCGAGCTGGAACTCTTCATGCTGCACGAGTGGGCGCCGGGTGCGACCTTCTGGCTGCCCAAAGGAACTGTAATCTATAATACGTTGCAGGACAAGATGCGGCGACTGCTTCGGCACAATGGCTACGTCGAAGTCAAAGCGCCATTGCTGGCCAACGAGCAGTTGTTCAAAACATCGGGCCACTGGCAGCACTACAAAGAGGACATGTTCATCGTCGAAGATGAAGAGGCAAAGGCGGCGGGTCGCGACAACGCCGACTTTGGACTGAAGCCAATGAATTGCCCCGAAGCCATGCTCATATTCGGCTCGAAGCGGCGCAGCTACCGCGAGCTGCCTTTGCGGCTGGCCGAGCAGAGCGTGCTGCACCGCAACGAGCGCGCCGGGGCGCTATCGGGCCTGACGCGCGTGCGCCAGTTCCAGCAGGACGACGCTCACATCTTCGTCACCGAAGCACAGATCGGCGAAGAAGTGAATCGCCTGTTGCGATTGGTCGCGCGCGTCTACAAAGCCTTCGACATGCCGTTTCGCTTCGTCCTCTCGACGCGCAACCCTGAGAAGTTCATGGGCGACGTGGCGGTCTGGGACAAGGCCGAAGCGATGCTGCGCGACGTGCTTGAACAAAGCAAGCTGGAATACTCGGTCGCGCCGGGCGACGCGGCGTTTTACGGGCCGAAGATTGATCAACTGGTGATGGACTCGCTCAAGCGCGAGCACCAACTGGGGACGATCCAGCTCGACCTTCAACAGCCGTTGAACTTCGACCTGAGCTACGTCAACGAGCACAACGCCGAGTCGCGCCCGGTCGTGATTCACCGCGCCATTTATGGATCGTTTGAACGCTTCATCGCCATCCTGATCGAGCACTACGCCGGGGCATTCCCGGTGTGGCTCGCGCCAGTACAGGCGAAAGTGCTCTCGATTTCCGAAAAGACGGCCGATTACGCGCGGCAGGTCTACGAGCGTTTGATGAGCGAAGACTTGCGCGTCGAGCTCGACATCCGCGACGACAAAATCGGCGCGAAGATTCGTGACGCGCAGCTTGAGAAAGTGCCTTACATGCTGGTCGTCGGCGCGAAGGAAGCGGAAAACCATGCGGTCGCCGTGCGCTCGCGCGAGAAAGGCGACGAAGGCGCGCTGCCGCTCGCAGAGTTCGTCGCGCGTATCAAGGCCGAAGCCAACTTTGATTATTAGGTGTCAGGTGTTGGGTGTCAGGTGTTGGGTATCAGGGATAAACAGCAGCCCTCACCCGACACCCGGCACCCAACACCCAGCACCCATTTATGCAGGTCATCCAGATCAATCCCGACCGACCCGATGCGCAGGTCATTGCGCAGGCCGCCGCGATCATCCGAAAAGGCGGCTTGGTAACATTTCCTACAGAAACCGTTTACGGGCTGGGCGCGGACGCGATGAGCGAAGCGGCCATTCGCGGCATCTTTGCGGCCAAGGGTCGGCCCGCCGATAACCCGCTCATCGTGCATGTCAGCAGCCGCGATATGCTCGACCTGATCGCCGCCGATGTCAGCGACAAGGCCGAGGCGTTGATCGATGCGTACTGGCCCGGCCCGCTGACGCTCGTGCTGAAACGCAAGCCCGAAGTTGCGCCGTCGGTCTCAGCCGGCTTGACGACCGTAGCCGCGCGCATGCCGAGCCATGCCATCGCGATGGCTTTAATCAGCGCCGCCCGCACGCCCATCGCCGCGCCGAGCGCCAACCGGTCGGGATGGCCCAGCCCGACGACCGCCGCGCACGTCGCGGCTGATCTCGGAGGGCGCGTTGACATGATCCTCGACGGCGGCGCGACCGACATTGGCATCGAATCCACCGTGCTCGATATGACCAGTGATGCGCCGATCATCTTGCGGCCCGGCTGGATCACTGAAGACGAGATTGCCGCCGTCGTTGGAACGGTGACGCCGACGGCTGCGCCCGACGCGCTGCGGCGCTCGCCCGGCACACGTTACCGCCACTACAGCCCGCGCGCCCGCGTCGTTCTGATTGAACACGGCTCGCCGATGGCGGTCGAGCGAATTTGTAAGCAACATCTCAAAACCGGAGCGGTCGGCTTCATTGGCCACACGCCGCTGGCCATTGACGACGCGAACTTTCATGCCATGATCTTACGCGCGGACGCCGGGGCTTACGCCGGCCGTCTCTATTCGGCGCTGCGCGAGATGGATCAATACGTGAACACCATCGTCGTCGAAGGCATCAACGAAACGGGCGCGGGCGCAGCCGTGATGGATCGCCTGCGCCGCGCCGCTTCTGAGACGATTCGCGAATAACGCGAAGGCGAATCGCATGAGTTGAGTTATGATGTAAGCAAGGCCGGCGGCCATGAGCGCCACGCGCAGGCCGCCGCGCAAAACGAGAGACACCAGGAGACCCTATGCAAGCACTGAAGAAGCCATCTCTGACCGAAGATGGATTGCAATTCGTCACCGACGCGCCGGAACCCGAAGTCGGCCACCGCGGCGTCAAGATTCGCGTTGAAGCCGCTTCCATCTGCGGCACCGACCAGAGCATTTATCAGATCACCTCACGTCAAGGCATGCGCGACGAGATGCTGGCTTACAACGGCGGCGACGTGACCGGCTATCAGCCCATCATCATCGGCCACGAATTCTGCGGCGAGGTCGTCGAGCTGGGCGAAGACGTAGACCCCGGACTGGTCGGCGTCGGCGATTACGTGACCAGCGAAATGCACATCGCATGCGGCCACTGCCAACAGTGCCGCACCGGCCAGCGTCACATCTGCATGAATATCCGCGTCAAGGGACTGCACCTCGATGGCGCGTTCGCGCAGTACGTCGTCGTGCCGTGCGAGAACGTCATCAACCTCGAAGCCTTCGGCGGCCGCGCCGTCATCCCGCCGCGCTTTGGAGCTTTCCTTGATGCGCTTGGTAATGCCGTGCACACCGTCATGGAAGGCAATGTCGAAGGCAAGACGGTGGCGATCCTGGGCTGCGGCGCGCAAGGCTTGATGGCCACCGCCGTCGCACGCACGCTGGGCGCGACGCGCATCTACGTGACCGATTATTCAAACCCACAGGGGCGTTTCGGCCCGCAACTGCTGGCCAGCCGCTTCCAGACGGCGCGCGAGCTTGGCGCTGATTTTTGCTTCGACACCAACGAAGAGGCCGCGCCCGGTCAGCGCCACGAATTGTTCGAGCGCGCACGCCACGAACACGGCGGCGGCATCGACGTGATCTTAGAGATGAGCGGCGCAGAGTCGGCTTATAACGATGCCGGCGGGTTGGTGAAGAACGGCGGGCAGATTTTGCTCTTAGGGATTCCGGCCCGGCCGCTGCGCTCGTTTGATTTTGGCAAGTACGCGGTGTGGAAAGGCGTGACGATCAAGGGCATCTTCGGGCGGCGCATGTTCGAGACGTGGTATGCGATGCTTGACCTGCTGGCTTCTGAAAAATCACAACTGAAAGCGCGCCTCGAAAAGATCATCACGCGCGAGACGGTGCCGCTCGCGGAATTCGAGCGCGGCTTCGAGATGGTGCGCTCGCACCAGGCGGTCAAGCTGCTGCTCGCGCCAAACGGACAATGAAAAGAGAATGGAGCGGTTTGTAGGGGCAGGGCAAGTCCGCGGCCCGGATCGAACGCAGTTCGATGACCAGTCATGGTGCGTTACACCATCCGGGCAGGGACAAGCCCGCCGCGTGCGAAGCACATCTCTAGCCATCGCCCTACAAGGTCAATCTCAGTCGAGCGGTTTCAACTCGCCAAGCATCGTCGGGATCAACTCCGTCACCGTCGGGTGAATGTGCATGGCGCGCTGGATGACTGTGTAGGGCGCGCGGGCGTACATCACATCCAGGATCGAATGAATGACCTCGTCGCACTCGATGCCTAAAAGCGATGCGCCGAGAATCGCTTTCGTCTCAGCATCAATCAGAATTTTCATGAAGCCGGCGGTTTCGCCCTTCTCAACGGCGCGACCGACGCGCGCCATCTCGCGCTTGCCGATCAACGCCTTTCTGCCCGACTGCCGCACTTCGCGTTCCGTCATGCCGCAGCATCCGAGCGGCGGGTCGATGTAGAGCGCGTAAGCCGTGATGCGATCCGAGACGCGACGCGGGTCGTTGTCTAACAGGTTGGCGGCGACGATTTCGTAATCGTTATAAGCCGTGTGCGTGAATGCGCCCTTGCCGTTGCAATCGCCGAGCGCGTAAACGCCTTCGACGTTGGTGCGCAGTTGATCGTCCACCTTGATGTAACCGCGCCGGTCGGTTTCGATGCCGGCCTTGTCCAGTCCCAGGTCGCCCGTGTTCGGCGTGCGGCCTACGGCTAAGAGCAGGTGCGAGCCGATGATTCGTTTATCCGGTTCGTTGCAATTGAGCTTGACTGCAACGCCGTCGCCGTGACGTTCAACGTCGATGCACTCAGCGTTCAGGTGTATGTCGATGCCTTCGTTTTCGAGGATCGACTTGATGGCGTCCGACACGTCTTCGTCTTCGCGCCCGATCAATCGCGGGCCCTTCTCGACGATGGTGACGCGGCTGCCGAAGCGCCGGTACATCTGCCCGAACTCCAGCCCGATGTAGCTGCCGCCGACAATGATCAGGTGTTCAGGCAGAAAATCCACGTCCATCATGCTGGAGTTGTTGAAGTAAGTTACTTCACTGAGGCCGGGCATCGGCGGCGTGACGGCGCGGCCTCCGACGTTGATGAAGATTTGCTCGGCTTCGATCAACTCATCATTGACGCGCAAGGTGTGCGGCGCTTCAAAGCGCGCGTGGCCTTCGTAAACCGTGATCCCTGCGGTCGTCCGCATCCACTGCTCGACGCCGGTATTCGAGCGCGCCACGACGGCGTCCTTGCGCGCCTTGACGCGCTTCATATCAACGCTGATCTCATCGCCGATCACGACGCCGTAATCGGCGGCGCGACGCGCGACGTGAGCGGCGCGGGCGCTGGCGATGAGCGTCTTGGTCGGAATGCAGCCATTGTTGACGCAGGTGCCGCCAAAACGTTTGCGCTCGACGATGGCGACGCGCCGGCCTGCGCCCGCCAGCCGCCCCGCAAGCGACGGCCCCGCCTGCCCCGTGCCGATGATGATCGCATCATATGTTGTCGCCATACCGTTTGCCTCCCGTGCGTCAAAGTGCGTTCTCACAATTTATTCCCGCCGCCGCAGTTTGAACAAGCCGTGCGGCGCGAGTAAGCTAGATAATCGCTCCGGCGAAATATCATCTTGAATCCATCAGGAGCAGGCCATGAATCCGAACGAACTCTACACGACGCTCGAACGCGAGCTCGATCAGATCAAAGAAGCCAAGACCTTCAAGTACGAAGTGCCGCTTGAAAGCGAGCAGGGCGGCACCGTCACGGTCGAGCATGAGCGGGTCGTCATGCTGGCCTCGAATAATTATCTCGGACTGGCGAACCACCCGCGCGTCAAAGAGGCGGCGCATCGCGGGCTGGACGAGTGGGGTTACGGGCTGGCCAGCGTGCGCTTCTTGTGCGGCACCGAACCCATTCACCTAGAGCTTGAGCGGCGCATTGCGAGCTCTTTCCAGCACAGTGGGATCCGAAGCTTGGAATTCACGTGACTTGAAGTCGC
>JADMIO011064056.1_pt1 | contig 12719 bp, 9 predicted proteins | sample 8958161 | NCBI WGS metagenome assembly JADMIO01 (sample SAMN16585339, study PRJNA669376) | soil metagenome | isolation source: Crop rotation soil | place: USA: Cullars Rotation, Alabama | collected 2011 | reverse complement strand
TAAATGAACAATCCTACAAGGATAGTAAGGCAAACAGCAACCACTACATATATCTTGCCATTGCTCCTCATTGTATCTGCCATCTGAACCGGTGGTTGCTGGGCAAATGATGCAATATTTATAAGCAAACCTGTTGCTATAAAAAGAATGCGCTTCAAAAATTTATCCATTGAACAGGATTTTATCTTTCATTAATTGTAATCTTATTTTGATTGTTGCGATCCATACTCCCAGCAATGACCAACCGATCACTGCGGGATAAAAAACCATACGCAACCTGCTGTCAATATCATTAAAATTTAATGCAGGATTTCCTGTATCACTTCCTGGTGCCCCGGGATGAAGACTTCCAACCAATCTTGGAATGATCCAAATGCTTGGAAACAGCATTGCAAATGCGAAAATATTATACACTGCACTGATGCGTGCCTTTTTATCGATATCTGTAAAAGAACCTCTTAAAACAAAGTATGCTCCATAGATCAATAAGGCAATAGCAGCCCCGATAAGTTTTGGTTCTTTTAAAACACTTCCCAATGACTGGTTCTGATCTGTGATCCATGTATAGTTTGCCCATATTGCACCGGTTATATAACCCAGAAGGCCTAAAACAGACCCAACACCTGCAAAATTTGCAGCTATGATATCATTACGATGGTCGGAAGTTTTTAAATATTTTATGCTGTAAATAAAGCTGATAATAAAAAGAACCATCATGGCAAACCACATGCAGACATGGAAATACAGGTTGCGGATAGATTCATTAACAATGGGCAGGCGTGGAACGTCAAGGAGAAATCCGCCGACAACAGTATAGCAAAGCAACGCGAACGATAATATTTTCCACCAGCTTTTCCTCAAAAAAGTGTCTTTTCGAGGCACGAAGGTAGGGAACTAATAAGAAATAAGAAATAACAAATAAGGAATTAGAAATAAGAAATAAGAAAGTAGTCATCCTTTATTCGTTTTTAACCTTTAAATCAGGGTCTGATTAATTAAGTGTGTCATTTTTTAATAGTCGGTTTCCAAAATAATTAGTTAGCTCTGTTCTTACAGCATTCCATCCAAACATTTGTCCCTGCCATTTTGTATTAGCATTAATGGTAGCCAGGTAAATTTGTTTGACGATTGCATCTTCTGAACTAAATGCGCCTTTGGTTTTTGTGACCTTTCTCACCATTCGATGATAACTTTCAATTGGGTTTGTAGTATAAATGATTCTTCTAATTGCTGGCGTATAATCAAAGAATTTCGATAATCTTTCCCAGTTATTCCTCCAGCTTTTAAAGATCATCGGGTATTTGCTGGACCATTTTTCTTCTGCTTGATCAAGATAATGTAAACCCAGATCTGCGTTTACTGCATTATAAATCTTTTTTAAATCCCTTACACAAGCCTTTAGATCTTTCCATGGCAGATATTTCATTGAGTTGCGCATTTGATGTACCAGGCAAAGCTGAACTTCTGCCTGTGGATAGACATCTTCAATTGCTTCAGAAAAACCTTTTAAATTATCGATGCAAACAATACAAATATCCTGGACGCCACGCATTTTCAAATCATTCAACACACTTCTCCAAAAAGAACTGGCTTCATTATCTCCAAAGTAAAGCCCGATCACTTCTTTCTGGCCATCCATCGTTACCGCCAGGATGGAGTAGATCGCTTTGGTTTTTACTACTCCCTCATGACGCACTTTGAAATGGATTGCGTCCAGCCACATCACCGGGTAAACACTTTCCAGTGGCCGGTTCTGCCATTCTTTGATCGCTGGAATTATACGATCCGTAATGGCCGTAATAGTGCCGTCTGAAATGTCAAAGTCATACATATCCTTTAGATGACTCTGAATATCGGAATACGACATTCCCAAACCGTACAGACCCAATATCTTTTTATCCAAATCCTCACTGATCACACGCTGTCGTTTACCGATCGTCTGTGGTTCAAATGTTGAGTTTCTGTCGCGTGGGGAAAAAATATCAAAGCCGCCCAACGAGCTTTGGATATTTTTTTGTGCGTGGCCGTTGCGCCTGTTCCTGGTTCTTTTCCGCGTGTCTTTTAAGTGATCATCAAGTTCTCCTTCCAGCGAAGCTTCAATCACTTGTTTCAGCAAGGGAGTAAAGACACCGTCAGCTCCGGTTAGCGGCTTACCGGCTCGAAGCTGTTCGCCCGCATGACGAACAAAAGCTTCAAAATCGAATTTTTTGTCTTCCATGTTGTGTCAATTTAAGAAATTTGAAATTGACACACTTATTTAAGCATACTCTTAAATCATTTTAATGTTCAACTTTCTTATTTCTTATTTCTCATTTCTTATTCCTTATTCCTATTTCTCATTTCATTTATTCTTTCCACAAAAAAGGAAACAATATCACAGCCATAACAATTACCAGTACGTCCAGGCCGATAACCAGGGAAGTTAGTTGAAGTATTGCGCCCTGTTTAAACACCTCCGAAAATGCAGCCTTGCTTAAACGGATAAGAAGAAGTAGCTGTGGAAGAATTACTGGAAATCCTAAAATAGCAATAAGTGCAGGATTGTGCTGTGCTTTTGCAGCGATTGCACTCATCAATGTAAAGACAAGACTGATACCTGTACCTCCTAAAAGAACAATAAGTACAAACCGGAATGTTTTGTCAAGTGGATTATTAGGAAAATAAAAAATAATAATAAGCTGATACTGCTCATCAGCAACATCAATAAAATATTATAAAGCAGTTTTGCTACAATAAACTGAACAGGGGACGCAACCGAATAAAAGTAAAGCATCCTTCCTTTGCTTTCCTGGATAAAACTTTTTGCAACGGTATTCACGCACACGAATAACTGGATCACCCAGAACAATCCATTCCATACATCTGATGATGGTTCCTCTATGGTGAGATAAAGTACAAAAATTGTAGATGCTATATATAATAAAACACCATAAAAGGTATGTTGCTGGCGTAACTCCAGCAACAGGTCTTTTTTAAGAAGTGTGAATATTCCCTTCATTATCTGCAAGATGGGAAATTTTATTAACAGCACATTAAAACCGGGAAAAAATAACCCGGCTATTTCATTGCAATCACCCCGAAAAAAAATATCTTTATTTCCGGTTTCCCTAAAACTTACATAATGAAAAAAAATCTATCCACCCTTGCGGCTTGCCTATTCCTTTTTTCAATAGTTAATGGTCAAAATAATAGCGGAAAAAGTGAAATAAAAGGAATAACTGTTACAGGTATCAAAGGCATAAAAAAGTCTTTGATCGACATTATAGCATATGAAAAAGCGCATCCTGTTCCGGATAATTTCAGGATACACCTGAGACCCGAATTGGAAGGCCCACGTCCAAAACACCAGTTCCCGGGTTCCAAGCCTGGCTCTAAATCAGGAACCCTGGTAAATTCCGAAAGCTTCAGAACAACTGCTACTTCAGCGCCAACACAAAGTGTTTATAGTAATTTCCTGACGATCTGGGGATCTTATGCAGGTGTAAGCGGAAGGGAATCTCCATACACTCCTCCAGACAACTGCGGTGATGTTGGAACAACCCAGATAATTGCTACTGCAAATTGCAGGATGAAAGTCTTTAATAAACCATCAGTTACAGGATCTGCATCAACTACTCCAACAGGAACATCAACAACAACTTTACCTGCTGTTGTAAATATTGATCTGAATGCATTCTTCAGCAATTCATCTCTTGGGATAAGCGGAATAAGCGATCCCCATGTAAGATTTGACAGGCTTTCCGGACGCTGGTTTGTTGTGGCGATAGAAGTAGATCATAGTACAAATAACTATTGCTGCGTGGCAGTTAGTGATGGTCCAACAATTACAAGCGCAAGTAATTTCCGGATATATTATTTTAATGAATCAGGAACCGGTGGCTCTTCTTCAGATTTTTTTGATTATCCAACATTGGGTGTAGATAAAAATTCACTTTACATCGGCGGAAATATGTTTGCAAACAGCAGAACATTCTCCGGAGTAAATATGTGGGTGATCAACAAGGCAAGCCTTCTGTCAGGAACACTAACTGTTACTTCATTTCCTCACAGCGTTACCAGCACAGATATGTACACACCGCAAGGAGTTCACAATGATGATCCCGGTGCGACTAATGGGTATTTTATTGGAGCTTCACAAACATATTATTCAAAAATTGTTATCCGTAGAATTTCTTATTCAGGATCTACTCCAACAATGTCCGGTGATCTGAATCTTGGAACATTAAGTATCTATACGCCCAGGACAGTTCCAACACTCGGCGGTACTTCAATTGATGGAGGAGACCGCAGACTTTACGCTGCAATGATCAAAAAGAATAAGATAACAGGCTCCGCTAATCTGTGGGTTGCCCAGGGAACTTTATTAAATACTTTAGGTGTTGGCGGATCTGGCGGAGACAGGGATGGAGCATTGTGGCTGGAGATAGGAAATCTTACCGGAACTCCAACAATACTTCAATCTGCAACCTTATATGATGGTGTAAATCCAACTTCGTCAGCCATCTATTATACATATCCTACAATTGCTTTAAGCGGACAAGGACATAATGTAATGGGATTCACTTCAGCAGGGCCGGCAAAATATGCACAAGCCGGTGTTGCGGGAAGATACAGAACCGATCCGGCAGGAAACTTCCAGTCACCGGTTGATTTTACAACAACAACGTCTACTTATAATCCAGGCGCAAACCGTTGGGGTGATTATACGCAAACTGTAGTTGATCCCAATGACGATATGACGATGTGGACATTTAGCGAATACGTTCCTACAAATAATGCATGGGGTGTGAGAGCAGCCCAATTGAAAGCGCCACCACCGGCAGCGCCAACAGTTGTAAATATTCCTGCATGCGGAGCTACAACAACTGTAACAATTAATGGAACATCTTCAAATAATTCAGAATTTTTTGATCCGGGTCCTGATACAGGAGGTCCCGGTTTTAATCATCTTAAAGTGGATGTAACAGGACCATCAGCAGTAACTGTTGCCAATGTGGTATTCATTAATCCAACCCAGGTAACAGCCGATGTAACTGTTCCTTCAAATGCAACAGCCGGAACATATACATTGACTGTGACAAATCCCGACGGGCAAACTTCAAGCACTACTTTTGCTCTTAATTGCGCACCGGTTTCCTGTGGTGATCCAACAGGACTATCTTCTTCTAATATAACAACTACTTCTGCTACTGTTACCTGGAGTGCTGTTAACGGTGCAACAACTTATGATGTAGATTACCGTGTCGCAGGAACCTCTACATGGTCAAATGCAGCAACTGCTACTGCATCAACATCTGTTGGTATCATTGGATTGACTCAAGGTACAACCTATGATTGGAGAGTAAGAGCCACTTGTTCACAAAATGGAAGCGGGAATTATGTAACATCTCAATTTACAACACTGGTTCAGTGTACTTCACCAGCAGGATTGAGTACAACAGGTGTTACAACAAACAGTGCAACATTAAACTGGAGTGCAGTAAATGGCGCAAATAATTATGATGTAAATTATAAAGCAACATCATCGTCAACATGGATCCCGGTAGCTACTGCGACAAATTCATTTTCTGCTACTCTTACCGGACTTGCTTCTTCAACTTCGTATGATTGGCAGGTAAGAGCAAATTGCAATTCGGGTAGCAGCAATTATTCTTCATCTTCTTTTACAACAAATGCTGTTGTAACATGTCCTGATCAACTGGAACCCAATAATACACTGGGTACAGCAAAAAGCATAACGGTTGGAAATAATGTAAATGCACAGATCGCTAGTAGTACTGATAATGATTATTATTCTTTCAGCAGCAACAGCTCGGCAAGGAATGTAAAAGCAACACTCACAAACCTTCCTGCAGATTATAACCTGGAACTGTACAGGGATAATACTTTGGTGGGTACTTCAACAAATACCGGAACTTCAGATGAAGTAATTGCGTATAATAACAAAAAGACGCATAATTATAAAGTCAGAGTATACGGATCCAATGGGGCATTTAGTAGCACACAATGTTATACCCTTATTATTCAATTGAGCTCCACAGCATTTACTTTGAATGGTCTTGAGATCAATGATGAAGAAAAAGGACAAATAATGCGGAATGGTTTGAATGTTTACCCGGTACCTGCAACAAACGAGGTTAATGTGACATTTGATGCATATTCAAAAGGCACTGCAGATATCATTATTGTAAACCAGGTTGGCCAGCAAATGATCCGCAAAAAAGTTGGAGTAAATGATGGTATCAATTTCAATACGATCAATACTTCATCATTAATGCCGGGAGTTTATTTTGTGAAAGTGAATAATGGATATGATGTGCAGGTGAAGAAGATTGTTATTAAGAGATAATCTGAACCGGGATTTGGGGAGATTGAAAGATTAAATTGATTTAGGGCCTTGAAGAATATTCAAGGCCCTATTTAGTTATAATCTATTTCCTTTTATTCTTATTTAATCACCCCAAATCCCGGTTCAGACAATCGCCGCACAGATCCTGCACCTCGGTTCATAAATATCTTTTTCACCAAGAACAACCTGTCCTTCCAGTGCGATCTTCCTGTATGAAATGTTGGCAATATTTCCACATACCATACAAATGGCGTGGAGCTTTGTGATATAATCTGCAATTGCAAGCAGACTTGGCATAGGTCCAAAAGGCCGTCCCTGGTAATCCATATCCAGTCCTGCAACGATAACCCTGATCCCTCTTAATGCGAGTTGTTCGCAAACTACAGTTATCTGGTCATCAAAGAACTGGGCTTCATCAATTCCTACTACATCCACATCCTGGGCAAGTAACAGGATAGTCTGAGAATTATCTACCGGTGTGGAATGGATCTTATTTTCATCATGACTAACGATCTTGATATTGTCGTAACGCACATCGATGGCAGGTTTGAATATCTCAACTTTTAAGCCTGCTATCTTTACTCTTTTCAGTCTCCTGATCAATTCTTCAGTTTTTCCGCTGAACATGCTGCCGCAAATAACTTCTATCCATCCTCTCTTCTCCCACTTCAGGTGAGGTTCAATAAACATTTTTGTAAAAATTTTTAAATTTCAGTTTGTAACTTAGTACAGTTGCAAGATTAGAGATTTTATTTGAAATGAGATAAACTTCATTGCAAAGGGCACAGGAGACCGGGTTTTGTATAGAAATTCTCTCCGTTGAAAGGAATCAAAATCATAAATGGAACGTGTAAAAACGCTCATACAGAAATTTCAGCAGCAAATTGACGAAAATGCTTCGCCGGAAAAGCTATTGATGACCCTCAATATGATACAGGCAGAGATCCTGAGTCATGGCCAGCAGCAAACGGCTAATGAAGATGGAAAAGTGGTGATTTTGATGCCTGGAAAATCAATAAAATTCAATAATAATGATGCAGCCCCGGCAGCTGAGCCGGAAAAGATCATTGAGGTTTTGAAAGTGGATGAAAAAGAAATTGAAGAAGAACTGGAAGAAATAAAAAGAAATGCTGAAGCTAAAAATATTTTGAGCGCCAATGCAAAACCGTCATTCCTTTTTGACCCGATTGAAGACGTTCCAACACTTACACATCAAACTCCAAAACCCAAAGAAGTAAACGAAGTTGTTTCACCTGTGAAGTCCGAATCATTGAACGAAAAGCTAAAACAAAGTAAGATCGAGCTTTCTGAAATGCTGACTGAAGTTCCGGTACGTGACCTCAGAAAAGCTATCGGAGTGAATGACCGTTTTTTATTTATAAATGAATTATTTCGCGGCGATGAAGCTATGTATGAAAGAAGCATCAAGACAATAAATAACTTTTCAATCTTTCCTGAAGCTCAATACTGGATACAACGGGAATTAAAGACCAAGATCGGATGGAATGAATCAGATCCTGTAGTTCAGCAATTTGATCAGCTTGTTAAAAGGCGGTTCTCCTGAATGTAACGGAGGATATTTTCTGAAGCACCGGCATTACTATAAACATAATCTCTTGAAGCTTCACCTCTTCTTTTCAGATCAATCTCATCCTCCCATAATTCATTAAATACCTTTTCCAGTTCAAGTGCATTTTCAATACTGATGCCGCCACCGCATTCTATCAGTTCTTCAGCTTCGAAATTCTTTTCAAATTCAGGTCCGAAAATAACCGGCTTACCAAACACAGCAGGCTCAAGAATATTATGTAGTCCATCATCTCCAAAGCCGCCACCCACATAGGTTATATCCGCATATTTGTACAGGCGTGAAAGCATACCGATGTTATCGATAATGAGACAGTTGCAGTCCAGCTGCTGGCCTGCCCCGATGTTTTTGGGGTTGCTGGTTGCCCGTCCGACCTGGTCATCCGGGCGGGCTGGTTGCTGGTTGACAGCTGGGGGATTGCCTTTTGCATATTGCATATTGTCTATTCCATATTGCGTATTACCTATTGAGCGTACCAGTTCGGAATAGAAGATCGAATTTTGAAATTCTTTTTTTATATCTCTTAAGTTTTCTTTATCGATCTCGTGGGGAGCGATGATGAATTTAATATCCGGGTTTACTCTTACATAATGTATGAGTTCTGCTTCGTCATCTTCCCATGTGCTGCCTGCAACGATCACTTTACAATCGCCACAAAATTCTTTGATCATTGGCACATCATCAAAATTTTCAGCTGTGAGGATCACTCTTTCAAAACGTGTATCGCGGCTTACTGAAGAATTTGTAAAACCAATCTTTTGTACCAATTGCTGTGATGATTCATTTTGAAGAAAAAAATGTGTAAAGCTCTGAAGCATTTTTTTCCACATAGTTCCATACCACCTGAAAAAAGGCTGACCTTTTCTGAATGAGCCGGAAATAAGGAGTATGGGAATATTGCGCCCTTTTAATTCTTTTAAATAATAATACCAGAATTCATAGCGGATCCACAATACCAGTTTTGGATCAATGCGATCAATAAATTTTTTTGCATTTGATGGAGAATCCATAGGCAGGTAAAAAACTTCTGCCCCTTCAATATTTTTTTTCACCTCATATCCTGAAGGGGAAAAAAAAGTAATTACAATGTTATATCCCGGATATATTTTTTTTACCTGTTCCAATACCGGTACCCCCTGCTCATATTCACCGAGGCTTGCACAGTGCATCCAGATGTTATTACCCCTGTTTTTAGGATCGGGTTCAGGGAATTTTTTTCTTCCCCTGGTCCAAAGAACAGCTTTTTCATTCCAGATAGATACAAAACGGATCCCTAGTGGGTACAATATTAAAAAAAGCCTGTAAAGAAGAAGTCCCATATATCAACAAAACTAATTGATATGCTGATATGCCGATGTGATGATATGCTGATGTGAAGATTCTTTGAATTTCAGCCTGTTTATTCCTCACGTCATAAGCTTATCAGCGCATCAGCATATAAGCATATTGGCACATCAACAGCACATCAAAATCTCTTATCTTTGCGCGCCGGATGAAAATGCCGCCTGATCTGACTTTAATGGATTGGTATTCAGCCCGGAGTTGTATAAAATAAGATTATGACGCCCATTCAAATGGTAGACCTTAAACGGCAATATCTTGCAATAAAAGATAAGATAGATGCTGCGGTCTTAAATGTCCTGGACAGCTCAATTTTCATTGGCGGTCCACAGGTAAGTGATTTTGCAAAAAATCTGTCCGCCTATCTTGGTATAAGTCACACGATCCCATGTGCTAATGGCACAGATGCTTTACAGGCAGCAATGATGGCACTTGACCTTCAGCCCGGTGATGAGGTGATAACCCCTTCTTTTACTTACATCGCCACAACAGAAGTAATAGCCCTTCTTAAATTAAAGCCTGTATTTGTTGATGTTGATGAAAAAACTTTTTGTATCAACCCTGATGAGATAAAAAAGGCAATCACTAAGAAGACAAAAGCGATTGTACCCGTTCATCTTTATGGTAATGGCGCTGAGATGGAGAAGATCATGGAAATAGCAAAGGAACATGATCTTCATGTGATAGAAGACAACGCGCAGGCTATAGGAAGTGACTATTCTTTTAAAGATGGAACAAAAAAGAAACTGGGTACTATCGGAACAATTGGCTGCACTTCATTTTTTCCCAGCAAAAACCTTGGCTGTTATGGTGATGGAGGTGCAATATTTACTGATGATGTTCAGCTCGCAGATACTTTAAAAATGGTAGCCAACCACGGTCAAAAAGTGCGTTATTACCATGAAGTTGTGGGATGTAATTCAAGGCTGGATGCCATGCAGGCCGCAATATTGAATATCAAATTACCGTTGCTTGATGAATATATCAGTAAAAGGATCGCTGCAGCAGATGTTTACGATAAAGGATTTGCGGGTCATCCGCTGATCACAACGCCATTCAGAACGTCATACTGTGACCATGTTTTTCACCAGTATACTATCCTGATCGGCGGAAATGATACCAGAAAGAAACGGGATGAACTGCACACTTTCCTTGCTGAAAATAAAATTCCATCTATGATCTATTACCCGGTTCCGGCTCACAGGCAAAAAATGTTTGAAAGCTTTGGCGGAAGCAATTTTAATTTACCGGTTACAGACTGGTTAACTGAAAGGGTTATTTCTTTACCTATTCATACTGAACTGGACGAAGATCAACAATCATATATTATAAATAAAGTGCTGGAGTTTGTAAAATAATAACCGAATGAAAATTACAGTTATAGGAACGGGATATGTTGGATTGGTTACCGGAACTTGTTTTGCCGAAACAGGAAATAATGTTACCTGTGTGGATATTGACCGGGAAAAAGTTAAAAAATTATCATCCGGACAAATCACCATTTACGAACCGGGGCTGGAAAAACTATTTGTAAGGAATCAAAAAGAAGAACGCCTGAATTTTACAACTTCTTTAAAGGAAGGGGTAAAAGATTCGAGAGTGATATTTCTTGCTTTACCAACCCCTCCTGATGGTGATGGGAATGCTGATCTGAAATATATTCTTGGTGTAGCAAAAGACATTGGAGCATTGCTTAAAAAAGATGAGTATAAGATCATTATTGATAAGAGTACCGTACCTGTTGGAACTGCAGAAAAAGTGAAAATGGAAATTCTGAAAAATGCGACAGAAGATATCAGTAACTCTTTTGATATTGTAAGCAACCCGGAATTCCTGAGAGAAGGTGTGGCCGTAGATGATTTTATGAAACCTGACAGGGTGGTTATCGGAACTACTTCTGAGAGGGCAAAGAAGTTGTTGGGTGAGTTATATGCTCCGTTTGTTCGACAGGGAAATCCTATAATTTTTATGGACGAGAAATCTGCAGAGCTTACAAAATATGCAGCAAACTCATTCCTGGCCACCAAGATCTCATTCATGAATGAGATCGCACAGGTATGTGAAAGGGTAGGAGCTGATGTGGACATGGTACGAATCGGAATAGGAAGCGATGAGCGTATCGGAAGAAGATTTTTATTTCCCGGTATTGGCTATGGCGGAAGCTGTTTTCCAAAAGATGTAAAAGCTCTTGCACAATCTTCACGGGAGATAAATTATGATTTCCGGATCCTGAATGCAGTTATGCACGTGAATGAAAAACAAAAACATCACCTTGTTGAAAAGATTAAAGGATACTTTGATAAAATGAAGGGGAAAAAGTTTGCAGTTTGGGGATTGTCCTTCAAACCAAACACTGATGATATAAGGGAAGCGCCGGCATTATCTATAATAAATGAACTTTTGAAAGCCGGTGCTTCGATTCGTGCTTTTGATCCGGAAGCAATGACCAATGTGAAGCATGAGTTAGGAAATTCGATTGAATACGCAGAAGACCAGTACGATGCTTTGGCAGATGCAGATGCATTGATCATAACTACTGAATGGAATGAATTCAGGACTCCCGATTTTAATAAGATAGCATCCTTGCTTAAAAATAAAGTGATATTTGACGGAAGAAATTTATTTGACCTTAAGCAAATGGAGGAGTGCGGATTTTATTATGACAGTATTGGAAGGAAAACGGTTAACCCGGTAAATTAATAAACAAGTGATCAGCAACCCCGAAAACATCGGGGCAGGCCAGCAACCAGTAACCAGATGACCAGCAACCAGCAACCAACAACAAGCCATCAAAGCTCTCAGGGGACAGAGACCGGCCGCGTACTCATAACAGGTGCAGCAGGTTTTCTCGGCTCGCATTTATGTGACAGGTTTATCAAAGAAGGTTATCATGTTATTGGAATGGATAATCTTATCACGGGTGATCTGAAAAATATTGAACATCTTTTTAAGCTTTCTCAATTTGAGTTTTACCATCATGATGTATCTAAATTCATTCACGTTCCCGGGGAACTTGATTATATTTTGCACTTTGCTTCACCCGCAAGTCCTATCGATTATTTAAAGATCCCGATTCAAACTCTCAAAGTAGGATCATTAGGTACCCATAATTGCCTGGGACTTGCATTATCTAAAAATGCACGGATCCTTGTTGCTTCCACCAGCGAAGTTTATGGTGATCCGCTTGAGCATCCTCAAAAAGAAGAATACTGGGGAAATGTAAATCCTGTTGGCCCACGCGGCGTATATGATGAAGCTAAAAGATTTCAGGAAGCAATAACAATGGCGTACCATAATTTTCACGGACTTGATACAAGGATTGTAAGGATATTTAATACGTATGGCCCCAGGATGCGATTGAATGATGGCAGAGCATTGCCCGCTTTCATCGGCCAGGCATTACGGGGAGAAGATCTGACTGTTTTTGGAGATGGAAGCCAG
>JADMIO011694205.1_pt1 | contig 12720 bp, 6 predicted proteins | sample 8958161 | NCBI WGS metagenome assembly JADMIO01 (sample SAMN16585339, study PRJNA669376) | soil metagenome | isolation source: Crop rotation soil | place: USA: Cullars Rotation, Alabama | collected 2011 | reverse complement strand
TACGGGAAGAACGGCAGCGACTTCAATCGCAACCTGCTGCGCAACACCACCGGCCTCACGGCGTCGTTCTTCGACCGCAAGTTCAAGCTCAACGGCGACTTCTCGTTCCAGAACACGGTGGACGATGAGAAGCGGCGGCGCGTGGAGATCCCCTACTCGCGCAAGCCGGGCGTGATCGAGTACCTGGGCACCGCGACCAACGACCTGCGCAACCTCTCCGACCGCGGCCTCTACCTCGCGAGCAACCTGTACGGCGAGTACGGCACGATGCTCGGGAAGAGCTCCGTGAGCGCGGTGCTCGGCACCAACTACGAGCAGTCGACGTTCGACCGGCTCGACGTGACGCGCAACGGGCTCATCTTCCCCGACGCCGAGAACATCAATCTCGCGCTCGGGCAGTCGATCACGACGGGCGGCGGCTACGAGAAGTGGGCGATTCTCGGCGGCTTCTACCGCCTGAACTACAACTACGACGAGCGCTACCTCCTCGAGCTGGCGGGCCGCTACGACGGGTCGTCCAAGTTCCCGTCCAACCAGCGCTACGCGTTCTTCCCGTCGGCGTCGCTCGGCTGGCGCATCTCGAGCGAGCCGTTCTTCAAGGTGCCGCAGGGGCTGATCTCCGAGCTCAAGCTGCGCGCGTCGTACGGCTCGATGGGGAACGGCAACATCGCCGCGTACACCTTCAACGAGCTGTTCAACATCTCCAAGTCGGGACGCATCCTCGGTCCGAGCGGCATCCAGCCCCAGTACACGGGCGCGCCGTCGGTGCTGCCCGAGGGGCTGACGTGGGAGACGGTCACCACCACCAATGGCGGCCTCGACCTGGAGATGCTGTCCGGGAAGCTGCGGTTCACGGGCGACGTCTACTCGCGCCGCACGACCGACATGTACACGATCGGCCGCACGCTGCCGGCGATCTTCGGCGCCACGTCGCCGCGCGGGAACTACGCGGACATGAAGACCAACGGCTGGGAGACGAGCCTCGGCTGGCAGTCGAGCCTCGACGTCGCGTCGAAGCCGTTCGGCTACAACGTGCAGCTCACGCTGGCCGACTACACGGCGAAGATCCTGAAGTACAACAACCCCGACAAGTTCCTCAACGACTACTACGTCGGGCAGAACATCGGCGAGATCTGGGGCTACGTCACCGAGGGCTTCTTCAAGGACGACGCCGACATCGCGGCGCACGCGAGCCAGAGCCTCTTCCGCGCGCACGCCTCGGGCAAGTGGCAGGCGGGCGACATCAAGCTGAAGGACCTGAACGGCGACAAGGCCATCACCCCGGGGGCCAACACGGTGAACGATCCGGGCGACCGGGTCGTCATCGGCAACACGACGCCGCGCTACCGCTACGGGATCAACCTCGGCGCCAACTACCGCGGCGTCTTCGTCTCCAGCTTCTTCCAGGGCGTCGCCAAGCAGGACTGGTACCCGAGCCCCGAGTCGAACGGGTTCTGGGGGCAGTACAACCGCCCGTACGGCCTCGTGCCCTCGTGGCAGCTCAAGCCGGGGATGATCTGGTCGCCGGAGCACCCGGACGCGTTCCTCCCGCGCTACGCGTCGCGCCTCTCCAACAACGCCGCCGGCATCCTGCGCGCGCCGCAGTCCAAGTACGTGATGAACGCGGCCTACATGCGGCTCAAGAGCCTGCAGCTCGGCTACGAGCTCCCGCAGCGCCTGACGAGCCGCTTCGGCGGGCGCGCCACGCGCGTCTACGTCACCGGCGAGAACCTGTGGACCTGGTCGCCGCTCTACAAGTACTCCGACAACATCGACGTCGAGAACGCGACTGCGCCCTCGGACCAGTTCGCGAACCCCGGCGGCAACTCCGGCGACGGCTACAACTACCCGATGCTGCGCAGCTTCAACATCGGCGCGACCATCTCCTTCTGATGATGATGACCAGACGATACGTCCCCGTCGCCCTGCTGCTCGCCGGCGCGCTCGTCGCCGGCTGCGACTCGCTCGAGCAGAATCCCGTGGCGACCTCGAGCAAGGACGCGGTGTTCGGCTCCGAGGCCGGGCTCTCGCTCTACGCCAACTCGTTCTACAACTGGATGCCGGACGCGAACAACATCATCCAGTCCGAGTCGATGTCCGACTACGCGGCGCGGCGCGACGTGCCGCAGTTCGTGCGCGCCGGCGTCTACGGCCCGCGGGTCGCCGACCTCACCGCGTCGGGCCAGTACGAGGTCGTCGCCCTCGGCGGCGACGTGAACTGGCGGTGGAACACGCTCCGCAGCATCAACTACTTCCTCGCGAACAACGTCGATCCCGACGTCCCGGCGGCCACGCGGAACAACTACAACGGCATCGCGCGCTTCTTCCGCGCGTGGTTCTACTTCGAGAAGGTGAAGCGCTACGGCGACGTGCCGTGGATCAACAAGCCGCTCGACGTGTCCGACCCGGCGCTGTACGGCGGCCGCGACTCGCGCGCGATCGTGATGGACAGCATCCTGGCCGACCTCGACTTCGCGATCGCCAACATCTCGGCGACCAGCGATCCGTCGCGCACGCTGATCACCAAGGACATCGCGCTCGCGCTCAAGTCGCGCGTCGCGCTGTTCGAGGGGACGTTCCGGAAGTACCACCCGGAGGCGAACCTCCAGAGCACGGCCGACAAGTTCCTCACCGAGTCGGCCGCCGCGGCCAAGATCCTCATGGACAGCAAGCGCTACAGCCTCTACACCGGCTCGGGCGTGAACGACTCGTACCGGCAGGTGTTCGTGCGCGAGGCGCCGGTGACGCAGGAGGTGATGCTCGCGAACCTCCAGAGCACCGCGCTCGGCGTCCGGCACATGGCGAACTGGATCTACACCAGCGCCACGACCGGCGTGCGCTTCAGCTTCATCCGGCAGTTCATCAACACGTACCTCAACATCGACGGGACGCCCTTCACGAGCACGCCGGGCTACCAGACGATGACGTTCCAGCAGGAGACGAAGAACCGCGACCGGCGCCTGAGCCAGACGATCCGCACGCCGGGGTACAAGCGCGTCTCGTCAGGCGCGACGATCGCCGCGCCGCCGGCCTTCACGTACACCTACACCGGCTACCACCCGATCAAGTTCAGCACCGACGACGCGTCGATGGACGGCGGGAACCTCAACACGAACGCCATCCCCGTCTTCCGCTACGCCGAGGTGCTGCTGAACTACGCCGAGGCGAAGGCGGAGCTGGGGCAGCTCACCGACATCGACTGGGCGCTGACGGTGGGCCAGACACGCGCGCGGGCCGGGGTCTCGGGCGGCCTCGCGGCCAAGCCGACGACGGTCGACCCGTATCTGCAGAGCACGTACTTCCCCGACATCTCCGACCCGTCGATCCTCGAGATCCGCCGCGAGCGCGGCATCGAGCTCGCGATGGAGGGCTTCCGCTTCTACGACCTCGTGCGCTGGAAGCACGGCGAGCTGATGACGATGGAGTGGCGGGGGATCTACGTGCCGCAGGCGAACACGAACATCGACCTCGACGAGAACGGCACGCCCGACGTGAACTTCATGGTCACGAACATCCCGACCAACCAGCGCGTGGCGGGCGTGACCTACATCTCGGTCGCGGGGACGGACTTCAAGCTCGCCAACGGCGGCTCGGGCGAGATCATCTGGCGCAACGACATCCCGCGCTCGTGGGACAACAAGATGTACCTGTACCCGATCCCCGAGGCGGACCTGCTGACCAACCCGGCGCTGAAGCAGAACCCGGGCTGGTAGTCGCCCCGTAGGGTGCGCACCGGTCGAGGCTGGATGAATCCCACCGCACTCCGGAGCCACCCATGAGAGGATCCGTCATCTCGCTCTCGCTCTCGCTCGCCGCGGCGCTGCTCGCGCCCGCGGCGGCGGGGGCGCAGGGCAAGAGCTACGCGCTCGAGACGACCGCCGGCCTGCGGGCGGTCAACGTCACCATGGAGGCGGTGACGCACGCCGGGAAGAAGGGCGTGCGCGTCGTCGTCTCGGACGACGGGCGCCGGCAGATGCAGCAGCCGCTGCCGGCCGGTCAGCCGAGGATCGAGCAGCTCGCGGTGATCGAGGGAACGGACTTCGGCGACGGCGTGATCGAGGCGGAGATCGCGGGCGCGCCGGGGAAGGATGCGGGGGAAGGGGCGCGCGGCTTCGTCGGCATCGCGTTCCGCGTGCAGCCGGACATGAAGACGTACGACGCGTTCTACCTCCGCCCGACGAACGGCCGGGCCGAGGACCAGGAGCGGCGCAACCACGCGGCGCAGTACATCTCACACCCGGCGTGGCCGTGGAACCGGCTCCGGCAGGAGACGCCGAGCCGCTACGAGTCCTACGTCGACCTCGTGCCCGACGCGTGGACGCGCGTGAAGATCGAGGTGCGCGGCGACCGGGCGCGCCTCTACGTGAACGGACAGGAGCAGGCGACCCTGCTCGTGAACGACGTGAAGACGGGCGCGAAGGCGCGCGGGGCGATCGCGCTCTGGATCGACGCGGGGACGATCGGGCACTTCCGCAACGTGCGCGTGAGTCCGTAGGTCGGACACGAGCCGCGGACGATTCCGCTCGCGGCCCGTCATGCGGGAGTGCCGATCCTGCCGAGCTCCGCGTCGCATTCGGCCACACCCGCACGGTCACCGATGGCCTGTCGGATGCCGCGACTCTGCCGAAGCAGCGTGATCGACGCCGCCTCATCGCCCCTGGCGCTCGCCGCCGCCGCGAGCAGCGCCAGCGACTCGGCCTCACCGTACCGGTCCTCCTCGGCGCGGCGCAACGCGAGACTCTCCGTACCGAACGCCACGGCCTGCTCGGTGAGTCCGAGCAGTCGCGACGCCCAGCTCGCGAGAGCGAGGCGATGCGCAACGCCCCAGCGGTCGCCGAACCGACGAAAGCCGTTGACCGAGTGGATCTCGAGGATCTCGGCGGCACGCGCGGCGTCGCCCAGTCGGAGGAACGCGTAGGCTTTGATGTCGCCCGCGAAGTAGATCAGCCGACGATCTCCGACGTCGTCGAGGGTCTGCTCGGCGCGCTCGAGCAGCGCGATCGCGTCCGACACCTCGCCCATCCGGCACCGCGTCCACGCGAGCAACGTGTCGGAGAACGCCGGACCGCGTCGGTCGGCCACCTGCCGGCGCATCGCCGAGCTGCGCTCCAGGGCCTCGCGCGCCTCGTGGAAGTGTCCCTCGAAGAGGGCCGTCGCGCCGAGGTTGGTGAGCGCGAGCGCGGCCACTCGCGTCGCCCCGATCTCGTCGGCCAGCGTCAGGCACTCGGCCGACAACTGTCGCGCCTTCGGGAAGTCGCACTGTCGCCAGGCAATCCATCCCAGGTCCGCGAGGGCGCGAGCGACACCCGCCGCGTCGCCGAGCGCGCGACGAATCGCCAGTACCGCCTCGAAGTGTGACTTGGCCGCGGCGACGGCTCCGCTGTTCTGCGCCAGCGTGCCGGCGCCCGTCATCGCGTCGGCGCGCAACCGATCGAGATCCGGCGATCGTGCCGCCGGCATCGCGAGGACGCGCGCCAGCCAAACGCGACCGTCCTCCAGGTGCCCGCGCACGAGCCAGTACCGCCAGAGCGCTGCTCCGAGCGCCAGCGCGCCTTCGGCGTCATCGCGCCGGATCATCCAGTCGAGCGCGCAGCCCAGGTTGGCGTGATCGCGCGCGAGCGTCGACAACGCGTCCTGTTGCGTCTCGCCGGTGAGCCCCGGCTCGAGCTGCGTCGCCAGGCGCCTGCACCACGCGGCGTGCCGATCCCGGACGGCGTCCCTCTCGGAGGAGCGCAGTAAGGCATCCATCGCGAACTCGCGCACCGTTTCGAGCATGCGAAGGCGTGGATCGTCACGTTGCGCGGGCTCAGGCGTGAGCAAGCTCGCGTCCACCAACGCACTCAGCGCGTCGAGCGCCGACAACGACGATCCGACGTCGGCGCAGACCGACTCGGCGGCTGCGACGGACGCGCCCCCGGTGAACGCGGCGAAGCGCGCGAACACCCGTCGTTCGGCATCGGACAACAGTGCCACGCTCCACGCGACCGTCTCGCGAAGGGTCTGTTGACGCGCCGGCAGGTCGCGCCCACCGCCGGACACCAGGTCCAGTCCGGATTCCAGGCGAGTCGCAATGGTCCGGGGAGACAGGAGACGACATCGCGCCGCCGCGAGCTCGATCGCCAGCGGCAATCCGTCCACGCGCGCACAGATGCGGGCCGCGGCGCCCACGGCATCGTCGTCGAACACGAGCGACCGATTCGCCACGGCCGCCCGGCGCATGAACAGGCGGACCGCGGCATTCGCTCGCAGCGCGCCGACGTTGGTCGGATCCTCGGGGAGCGCGAGCGGCGCGACGACCAACTCGTGCTCGGCGCGAATCCCGAGTCGCATTCGGCTCGTGACGAGCAGTTTCGTCTCGGGCGCTGCGTTCACGAGCCGTGCGATCGCCCCCGCCGCGTCGACGACCTGCTCGAAGTTGTCGAGAACGATGAGCACCCGGCGCCGGGCGAGCGACGAGGCGAGCGCGTCGACCGGATCGCGCCCCGGCTCCGGCTCGATTCCACATGCGAGCGCGACCGCGGGCATCACCCCCGCCGAGTCGCGCAATGCCGACAGGTCCACGAACCAGACGCGATCGACGCGCGGCTCGACCGCGCGAGCCACGTGAATGGCGAGCCGCGTCTTTCCCGTTCCACCCGCACCGGTGAGCGTCAGCAGTGAAACGTCGGAGCGCTCGATGAGCGACGTCGCGACACGAAGCTCAGCGTCGCGACCGATCATGTCATCGGCGATCACCGGAAGGCGTGACGGCGCGCCTCGCAGCGAGGACGCGTACGCCATTATCCTGGCATTCGGCTCGCCGTCCAGATCCTCGCGGACGCGCTGAGCATAGCGTTCGGCGGCTCTCGACGCTTCGACACGATCGCCTCCCGCGACCAGCGCCTCCATCAGGCCGAGCACCGCCCGCGTCTTCAGCGCGTCGAGCTCCAGGAGCCGGCGCCACCAATGCGAGGCCGCAGCGAAGTCCCGCCGACGTTCGGCGTCCGTCGCCAGATGCTCGAATGCCTGTTCGGCCGTGCGAGCGAGCCGCAGGCGAACGCCATCGAGCCAGTGCTCGAAGTCCGCGGCCTCGGAGAGGAAGACGCCTTCGAGGAACGGCCCGGCGTAGAGATTCGCCGCCGTCTCGGAGTCCCCTCGAGCGATGGCCGCGTCGAACTCCGAGACGTCGCTCCAGACGATGGCGCTGTCGAGCGTGAGCACGTCGGAGCCGAGCACGATCTCGTCCTCGCCCGTGCCTCGCTTGAGCGCATACAAGGCCTGCGAGAGTGCCGCCCGCGCGCGGGCTTCGTCCACCTCGGGCCAGAGCAGTCCGACGAGCGCGTCCCGACTCATTCCCTTCTGGCCGGCGGCGGCGAGCGCCGCGAGCAGGACGAGTCGCCGCCGCTGGGTGGCCGCTCCGGTCAGCGGACCCGCTTCACCCTCCAGCCACAGGCCTCCGAACGTCTTGAGACGCAGCACCTTGCGCGGTTCTCCGTCGCCCGAGTGATCCAGGTGAGACCGAGATGAGACCGGCGCTCCATACTATCTCCCGTCACTTCGACCTTCAACGGAGGCGCCATGCACGCACAGCTGATCACCTACCAATTGGCGGACATCTCCCAGGCGGAATACCTGAAGCAGATGGTCGAGCCCGACGCGCCAGTGTTGGCGAACGTGCCAGGACTCATCTCGAAGGTCTGGTTGGCGGACGAAGGGAAGAATGCGTTCGGAGGCTTCTATCTGTGGGCAGACAGAGCCGCCATGGAAGCCTTCATGCATTCCGATCTCGTGCGCGCCGTCGTGAGCCGGCCATTCGTGAGAAACGTTTCCTCGGTCGACTTCGAGGTGAATCACGAGGCGTCGGTCGTCACGAGGGGGCTATCGGGATCGGCGACTACGTGAGCTTCTCGCGCACGCGCTCGAGCAGTCGCTTGGTCGCGCGAATCCCGTCGTCCTCGCTCAGCCGGTTCCCCTCGTATTCGATGCCGACGTGGCCGGTGTAGCCGGCCTTGAGGACGAGGCGCATCATGCGCTCGTAGTCGATCTCGCTCTCGTTGCCTGACGCGTCGAAGTCGTGGGTCTTCGCGCTCACGCCCTTCGCGTACGGCATCATGAGCTCGACCGCCTTGTAGCGGTCGTACGGCGCGGGCGCCGAGCCGGCGGGCAGACCGTAGTTGGTCGGGTAGAAGTTGCCGAAGTCGGGGAGCGTGCCGAGGCGCGGGTGGTTCGCCGTCTTGAGCACGCCGGTCAGCCACTCGGCGACGCTCGACAGCCCGCCGTGGTTCTCGACGATGACGCTGATCCCCTTGGGGTCGGCCGCCTCGGCGAGCTGACGGAAGCCGTCGGCGACGAGGCGCATCTGCTCCTCGGGGGCTCCGGCGCTGCGCGCGTTCACGCGGATCGCGTGGCAGCCGAGGAACTGCGCGTTGTCGACCCAGCGCACGTGGCGCGCGACGGCCTCCTTGCGCAGGCTCGCGTCGGGGTCGCCGAGGTTGCCCTCGTTATCGACCATGATGAGGACGCTGCGCACGCCCTCGCCGTCGGCGCGGCGCTTGAGCTCCGTGAGGAAGTCGCGCGAGGGGAGGAAGAACGCGCTCACGTACTCCACGGCGTCGATGCCGTAGTCGCGCTTGGCGACGACCGGGAAGTCGAGCGGGTGGATCTTCCCGGTGAAGAGCGAGCGGTGCAGCGACCACTCGGCGAGCGAGATCCGGAAGGGGTCGGCGCGCAGCGCGGTGGCGGCGAACGGGAGCCCGCCGACGGCGGCGGACATCTGGGCGAGGAAGTCGCGGCGAGTGACCATGGCGGCGAGCGGGAGCGGGGAGGACGGGGCGCGCGAGGACGGGCCAGATATACCCCGCGGCGCCGGGCCGCGAAAGCGCCGCGAATTTCTCCTTGACATCCCGGCCGCGGATTCGTACGCTGGCGGGCCGAACGTGCCGAACGTTGCCGAACGCGGTTTACCGAACCGCTGAACGCCCCCCGCGCCCCCCTCCGTGACCGACTTCGCGACGAACCCCACGATCCTTCACCGGGACCGCCGTCGCGCGACGATCACCGACGTCGCCGCGCGCGCCGGCGTCTCCAAGGCGACCGTGTCCGTGGTGCTCGCCGGCAAGGGACGGGTGAAGGATGAGACGCGCCAGCGCGTGCTCGCGGCCGCCGAGGCGCTCGACTATCGCACCGACGCGGGGCCCGCGCTCCCGATCGCCCAGCGGCACGCCGGCGGGAGCATCGCGGTCATCGTGCGCGAGGCCGACAACCCGTTCTTCGGCGAGGTCATCGCCGGCGCGCGCGAGGTCGCCGAGGCGCGCGGGTTCACGGTGCTCGTGGCCAGCTCGGAGGGGGACTACGAGGCCGAGCGGCGCGCCGTGCGCCTGCTGCACGCCAAGGAGGTCGACGGCCTCCTCGTCTACCCCGTGCTCGACGACCACGTCGACCTCTCGCACTTCTTCGAGCTGAAGCGCCGCAGCTACCCGTTCGTGCTCCTCGAGGGCGTGCGCGGACTGCCGGCGAGCCTCGTGGACGTCGACAACAGTGCCGGCTCGCGCGCGGCCGCCGAGCACCTGCTCGAGCTCGGTCACCGGCGGCTGGCGCACTTCGCGGGGCCGAGCTATTCGCTGCACACCCGCGAGCGGCTCGACGGCGTGCGGCGCGCGTGCAGCGACGCGCTCGTGCGTTTCACCGACGCGCAGATCATCCCGGCGGGCGCCCATCTGGAGGACGGCTACCGCGCGGCGCTCGACTACTTCCGCGCGGTCGATCCGGCGGAGCGGCCGACCGGCGTCACGTGCTACAACGACCTCGTCGCGGCGGGCGTATGCACGGCGCTGGCCGAGCTCGGACTGTGTGTGCCCGAAGACGTCAGCGTCGTCGGCTTCGACGACATCGCGCTCGCTCGGCACGTGCGCGCGCCGCTCACCACGGTGCGCGTGCCGCGGCAGGAGACGGGTCGGCTCGCGGCCGAGCTGCTGCTGGCGCAGATCGAGTCGCGCGTGGCGACGGCACCGGCGCGGCGGGTGCTGGCGGCGACGTTGGTGGTGAGAAAGTCGACGGCGGCACCAAAGTAGGCTCTCGGCTCTCGGCTCTCGGCTCTCGGCTTACAACCTGGACACTTGGACCAATGATGCGACGGATGGGATGGATCGCGCTCGCGGTGCTCGCGCCGCTGGCCGCGAATGCGCAGCAGCGTGCCGCGACGGCGGGGAGCGGTCGCAAGATCGAGGTGCTCTTTCTCGGGCACGACGCGCGGCATCATCCCTCGGATGAGGCGCTCGGGTTCCTGGCGCCGGCCCTGGCCAAGGACGGGATCGAGTTCACGTACACCACCGATCCCGACGACCTCAACCCGAAGAACCTCGCGCAGTTCGACGCGGTGATGGTGTACGCGAATCACGACACCATCAGCGCGCCCCAGGCCAAGGCGCTGCTCGAGTTCGTGCGCTCGGGGCACGGCTTCCTCCCCATCCACTCGGCCTCGCACTGCTTCCGCAACAACGCCGAGGTCGTGGCGATGATGGGCGGGCAGTTCGACCGGCACGGCACGGGGACGTTCACCGCCGAGATCGTGAAGAAGGATCACCCCGTGATGAAGGGGATCGAGCCGTTCGAGACGTGGGACGAGACCTACGTCCACAAGAACAACAACCCCGATCGCCTCGTGCTCATGGAGCGCGTCGACAGCGCGGGGCGCGAGGCGTGGACGTGGGTGCGCAACGAGGGGAAGGGACGTGTCTTCTACACGGCCTACGGGCACGACCAGCGCACGTGGAAGCAGCCGATGTTCCACGCGCTGCTGAAGAACGCGATCACGTGGGCGGTGAGCGATCAGGTGCGCGCGCAGTGGGCGCGGCTCAAGCTCCCGACCGCGACGTACGCGGCGAGCAGCAACATCCCGAACTACGAGCGGCGCAACCCGCCCCTCAAGCTCCAGGAGGCGCTCCCGCCCGCGCAGTCGCAGATGCTCACGCAGGTTCCGCCGGGCTTCGAGCTGAAGCTCTTCGCGTCGGAGCCCGACATCGTGAAGCCGATCGCGATGACCTGGGACGAGCGGGGCCGGCTCTGGATCGCCGAGACGATCGACTACCCGAACGACATCCACCCGGGGCGCCCGGGGCGCGACCGCATCAAGATCCTCGAGGACACGAACGGCGACGGCAAGGCCGACAAGTTCACCGTCTTCGCCGACAGCCTGAACATCCCCACCGGCCTCATGCTCATCGACGGCGGCGTGCTGATCTCGATGATGCCGAACCTCGTCTTCCTCAAGGACACGACGGGCGACGACAAGGCCGACATCCGCGAGGTGCGCCTCACCGGCTTCGGCTACACCGACACGCACGCCGGCCCGAGCAACCTGCGCTACGGCTTCGACAACAAGGTGTGGGGCACGGTCGGCTACAGCGGCTACTCGCGCGTCCAGAACGGCGACTCGCTCCGCTTCGCGCAGGCCGTGTGGCGCATGCGCCCCGACGGCTCCGACCTCGAGCACGTCGCGAGCTTCAGCAACAACACCTGGGGGCTCGGCTTCTCCGAGACGTTCGACATCTTCGGGTCGACGGCGAACAACACCCACGCGGTGTACGTGGGGGTCCCGCACCGCTACAGCACGGGCGCGCGCGGGCTGCCCCAGCGCGCCGGCAGCGCGAAGATCGACGGGCACTACTTCATGCGCCCCAACACGCCCAACGTCAGGCAGGTCGACGTGTTCGGCGGGTTCACGGCGGCCGCCGGGTTCAACCTCTACACGGCGCGCACGTACCCGAAGGAGTACTGGAACCGCATCGCGTTCGTGAGCGAGCCGACGGGGCGCCTGCTGCACCGCGCGGTGCTGGAGAAGAAGGGCGCCGGCTTCGTGGAGAAGGACGGCTGGAACCTCCTCGCGAGCGCCGACGAGTGGGTCGGCCCGGTCGACGCGCAGGTCGGGCCCGACGGCGAGGTGTGGGTCGCCGACTGGTACAACTTCATCATCCAGCACAACCCGACGCCGCCCGGCTTCGAGAACGGCAAGGGGAACGCGTACGAGAACCCGCTGCGCGACAAGAAGTACGGGCGCATCTACCGCGTCGTGTACAAGGGCGCGCCGGCCGCGAAGCGCCTGACGCTGCGCCGCGACCGGCCCGCCGAGCTCGTGGCGGCGCTCTCCAACGACAACCTGTTCTGGCGCCTCACGGCGCAGCGACTGCTCGTCGAGCGCAAGAAGACCGACGTCGCGCCGCAGCTCATCAAGCTGGTCGAGAACCGAAGCGTCGACGCGATGGGGATGAACCCGGGGGCGCTCCACGCGCTGTGGACGCTGCACGGGCTCGGACTGCTCGACGGCTCGAACGCGGCGGCTTCCGCGGCGGCGGTCGCCGCGCTCGGGCATCCGGCGGCCGGCGTCCGTAAGGCGGCGCTCCAGGTCCTGCCGGCCTCGCAGACGACGCTCGATGCGACGCGCAAGGCGGGGCTGCTCGAGGACCCCGACATGCACACGCGCCTCGCCGCGATCCTCCGGCTGGCCGAGCTGCCCGCCTCGGAGGAGGTCGGGGCCGAGCTCTATCGGCTCGCCAAGGCGCCCGAGGTCCAGAACGACGAGTGGCTGTCGCTGGCCGTGCTCTCAGCGGCCTCGCACCACCGGCCGGGCTACCTCAAGGCGTACGCGACCGACCTGGGCGAGCGCCCGTTCAAGGAGCTGGCCGACCGCCTCGCGAAGGAGGAGACGAACCCGCCGGCGCCCACCGAGCCGGGCCAGCGCCCGGG
>JADMIO011478750.1_pt1 | contig 12722 bp, 11 predicted proteins | sample 8958161 | NCBI WGS metagenome assembly JADMIO01 (sample SAMN16585339, study PRJNA669376) | soil metagenome | isolation source: Crop rotation soil | place: USA: Cullars Rotation, Alabama | collected 2011 | reverse complement strand
TTCGCCGCCTGCACCGACGGCGCGATCGACGCCAGCGCCTGCTGAACCGGCTTCGCCACTTCGACCGCGGGCTTGTTGACGGTCTGCAGGTCCTGAACGGTGTACGCCCAGTATCCTTTCCGCGCACGCACCTCGACGCCAGGCCGCTTCACGCGCACGTTGATGTCGTGAAACTTGCCGTCGGTCGGCGCCGCCGAGGAGTTGTAGCCAAGCAGGTAGTAGAAGCTCGAGTCGCGCACCATCTGCGCGAGCCCCTTCTCCAGGTCGTTGCGCTGGACGATGGCGCGGCCGTCGGTCTCGTCGGCCAGCACGCGCAGCGTATCGGTGGTCGCCTGCAGCGCGCGCTTGTCGGCTTCGAGCCCGGCGCCTTCGTTGATGTCGAATTCAAACGGCGCCAGGCCGCGCGGGTCGAGCGCGTAGAACGCGGTGTTGTTGCGGTTGGCGGTCGCGTAGACCTCGCGCATCCGCGAATACAAATCGGACTGGCCGAAGAACTCCGCGGTCTGCTCGCGCTGGCTGTTCTCGCCGAGCATCCCCCCAGTCAGCCGGGGATCGGCCGGCATGGTCGCATCCGCGCGCCGCATCTGCGGCGGGAGCGATGCCGTGAAGCCCTCGCTCACGTAGATGATCGACTTGCGTCCCTCGCGCAGCCCGCCAAGCCTGGTCGACAGCCCGCGCAGCGCGGTCATGACGACGTCGTTGCGCACCTGTTCGACGACTTCGGTGGGATAGCGCGCGTACTGCTCTTCGAACTGGTTGCGCGGCGTGTAGTCGAACTTGCGCCCCTTGAAGTTGTCGATCGCGCTGAGCACCGTCGCTTCATTGCGCGTGAAGTCGATGTCGTTCACCGGCGTGAGCGGATACATCAGGCCAATGACGTCGTTCGGCCGGATCTGCTCGCGGATAAAGCGCGACAGCGGCTCCTTCACCGACAACGAGTTGCCGAGGCGCACGTGGTAGTCGTCGAAAAAGATCACGAACACCCGCACGTCGTCTTTCGCGATCTCGACTTCGGCGTCCTCGATGGTGCGAATCTGGTGCGGCGGCGGATCGCCCGGCTTCGGATTGCCGTCGATCTTGATCAGCCGGAACTGCTCGACCGTCTGCGGCTTCTTGTCCTCGGTAACTTCGAAGTCGGATTGCTTGAGGTCGGTGACCTGCTGGCCCTTCTTGTCGGTGACGATGACGTCGACGCGGACGAAGTTGATGCCGCCGCGGAACACCGGCTGGGCCTGATTGGTGTCGACTGGCTGAGTGGCCGGCGGTTGCTGCGCGCCGTTGGCTGGCTGCTGCGCGGGATTTGCGGGCTGCGTCGCAGCCGTGCCGCCCGAGGGCTGCTGAGCCGCTTGCGCGTGAGGTCTGGCAGTACCGACCTGCAGCAAACCGAGCAGGACGGCCAGGGTGAACGCCGCTGACGTGCGCATGTATGGCATGGTGCTCCGCCTCCACCGATGATACCTGTCAACTCCCAACTCCCCAACTCCCAACTCCCAACTTCCGGATCCAAGTTTTGGGCGTTGGCGGTTGGGCGTTGCGAGTTCGCCTTATGCTTGGTGACGTGACGGCCCTGACCATGCTCAGCCAGGACGAAATCCTGTTTCGCGACAGCGTATACGAGTTCGCGGACCGCGAGATTCGTCCGCTCGTGCGCGAAATGGACGAGCACGCGAAGATCCCGCGCAAGCTCATCGATAGCCTGTTCGAGCTCGGCGTCATGGCGATCGAGATCCCCGACGCGCACGGCGGCGCCGGCGCCACCTTCTTCCACGCCGTGCTCGCGGTGGAGGCGCTGTCGCGCGTCGATCCGTCGGTCGGCGTTCTCGTGGACGTCCAGAACACGCTGGTCGCGAACGCGCTGCTCAAGTGGGGCAACGATACCCAGAAGCAGTCGTGGCTTCCCCGCCTCGCCAGCGGTGCGATTGGCGCGTACGCGCTGTCGGAAGCAGGTTCCGGCAGCGACGCGTTTGGCCTGGCGACCCGTGCTGTCGATCACGGCGACGATTTCGTGCTCACCGGTCGCAAGCTCTGGATCACCAACGCCAACGAAGCGGACCTGTTCATCGTCTTTGCGACCGTCGATCACGAGGCGGGCTACCGCGGCATCACCGCATTTCTCGTCGAGCGTGGCTTTCCCGGATTCACGGTCGGCAAGAAAGAGGACAAGCTGGGCATCCGCGCGAGCAGCACCTGCGAGCTGCTGCTCGAAGACTGCCGCGTGCCGCGCGCCAATGTCCTCGGAGATGTTGGCAAAGGCTACAAGGTCGCGATCGAAACGCTCAACGAAGGACGGATCGGCATCGGCGCGCAGATGGTCGGCCTCGCGCAGGGCGCGCTCGATCATGCCGTCAGGTACACGAAGGAGCGGAAGCAATTCGGCAAGGCGATCGCCGAGTTCCAGGGCGTGCAGTTCGAAATCGCGCGAGCCGCGACCGAGCTCGAAGCGGCGCGCCTGCTCGTCTACAACGCTGCGCGACTGCGCGACGCGGGCCAGCCGTTTCTCAAGGAAGCGGCGATGTGCAAGATTTTCTCGAGCGAAGTCGCCGAGCGCGCCGCATCGCTGGCGGTGAACCTCTTTGGCGGCTACGGATTCGTGAAGGACTATCCCGTCGAGAAGCTGTACCGCGACGCGAAGATCGGACAGATCTACGAAGGCACGACCAATCTGCAGCTACAAACCATCGCCAAGCAGTTGCTGGGTAGCTAGGGCTACCCAGCTACCTGCGGGAGCTCTTCTTCCGCGACCGCTTCTCGTAACGCTTCGGTTCTTCCCGCGAAGAGTTCGAGCGCGCGCACGTCCTGCGCGAGGCGCTCGACGATGTGACCGCGCTGGAAGCTGTCGGCGCCGACCACCTGCGTGGCGCGCTCGACCGCGCGCTGCACCGCACCAGTCGACGCCAGCTTCGCCATCGACGCCTCGGCAAGCGACAGGCGTTCGCCGGCCGCCGCTTTCCACGTCATCAGCATCGCCGCATCGAGCTCGGTCGCCGCATCGGCGAGCAGTCCCTGGACGGTCTGTTCCCCCGCGGCCGCCGTCTTGGCCGCGCGCGCCGTCGTCAGCGCTTCACGCAGCGCGCGACGGCCGATGCCGAGACCGGCGGCGTCAATCAGGATCCGCAGTCGAATCATCACCGGAAGCGTCGCGCCGATCGGCGTGCACGCGGCGCCATCGAACGTGACGTGGCCGCAGATCACGCCCGGTAACGCCGCGGTCGCCACCGGTGTAATCGTCACCCCGGGCGCATCGAGCGCCACGGCAAACGCCGCTCGCTCCTGCCCTCGTCGCGGGCCCACGACCGCCAAGCCGTGGTCGGTGATGGGCGCGACCCATGGCGCGCGACCGGTCAGCGTGCCGCCTTGCTCCACCGGCACATCATCGGACGAGAGCGACACCGCGACGACGGTTTCACCATTGAAGAGCGACGAGAAGCGCTCGTCCGTTCCCACCGCGAGCGCCGTGCCCGAATGGAGCGCGAAGATCACGGCCGCCGACGGCGATTCAAAAGCCATCGCCTCGGTGGCGACCGTCACCGCGAGCAGATCGGCGAGCGGATCGAGCAATCCCTCTCGAGCGGCGCCGATGACGACGCTGGCGGCGACGGGATCATCGGCGAGCTCGTGCCCAAGTGCGGCGCCCTTCTCGCGCCAGGCTGATTGAACCTCAGAGAGATCGAAGTCCATGGCACGACACTAACACGCAGGGCGATATGGTTCAGTCACGAAATACACGACTGATATACTCGCCCGTGCATGGCCCTTGTGAACCGCACCCCGCGCGTCGTCTACGAGCACGGGGATCACGCCTGCACGATCTACAACTCGGACAGCGAACGGCTGTCGGCGGCGGTCCAGTTCATCCGCGATGGCCTGGCGTGGCATGAGCGGTGTGTGTACGTCTGCTGCGATGAGGACCCGGCAGCATTCCGTGCGTCGCTCACGCGCGCCGGGATCGACGCCGCTGGAGCGGAGGCTCAAGGGGCGCTCGTGTTACTCACCAAGGAGCAGGCGCATCTCCACGGCGGCACGTTCGATCCATTGAAGGTGATCGGGTTGATCGACGCCACGTTGCAGGACGCGCTCAACAGCGGCTTCGACGGCCTGCGCGCCGCCGGCGAAATGACCTGGCTGCTCGACGAGGCACCCGGATCGGAGCGGATCGCCGAGTACGAAGCGCTCCTCAATCGCCACTGCGCGAACAAGCCGATCATCATGCTGTGCCAGTACAGCCGCCGGGCGCTGCCGGCTGAGGTGGTCGATCACTGCCTGGCGACGCATCCCTGGGTTCGCATGGAAGGACCGATCCTGCTCTCCAATCCCTTCCAGGAATCATTCCTGACGGCGGTCGGACGCGTGGCCGTTCCCGGCGATGTCGAGCGCAAGCTCGGCCACCTCGAATCGGCGCGGCGGCGCGCGATCGTCTAACCGGCGGCGAGCTTCGCGAAAATCGGCCGCAGACGCGCGGCCGTCGCCGGAAGATCCTCGGGCAGCACCCGGACCTCGCCGACCGAGGTCATGAAGCTCGTATCGCCGCTCCAGCGCGGCACCGCGTGGACGTGGATGTGATCCCGCACGCCGGCTCCTGCCGCCTCGCCGATGTTGATCCCGACGTTGATGCCCTGGGGGTGGTAGGCCTCGGTGAGCGCCACTTCACAGCGCTGCGTCAGCAGCGCCATCTCGACGATCTCGTCATGCGAGAGCGCGGCGAGGCTCGGCACGTGCCGGTGCGGCACCACCATCAGGTGGCCGTTGTTGTAGGGGTAGAGGTTGAGGATGACGAAGCAGAGCGTTCCCTGAAAGACGATCAGGGGGTCTGGCTCAGGTGAGGCACCGGCCGCCAAGCAGAAGACGCATCCTTCCTGCTTGGCGCCGGTCACGTATTCAAGCCGCCACGGGGACCAGAGACGGTCCACCGTTAGATCTGAGCGGCGGCTCCCGGGAGAACCGAAGGGGCGGTGAGGCCTTCGGCTGATTCCGCCTCGCGGTTGATCAGCTCCTTCAGCTCCTTGCCCGGCTTGAAGTAGGGCACTTTCTTCGGCGGCACATCCACCTTGTCGCCCGTCTTGGGGTTGCGGCCCTTGCGCGGCTCCCGCTTCCGCAGCCGGAAGCTGCCAAACCCGCGCAGCTCGATCTTCTCCCCGCGATGGAGCGCCTCGATGATGCTCTTGAACACCGTGTCGACGATGACCTCGGAATGCTTCTTGGTGAGGTCGGAGACTCGCGACACTTCCTCCACGAGCTCCGCCTTCGTCATGCTGCCGGCCCCAGTGTTCATATCGCTCCTTAGCGATTCCGGAAATGATCCCCGAGCGTCGCGCCGCCGGTGCTCTCCCCTTCGGTCGCGTAGTCCCAATCGGTCTTGTAATCGTCCGACTTGAGCGCGCGGATGCTCAGGCCGATCTTCCGCTCCTGAGGGCTCAGCTTGATGATCTTCATCTTGTAGTTCTCGCCGACCTTGAGATCGATCTTCTCGCCGCCGTGCGAGTCGTCGAACTCGGAGACGTGAATCAGTCCCTCGATGCCTTCGTCGAGCTCGACGAAAGCGCCGAAGTTCGTCATCCGCGTCACCTTGCCCTCGATCTCCTGCCCGACCTGGTGACGTGAGAAGAAGTCGTCCCAGATGTCGGTGGCGAGCTGCTTGAGGCCGAGCGAGAGACGCTGGTTCTCGGCGTCGATGCTCAGCACCATCGCCTCGACGACGTCGCCCTTCTTGAGCACTTCAGACGGGTGCTTGATCCGCTTGCTCCACGACATGTCGGAGATGTGGATCAGGCCGTCGATGTCCTCTTCCACTTCGACGAACGCGCCGAACTCGGTGAGGTTGCGAACCTTGCCCTTGATCTTCGTGCCGACCGGATACTTCTCGGTCAGCTCGTGCCATGGGTTGGTTTCGACCTGCTTGAGGCCGAGCGAGATTCGCCGCGCCGCCGGGTCGACGCCGAGCACCATCGCATCGACGGTGTCGCCGACGTTGAGAATCTTCGACGGGTGCTTGACGCGCTTGCTCCACGACATCTCGGAGACGTGGATCAGCCCTTCGACGCCCGCCTCGAGCTCGACGAATGCGCCGTAGTCGGTGAGGCTGACGACCTTGCCGCTCATGCGCGCGCCAACCGGATAGCGCTCCTGCACCGTCGCCCACGGGTCCTGCACCAGCTGCTTGTGCCCGAGCGAGACGCGCTCGGTGGACGGGTCGTACTTGAGGACGATGACGTCGACTTCGTCGTTGACCTTGAAGAGCTCGGACGGATGGCCGACGCGGCCCCACGACATGTCGGTGATGTGCAGCAGGCCGTCGATGCCGCCGAGGTCGATGAACGCACCGTAGTCGGTGATGTTCTTGACCGTGCCGCGCAGGGTCTTGCCCTCGCCGAGCGTCTCGAGCGTCGTCTTCTTCTTCTCGGCGTTTTCCTCTTCGAGGAGCGCCTTGCGGGAGAGGACGATGTTGCCGCGCTTCTTGTTGACCTTGATCACGCGCATCCGGAGCTCCTGCCCCTTCAGCGCATCGAGATTGCGAACCGGACGCACGTCGATCTGCGATCCGGGAAGGAACGCGCGCACGCCGATGTCGACCGCGAGGCCGCCCTTGATGCGTTCGATGACCCGGCCGATGACCACCTTGCGATCCGCGTAGGCCTTCTCGACCTCGTCCCAGATCTTCATCTTCTCGGCCTTCTCGCGCGACAGCACGATGTGGCCTTCACGATCCTCGGTGCGCTCGAGCAGCACGTCGACGACGTCGCCGGCCTGCACGGTAATCGCGCCGGTCTCGTCGAGGAATTCGTGAATCTGGATGAGACCCTCGGACTTGTAGCCGACGTCGACGACGACGTGGGTGTCGGTGACCTTCAGGACCGTGCCCTTGACCACCTCGCCTTCGGCCATGTTGCGGAAGCTGTCGTCATAGACACCCAGCAGGGTTTCGAACTCCTGCGGATCCATGTCTTCGTGGTGCATCGGCTTGAAAGCCGGACCGGCGGGCTTTCCAGTCCTGGTGCGGCCAGGAGCTGGGGGCTGTACTCCACCCGTCTTGTCGGGTGTTGCCAACCCGTTATCTGCATTCGCCATTCAGTGCGCGTCCTCCTCGATCTCACGACCGTCAGCTGGCGAGCGGGAATGCCGCACGTTGCCGAGGCCGTTCCGGTTTCTGTTGCGGGGACCGGCCCCCCGCGGCTATAACGGCGATGGATAAGAATGGATCGTACGGAACCGCACGGCGAGGCAGCGGCCCTGGCAATCCCGGCCGGCACCCCACGGTGAGCACTTGTCCTTCGCCGATAAGACATAGAAGATACGTCACTTACCGGAAACTGTCAAGGTAAGGAAAGGAACTCGACATGGCCAAACGCAAGGCCGCGAAGGCGGCGGGACGGAAGAAAACGGCCGCCAAACGCGGGGCGGCCAGCCGTCCGCGCGCCGCGGCGAAGCGGGCCTCCGCTCGTAAGGGTGCCGCGAAGAAGGCTTCGGCGAAATCAGCCCGCAAGGCAGCGAAACGGGCACCCGCCCGAAAGGCGGTCGCTCGCAAGGCCCCGAAGCGGACGGCCGCCAAAAAGACGGCGGCGAGAAAGGCTCCCGCCCGGAAGACCGTGGCCCGCAAGGCACCGGCTCGGCGCAGCGCGCCGAATAAGGCGGTCGCCCGCAAGGCGCCGGCCCTCAACCGCGCGCGCCGGACGGTGACCGAAGAGGATCTGCTTCCGCCGAGTCCGCCGTCGTCGCTCGACATGGACCGCACGGCCTCGGCCGCCCGCAGCGGACGCCGCGAGATGAACGAGCGCCTGCAGGAACACCACGAAACCAGCCCCGCGATTACCGCGGGCGACGTCGATGCTGACTGGGAGTCTGCCTACAGCGTTGGCGACGAAGCGCCCGGCGGCGACAACCCGACGCCCGACCAGGACGTCGTCGACGACATCGGCAAGGCGCTCGGCGTCCAGTACGCGGACAACGAAGAGCTCAAAGGCGAGAAGAAGATCAGCGACCGAGACAAGAAGCGCTGGGAGCTCGATCCCGCGTCAGCGGAAGACTACGGTAATCACGAAGAAGACTAGTGTCCCACACGGAGGCCTGAAGGCCTCCGGCTACCGGTTGCGTGCTACAACCGGCTACCGGTAGCCGGAAACCTTCAGGTTTCCGGCTCCGCACCTCGATGCCCTTAGCAGACTATCCACAGGTCACGCCGAAATCCCGCAAGGCGTGGCGCGCGTGGCTGCAGAAGCACCACGCATCCTCGACCGGCATCTGGCTCGTCTTCGCAAAGAAACACTCGAAGCTCCCGACCGTCAGCTATAACGACGCCGTCGAAGAGGCGCTCTGCTTCGGCTGGATCGACGGCCTCATGAATCCGATCGACGACACCTACTACAAGCAGTTGTTCACGCCGCGAAAGCCGAAGAGCGCCTGGGCCGCCTCGAACAAGAAGCGCGTCGAGAAACTGATCGAGGCAGGACTCATGACCGATGCGGGCCTGCGGCTCGTGGACCTGGCCAGGAAGACCGGCGCATGGACGGCACTGGACGACGTCGAGTCGCTGACGATGCCAGCGGATTTTCTCCGCGCCTTGAAGAGAACCGCCGGCGCGAAGAACACCTTCGACTCGTACACGCCCAGCCAGAAGAAGCAGTGTCTTTACCGCATCCGCGACGCCAGGCGTCCGGAGACACGGGCGAAGCGAATTGCGATGCTGGTGGAAAGAGCGGCCGCAGGCCGCAAGCCAGACGACGCCTAGGCGAGTCTTCGCTCGACCAACGTCATCACCCGCGACACCACTTCGTCGATCGGCATGCCGGTCGTGTCGATGAGCGTCGCGTCCTGCGCCAGGGTCAGCGGGGATGCGGTGCGGGTGGTGTCGGACTTGTCGCGCGCTTCGATCGAGGCGGCCACCGCCGCCTGCCCTGCCTGCCCACCCGTATGCGCCGGATCGTTGGCGCGGCGGCGGGCTCGTTCTTCCGGCGACGCGTCCAGGTAGATCTTCACGTCCGCTTCAGGAAACACCACCGTGCCGATGTCACGGCCTTCCATGACCACGCCGCGCTGCTCGCCGATGTGGCGCTGGCGCGCGACCAGCACCTCTCGCACTTTCGGCAGCCGCGCGACCGCGGCCGCGGCCTTGTCGATCTCAGGACTGCGAATCGCCCGCGTCACATCGTGACCATCAATCGACACGACGCCGCCTTCGACGATGATGTCGGCGCCGCGCGCGAGCGCGGCCGCAGCATCCTCATCGTCGAGCGGAATGCCGTCGTGCAGCGCCTTCCATCCAACCGCGCGATACATCGCGCCGGTATCAATGTGCCGGTAGCCAAGTGTCTGCGACACCGTGCGCGCGACGGTCCCTTTGCCTGCCCCCGACGGACCGTCGATTGCAATGATGAGTGCCCTGGTCATATTCGTGATGCTACAACACACCGCGCGCGGCACTTCGAGCCCACGGAACCGGCCAATTCAAGTGCCTGCACCAGATGCCGATCGCAGAGGTGTGCTCGGATTACGACCATCACTGACGTCTCGCCGACACCGGAAGGCGCTGACGCTCGCGGCCACCTCGATATTTTTCATCTGCGCCGGCGACGTCTCGGCGCAAACCCGCAGCGCAACGATGGGCGTTCGCGTGATCGTCACGCGGTCGTGCGTCGTCGAGACGCGGCCAGGCACATCTCCGCAAGGGACGTCGGTCACCTGTAACCGCGGCACGGCGCCGGGTGCCGTGACGACGACCGCGACGACCACCATACCGGCGCCGCCGACGCAACGGACGACGACCACCGCTGATCCCGTGACAGCGCGCAACTCCACAGCGGCGGCTGCGGGGTCACCCACGTCAGCCGGAGCAACCACCGCCCAGGGCACGATTGCGCCGGCGGCGGTGACGTCAGCAGGCGACATCTCTTCAGCGGATGCGGTTGCGGCATCGACCGCGTCGGCGGCGAACGACGCGAGCCTCACGGGCTTGCCCGCGGAGCTGGGCGTCGACGATGTTGGGGTTGCCGAGACCGCCGTCGAGGCGGTGAGGCGCGTTGAGATGGTAACGATTAACTTCTGACGGAACGGTCAGTAGTTGACGACGACCGAGACATTGTCGCTGTAAGTTCCCGCGCGCACATCCTGCCCGGCCGGTATCCGGCCAAACATCGTCACCGTCACATTGGTATTGTTCGGCGGGTCACCCACGACCAGCGCCTGCGACGCGGTGTTGCCCCACACGCTGGCGCGAGCGCTGTCCCGGTACAGGTTGTAGGAGAGCCGATCGAGCGCGGAGCCGAGGGTCCGCGGCGCGACGGTGCCGGCCTGGCCTGCCGTGATCGTGATGAGCACGTTCTTCGCGCCGCCATTGCAGTTGTAGGTGATCGTCCCGAGCGTGTCGGTCGGCGCGGTGGTGAAGACGTTATACGCGCCGAAGAGTACCGACGTCGCCGACACCGTGCAGCCCGCGGCGTCGACGCGCGCGGCGCCAACGCCACCGATGATCGCGGCGAGCACGACGGCCCGCATGAAACCCTTCCCTGTCATTTGCATGTGATCGTTCCCAGCGCGACCTGCGCGGACTTCGATACTGGCACGGTGATGACGCAGGCAAACTTCCCGCCGGCATCAGTCACGACGGCCGCATGGCGTCCCGAGGGGAGGTTCTCGAAGTAGAACTCGCCATCGCGGCCGATTGGCGAGACGATCGGCGCGGCCGCGCCGTCCACCGTCACGGCGAGCTCGGCAAAGGTCGGCACGCGGTCCGTATCGCCGGTGGTAATCAGAATCTTTCCGGTCGCCTGCTGGATGCGCTGCACCGGAAACTGCACGACCGCGCCGCCGCGATACGGAGGCGCGAGCATCACCTGCGTATTCGACACGACGTACTCGAACGGCACGTCGCCGTCGGAGATGCGGAGCTGGTTGCCGTAGTACGGCAGCAGGTCGGGCACGAGCAGGTTCCCGTGTCGATCCGTCCTGCCGATTTCCTGGTTGCTGGAATAGGTCCTGACGTCGTTGACGCCGGGGACGCGCACCAGCGCGAAGCTGTTCCTCACCGCGCGGCTCGCATAGAGATGGCCGCCGACGGCAACGATCGCGCCCGAGAGGTTGACGCTCGAATGCTGCGTGTCGCCGACCATGTCGCGGCGAACCTCATAGCGGCCGTACGGACCCTGGTATTGCACCGCGCCCGACGCGAGCTGCTGCGGGCCGCCGCCTTCACTGTGAAACTGGTAGCCGATGCCCGGGCCCGAGGCGAGCGACCGCTGCATGTCGACCGCGGTGCGGTTGCCATCCGGATTGTGGCCAGTCGACACCGACGCGACGTTGCGGCCGCCGAACGAGATCGACATGCCGACCGACATCTCGGTCGTCTGCGAGGCCCGCGTCACCACGCGCGAGGCCGACGCCACGACGTCCGCGTGACGGCGCAGTCGGATCGAGCCGATCAATCCCGCTCGCGACATCGGTCCGTCGGATCCGCCGGACGTGCGGTTGTACTGCACCGTGAGGCTCGACCCCGGCGCGACCGGGATGCCGCCGAACACATTGACGTCGAGCGTGCCTCCGACTGGCCCGCCGCTCCGCACCACCGCGTAGCCGGTGTCGGCGTGACGCACCGATCCGCCCGCGCTGATCCGGCCACCCGAAAATACGTAACCGGCCTGCATCGCCGTGCCGGTGCTGACGCCGGCGCGGCTCGCGCCTGCTGCCAGTTCCACCTCGCCGATCGGCAGGCGGATGTTGGCGTTCGCGCCGCCGCTCATCATCGTCTGGTCACCCTCGATGCGCCCGCCGAGCGTGATCGAGTTGGTGAGGCCGATGCGGTGCCTGGCGAGAAACACCGGCGCTGAATAGTCGAAGCTTCGCGAGCCGAGTCCGGTTCGACGCCAGCCGAAGCTGTATTGATAATCCTGGAGGCCCGCGGCAAGCACCGACGTCGTCAGGTAGTAGCCGGCGCTCATCTCGCGGCTGCCGCCGAAGGGATCCCTGACGACGACGCGAGTCTGGTTGTGGCCGGTGCTGAGGGGAAAGTTGCGCAGGTCGAGTTGGCCGGGCTGTACTTTCTCCTGACGAATCATCCGTCCGTTGACGTAGACCTCGACGGTCGACTCGGTCTGCAGCGGCGCTGACATCGACAGCGTGGGATAGCGAACGAAATAAGGAGCGAGGCTGAACTCGCGGCCGATGTTGATGCCGGCAATCTGCGCGTCGCCGCCGAGCGGTCCGCTCGCGACGAAGCTGTCACCGAGAATCCAGCGGCGAATGCGTGTGCGATCGTCGAGCGTCAGGCTGGTCAGGCCGCGCGTCGTGCCGCGGTCAGTGAGAGACGCGGTGGTCGAGAACAATCCGCCGGCAGCGCTGAGCGCCGATTCGGTGAACAGCTCATACGAGCCCGACCCGGCGGAGACCGAGTAGTTGACGAAGCCGGAGGTGGCGCGGCGATGCTCGATGCCTTCGGGAATGCCGGCCTGCAGGTCGCGCACGATGTGTTCGAGCAGGCTCGGGTCGACGGTCAGGGCGAGGTGCAGATCGCGGTCATCGAGGACGAAGGTGACGAGCGGGGCGAGCGAGCTCAGCGAGACATACGACTCACCGCCAATCTCTTCACGGGTGCCGGCGGGCGTGTGAATGCCCGCTTCGGTCAGCGTCTTGACGGGAACGAGGGTGTCGGCGGGACGCATCACGGCGAGCACTTGGCCCTTGTCGCCGCCGTTGACGCTCAGGTCGAAGAATGCGCGCTCGTCCTGCGCGGACGCGACGCG
>JADMIO011411963.1_pt1 | contig 12722 bp, 4 predicted proteins | sample 8958161 | NCBI WGS metagenome assembly JADMIO01 (sample SAMN16585339, study PRJNA669376) | soil metagenome | isolation source: Crop rotation soil | place: USA: Cullars Rotation, Alabama | collected 2011 | reverse complement strand
GGATCACGGTGATCTCTTGCCGCGCGAGCATTCGTTCAGCATCAGCTATCCAGCCGGCAGGAACCTGGCCGGCGGCTGGGAAGGCGAAAGCCGACTCCGGCAGCGGCGCGCCTTCTGTATCGAGGATGTCGTATACGAATTCAACAGGGCCGAAATTGCGCAGCACGACAAGCGGACGTGCATACCGCATCGGCCGGCGTCTGAAGCGGTCCCACCAGTCTTTCGGGCGCGCAGCGTAACTCAATCCCGGCTTCTGGATGTGCAGAAGCATGGCGTTGAACGGCGCGAGGTGCCGCAAGCGGGTAGTGAAATCCAGAAGCTCCTTGACCGCTTTCGCGGAGTCATAAAGCCGCGTGTCAGCGATCAGCTGGTCGATGACGGCCCGGTTCGCCGCTTCGATCGCGGCATCGCCGAGCAAGTCGGCTGTTTGATCCGATTCTGAGCCGGACGCGCGCGCCATGGCCTACATCCCCATCCCCCTGAATTCACCGTTTGCCTCCATGCGGTCCCAGGCGCAGAGGACGAGACGGCGAGTGCGGTATTCGTGGAACTGCTGGATTTCCCTTTCCTTCAGCACGCGGAAGGTCTCTGAGGGGTAGTGGTGGCCCCTCACCTCGGCGGGATCGAGGATGTAACGCAGCTCGTCGCGGGTTAGGCCGTAGGCGCGAGCATAAAAGGCGTCCAAACGGGCGCGCAGGTTGGCACGGCGGCATTCATCCCAGCCGAAGGGCTGACCAGCATAATCCAGGTCACGTGCGAAGGCCGCCATAGCGTGGGACGTATAGGTGAGTTCCAGAACCAAAGAAACGACAAAGATCAATCGGCAGTTAGTGTAATAAGAAGTCTTTAGTATTGGGAGTTGTTGTAGGTATCCAAAGGTGACATGAGATCCACCGATTACTTGCCGCGCCGCATAGTCCAATACTAACGAATTGAGGTTTGCACATAAGCAAGCTGACAACGATACGCAATTTCTAGGAAACAACAACGAACAAGTATGTCCAACCGCAGTCCGTGGCAAAAACGCGAACGTGACTGTACGCTCAACTTTTGCGTTTGCAACATCCCGCCAACCAAGAAGCCAGCCGTGTTGCCAAGAAAGGTCGTTGATCTTCTGATCAACGATGTCTTGATCGACCCAATAGCGGGGCAGAACTTCAAAATCTGGGTCTTGATATTCCTCCGGCTTCACGGGCGGGAGTCCGCGCCCCCCTCTGCCTCGCTCCTTTCCCAGGTTATGGTATGAGCTAAAGCGATGATCAAAATGGGAGATGAACTTACCTTCATAAATCGGGACAAGCTTCCTTCCTTGTCCTTGAAAAACTCTTGAACGTGATAGCTTGAGACCTGCCGCTTCCAAATCGGGCTGTTCAGCGAATAGCCCGCTGTCCGAGGCCATATTGAAAAGACCCAGGCGTGATTCTACTTTCCAGCGCCCCTGGCTGTCTGCATTGCCGAGTCCAGACCTATCCTCGTTTTCAAACAGCTTTTTAGCCAGCACGTGGTCGTATCTTGACCGGAATATTGGCAGTGTGCCAAGGCCGGGAGAGAAGATTGATGGTTCGCTCGGTTGTAGCTCGATTATTCTCTCTTCGTCTGCCATCTGAGACGATTGCCTCAAATAATTAGCAATTCTGAAGGGTTTGGGGGTTTTTGATCTTGAAGCGAGCGTCATTAGGCAAAACTGTACTACGTTTGCTATCCCCGGGAATACGAACTCTTCGTTCTCAAATGAAATGACGCTGATCAGACTCCCACGTTTAACCATGGCTTGCATGAAGTCAGAAAGCGTCTCACTAGTAGTGATTTCTGCCGGCAGAATAACCCCCGCCCTTCCAGAAAGCGTTATCGAAGTCGCAAAAAATTCGGCGAACAATGCAAAAGTGTTAATTTTTCCTTTTGCCGATAGAGCGAATCTGCCACAGTTTCTCGAATATTCATTTGTTGCTGTCGAGAGACGCTTCATCAACTGATACTTGCCAAACAGCAGAGGATCGGAATATTGGAGTCCTTCAATAGCGCTCTTCCTAGTATCCCCAGTTAAAGCGGCGATCTCCGGTTTTTTCGCTGCAAAAAACTCCTTGTCCGAAAGCTGCATTACTTCCCACGGCGGATTCCCCAGCACCACATCAAATCCACCGCGTTGTTGCAAGATGTCTGGGAACTCGAGCGGCCAGTGGAATGCTCTCGCAGTTCGAGCAGCGTCGATGCCTATTGCGAACAAAGGTGGGAAAGGCTGCACCCCACGCAACCATTCCCAGATCGTGCCGCTCGTAGGCACCGTTTCGGCACCCCGACGTGGAATTCCGTCCGGCCCCGCATGGGGACCGCCCTTTCGCTTGGGTAGCAGGAAGGCCGACACGTATAGATCGCAGGCCGTCTCGAGCTGCCAGGCGGACGCACCCTGCGCAGTCAAGGCACACAGGCGGGCCATCTTGGCGGCAATCTGCTCGACCGTATTCTCGGGCATAGCGCGCAGCTCCTCAAAATCGCGCATGAGGTCGCTTGCGCGGTCGAACCCCAACCCTTGGGCGATGCGGTCCTTCTCGGCCTGCTCACGTCTGTTTTTCTGGGAGTAATACCGCGCCACGTCTTTGTCATCGCCGATCAGCGGCTTGTAGGCGGCTTCAGGAATACCCTGCTCCAGCACCTTCAGGTCGAACACACCAAAGAGCGCATCACCGCAACGGATTTGCGCGTCGAAGAAGCCGAGCGGAAGCCCGGGATCAACCGTCTCGATCCAGAGCGCCACCTTGGTCAGTTCCACGGCCATCGGGTTGCGATCCACACCGTGGATACAGCAACGGGCAACGTCGCGAAGCGCGTGGCGGAAATGCACCAGCGAAGGTGTGCCCTCGGCGCGGATGCGGGCCAAGCGAGTGGCGACGCGTCGGGCCGCCGCAAGCAGGAAATGACCCGAGCCGCAGGAGGGGTCGACGATGCTGAGCCTCAGCAATGCCTCCGCGGGATCAGCAGCCTCCGTCTCGGTCTTTTCGAGCACTGGATCGAGCGCAGTGTCGAGCAGCGCCTGAACGAGACTGTCCGGCGTATAGTAGGAGCCGGTGGTCTTGCGCTGGTTACCCTTCTGCTCGGTGGCTTCCGAAGCAAAGATCAGCGTTCTGCCGCCGTCTCCCAGTTGCGGCTGAAGTTCGAGGAGCGATTCATATACGGAACCGAGCTCCTCAGTCTCCATCGCGCGCCAATTCACTGGGACTATGCCGGTTTTGTCGGCGAGCCAGGAGAGACGATAGACCGCCTCCATGAATGCGCGGTTGCGCAGCCGGGCGGCTTGGAGATGCGGCAACATCCCAGCGTCGAAGAGACCGCCAAGTGCAGGAAGGCCAAGCGCTTGCTGCCCGTGGGCGAGGGCGCGGAAGACAATTTTGATACCTTCGTAGCGGTCGTGGTGCTTGTCCCAGGCGGCTACTCGGACGCACTGTGCGCGCAACGCCGCGAGGCTATACCCTTCCGTGTAGAGCTTGCGGGCGCCCGGCGCCGTCACCTCGGGGTGAAGCAGGTTCCGGTCTTCAGCCACCATCAGAAAGATCAGGCGATAGACTAGGCGCAGGAGTTCGTTGAACCACTCGGTGAGATTGACCTCGCCGGATCCCAGTCGGGTGGCAAGATCGGTGTTGGCTTCAAGAAAGCCGGAGCCAAGAACCTTGAGCGCGGTTTCGACCTGGCCCGCTAGTCGGTCACGGGCAGCCTCTCCTTCGCGAGAGCCGGCCTCGCGCCAGCGCTCGAGCGCGCAGTCGGGACCGGACGCGCCGGCAAGGCCGAACCTCGTCCGGTGGATCAGCGACCAGAGAACTGCGAATGAGGCAGCGTCCTCATTCGCGAAGATCTGGGCAAGGTCCCCTTCGACATAGGCCGGTCGGGTCAATGAGGCGTTGTGACGCGTGAGGCGGATCAAGGCTCCATTTGTCACCAGCCCCCACAGCGCCTGCTCATTGTCGTTGAGATAGTCCTGGAGTGCGAACGCCGGCGACTGGGCTCGATTAGTCGAAAGCGTCGCGCTGCGCCTGTCGAGGTTGTCGTCAGAAGGCGGTACGACGACGATGGGGACGCGACCGCCGGCCAGGAAGGAGATCGCGCCATCGGCGGGGCCCAGATCATCGAAACCGAAGGTCTCCGCAAGGAAACCACGCACGAAACGCCGCGTCGCCTCGACCGAGGGGTTCTGCAGCTTCGCAAACGCATCGAAATGGGACTGGCCGACGCGGAAGGAAGTCGAGATCTCTTCGCGGATCGTTAGCCCCCTTCGGATGCGGTAGTCTGCTTCGGTCTGCTCAGGGGCTTGTCTGCGCTCGATGCTGGCGACCATCGCGGGCGCGATGAGGTTCCCCTCGAGGGTAAGCGACGGCCAGGCAGACACATCAATAACGGGCTTGCGCGCCACGGCTCAGGCCTCGCCCGGCATCAGCACGAACAGGCCAATCACATCCGGCGGCAGAACAGCCTCCACCGTGACGCGCGATGCCGCCCCTGATGCAGCGCGGAGCCGGGCATGGTCCGCAATGAGGTCTTGCGCGCGAGAGCGGACGAACTCGGCCATTGGACCTTCGAGAAGTCCGGGCAAGGCTCCCTTAGCCCTTGCGATGAACCTGTCGCGCGCGACGGGCGCCAGATCAGCCATGGCCGGTGCATTCAGCAACTCTCGGGCGGCGTCGCCAACAGCCGCGATTTGATCGCCCTGAATAGCAACGAGGGCCGCCTCCTCGGCTAGCAGGAGCCGCTCCTTGCGGGCATGAACGGTCAGCTTGAAACGGACACGCAGCAAAGCGAGGTAGGTCGTTCGCTGCACGGCCGCGACTGGCCAGGCGCCCACGCGACCGATACCAAGACCCGACAGCGACTCCGGATCAAGCGACGCCTCGACCAGCGCATCGGCAAGCGTGGCCGTCAGGGGATGCGTCCTGTTCAGCAGCGCCGTGCCCGAAGGCGCTGGCTCGGCCGTCGCAAGACGCACCGATCCGGTCAGATCGTGCTCGGCCAGGCGTTCACGCAGCTCAGCATCCAATGCATCGACGTGAGCCAGGAGGACGGTTTTTCGTGTTTCTAGGGGCACACCGAAGCGCGCCATTGCACGTTCGACGAATAACCTTGCATCCGCGGGAGAGCCGAGCAGCGTTCGGGCCTTCTCCCATTCCGGTGCGACCTCCTGGGGTTTCATCGCGTTCTGGGCGAAACGCGCGCGGGACTTCCTCTCGTTCTCGGCCGTGTCGCGCCACTGCGCCTCCATTACTTTCGCGCCGTCTCCCAGGCGCAGCTCAAGCGTCAGCTGGCGGGGTGCGCCCCGACGCAACATCATCGAGGCCATCAGCGCATCCGTGACTGGACCACGTTCATCGGGCAACGGAACGGTCACGCCCGTCGCCTTGCGGATCTCCTCGGCCTTACGGAGGATGACATCGAGGACGGCGCCGTCGATCGCGCTATCGGGCGAGAACATCATGATCGACCGGACGAGCTCCGCGGGCTGGCCGAATCGGTCCACCCGTCCTTCACGTTGCTGGTGCCGGGTTGGGTTCCACGAGAGGTCGTAGTGGACGACCGTATCGAAGAGCTGCTGCAGGTTGATCCCTTCGGATAGGCAATCCGTGGCGACGAGGAGACGCTGCCCCCGCTTTTCCTCGTCGGCCGGCGCCATGTCAGCCACGCGGTCTCGCCGTTCGTCGGGCGTAAGAACCCCCGTCACGGATTCGATAATCAGCTTCGGGAAGGCCTCGCGCAGGCCGTCGCGGACATGCTCAGCCGTCGCCAGATAGCGACAGAAGACGACGGGATTAGCTTCCCTCTTGATGAGCGGCGTGAGGGCATCCACCAGAGCAGACAGCTTCGGATCGTGCTCGTCGAGTAATTCCTCGGCGCGCGTTACGAGGGCAAGAAGCTCCGGATCGGCGTTGAAGGCCGTGCCGGGCTCAAGATCGACCGCATCCTCGTCATCCCCGTCCTCGTCATAGATTTGCGGTTCAAGACGGTCATTCTCGTTGGCGATCCGGTTCCGCAGGGCGCTCAGGCCCGCGGCCGGTGAAGAGCCAACGCAACGCATCAGGGCAAGTGTTCCCCAGAACGCCAAGCGCTGCTCCCGCTGCTCAGTTCCCGCGCGCGAAACAACGGCGAGGCAGTAGTCCAGCACCGATTCCTGAAATTCGAGATGCGCCTTTGAAAGACGATAGGCAAACTCGGTTGTCTCATGCTTGGGGAACGCGCGATCTTCGTTCCATTCCCCGGACACGAGATCGATGCGGCGGCGCTGCACGAAGTGCCGCGCCAAGCGCTCCCGATACCGTGTATCTTCAAAGTTCATGGATGCGAACGACGGCTCGATCAGGGAGAGAAGACGCGCGAAAGCTTCTTCATCCCCGGAATGCGGGGTCGCGGTCAGAAGAATCATTCGCCGATCGGGATTCCGGCACAGCCCCGACAGAAGCTCGAAGCGTTGCTGCCGGCCCTTGTGTGTACCGACGCAGGCATGGGCCTCATCGACAATAATGAAATCTGGACAAGTGCGTGCAAAGCCTTCACGACGTTTTTCCGCCTTGATGTAGTCGAGGCTGACGACTGTGAAGGGATAGGCATCGAATAAGGTCTGAGTGAGCGGCAGGCCGCGTTCCAGCCTGGTGGCCGTCCCCGAGGTGACGGCGACAGCCTCGATCGCGAAGCGCGCCTTAAGCTCCCCTACCCACTGTTCGACGAGGTGCGGTGGACAAAGCACCGAGAACGCATCAACCTCGCCCCGATCCATCAACTCGCGCAGGATCAGGCCGCCCTCAATCGTCTTGCCGATACCGACATCATCGGCAATGAGCAGCCGCGGCACTGCCAGGCGAAGGGCCATCAGCAACGGGACGAGCTGGTAGGTTCGAGGTTCGAAGGCAAGTTGCGCCGCGGACCTGAAGGGGCCTGCACCGCGACGTAGGGTCAGACGCAGCGCATCCGCGAGTAGTGCAGCCTTCGCCTGAACGGTCGCGGAGGCGTCAGCAGGCAGATCAAATCTGGCTGGCTCAACCGGTAGGATTTCCAACTCTGGGTCAAGAATGACCGTATCGTTCTCGCCACCTGAAAGAGGGCGGAGAGCCAGAATGCCTTCTTGCGGACATGGTAGGGCAACCCACTCGCGTCCACGCGCGCGGACCAGATCTCCGGGGGCAAAATTCAGCAGCATTACGCAGCCCCCCTTAGCATCGAGATTATCCCATCAGGCACACCCTCGGCGACCGTTGCGGGCAACTCAAACAGCGTCCAACCCTTGGCCTCCGCTGCCTCGCAGGCCGCCTCACTTAGAGGCGCGACGCATGCGGCAACGAAGTGACTCCGCCAAGCGAAGGCCATTTCTTGCCCGGAGAAGCTGACGACGGAGGCGTCGGAGGTTGGAAGCCCGGCCTCTTTGAACGCCATCGACCATTCATCGCCTTCCGGTGTTTGGCTGGGCACTGCGGCGAGCACCACTTGCCCCCGCGCCAGATCAACCAGCATCTGTTTTGCTTCGTCCCTCGTTCGGTCGATCAGTTCGTGATCGGGCTGATTGAAGTAGGAGAGCAGACAGCGATAGCATCCGCGAACGCATGCTTCGCCATCGCGACTAAGAAGGAGCTTGGAGTCGCCGGCCGCGATGGCCTCGTCGACTTTGTCAAAGTGCATGAGAATTAGTGCTTCTCGGGCGACCTTCCCGAGTGCCTTCGGATCCTCGACTAAGCGGCTCAGCACTCCGGCCCCGCCCTCGGTCGCCTCATAGGCGAGAATGGCGCGACGATTGTCGCGCGCGGGCAGTGGCTCGCAGAGGATCTCGCCTTCTTCCAGCTGGAAGACGACGTCAATTCCCCTCATAAGGGCATGCTGAACCGTCGTGATCGTCTCTTGCGCGTAGGCCGCAGGATCAGTGAAACGAAATAGGAGCGCGTTCTTGCGATCGCGGACGATCGGGACGATTCGAACCGGCTTCACGACATCCGGCGGCACATCGACATCTGGATCTTCGTCTTCGGATTTTGCCCAGTAGCCGCTGCGGGGGTCGATATAAAAGCCGAACTTTGTCTGCTGTGCGCGTCGTTTCAGTCCTTTGTTGATTCGGCTAATTTCGGCACTGTTGGCGTATTGCAGGTTGAGGATTGAGGCGTCCTCGCAGCGGAAGTCAGCCTCGGTAATCTGAACACGGCCGTCCCGCTTGGGCCACGTAAAGACCGTCTGAATATCAAAACCCTGCCGTACGCGCTCTTCGTCATTTGCGGTGATCCGCTCCGCGGGTGCGGCCTCGACGTTGTCAATCCTGAGCGTCCGCTGAACCGGGACCTCCCCCGCCATCGTGCTGTTGCATGCATGACAGCGCTCGACCTCGCCGTCGTGACAGGCGCCACAGTTCGAACAGATGAAAATATCTCTGGTGGCTAGTTCCGCGCCGTCTCCCGTCCGCACTTCCGGCGGCAGCTTCGCCTTCATGACCCGGTATGCGCGGCCTTCGTGATAGATCAAACTGCGAGGACCGAATTCCGATATTGCCAGGAAGCGCGCGCGCTGGAGAAACGAGCCAGTTTTTCCCTCTCCGGGGATAAAGGCATAAAGCGGTAATCTGGGGAAATTATACCCTGGAAGGAAACCCTCCGTTGCGAGATAGCGGTAAGAGTAGAAGTCCGAGCCGTTAGATGCCTTGCCCTGTTCGAGGATCGTGATCTGGTCGCTCGCTTGCATCTGCGCCGCCTTGATTCGACGGCGGTCCGCGCCGGAGAGACCAGTGATCTCGGAGCGGGCATTAGCTTCCATCAGCTGTGTTCGCGCCGAGTTATACAGTTCGCGCCAGCGATCGAAAGCACGGTCGAACTCCCATGGCGCCCGTTGAACGACCATGGAGACGAAGTCATCCGGCTCGCTCATCCACACTGGTTTCCGTCCACCTAGCGAGTCGAGGATCTGATTGAGAACGCGCTTCATCGGGGACTGCGCGGCGACCACCAACTCTGGCCGGTCGATGGCTTCATGAATCTCCTGCTTCAGCGGGTAGCCCGTGCCCGTGAGGTCGAGAATTTCCGGGATGTCTGGCGAAAGGGCTACCTTCGCTTCGGCAAGCCAGACAGCGTGAAGGTGCGAGCGCACAAGCTCTTCATTGGTGATGTCGAGCGCTGGTGGACGAACGACGCCAGCTACCATCTCGCTGCGCCGTTCAAAAAAGTACTGGTCATGCGGAGATTGAGCGGCACAGTAGCTTATTATGACGGCAGCCTGTCCGGAGCGGCCGGCACGGCCAGCTCGTTGGGCATAATTCGCCGGCGTCGGGGGCACATTTCGCAGATAGACGGCATTGAGTGCTGAGATGTCTACGCCAAGCTCCATCGTCGGCGAACAGAATAAGGCTGGCAAAAACTGCGGCGACTCACCTGCCGCTTTGAGGTCGGCAGTATTCTTGGCAAGGTTTTCGCAGTCTTCTTTCTCAAACCGGAAGCGCCACTCGCGCCACTCCCGCTGCCTTTGCGAAACTTGCGCAGTATGTTCCCGGCCTTCGAGACCCCAGTAATGGCTATGACCCCCCTTGAGATCGGCGGCGATCGAGTTGTAGAGTTCATGAAAGTATCGATTGCCATGTGCCGTACCTGTTCTGATAGCTTCGCCAGGAACGATACGAACCGCCGAAGGCGATAACCGCCAACCTAGCAGTCCCGCCTCCAACTCGACGCGCGACACTAAGCCTTCGCGGGCCAGAAGCTCCATCAGCCCAGTCATCACCGCGAGATAGTCGGTCTTGCCGAGCTTTGTACCAACGATGCTCTTGCGATTGATCAGTCGACCGATACGCGAATTGTATCCAGCACGAATGATCGTCTGCTCTTCCCGAAGTCCGACTTGGTCCCTGCCTGGAGCTTGTAGAAGCAGGGTCGTGCGGTTTCGTGGTGTCTCCTTCGTGTCGATAGCCCAGGGGACGCGCAGGAGATTTCGGGATTTTTGAGCGACGGCGTCGAGGATGGTCAAGTCGAGAGCTTCCGTTCCGACTGCCAGGCCATCAATAAGGGAACCAAGCAGCAGCTTCAGCATCGCTTTGCGGGCGGGGACGTCGAGCGTCCCGAGATTCGGCAAAATAGCCGTGAGCCGCTCTGTATCCTCTGCTACGTCGTCAAGCCCAATAAACGCAACATCAATGAGCTTAAGGACTGACAAGCTCGGGTTAGTGTAGCGCCAACCCCGTCGCAGATCAGTCCAGACCCGGTGCGCGAGAACCTTTGCGAGCGAGCGCTGCGCGTCTTCGCGGACCACGGCACCGGCGTCGGGATCCGACATCCAATGGATGCGCGCGTCCTTGTTGGCCACGGTGAATCCGAGAGCTTTAACCACCCGCAGACCAAATTCGTCCTCGGCCATCCCATCGTCACCGGCATCGAGAACGGCTCTCAGGATCGCGCCGCGCAGGAGACTGACGAATAAAAAGTCATTGAAGTGGCCCGCCTGCAGGGCCGCGTCCTGCCGGTTGTCTGTGAAACCGAGGAGCTTGCGCTTCTCTTTTGGAAGGCCGCTATCTCTGCCGTTCATCCATTCCAAGGCAGTCGAAACAAGAAGTGTCGTAGCCGAGCTGCGGCCTTCGCCGGACAGCCCCGCAAGCTTGGTGCGTTCCCGCATACTGGGAGGCGGCTGGTCAAGGCAGCATGGGCAGAAACCAAATTTCCCGGGAATGAACCAAAACCGTTTCCCCGAGGAATCACGTCGCCCATCTGCGGCCACAGGGACCATCTGGGGTACTCGACGTTTTCTGTTTGCTCGGAGCCGCTCTATGCCGTTGCGCTCTTCGCGCCAGTCCTCGGGATACGTCTCGACTTCGCCTGTGAAGGCATAATCAGGGTCACCGTCACCGGCAGGGGTCAGATAGCCTGGAGTATCTGCATCCTGAGCATCGACGGGACTATCTTCCGAGTTGGTCCGCGCAGGCGGTGTATCGTCAATGTCCCTGCGCAGAAACAAAACCCCGTCCGCATCTTTCGCCTTCGTCACAACGTGGACCTCGTGCCCGCAATCCCGGCAGAAGCGGGTTGGGTAGAGGCGATGACCTGGAGCGCTTGGGTCTTCGAGTTGACCTTCAAACAGTACGTTCCTCGGCTTATCCGTCAGCGTGGTGAAGATTTCACCTGCACCGGAGATAAACTGATGGAGCTTAAACGCCAGGAATGCGCCAGTTCCTGAGCCGCCCCGCTGTATTTCAGGTAGGCTAATCCGCGTCAAAAATGTCTCCAGGTAGTTTCGGCTAGTTTCGACATCCACGCCGCTATCCTTCGACAGAAGCAATACGGCCGACTGGAAAGGTATCGGTTTCTTACGCTTCAGTTCCTGCGCGTCCTCCAGGCCGATGGCCAACTCGGTCCACACGGCCAGCGGATGCTTTTTCAAAACCTCATCTGTCAGCACATCAGGAAGTGCAGATGTAAGGATCGGTGCGAGCTTCGACCGTACATCGTCGAGTTTCAGCAGATCGTCCGTCGCCCGTTCAAGCGACTCGTCGATGACAGACTCCGGTCCAATGTGTGCCCCGAATAGGCGGGACGCGACGTCGGCTACCGCCTGCGCTCGGCTGGCATCCGATCCTTCGCTTGCCATGGTGGCCGATGTCCCGATGCAGATGGGCGCTTTGGCCGGCGTGCATCGATGGCGACATCGGCGCCCTGTCGGCCCCGATAGGTATGCAACTCGTCGAGAACGATAAAATCTAAACCAGCTGCGTTCTCGATGACCTTTGTGTCCAGACTGTCCTGCCGGGTCAGGAGAAGTTCAGCCATCATGAAGTTGGTCAGCAGAATGTCCGGTGGATTCTCTGCGATCCGCTGCCGCACCTCTTGGCTTTCCTGACCGGTATAGCGCCGCACAATCGGCCTCAATTCGCTGGGCAACCCGGACTGGGAGATGAACTTCTCAACCTCGTTGATCTGGCTATTAGCCAGCGCGTTCATTGGATAAACAATGATAGCGCTCGTCCTGCGTTGCTTTCCCCCCTTCCGTGCACGAACGATTGCATCGACTATCGGAACGAAGAAGCAAAGGGACTTGCCTGAACCAGTTCCTGTAGTGACAACATAACTCTGGCCCGCCCGCGCCTTAGCAATCGACTGCGCCTGATGTCGGTAGAGCCGGAAGGGCGACGGCCCGAGCCGGAAGATTTGACCAGTCGCTTCGTCGAGATCACCCGAAGTGACCAGATCATCGATGGTTGGACCCTGAAGATAACGAGGGTTCAGAGAGAGAAGCGCGTCCGGCCAAAAACGCCCGGCGTCGTACTGGCGATCGACCTCAGACTTCAGGTCATCGGAACGAATGGTGCTGAACGACCGAGAGAAGCGGGCGTAGGAATCAATCAGACGGTGCTCAAATTCAAACGCCTTCATCGGTAACCTCACTTGCTCGGTAACATCCATACCGGCACACAACGCGTCAGCAGCCTGTTAAAGAGATGAGCTGGAGCTCAGTCCTCTTCTGGACCCATACCGCGTATTCTTGCGCAATTCGCAACGGTGGCCAACCGGTTCGATGGCTGCCCGGTAGGAGGACGGGCGGGAAGCCTGGTCGAATTTTGGGCCGGCGAGAGCGCTTCCTCCAGCTGATGGACGTGGTATCGCCATCACTCGCTAGCCCGAGGCTGAACCGGCATACGCGCTGCCGGCACTGCGGCGGGAACGATGGGGGACGGTGAGGGCGGCGGAGTCTTTCCAGCACATTGGGATCCTAAGCTTAGAATTCCACGTGGACAAGTTGTC
>JADMIO010703467.1_pt1 | contig 12722 bp, 12 predicted proteins | sample 8958161 | NCBI WGS metagenome assembly JADMIO01 (sample SAMN16585339, study PRJNA669376) | soil metagenome | isolation source: Crop rotation soil | place: USA: Cullars Rotation, Alabama | collected 2011 | reverse complement strand
CGAACGTCTCGGGCCTGGCAGGGCCTTTCGGCTGTCTCAACAGTGCTCGATACGGGATCGCGTGGGGAGCGCTGGGCGCGGCTGAGTTCTGCTTCCATGCGGCGCGTCGCTATACGCTGGAGCGCAAGCAGTTCGGGCGTCCGCTTGCGGCGAATCAGCTGGTGCAAAAGAAGCTCGCCGACATGGAGACCGAGATCGCGCTGGGATTGCAGGGATGCCTGCGGCTCGGGCGGATGAAAGACGAAGGGATCGCGGCGCCCGAGATCACGTCGATCCTCAAGCGCAATTCGTGTGGCAAGGCGCTGGATATTGCGCGTGCGGCGCGTGACATGCATGGCGGCAACGGCATCGTCGACGAGTTCCATGTGATCCGACATGCGATGAACCTGGAGACGGTGAATACGTATGAAGGAACGCACGATGTGCATGCGTTGATCCTGGGACGCGCGATCACCGGTATCGCCGCGTTCTCGTGACGCCTCGATCGGTACATCTCAATCGGGGTCAGACACCAATTTCCTGAGCCTGGCGGCAATCGGTGTCTTGCTACCCCCTTGCGGGAGACCCCGATTTGACTGTAATTGGTGTCTGACCCCGATTTGGATTCGAGAAACATGAAGCTCTACAACTACTTTCGTTCATCGGCGGCGTACCGCGTTCGCATCGCCCTCAACCTCAAGGGGCTGCAGCCGGAGAACGTGTTCATCCACCTGCAGAAGAACGAGCAGAGCGCGGCGCCGTACCTCGACGTGAATCCGCAGGGACTCGTCCCGGCGCTCGTCGACGGCGACGAAACCATCACGCAATCGCTCGCCATCATCGAGTATCTCAACGAGACACATCCGGCGCCGCCGTTGATGCCGGCGACGCCCGAAGAACGTGCGCGCGTGCGTTCGATCGCGCAATTGATCGCCTGCGATATTCACCCGATCGACAACCTGCGCGTGCTGCGCTACCTGTTGCATACATTGAAGGCCACCGAGCAGCAGAAGGATGCGTGGTACGCGCACTGGATCGTCATCGGGCTCGATGCACTGGAGAAGCGCCTCGCGGGCGATCCGCGCACCGGCCGCTTCTGCCATGGGAACAACCCGACGCTCGCCGACATCTGCCTGGTCCCGCAACTTGCCAACGCACGACGCGGAAACGTCGATCTGTCTCCCTATCCGACGCTGGTTCGCATCGACGACGCGTGCAACGCGCTGCCGGCTTTCGCCGCTGCGGCGCCAATGCAACAGCCGGACGCAGCCTAGTTCGGTAGCAGCATCCCGCGCTGGACGCGCGACAAGCCCTTCGGTACGCTCGCAGGTCGGTCGAAGTTCACACTTGCAAGCGATCGCCTGATCACGGGCGCGCACACGGGGAGGTTGCATGAAACGCACTGGGTCCTGGCTGGCGCTCGCGATGTTTGCAGGTGCTTCGATCATCAACCTGGCCGGCAGCATCGACGCGCGCGCAGCGACGATCACCGTCACCGGAACCGGCGACACGGTCGCCGTCGATACGTTCGTCACGTTGCGCGAAGCGATCAACTCGATCAACAACGGCGCGAACCAGAATGCCGACGTGGTTGCGGTCGGCGCATACGGTGTCAACGACACGATCAACTTCAACATTCCGGCGGCCGGCGTCCAGACCATTTCGCCGGTGGGCGCGCTGCCCTCGATTGCCAAGCCGATGCTGATCGACGGCTATTCGCAGCCGGGCGCCAGCGTGAACACGCTCGCCAGTGACGACAACGCGGTGATTCTGATCAGGCTCACCGGCGTCGCAGCCGGCCCGCTCGTTCCGGGCTTCATCCTCACCACCGGTTCAACGGGCACCGTCATCCAGGGCTTCTCGATCACCAACTTCTCGGGTCCCGGGATCAGCGTGCAGAGTTCCGGAAACACCATTCGCGGCAACTTCATCGGCGTCACCGAAACGGGACTGGTCGCGGCGCCCAACGGCGCCGGCGGCAATTATCCCGGTGTGTACATCAACGCGTTGCTCGCGTTCAACGTTGCTTCGAACAATCTGGTCGGCGGCTCGACACCGGACGCGCGCAACGTCATCTCCGGAAACTTCGGCGGCGTGTGGGTCGCGGATTCCGCCGGTACTGCGCAGAACAACGTGATTGCCGGCAACTTCATCGGCACCAATCTGCACGGGACAGCGTCGCTCGGCCAATTCACCGTCGCCATCCAGGTCATGGGCACGAATGCGGACAACACGGTGATCGGCGGCATCGCAGGCACGACGCCTGGGGGCACATGCACCGGGCCATGCAACGTCATTGCCGGGAACGCTGCGGGCGGCATCCTGATTCGCGGTGGCAACAACCTGCCGGCGGGCGCGCCGGGCGCGGTCAAGAATACGGTGATCCAGGGCAACTTCATCGGCGTCAATGCGTTGGGCACCGCAGCGCTCAACAACGGGCCGGGATTTCCGAACATCGAGGTACGGGGTGGGACGGGCCCGCTGCTGATCGGCGGGGCGACGGCCGACGCGCGTAACGTCATCTCGGGCGCTGCGAACACGGCTTCGGGAATCGACGTCAACAACTTCGGCAACGCGCCCAATACCGGCTCCGGACTCGTAACGATCCAGGGCAATTACATCGGCACCAACAGCGCGGGCACGGCTGCCCTGCCGAACGGCGGACGCGGCATCGCTGTCCACAATACCAACGGCGTGACCAACGGCGGCGTGTTGATCGGCGGAACCGCCGTGGGCGAGGGCAACCTCATCTCCGGCAACACGGCCGGCGGGGTACTGTTCGAGGGCGTGTCGTCGTCGAGGATCCAGGGCAACCTGATCGGAACCGCGGCCGACGGGACATCGAATCTCGGCAACGGCGGCCCCGGCATCGACCTCGCCACCAGCACCGGTCCTGCGATCAATTCCGAAAACAACGTGATCGGGGCGGCAGCCACCGGTGGCGCCCGCGCCAACGTGATCGCGTTCAACAGCAAGACTGCGGCGACGCTTGGCGCGGGCATCAAGATTCGCGATCCACTGGGCATCAACAACAGGATGCTCAGCAATTCGATCTTCGGCAACCTCTCGCTGGACAATCTGGGCCGCGCAATCGATCTCAACAACGACGGCACCACGCCGAACGACGCGTGCGACCTTCTGGCGGGCCCCAACGGCCTCCAGAACTATCCGCTTCTGACATCGGCGACGACCAATGGCGTCAACTCGGTGACGCTGGTCGGATCGCTCGGCTCGCTGGCCAATGTCGCGGGATTCGTCGTCGAGTTCTTCTCCGATAACGCAGCGGTGCCGCAGGCGAGGACCTACCTTGGTTCGACGGTGCTGAACACCGACGGCGCCTGCAACGCAGTGTTCAATTTCCCCCTCGCGGCGGTCGTTCCGGTCGGTGCCCGGATCACGGCGACGGCGACGCGTCCGTCCGGTTCGACTTCGGAGGCCGCGGCTTCCGTCGCTGCGATCGGCGCGGTGGTGGCACCGACGGTCGCCAAGTCGTTCACGCCTGCAACGATTACCGTCGGACAGACTTCGACGCTGACCATCACGCTCACCAACGCCAGCGCCGTTCCGATCACCGACGCCGGGTTCAGCGATACGTATCCCGCGAATCTCGTGAATGCGGCGGCGCCGAACGCGTCGACGACGTGTGCCTTGGGCGCGACAAACGCGATCGCCGGCGGCACCTCGATCAGCTTCATGGGCGGAACGATTCCCGCGAACGGCAGCTGTACGGTGAGCGTCGTGGTGACCAGTGCCATCACCGGCAATTACGTCAACACGATCCCTGCGGGCGGCGTGGTGACCGGCAATGCCGGCGCCAATGCACTACCGGCCACAGCGACGCTGGTCGTCAATCGGCTGCCGGCGCCGGTTCCGACGAAGGCGTTCAATCCGGCGGCGATTCCGGTCGGACAGTTGTCGACGCTGACCCTCACGCTGACCAACCCGAACGCGGTTGCCATCGTGGGCGCAGCGTTCACCGATACCTATCCGGCCGGCGTGGTCAACGCCGCGGCGCCCAATGCGTCGACGACGTGCGGCGGTACCGTCACTGCGGGTGCCGGCGGGCCTGCGGTCGGGCTCGTCAACGGCACGATCCCGGCGAGCGGCAGCTGCACGGTTACTGTCACGGTGACCAGTAACGCGGCGGGCGTGTACGTCAATTCGTTGCCGGCTGGCGGCCTGCTCTCGACCAACGCGCAACCGAGCGCGGTAGCGGCCACGGCGACGCTATCCGTCAACAACCTGGTCGCGATGGGTGTCACCAAGACCATTGCACCGGGCCTGATCACACCGGGCGGCGCCGCGTTGATGACGATCACGCTCAGTAACAGCAATGCGCTGCCGATCGTGGGCGCGCAGTTCACCGATACGTACCCGGCGGGGCTGGTCAACAACAATCCGCCGAATGCGGCGACCACTTGCGCCGGTGGAACGGCGACAGCGGTCGCGTCGGGTGGATCGGTTGCGTTGACCGGCGGCACCATCCCGGCCAACGGCTCGTGCACGGTGACGGTCACTGTTACCTCTCCGGTGAGCGGCGCGTACCTGAACACGATACCAGCGGGTGGCGTGACGGCAACCAACGCGCCGCCTTCGACGCTGCCGGCGAGCGCATCGCTGATCGTTGCGTTCGCGACGCCGGTTCCGACGCTGTCGTTGGCCGCGCTCGTGGCGATCGTGCTGTTGCTGGCAATGGTCTCGATACCGGCGCTACGCCGGCGCTGAACACCTGAATCGGGGTCAGACACCAATTCAAAGTGGTGTCTGACCCCGATATCGACGGGGACAGATCCAGTCTCCCCCGGCTGGCGACAGGCGCGAATTGGTGTCTGACCCCGATTTCGCCGTGACCCCGCGCGGGTCTTATATACTTTCCGTTCCCTCCCGCAACAACAAACACCGCCATGGCCTACGCATTCCCGATCTGGGACAACCCGACCGTCCCCGTTCACAATCGCAGCGAGCGCTTCCCGGTTCGCCACATCTACTGTGTCGGTCGCAACTACGCGGAGCACGCGCGCGAGATGGGCAGCGATCCGGACAAGGAACCGCCGTTCTTCTTCACCAAGCCGGCCGACGCGGTGGTCCCGGTAATCCCGCCTGCGGTCGGCGACGTTCGCTATCCGCCGGGCACGAAGGAATATCACCACGAGATCGAGCTGGTCGTCGCCATCGGCACCATCGGCTTCAAGGTGTCGCCCGAGAATGCGCTCGACCTCGTGTACGGTTATGCCGTTGGCCTCGACATGACGCGCCGCGACCTGCAGGGACAGGCGAAGAAGACCGGCCGTCCGTGGGACTTCGGCAAGGCGTTCGCGCAGTCGGCGCCGATCGCGCCGATCCATCGTGTGGCGGATATCGGTCATCCGAGCAAGGGCGCGATCTGGCTCGACGTCAACGGCAAGCGCGTGCAGAAGGGCGACCTGTCCGACCTCATCTGGGACGTCCCGCACACGCTGTCGTACCTGTCGCAGTACTACGACCTGATGCCGGGTGACCTCATCATGACGGGCACGCCGGCGGGCGTCGGACCGGTCGTCGTGGGCGATACGCTGCATGGTCACGTGGATGGACTGTCGGATCTGAAGATCACTGTGTCGAAGCCGGTGTGACATGACCCCCGACACCGCAGAGCGCGGCTACAACAACCGCGCCGCCGTCCCCGACCATCCGCACTTCTTCTCGCGCTGGGCGAACGAGAGCGCGCGCGTGCGCTCGGCGCTGCATTGCGTGATCGACGCACGCTATGGTCCCGGTCCGAAAGAGACGATGGACGTGTTCACCGCGGGCGGGCGTCGCGGGCTGCTGTTCTTCATCCACGGCGGGTACTGGCGCTCGCTCGACAAGTCCGAGCATTCGTTCGTCGCCGAGCCGTTCGTCGAGCATGGATTCGACGTTGCGGTGATCAACTACGACCTGTGTCCCGCAGTCGACATTGCGACGATCGCCGACGAGTGTCGCAACGCATTCCAGTGGATCGTGAAGAACGGTCGCGCATACGGGGTCAACACCGATCGCATCGTGATCGCGGGGCATTCGGCCGGCGGTCACCTGACGGCGATGCTGCACGCAACCGACTGGCGCGCGCGCGGCATCGATCCGTCGATCATCGTCGGCGGCAGTGCGATCAGCGGTGTCTACGACCTCGAGCCGTTGCTGATGACGTCGATCAACAACGACCTGCGGCTCTCCGATGGCAGCGCGAAAGACGCGAGCCCCGTGCACCTCAAGCCCGCGATCAAGGCGCCGCTGTTCCTGTCGGCTGGCGCATCGGAAACGTCGGAGTTCGTGCGGCAGACGCAGCTGATGTGGGACGCATGGCCCGATGCTCGTCCACGCGGGATGAAGCAGCCGATGCTGATCGACGGCATCCATCATTTCAGTGTGCTCGACTGCCTCGCCGACGTCTCGCATCCGCTCTTTGCGCAGACGGCGCGGATGTTTGGATGAGGCTGGTGGATATGCCTGACAGCTGGTCAGCGCGCCGATGACCAATGCTGTCGATGTCGGATTTGCGGGCTCGATCCCGCAGTTGTACGAGCGCTATCTCGTCCCGCTGATCTTCGAGGCGTATGCGGTGGACCTGGCGACGCGCGCGTCGCGGATCAACACGTCGCGCGTGCTGGAAATCGCCGCCGGCACCGGTGCGGTGACGCGACAGCTGGCGCGCCTGCTGCCGCGCGCGACTGAGATCATCGCGACCGATCTCAACGCGCCGATGCTGGAGCAGGCGAAGTCGCTTGGCACGGCGCGCCCGGTCGCGTTCCGCGTGGCCGACGCAATGCAGCTCCCGTTCGACGATGGCTCGTTCGACGCGGTGGTGATCCAGTTCGGCGTGATGTTCTTTCCGGACAAGCCGAAGGCGTTTGCCGAAGCGGCGCGCGTGCTGAAGCCCGGCGGATGGCTGCTGTTCAACGTCTGGGACGCGATCGAGCACAACGAGCTCGCCGACACCGTGACCTTTGCGCTGGAGTCGATGTTTCCGAAGGACCCGCCACGGTTCATGGTGCGGACGCCGCACGGCTATCACGATGCAGCGCGGATCGCGCAGGACGTGACCGCAGGCGGCTTCGACCATGCGCCGTCGATCGTCACGATGACCGCGCGGAGCAAGGCGGAATCGGCGCGCATCGCGGCAATTGCGTATTGCCAGGGCACGCCGCTCCGGAGCGAGATCGAGTCGCGCGACCCGGCGGGGCTCGAGCAGGCGACCGATATTGCGACGAAGGCGATCGAGAAGCGATTCGGCCCCGGCCCGATCGACGCGAAGATCCAGGCGCACGTGATCGCCGTCGAGCGCTGAACCCCAATCGGGGTATGACACCAGTTTCGAATTGGGGTCAGACACCAATTTCGCGGCGTTAGCCGACCGATTGTCGCCGGGCCGAAGCACATCCAACCCAGCGCGCCAACCTTCGTAATTGGTGTCTGACCCCGATTGCGAAGTCCGGGTTTGCTAAAATCGACGTCCGCATCACCACGGCGCCGCTCTTTCACATGTCCCTTACTCCGATCCCCGAACTCGTAGCCGAGCTCAAAGCAGGACGCATGATCGTCCTCGTCGACGAGGAGGATCGCGAGAACGAGGGCGATCTGGTCCTCGCCGCTGACTTCGTCACCCCCGAAGCGATCAACTTCATGGCGAAACACGGCCGCGGCCTGGTCTGCCTGACGCTGACCGAGGAGCGATGCCGCCGGCTCAACCTGCCGCCGATGGCGAATCACAACCAGTCGGTGCACGGCACCAACTTCACGGTGACGATCGAGGCGGCAACCGGCGTCACTACCGGCATCTCCGCCGCCGATCGCGCGCGCACCGTCCAGGTCGCGGTCGCGAAGGACGCGAAGGCCAGCGACATCGTCCAGCCCGGCCACATCTTCCCGATCCTCGCGCAGGACGGTGGCGTGCTCGTTCGCGCCGGTCACACCGAAGCCGGCTGCGACCTGACCGCACTCGCAGGGCTCACGCCCGCCGCAGTGATCTGCGAAATCCTGAAGGACGACGGCACGATGGCGCGGTTGCCCGATCTCATCGAGTTCGCGCAGCTTCATTCACTGAAAGTCGGCGCGATCGCCGACCTTATCCACTATCGCGCGCAGACTGAGCGGCTGGTCGAGCGTGTCGGCAACCGGCCGATCCGCACGGCGCGCGGCACGTTCCAGATGACGGTGTTTCGCGACAAGCTGAACGACGCGACGCATCTCGCGCTGGTCAAGGGCGATATCGTCGCCGACCAGGAGACGCTGGTGCGCGTGCACGAGCCGCTGTCGGCGATCGACATCCTCGACGTCGACGCGCGCACGCACGCATGGAGCATCGACGCGTCGCTCGCCGCGCTGCAGGAGTCCGACCGCAGCGTGTTGGTGCTGTTGCATCGTCCGGAGTCGGCGGCCGACCTGCGCCGGCGTGCGCTTGCGCATGCCAGCGGTTCGGCGCGTCCGAAGATGGATTTGCGCACGTATGGAATCGGATCGCAGATCCTGCGCGACCTGGGGGTCGGCAAGATGAAGCTGCTCGCGCGTCCGCGCAAGATGCCGAGCATGTCCGGATTCGATCTGGAGATCACCGGATTCGTGACGCCGCAGCCCACCGCCGCGCAGCCCGTATCCGCGCGAAGCGCGACCACACAGCCCGCGACTGCGCAGACCCTGACCATCGTCGAGAAAAAGGCCTGACGCGATGGCATCGACCGCACGGCCGCGCAAGGATGGATCGGCCGGATCTTCGTCCGCCGCGACATCCGGCGCAGGCAGCGCAGCCACCGGCATCGTCCGCACGCCGACCAATCTCGACGGCACCGGTCGCCGTGTCGGAATCGTGCTCTCGCGCTTCAACGCGCCGATCGGCGACAAGCTGCTGGCCGGGGCCACGAAAGCGTTGCGCCAGCATGGCGTGGCCGACCACGACGTCAAGCTCGTCACCGTTCCCGGCGCACTCGAGACGCCGCTCGCATTGCAGCACCTCGCGCAGACACGCCGCTATCACGCGCTGGTCGCGATCGGCGCGGTGATTCGCGGCGAGACGTATCACTTCGAGATCGTCGCCAATGAATCGGCTGCCGGCGTGTCGAGCGTGGCGCTCGAATCCGGCGTTCCGATCGGCAACGGAATCCTGACCACCGATACCGACGAGCAGGCGCTCGAGCGCGCCGAGCAGAAGGGCTTCGAGGCGGTCGAGGCCGCGCTCGAGCTGGCGAACCTGATCGAAGACATCGCCGGATCCGGCAAGTAGTCGCGCGACTCTCGCGCCTCATCAACATCGAGCACCATGTCGTCATCCAGTCCGAAGAACGCCCGCTCACCCCGCCGTCGCGCACGCGAATTCGCCGTCCAGGGCCTCTATCAATGGCTGCTGATGAATTCCGATCCGGACGTCATTGCCCAGGATGTCGCGACACTCGAAGGCTTCGATAAATCCGATCGCGCGATGTTCGACCGCCTGTGGAAAGGCGCGGTGGCAGAGCGCGACGCGATCGACGCAATGATGACGCCGTTCCTCGACCGCGCGCCATCGGCGCTGTCGCCGATCGAGCACGCGGTGCTGCTGCTCGCGGCATACGAGCTGAAGGCGATGATCGAGACGCCGTACCGCGTGGTGATCAACGAGGCGATCGAGCTCGCGAAATCGTTCGGCGGCGTCGATGGACACAAGTACGTCAACGGCGTGCTCGACAAGCTCGCCGTCGACCTGCGCGGACCCGAAGTCGAGGCGATGAAGGTCGAGCGCGCCGCGCGGCGCGCACAGGGCGATCGCTGACGTCCAGGTCGACGAAAGAGAACGATGCACCTCTCACTCGACGGAAAGCGCGCGCTGATCACGGGCGCCGCTGCGGGGATCGGCGCAGCCATGGCGAGACTCTTTGCCGTTGCAGGCGCGCGCGTCCACATCTGTGACGTCGATGGCGCAGCTCTCGCAAAATTCGCCGCCCGCAATCCAGCGATCACCACCAGCTTGACCGACGTGTCCGATGACGACGCGGTCGGTGCGCTCTTCGACGACGCCACGCGCGCAATGGGCGGCCTCGACATCCTCGTCAACAACGCGGGGATCGCAGGTCCTACCGCGCGAGTCGAAGACATGTCGGTGGCCGACTGGAAGAAGACGCTGGCGATCGATCTCGACAGCGTGTTCTATTGCACGCGTCGCGCGGTGCCGCTGCTCAAGTCGGCGGGCGGCGGATCGATCATCCTTCTCTCGTCCGCCGCGGGCCGGCTCGGCTTTCCGCTGCGTTCGCCCTACACTGCCGCAAAATTTGCGGTGGTGGGCCTTGCGCAGACGTGGGCAATGGAGCTGGGACCTTCCAACATTCGCGTCAACTGCATCCAGCCGGGATTCGTCGACGGCGACCGGATCGATCGCGTGATCGCGGCGAAGGCCGAAGCGCGGGGCGTCAGCGTCGAGCAGCAGCAGAAGGATTTCGTATCGCGCGTCAGCATGCGGACGATGGTGAGCGCCGGCGACATCGCGAACATGGCGCTGTTCCTCGCCTCCGACGCCGGCCGACACATCTCGGGACAGGCGCTCCCCGTCTGCGGCAACATCGAAACGCTGGGCTGACTAGAAGCGTGCTGGCAATGCGCCTGGTTCCGCCCTCGATCCCGTGCCTGCGCCAGCTCGTCGCCGGCAACCTTCCGGCCGCGGGCCGCGAATCGGGCCTCTCGTTCGGTCGCGTATGGCCTGACGACCACGAGATGCGCGAAGGACTGGCGGTGCACCTGTCCGGCTGCGAGCACAACCCGCGCGACCGGTTGTGGCGGGTCTACATCGTCGCCGACGAAGAGGCCACAGCGCTTGGTCATGCCGGCTTCAAGGGTGGCCCGTCGCGACACGGCGAAGTCGAGATGTACTGGTGCATCGAGCCGCCGTTTCGCAGTCGAGGCATCGCGCGCGCGGCGGCCAGGAGCCTGATGCAGTATGCGTTTCGACAGGCGCCGGTGCGCGCGATCATCGCGACGATCGCGCGCCAGAACGTGCCCTCGCAGAAGGTTGCGCTGAGCATCGGGATGCGCGAAGTGCTGAACGAGATGCGACACGGGCTGCCGCTATGGCGATTGACGCGCGATACGTGGACGCCGGCGGTGGCGCCGATGGAAGTGGCGCCGCCCGCGCTCGATGCGAACGACCGGTTCGCGTGAATCGCCCCGGGATGAATGAATTCGAGCTGATCGACCGTTACTTCAATCGCCCCGCGAAGCGCGCGGTGGTCGGCATCGGCGACGATTGCGCCGTGATCGGCGTGTCGCCCGGACATGAGCTGGCAATGTCGACCGACATGCTGGTCGAGGGACGCCATTTCTTTGCCGGCACCGACCCCGAGCGCCTCGGGCACAAGGCGCTCGCGGTGAACCTCTCCGACTGCGCGGCGAACGGCGCGAGGCCGCGGCATGCATTGCTGTCGATGGCGCTGCCATCGGTCGACGAGGCGTGGCTTGCTGCGTTCTCCCGTGGCTTCTTCGCGCTGGCTGATCGTTTCGATGTCGAGCTGATCGGCGGCGATACCACGCGCGGTCCGTTGAATCTGTGCGTGACGATCGTCGGCGAGGTGCCCGCGGGCCAGTCGCTGCTGCGCTCGAACGCGCGCGTCGGCGATAGCGTGTGGGTGTCGGGCCGCCTTGGCTCCGCCGCGATCGGCTTGCACCTGCTGAATCGAAATCGGGGTCAGACACCAATTTCTCGGAATCGAAGTCTCCCGCGAGGGGATAGCAGGACACCAATTGATTGCGACCGTATTGCTCTCTCGCACGAAGCGCAGAAGGCAGCGATCGATGCGCTCGAGCAACCAGAGCCGCGCGTCGCGCTCGGAATCGCATTGCGCGGCATCGCGACTTCCGCCATCGACGTCTCGGACGGCCTCGCCGGAGACCTGCGACACATCCTCGAACGCTCCCGCGTCGGTGCGCAGATCGAAGTGGCGCGCATCCCGTGCGAGTCCTGGCTGCGGGCGATGGGCGATTGCGAAGCATCGCGATCGACCGCATACCGCGCGCTACTCGCCGGCGGCGATGACTACGAGCTTTGCTTCACCGCACCAGCGTCGCGCGATGCCGACGTGCTCGCTGCGTCGCGCGCTGCGGGCGTCGATGTCACGCCGGTCGGGTCGATCGTTGCGGGCGACGCGTTGACCATCATCGATCGGGACGGCAGCACCGTTTCGATGGACCGCATCCATGCATTCGATCACTTCCGATGAACGCGAAGACTGATCGACCGCGCGTGAAGCCGGACCTGTGTTTCGTGCTGCGTCACCCCGCGCATTTCATCGCGTTCGGTTTCGGCAGCGGTCTCGCGCCGATCGCGCCGGGCACATTCGGATCGCTCGTCGCGATTCCGATCGCGTGGTGGTTGTTGCCGTGGGCGGGCGGCGTGGTTTATGCGGTGGTCCTCGCGGTCGCGTTCGCGATCGGCGCGTGGGCATGCGACGTGACCGGCCGCGCGCTCGGAATTGCCGACTACGGCGGCATCGTCTGGGACGAAGTCGTCGCGATGATGCTGGTGCTATGGATGGTGCCGATGACCTTCGCCTGGTACGCCGCCGCGTTCCTGCTGTTTCGCGTGTTCGACATCATCAAGCTGCCGCCGGCCAATTACTTCGACCGCCACTGGAAGCACGGAGTGGGTGTGATGATGGACGACATCGCCGCGGCGGCGCATACGGCGATCGTGCTGGGGATCGCGCTGTGGATGGCGAGGTGAATCGATGAGCGATGACGCTGATGTTCACGCAGGGGTCGATGCAGGCGGT
>JADMIO012763429.1_pt1 | contig 12723 bp, 14 predicted proteins | sample 8958161 | NCBI WGS metagenome assembly JADMIO01 (sample SAMN16585339, study PRJNA669376) | soil metagenome | isolation source: Crop rotation soil | place: USA: Cullars Rotation, Alabama | collected 2011 | reverse complement strand
CTATCTTTTTATCCTAAAATGCTAAGATAAATAGGCTTAAAAAGATAGAAATAAAACATCAATCAAACATCCCCACACTTAGACTTTGCTTGCCCTCAAGCAAAAACTAAAAATTGGAAAATAAAGAAATAAAAAGACTTGACTTGACCGAACACGAGTTTGACCATCAGACCAACTTTTCTCCAGATTGACCCTCAATTCGCACTCAAGCATCAATGTTGTGCTTGATCGAAAACGATCAACTACCAATTCTATCGGACCATGACCCTCAACATCATCCAGTCAATTCTATATTCAATCATGCAACTAGAAACATCAAATATGCAATGCGATATTTGGAAAGCCTACTTAGTTTTGGATTGACCACCTTGAAAAACCAGTAATGTTTCCTTAAAACACATCCCATCTCGCAGCTTCTGTTTCACTGAGGATAGCCAACAAGATTTCTCTTGCGCTAGGTTAGACGCCTTGGCCAAATGTACTGCAGTTACTTCCAAGTCCCCAGAGAAAACTTCAACTGCGATCAAGGTCCTTTGACGAGGACATAGCTTACCCTTTTCATTTATGGGGGTTTCCACCTTTTCCAGTGATCGAGCGTACAGCTTACCCTATACAGTCTGGGTTCCCACCTTTTGCTCGATAACCAAACGTTTATTTTTATTATTTTTTTTAAAACTATCACTGTTTTTTGTTTGGCTGGGATCAGAGCTTGCTCTCGTGGCTGCACCTTTGTCCCATAAATCAAAGGAATAATAATTTTTTTTGAAATGTAATTTTTTTTTTTGGTTTTTTCAAAAACAGTTGCTGGTGATTAATTGGAAATCAAAACATTTTCGGCAAAAATTCTTTTTTCCAAAAACTCATTGAAATTCTCAATCCCTACTTGTAAAACCCAATACAGAAGTGAGTGCAAGGTGTTGAAAACCGTGGTTGGTCAAAAAAATGGTGTTTGAGAATTTTGGGTCAAGGACAACAGTCATGATTGAGCAGTCATTTTAGGTCTAAAATTTGAAAAATTGAATCTGGTGGTCAAGTCCATGCGGTCAAGCTAACTAGACTAGACCCTCTCCACACTTAGACTAAAAACTAACTAAGAAAATTAATCTAAGAAACGGAAAGTGCATAACTTGACCCTCCCCACACTTGAACATCGCAATGTCCTCATGCGAGAAAAAGTCTAAATAAAAAGAAAGGAAAAGGACAGAAAACCACCCGGTTTATGTAAGGGTTGACCGCTCCAGCTGATGGTGCAGTTGAGCTCTAACCCACATCAAGGTCAATCAGAAATTCTTCCTCAGTATCTTCAGTTGGAGGAGTGAGCTTGAGTGGGTTGAGCGCCGGAAGGTTGATCAAGTTCTGGTTGTCTTTCAGCGGGGCGCTCAACTTTGATGGTGCGTTGAGGGGGTTGATCTGCTCAGCTTGACCGCCCTCTGCTCCTTCTGTTTGGCGTGAAGGTTGAGCATGTTTGGATGGAAGGTTGACCGCAGAGTACAGAGGGGGTCAACTTCTGCCTAAGGCTCAACTTGGTTCTTTAAGTGTGGTCAATTATGCACATACAACCAGGTGGTCAATCCTAAACAAAAAGACTCAAATATAAAAATAAATAAGAAGTTAAGGGATAAGAGAAATGGCTTGCCTCCCATTGAGCGCCCTTAGTCATGGTCTTAGGCTTGACCACACTACTCAATCTGCTGGTCAAGTAATCCTATCAAAGTGCCTCCATGCACTCAACTTCTTGGGACTACGTGGTCTTTGCTTTACCGCCTTGAAAATACCCACATGGAATGGATCAGGAGGCCATTTCATCTTGTAGTCACTCAACTCCTGCGTCACAAAAGGTAAGAGTGGTCTACTGAAAGTTGAGAAAGAATCAAGGAAAGGGTCGGTCCATTTTGGGTAAGATTCGGGTATAATGGACCGTATGTAATCTTGACCGCTCAAGTTGACTACGATGTCAAGTTGATGGTCCAAGTTGACCGTGTGGTCAAGTTGACGAGTTGTGGTTGACCGTATGTGATCTTGCCCGCTCTGCTTGACCACGGGGTCAGGTTGATGTTCCAGCACACTTGAAGGTAAAGGATTAAATAGATCAAGGTTATTAGAAAAATCATCATTCAACTTAAGAGAATTAAAATCAGAAGAATTTTCTTGCAAACCAGGATCGATCATGATTTCTTCCTCTTCATCCAGGACTACATGATTCAAACAATCTTGCATATGGTCCACTTCAAGTGAAACTTGATTAGTTATTTTTGACTGGGATAAATCCATTTTTAGTACCTGTACTTTAATTGATTGATTTATCGTGTACCTCTACTTTTTTTTGATCTTTCCAGTACCTCTACTCTATTTTTGTAACTTATTACATCCTTCCGTCAGTCTCCGTTCACCTTTTCCGTTAAATCCTCCAGCTGGCACGCCACATCACCTGTCACGTCATTTCGTGGTGACATGGCGTTGCCACATAAGACGGTCCAGTCAAATTTTGAAATTAGGACTTTATTTAATCATTCATAAAACTAAAGGACTAAATAATTAAAAAACCTAAAACCCTAAAAAATAAAAATTAACCAACGCTGAGATTATGATCACTGCTGTTCTCTTCCAAAATGTCACATTTTGCCTTGTGAGCTTTCTCACATCGCCAGTCTCCGTCTCCGACCCAGCGATTCTCTTCCAACTCCTTCTCTATTACTGTACATTTTCAAAATCGTTCGTGTGGCGATTCGAGTTACCTTCTCCTTCTCCGGCTACGTTGCCCAGAACATCGCTTCCTCCTCTCGCATCCATATTGGCAGCGGATCCATCCACAATTGCCTCCTCCGCACTAGGATCTTTGCATCCCCGACCTCCTCCACCAACCAACCGGACATCGAGCCTTCCCCGGTGTGCAGCGCGATAGCGGGGGAGCTGTTCAGCGATAACCGTTGTATGAGTCCGATTGCGATCGGATTGGCCGCTCTCGTGAAGTCAACGGCTGTGGTTTTGGGTTCTTCCGCACCGATGGGCTGTCTTGGGGTTTCTCCGATGAAAGCCTCGTCGGTCCTTCCGTTTCTGCAGGCATCTAAGTGGTTTCCCTACAATTCACGGGTTCCAGTTAGTAAAAATAAAATATTTTGTGAGAAAATGATCAGCTGCTGGAACTACTTCCTGCTGAGATTATCGGTGAATCTGCCTCGGGAGATCTTAGTGAATTTTGGTGGTGGTGGTCAGTGGCGTTGGTGAATTTTTAGGTTTTAGATTTTTAATTATTTAGTCATTTAATTTTATGAATGATTAAATATAGTCCTCAAATAATTTATTAATGTAAAACGACGTCGTTTTACCTAATCTCAAAATTTGACTGGACCGTCTTATGTGGCATGCCATGTCACCACGAAATGACGTGGCAAGTGATGTGGCGTGCCAACTGGAGGATTTAACGGAAAAGGTGAACGGAGACTGACGGAAGGATGTAATAGGTTACAAAAATAGAGTAGAGGTACTGGAAAGATCAACAAAAAAAAAGTAGAGGTACACGATAAATCAATCAATTAAAGTACAGGTACTAAAAATGGATTTATCCCTTTTTGACTCGATCAAGATTGTAGGGAGTTCAACTCTGGTCAAGATTTTTTCATCTTTCTCCTCCTCCCTATTAATTTCCCAAGAAGTTTGAGGATACTCCTGACTGGGCCCCCACAGCCGTCGTCTGAACTGGGGAGCCGGTGGTCAAATATAGAAGTGATGTGTGGTTTATACTGGATATAGGGTGGTTGTAGGTTTAGGGGTTGAGTGGTTACAACTTATCACTCGAATGGTAGTTATAGTGGTAAGAGGGTCGGTCCACAGGGAAGGGCGTCGTTCTTTGTGTTTAATGGTTGTGTATGGAGGTCGAGGGTTGGTTTTTGGCTACACGCCACCTGATTGCAGAATGTAAATAGAAACAAAGACTAAAACTAAAAAGGGAAATGATCGACTCACAATAGTTGTCGTGGTCGATCGACGAAGAGTTGGTTGATGGTCGAGAGATATTGGTTGAGGGATGCTCCTGGTGAGGCTCGATAGATGTTTGTGTGCTTGATCACGAGCTCATAGATTAACTCGCCTGACTGCAGCGTGTTATGGATAGGAGTACGGTCGATCACTATCCTGCTCCTTCGTCTGCAGAAACCCGGTCGGTGTCAACGCCGGATCCTGATCGACATGTAGTCAATCGCTGGCTCGAGTAGAACTCGATCGCTCAAGGAGACACACTTATCATCACGTTACCTCGCACTTTGAGGCCCTAGCTTGTCAAGATTGGTCGGAGATAATATTGCTGAAGATTTACTCGAGTTACTGTCTCGTTGTCTGCTGGTCGGCCTTACGCCTGTCACCGGAACAAAGTCGTCGACGGTAAATCGCGGCCAGACGTGCAGAGGTGATCAATCTTTGCAAGCTGACTTTGATCGCTTCACTAAGAATCGCCAGCCTCTTTCCCAGATCCGAATCTGGCATCACTCTTCTTCGTGACCTGGAAAATAGGTTGGTTTTCTTATCTATCTTCAAATCTTCAACAAATACAGCCTGGGTTTTTGAGCACAAATTCGGCTTCACAAACACACAAAATCTATCTAAAGCACCTCACCAAGAACACAAAGGATTTAGCTATGCATCCGCATAGCTAAACAAACATTAAATGCAATGGATGAATCCATAACAAGAAAATGAAAGATAGTCTTAAAAATAGGAAAAGGTTGCGCCTTTACAAAAGATGTAATAAATGTTTGGGCTTCCAAAAACTACTTGCGCATCTCTTGGGATTGCTGCCTATTTATACTAGAAAATTAGGAAACCCTAGTTCTAGTGTCTTCCAAGGAGAATATTCTTTCTTGGAGAGTAAGTTGGGCAAATAGGCGAGTTGGGCCGAGGACTTGGGCTTCGTGAAGTTCTCTCGTTGAGGTCTGAATGGTTCCAAGTCCAAGAAATCCCAAGTCGAGTGCAAAGGTCTTCTCACCGGATTCTTCTGCTCGATCTCCCTCGATGTCTGGTTGAGCTCGATCGTATAAAAGTGCTCCAGCGTCGAGTACCTGCAAAATAGAGTGGGAATGGGGTAATATCCTATCTTTATATCCAAAAACACTAAGATAATTGAACATAAATTGATAGAAATAAAGCGTTGATCAAACATCCCCACACTTAGACTTTGCTTGCCCTCAAGCAAAATAAATAAGAAAAGAAAGAAAGACTCAAATGCAGACTCGCTTGAGGGTTCACATAACTGATGCTTGACTCGATCTTAAAACTTGGTTAGAAAGCTTCGGGGTCGATCACTTTAGATGCACCGCCCCACGAGGTTGGTTACCTATTCATAGACAATTGACCCTCACTAAAAACACTACTATTACTTGGTCTGATCTGTCTCCCCGAGAAAAAGCAGCTGGAGTCGAAATTGTCTAACTAGTTCGACCTAGATAAATCCCTCAAGACTAGAGCTATAGCTAAGTTGACCGTGCAATAGAATGTTTCTCCAGTGGTCAGTATTCTCCATTCGAGAAAGGGGTACTCAGCCCGTTAAGGCCATGTACACTGAAACTTTCTCACTGCTTGCGACCGTACCCTCGAGCAGTGTTTTGATGTTGAGCACTTCTCCTTTGGAGGCTTTGGTTTTTTTTTTTGGAGATGATCTTTGAAATTTTTGAATTGGAGGCTTTTTGAGGTTTTTCTCCTTTTGAGAGCTTGATTGGTGTTGCTCTTGAGCGTTTTTGAGTTCTGCTCAGCTGATAGATCTTTTTGATTGTTCTCCTTTGAAGGTTGAGCTCTTTTTGATTGTTGGCTCATTTTTGCTTGCTCGCTTGACTGCTCGAGTTCCAGTCTCGACTAGAGAAAATATTTTTGGTCAACCTAACTTTTCGTCCTAGTCAAGATAAAACTACCTAAGCGTCTCTAGTAGACTCAAGGTTCTCTCAGCATCTCGTTCTCAGGTGCACGAGGCCTAGAGGAAGTAAACCATTTTTTTCTCTGCGTACACCCAAAGAGCGTGACCGATCATGTTGTACCATTTTTCTGCCATAGTCATAGTGGTGCTAAGCTTGATAGTCAATTGGTTTCTGTCTAGGGTCAACCTATGTGGCTTTACAACTAAAAGTGGTATATCCTAGGCTTTTAAACTGAAAAAATTAAAGAAAAGACAGACTCCACTTAAATGCAGTCAAGTAAATGCAATAGAAAGAAAAATTTATAGTAAGAAAAAACTAAGAAAATTTAAGAAAAACTTAGGAAAATTAATCTAGAAATGGAAAGTGCAACTTGACCCCTCCCCACACTTGAACGTCGCAATGTCCTCATGCGAGAAGTAGTCGAAAGTAAAAGACGGAAATGAAAAAGAAAAGGAAAAGAAACGACCTGGGTTGTCGATCTCAAACGTCAGGAGGCGGTAAATCCCAAAAAGCTGCGCGTATCTCTGAGTAAGTCAGGAATATCACAATCACCTCAATCATGAAGAGGAACTAAAAATAGACATGTGGCTGTGAAAGACGGCTCCCACTTGGGTACAGAAAAATTAAGGGACAAGCGCCATTTTTGATGCATCGGGAAAATGCACTTCAAGAAGAAACCGCTTCACACACTACTCAAAGTAATAATGATCCCCATTAATGATTTTTCTTTAAATACCCCTTGGAGAAGGATTTAGGGTACATTCCTCATCCGCTTAGTCTTATGCTTTTTTCCTGATTTCTTCCGGCCAGCCATGAAGATAACCGAAATGAGGAATCAGAACAACGATCCCGCATGGGTTGAGATTGGATTGAAAGGGTTCGAGAGGAGGAGGAGGAGGAGGAGCCAGAGAGGAGACAAGTATCTTGTGCTGGCTCGCCTCGTGACCGGTGTATGCACCGATTCCGATTCCGATCTAGAGTATTTGTCGGATGGTCCCTATACCCCTGCTCATCTCCTTCCGGAAGCTTGGCGTGAGACTCAGAAGTATGGATGGGTCGTCTTCCATAAGAGAAAAATAGATTGGGATGCCAAGAAATGGGCACCGCACCTCCCAAAGTCCGGAGGGGGTCCCGGCGAACGTTCAGCGAAGCATATCGAGAAGCTGGAGAAGAAGGTGACCCTGTATTCGTCAGGCAGTGGCCGACACATCAACGTGTACCTGGTCATTGTTTTTCCTCAATCTTTAGAGGGAATGGCTAAAACATGGTTCGAGGGACTGCCAAGAAGGAAGTTTATGACTTGGGAACAGATGCGCGACTGCTTCCTTGAGGAGTTTGGCAACTGAGCGATCGACCGCATCGTCGACTAAAGGCTAGGTGCTTAAGCTTGTAGTCTTTTCTTATTGGTATCGCCTGCGCAAGTTTAATAAAAGTTGTTAATTTAGTCTCGAGGTGTAGATCCTGCATAACTAAGGGAAGGCTTAACTAAATGCTGTTAATGGTAAATGTAAAAGAAAAGTTTAAAAGTTAAGAGAAATATGTTGCCTCCCATTGAGCGCCCTTAGTTTTGGTCCTAGGCTAGACCGTTCGAGGTGTAGCTCAATTCTCTTGCTGGGGTGGATCGTTGAAATCCACTCGATCAACATTCCTGTCAATTTCCCCTAAGAAGGGCTTAACCCTCTGCCCATTAACCTTGAAGACTGAGCCTGTAGTCTCATCTTTGATGCTGACCGCGCCATGAGGGAAAACTTCAGTGATCGTGAAAGGACCCATCCACTTGGAACGAAGTTTACCGGCGAAGAGCTTGAATCTGGAGTTAAAGAGAAGAACTCGTTGCCCTGGTGATGTTCTTTTGGTACAATCTTCCGATCATGGTACTCCTTCATCTTGAGTTTCTGGAGTAACTGGTTGTCGTATGCTTGGCTCCTCAGTTCCTCGAGCTCATGCAGGTGTAACTTTTGTTCCTTACCAGCCCAGTCATACTCGAAATTTCATTTCCATATCGCCCAATCTGCTCTGTGCTGTATGCATACCGGTAGATTGCAATTCTTTCCATAGACCAGTTTGTAGGGGGTCATACCTATCGGAGTCTTATAAGCAGTTTTGTATGCCCATAGAGCATCGTCAAGTTTCTGACTCCAATCTTTGCGGTCTAGGTTGACCGTCTTGGCCAAGATGTTCTTGATCTCCTGGTTGCTCAACTCCGCAAGCCCATTGGTCTGAGGGTGATAAGCCGTGCTGACCTTATGAGTGATCTCATAATTTTTAAATAAGGTGCTAACCACTTTGTTATAGAAGTGTGTTCCTCGATCAGAAACGATTCCTCTGGGGATGCCAAAACGATTGAGGATGTGGGTTTTTAGGAATTTGACCACTGTCTTTGCATCATCGAGTTTGGTAGCTTTGGCCTCGAACCATTTGGAGACATAATCGACCGCTAGTAGAATTTAGGGATTCCCGTTAGAGTTAGGAAATGGACCCATAAAATCGATTCCCCAAAGATCGAAGATATCAACGGAGATGATTGACTGCATTGGCATTTGATTCCGCTTGCTGATCGACCCCATCTTCTGGCATTGATCGCAAGATTTGCAAAAATGGTAGCTATCCTGGAATAGTTTCGAACAGTAGAATCCTGATTTGAGAATCTTTAAAGCTGTCTTCCGGGGACCGAAGTGCCCACCACACGCAAAGGAGTGGCAGAAGTTGAGTACTGAGGTCTGCTCATGATCGGGAATACACCTTCGTAAGACTTGGTCTGATCCTCTTCTCCAAAGGTAGGGGTCATCCCAGAGATAGTACTTGCTGTCATATATGATCTTGGCCTTTTTGTGTGCCTCGAGCGCTCCATGGAATTGGCCGATTGCTAGGTAATTGACCATATCAGCAAACCAAGGTCGGCTGATGTCGACCGCATATAGATGTTCATCCGGGAATTCAGCCCTAGTTTCGTCGGTGACTGCTTTGTCCATTCCTTCGGGGAAACATCTGCTGAGGTGGTCGGCTATGAGATTTTCTTTGCCTGGCTTATCTCGAAACTCATGATCAAAATCTTGTAAGAGCAAGACCCATTGGATCAATCTTGTCTTAGCCTCTTGCTTTTTCATCAAATGTCGCAAGGCCGCGTGGTCGGTGGAGATGATGACTTTGGTTCCTACAATATATGAGCGGAACTTCTCCAATGCGAAAATGACTGCATAAAATTATTTCTCAGTTGTGGTGTGCTGAGCTTCATCTAACATCTTGGACGCATACTGGATCACATGGGGTTATTTTCCTCTTCGTTGACCGAGAACATCCCCGACCACCTTATCACTGGCGTCGCACATGAGTTCGAAAGGTAGCTTCCAGTCAGGCTGTTGGATCACTAGAGAAGTGGTCAGTCGGTTCTTGAGTAGATTGAATGCGTTTTTGCAGGGTTGATCAAACACAAATTCTTCTCCATTTTGTAGCAGCTTGCACATAGGTTCAACTATCTTTGAGAAGTCTTTAATAAATCGTCGATAGAATCCAGCATGACCCAAGAAACTTCAAACGTCCCTGACTGATGAGGGGTACGGGAGATTCTTGATGGTTGCAATCTTAGCTAGGTCGACTTCAATACCATTTTTAGACACGATGTGGCCGAGTACGATGCCCTGGTCGACCATAAAATGACACTTCTCGAAATTCAAAACCAGATTGCACTTAATGCATCGCTGCAGCACTTGCTCGAGATTGATGAGACAGGTGTTGAAGTCAGATCCGTGGACGGTGAAGTCATCCATGAAAACCTCCATTATCTTCTCGACGAATTCCGAGAAGATAGAAATCATGCAGCGCTGGAAGGTTGCGGGCGCGTTGCAAAGACCAAAGGGCATTCTTCTGTAGGCGAAGGTTCCAAACGGACATGTGAAAGTTGTTTTCTCTTGATCCTCCAGTGCCACTGGGATCTGGTGAAAACCCGAGAAGCCATCGAGGAAGCAGTAATGTGATTTCCATGCTAGCCGCTCGAGCATCTGATCAATGAAGGGGAGTGGGAAGTGATCCTTTTTCATAACAAGGTTGAGTCGTCTGTAGTCGATGCAGACTCTCCACCCGTTCTGTTCTCACTTCGCACGCTCGACTCCATCTTCTCATTTTATAATAGTGATCCCCATTTTCTTAGGCACGACTTGAACCGGGGACACCCACCCACTGTCAGAAATGGGGTAGATTACACCAGCATCTTTAAGCTTTATGATCTCTTTCTTGACCACTTCCATCATCGGGGGGTTCAGCCTTCATTAAGGTTGGCGCACTGGCTTCTTATCTTCCTCGGTATGGATTTTGTGAGTGCATATTTCTGGTGATATACCGGGAATATCCGCCAAGGTCCACCCTATCGCCTTCTTATTTTTCTTCAAGAGGTCGACCAACTGCTCCTCTTCTTTGGCGGTTATCTTTGATGATATTATCACCGGGAGGGTGTTGTTTCTGCCAAGGTAAGCATATTTCAAATTGGGAGGTAGCGGCTTGAGCTCTAACTCCGGTGCTTGTAAGATAGAGGGAAGCTTTTTGGGGGCTGACTCTATTCCCAAATTACTGAACCCTTCCGAGGTGTAAGGCCTGCCTTGCTCTAATGTGTTAAACTATTTGGTTAGGCCTTTCTGTGTACCTGCAATGCTCTCCAAGGTGGTCAATTCGGTTCTTGTCAGGCCGCTGCACAAAACAATCTCAAGAGGATCTTTAGTCATAAGGGTGTTAGTTGCATTGATAATTGGGTCTAAGATATCAATGGTATCAATGGAATGTCGATCACTTGGGATTTCTTCAGAATCCCCCATGTCGAACTTGGCAGTGTCTCCAAAACACTCTATGGTGATCGACCACTCAGAGCAGTCGATCTTGGCCTTAGCCGTTCTGAGAAACGGTCGACCGAGTAAAACATCGCTTTGACAAGAAGGTAAATCCGGACTCAAATTCACAACATAGAAATCAACTGGATATATGAAATTATTGACCTTGACCAAAACATCCTCGATCACCCCTTCAGGGTAGAGGATATGTCGATCGGCTACCTGAATGGTCACGCTCGTTGGCTTGAGCGGAACCATCTCCATGCTCTTGTACTCGTTGAGTGAGAGCATATTGATCCCTGCTCCTGGATCACAGAAAGCTCTGGGATCGTCTTTTCGTCGATCACACATGGGATGGTGAAGGTGCCTTTGTCTTGTAGTTTCTCAAGAATTTGAAAAGGGGTTAGTGCAGAAACGGTAGCAGTAGATTGAATCTTTTCAGCAAATTTTCTTTTGTTAGTACAGATTTATTTTAGGAATTTAGCATATGAAGGAACTTTAGAAATTAAAGTAAGCATAGGGATGTTAACCGCAATCTTACTGAACATGGAGAGGATTTCAGCTTCTTCATCTGCTTTCTTTTCCTTGACCGGCTTGGCTGCTGGATAAGGAAATCGCACTTCAGGGGTCGACTTCTCCTTTGCTCGAGTGGGTTGACTTGAAGTGGTTGCTCGAGGGCTGGACTTATATTGTTGAGCAAGGTTACCTTTAGGCAGGTGATGAGGTCTTGTGGATCCAAGGTATTGATCGATCGAGAGATCATAAGACGCTGAGTCTCTCCCTTGGTTGGGGTCGATCTTCTCCCTTTGCTCGACCACAGCTTCCTTCTCTCTCTCTGGAAGTATCAATCCACTTCGTAGCGTGACCGCATGAAGTTGCTTCGGGTTGTTCTCTGTTTGAGAGGGGAGTTGTCCTTGTTGACTACTCACGGTCAAGAGTCGAATATGCTCTTGCATAGCCTTCATGCCTTCATTATGTTGAGCAATGAGGGTCTCAAGGCGGTCTTCTATACTGGTGTCTTGCTTCTGTTGTCTTTCTTGACTGTTGTTCCATCCTTGATTGGATTGGTTGCCTTGACCTTGATTGTTCCAACCTTGATTGGAGTTGACTTGACCTCCTCTATTCTGGTTGTTCTGTCCTTGCCTCCCCCACTAGGCTTGATTGGAATTCTGGTTGCTCGACTGCCCTTGGTTGTTGTTCTGTGCTTGACCAGATTGATTCTGCTGCTTCCACCTAAACCCAGACATGTACTTATATTGGTATTGACTACCGTCATAAGGGAAACCTGGTCCGACTGGAATGTTTTGTGATAGCACGGCGTTGACTGGAATCAACTCGTCTTGGCTCTGCACAGATATATCTTTGGAAATCATAGCTTCATCAGAGGCGTTGCATACCTCGAGCGATGGATCAAACGAGTTACACTGACTGCATGAAGCTGATGTGCTAAGAGTCGATCTTGAATATCCTTGTTTTGCACTTGAATGTTCTTAAATTCAGTGGACAACTTAGCTATCTCGGCAGTCATAGCCTTGAAATCATCTGGCACTTTCTTCTCTCGCTCTTGCACAGCTCTTGTTTCATACACTCGCTCGAGCAGTGCCATAGTCTCATCATTGGTCAGTGACTCGAGACTCTTGCCTGCTGTCCAGGTGAGCTTCTCTTGTTCTTCACCGGTCAATCCGAAGATGAAGTTGGCGATGATCTGCTTCCTGGTCAATCAAGTAGTCGGCCATAGATCTTGGTTCTCCTTCCACGTCCTGTAGTACTCCGCATAGCTCATCCCTGGCTCCTGATGAAGGGCTACGATCTCTTTCTCAAAGGCTTTTTCTTTCGCGGTCGACCAGTACTTCTTCAGGAAAGCAGAGGACATCTGCTGCCAGGTGTCGATCGAGTTGGGAGTGAGAGTGTTGAACCATATCTTTGCGGTCTTCTCGAGTGTCCAAGGAAAAGCTTTCAACTTGGCTCGATCAATGTGGACCGTGCCAGGCTTGATCACCTCACAG
>JADMIO012500448.1_pt1 | contig 12724 bp, 10 predicted proteins | sample 8958161 | NCBI WGS metagenome assembly JADMIO01 (sample SAMN16585339, study PRJNA669376) | soil metagenome | isolation source: Crop rotation soil | place: USA: Cullars Rotation, Alabama | collected 2011 | reverse complement strand
CCGAGCGCAGCCGGGGGCAGTCCGGCGGCGCCCCCGAGCGCGGGGGGCATCGTGCCCGCGGGCGTTCCCGCCGATCCGCCGGTGACGCTCACGGGCGTTCCCGCCGCACCGGCGACGCCGCCGGTGCCCGCCACGCCGAGAAGGCCGGGGTTCGGCACGTACCCGGGCGTCGACTCGGCTCCCTGACAGGCGCCGAGCAAGAGCGGAACGGCGCACAGCAAGGTCGAGCTCGCCGTCAGCAATCGCCACGCACTGCGCGGCGACCAAGTATGACCACCCATGTGGCCGGATCCATTCGGTGCGTCGATGGCCACGGTCCGGGAAGTGTTCCACGCAGCCGTCTACCGGACGCAGCCAAAAGACTGCCACGGGAGGTCAGCGGACCTTCGCGTCGCGCAGCGTGTAACGCGCGTTACAAGGAGAGAGCGCGCTACCCTTTGGGCTCACGAGCGGGGTCACCGGAAACATCCACCCTGTTTGCGACCGCCGCGGCCGAGGCTTCAAAGGCAGAGGATGTTCGGATTCGCGGTGTCGTCGACCGGGTAGTAGACGCCCCCGAGGATGCACATCTCGTCCGTCAGCGCGGACTCGCCGAACATCAGGGTGGTCGTCGTGTCGTTCACGTAGGTGCACGTGAAGGTGACGGGAGTTCCCTCCGCCAGAGCCATCGGCGGATCGAAGCGCGCCGGCGTCAGATCGGACCAGCCGCTGGTTTCGTAGATGGTGCGATCGGCGGCAGTCGCCAGGAAGTTCACCGCGTGACGATGGACGTGCGCGCTCGCGCCGAGCAGCGAGACGTCCTTCGGCATCATACACGTCTTCGTCACCTTCGTCGGGACCGAAGGCGGCACGTCGATGTCCTCGTTGGAGAACAAGAGCTGACCGGCATGGTTGACGATCGAACCCGCCGGCGCGACGTGGAAGCGAGTCGTGACTCCGGCGGTCACGTCGTGATCGGTCTCGTTGATGAAATGGAGTTGCAGCCGCAGCCCGCTGGTGGGCGGCATGGCGACGCCCACCCCCGCGGGCATGTCCATCACGCTGTCCGGCGTCTGCGAGGCGAAGACGTTCGGATGAAACTCCGAGCCCGAGCACTCCTCGAGCGCCCCGTCGGTGATACCGTCGACGAAGAAGACGATCATGTGATGCGCGCCCTCGGGCATGTGCGCCTCGAAGCGATCGACGTCGACCGCTTCACCGCCGAAGGGGTTCGCGAAGTTCTGGCAGCGGTAAGCCTCGCCCCCGGGCGGGACCGCAAAGCCGTCCATGGTCAGGACGACGTTCGTGCCCGCGTCCGGCGTCGCGGCATCCCCGGGCACGTCCTTCTTCGTGTTGGGAGGCGACGTTCCGTCGCCACTGCGTGCGTCGTTCGCACATGACGCGCAGAGACTTATCAAAACGAACGCAAGGCCAAGTCTTTCGAGCATGAACACCCTCCGAGCGACGCAGCGGACGAACGGTAGCATGCGTCATCGGCGCCGGCCGGGCGGCGGCTTCCGAAGAGCGCGGCCATCGACCGGATGGCGCCTCGACCGTCTTTTGGGTCGCAGCTATGCTTCGTGCGTGCGGATGGGTCGAAAAATGCATGCTGCGCTGGCGCTGAGCGCCTTCGCGACCGCTTGCGCAGCGGGTGGCGGACTTCCTCCGGATACGGTCCGCCTTCATCAAGGCGAACGCAGCGAGGTAGATCGGTACCTGCCGCTGCATGACGGCGTGGTCTTCGAATATGCGACGCAGGGGTCGTCGGGACGGCCCGGCATGATGACCATCCAGATCGAGAACATGGATAGGAAGCACGTCGAGGTCGAGTTCGGAGGGCGCCGGGAGTCGCTGCTCGTCAGCCCCGCGGGGGTCCGTTATGCGGACGGCGGCTACTGGCTGAAGGCTCCGCTGTCGCTCGACAACACCTGGGACGGGCGATACGGCATTGCGCGGGTAGCCGCGAAGGACATCGAGCTCACCGTTCCGGCGGGCCACTTCGAGGGCTGCATCCGGGTCGAAGAGAACGATCGCAGTCAAACGTCCACCACCACGACCTCCGTCTACTGTCCGCAAGTCGGGTTGGTGCGGCTCGACGTGAAGTCGAAGAGCGCCCACGAGACCGCCATTCTCCGGCATTTCGGGCCGCGCGTGGATCCGCTCGTCGGCGAGACGCCCGCCGTCGCCGCAGACTGACGGCCGCAATCGCGAGAGAGCGAACGCGTAGTAAGCTCGCGGGGGTCGTGATCGAGCTTTCGTCCGTGAGCAAGACCTACGGCGAGGGACACACCGCCGTCCATGCCCTCGCGGCGATCGACCTCACCGTTCGGTCGGGCGAGTTCGTGGGCATCATGGGGCCGAGCGGCTCCGGCAAATCGACGCTCCTCAACATCGTCGCCGCGCTCGAGACGCCGAGCTCCGGCCGCATCGTCGTCGACGGCAATGACATCGCGGCGCTCGACGACGACGCGCTGACGGCGTTCCGCCGCAAGCGCGTGGGGCTCGTCTTCCAGTCGTTCAACCTCCTTCCCACCTTGAACGCCCTCGAGAACGTCCTCGTGCCGGTGATGCTCGAGCACAGGGTGACGGCCGAGGACCGCCGGCGCGCCGAGCGATTGCTCGACGAGGTCGGTCTTTCTGCGCGGCGCGATCATCGTATCACCGAGCTCTCCGGAGGAGAGACGCAGCGGGTCGCGCTCGCGCGGGCGCTGATCAACGAGCCCGCGCTGGTGCTCGCCGACGAGCCGACCGGCAATCTCGACACCAAGGCTGGAGACGCCGTTCTCGAGCTCCTGTCCCGTGCCTGTCGCAGCCGCGGCGCGACGGTGGTCATGGTGACGCACGACGCTCGTGCGGCGGCGATCGGCGACCGCGTCGTCTTCATGAGAGACGGCCGCGTCGAGCGCGAGCTGCCGCGAGACGCTGCCGCCGGAATGCCATCATGAGCGCACGTCGCGCCTTGCAGTCCGTCGGTCGCTTCGCCGGAGAGGGCGTCCTGGCCGCCTTGCGAGCCGCGGCCCTTCTCATCGCGCCGTTCCGGATCGGGCGTCTGTTCACGATGGTCAGCATTCCGCGATTTCGCGAGCACCGCGTGCGCACGTCGTTGACGGTGCTCGGGATCGCGCTGGGTATCGCGGTTCTCGTCGCGGTGGCGGTCGTCAACCGCTCCATCATCCGGAGCGTCGCGCACACGATCGACGACGTCGCCGGCAAGGCGGACCTCCAGGTGAGCGCGGGCGCGAGCGGCATCGACGATTCGCTCGTCGACGTCATCCGCGGCGTTCCGGGCGTCGACAAGGTCGCCGCGGTCGTCGAACAGACCGTGAGCAGCCGCGATCCGCGTGGACGGCGCGAGCGGCTGCTCGTGCTCGGCGTCGATTTCCTCGACGCGGACGACGATTACTTTCGCACCTACTCGTCGGCGGAGGTCTCGGCGATACAGCGCGATTCGTTCGCGTTCATGAATTCACCCTACAATCTGGTGTTGAGCCGCTCGGTGGCCGAAAGGTTCGGCTACAAGCTCCACGACCGGATCAGCCTGCAGACGCCGCAGGGGAGACACGACTTCGACATCTGGGGATTCCTCGGCGACGAAGGAGTGGGGCGCGCGTTCGGCGGCGCCGTGGCGGTCATGGACTACGGCGCCATGCAAGTCGCGTTCGATCGCGGCAAGAACGTGGATCGGGTCGACGTGGCGGTCACCCCGGGCAAGGATCTGGCGACGGTAATCGGAGCGATCCGTGCGCGGCTCGGCCAAGGTTTCACGGTCGAACGTCCCTCGCACCGCAACGAGCGCGTCGGGTACATGCTCGCGTCGCTGCGCAACGGTCTGACCATGGCGAGCTTCGTCGCGCTCGTCGTCGGGATGTTCCTCATATACAACACCGTGTCGATCGGCGTCGTGCAGCGGCGCCGCGAGATCGGAACGCTGCGGGCGCTCGGCGCGAGTCGCAGGGACCTGCTCCTGTTGTTCACGCTGGAGGGGCTGCTCTTCGGCGTGGTCGGCTCGCTGCTCGGCGTCGGTTTCGGATTGTTGCTGGCGAAGGGCCTCCTCGTCAGCATCTCCCAATCGGTCAGCGAGATGATCGTCGCCATTCCTGCGACGCAGGTCGACGCCGGGCGCGTCGTCCTGGCTACCTTCGCCGGCATCCTCGCGAGCACGCTCGCTGCGGCGCTGCCGGCGCGACAGGCCGGGCGTCTCCGTCCCGCGGAAACGCTGCGCAAGGGCGCTGCCGTCGCCAGCGTCACCACGAAGCGCGCGTCCTTCGCTCGAGACGCAGCCGCGCTGGGAGCCGTCGTCGCGGCGGCGCTGCTCTTGCGCGTGCCACCGGTGCACGGCGTCGCAGTCGGCGCCGCCGGCTCGTGCGTGATGCTCGTCGCCGCCGCTGCGCTCCTGTCGCCTCGCCTGGTCCAGCTGACGCACACGATCTCGCGGGCGATGTTCGCGTCGAGCGGGACGGAGGCGCGCCTCGCGTTCGAGAATTTGCCGAGGAGCATCTTCCGGACGTCGGCCACCGTATCCGCGCTGATGGTCGGCGTCGCCATGGCTACGTCGTTCGCGGCCTTCGTCGGGAGCTTCGAGTCGAGCACCGTGGAGTGGGTCGATCAGACGTTGCCCGCCGATCTATGGATCACCAGTGCCGGGAGCGTGGCCGGCGGCGGCGACGCGCAGCCGATGAGCGACGATCTGCGCGACGTGCTCGCGACGCTGCCGGCCGTCGAGGCCGTCGAGCGCGTCCGCCTCGACGACCTCGAATATCGCGGCTTCCCGGTGAAGCTCGTCGCCTCCGATCTCGCAGCGGCCGGACCACGCATCAAGCTCATGATGCTCGAAGGGACGCAGGACGACGCGCTCCGTGCGATGCTCGGAGGCGCCGTCGTGGTGGCGGAGAACTTCGCACGCCGTTTCGACGTGCATCGCGGCAGTCGCATAGCCCTCACGACCAAGAGCGGCGCACGATGGTTCGACGTGGCCGGCGTCATAGTGGACTACACGACCGACACCGGCATGCTGATGATGGACCGCGGTACCTACGTCGCGAGCTTCGCAGACCAGCGCGTCGACACGTACAAGCTGTACCTGGCGAAGGGCAGTGATCCGGAACCGACGCGGCGCGCGATCAACGAGCGCTTCGCCGAGCGATACGACCTCTTCGTGCTCACCAACCACGAATTCCGCGACGAGATCATCTCGATGCTCGACCAGGCGTTCGCGGTCATGCACCTGCTGGAGGCGGTAGCCATCGTGATCTCCGTGCTCGGTGTCGTGAATGCGATGCTGGCAAACGTGCTGGATCGGGTGCGCGAGCTCGGCATCCTCCGCGCGGTCGGCATGCTGCGCCGTCAGGTGGTGCGCATGGTGATCTGGGAGGGATGGCTGGTCGGCGTCATGGGTATCGTCGGTGGCGTCGCGCTCGGGTTGGTCATCGGTCAGGTGCTGCTCGGGTACATCAACGTGACCCAGACCGGCTGGTATTTGCCGTTCCGTCCTTCGATCTGGAGCATCGCCGAGACTGCGCTCTTCGTCGCAGCGGGCTCCGCGCTCGCGAGCTACTACCCTGCGAGCAATGCCGCTCGTCTCGCCATCACCGAAGCGCTCGCGTGCGAATAGGCGCGAAGAATCTCCTCATGCTCGAACATTGCTCGGCGTGCCTGGAATCGTCGCGCGCGGTGACTGCTCCCGATGGCGTGAGAGAACGACTCTCGCAAATACGTGAGCTCTACGGTGCAGAAATCGAAGCCGTCGAGATAGAGCTTGCGCGCGCGGCTCGCTCCGGCGCGGCGCCGGGCACCAATGCTGCGACGCATCTGCTCGAGGCCGGCGGCAAGCGCGTCCGTCCGCTCACCGCAATTCTCTCGGCGGCATGCTTCGGCTCGATCACACCGGGCGTGCTCACCATCGCAGTGGTGTCCGAGCTGGTGCACGTGGCGACGCTGCTCCACGACGACGTCATCGACGAGGGCACCGAGCGACGCGGCAAACCTTGCGCGCGAATGATATGGGGGAACGCAGTGAGCGTTCTCGCCGGGGACATGCTGTTGACGCAAGCGCTCGAGCGCACGGCATCGTCGGCGCCCGCGGAGGTCCTTGCGGAGCTCTTTGCGACGCTCCGCAGGCTCGTCGACGGCGAGATTCTCCAGCTGGCGGGCAGAGCGACCCTGGAGGTCGACGAGCCCACGTATTTTCAAATCGTCCGGGGAAAGACGGCGTCTCTCTTCGAGTGGGCAGCTCGCTCCGGAGCCGTGTGTGCAGGCGCGACGCCCGAGGGGCGGGATGCCGTGGGCGAATTCGGTGCGCGCATGGGGCTCGCCTTCCAGCTCGTCGACGACGCCATCGATTACTGTGGCGACGCGCGCAAGGCAGGAAAGTCGCTCCTCGCCGACCTGAACGAAGGGAAGCTCACCCTCCCTCTGATCCGGACCCTGGCCAGGGATCCGTGCTTGCGGGCAGAACTGAGCGCGAGCCGGGCCGGCGACGTCGAGGCTGCGCTTCGCGTGGCCGAGGCGGTCCGACGATCCGGCGCATGTGAGGAAGTTCGAGCACTGGCCCGGGCAGAATCCGCCAGGGCGCTGCACCCGCTCGAGTCGCTGCCGCCGAGCCAGGGAAAGACGTTGCTCGGAACCGTCGCTCGTGAGCTCGCTGCGCGGCTTTCGTGACGGACGCACTTGCGACGGGCGGCTAATTCACCGCCGCCGCAGATGCTCGGTGAATGCCGCGGCAATGCGCTGCACGCTGCGGGGCATGTCGTCGACCACGTACCGGGCGAGGCGGCGCGCGATCGCCGGCCGCAGGGGGCCCAGTACGGCAGGCAGCGCCGCGGCGTCGACTCGCACCGTTCCCGAGAGGACGAGCTCCGTCGCGCTCGCTCCCCTGGGGATGAACGCGTCGCGTGCTGCGCAGCGAAGCGGGCCGCCGTGGCTGCGCCATTCAACGGACTGCGTGGTCGCGTCCCACGTCGCGTAGTCGGTCCACTCGAAGGCGTCCTTGCCGACGAGCCAACGCACGAAGGCGGGGACGTTCGCGCCGGTGCGCCATTCGACCGCCGTCTCCACGAGGTCGCCTCGCTCGACGCGCGACAGGACCTCTATGCTGCGGACGTGCGGCAGATATTTCCCGAGCGCCCCGACGTCGTCGCGGAACGCCGCGAAGACGGTCGCGGCGGGAAACGGGATCGACGCGTTCGCTCGGAGATCCATGTTCACGATGCCGTCCGCGCCGACGATTGCTCCCGCCGAGGGCCGGGATTGCCGAACGTCGTTTGCTCGTCGCGAGTCCAGGCCGAGCACGTCGCTCGCCAGCAGCGCGATTGCACCGGCGAGAACGAATGCAACGCTGAGCCAGGCAGGGGCGACGAGCAGCAGCAGCGTCGCGATGAACCCGCTCGAGATGAGCATGTCGGTCTTCAGGACGCCGTTCGCCCGTTCGCGATCCGCTTGCACCAATCGTGAACAGTTGTACCCCGCGGGCACGAGCCATGCGCTCGCGAAGGCGACTCGCGGCGCTTCGAGACCGAGCGCCACGAGCACCGGAAGCAGCGCGTAGGCGACGACGGTCGCGCTCACTGCGGCGAGTGCGGCGGCCCGGCGGGTGCCGAACACCGTCGCCGAAGTACGCACACCTGCTGCGTGGTCTCCCTCGAAGTCGGGCACGTTCTTCACCGTGCCCTTGGCCATGAACCAGAGCGTCAGAAAGAACCACATTGCGAGGTAGCGGTAGCTGCGGAGGGCGGCATCCGGCGATGGCGCATCGCCGAGAAGCGGGGCGAACACGGCGCGCAGCAGTGTCGACAACATGTTCCCGGGCGCAGTGGTCCACCCGAACAAGAAGGGAAACACGACTGCCTGAGCGAACACCCACAGCCCGAGGAATGGACGGCCCTTGCTGCGAACGGGGGGCGCGGAATATTGATGCAATCCGACCACCGCTATTGCCATGAAGACCGCGAAGTGCGGCCCGAGCGCGATGGCCCCGGCGAGCATCAACGCCCCGAGCACGCCGCAGATACGCAGGAGCGCCGCGTATCCGACGCGTGCGACGAGGAAGACCCTCCCCGGCAGATTGTGGCTGTCCTCGGACAGATCCGTCGCGGTGTTGTGCAGGTTGGCGAGGAAGCCGATCGCGAACGCGAGCATCGCGCCGAGTGCGACGCGAAACGAGGGTGCGGCGCCGGTGTAGCTCAGGCCGAGAGCGTAAGCGAGCAACCCCGGTACGCACGTGCGCGGCCGGCCCAGGGTGATGATCAGGCGGACGCGATCGGCGAGGCTCGCCGATGTCAGGACACCCCGGCGCGCAGAGTCCGCCATCGCCTCGGGTGCGAGCGCCAGGAAGGCGTCGCGCTCCGTCGCGCGGACCTGCGACACCGGTTCGGTACGAACGCGGTCGGGTTCGGGGCCCCGCGCCCCGCTCGAACGATTCATGGACGCCTCGCATCGTTGCGAGCTCGGGGAGCGTCCTTCGCCGGCCGCGCTACGTCCGGTCGCGAAAAGTCGAAGCGGCTCTCCGGGATCAAGCCGAGCTCGGTCCGCCACTGTTCCACCGACTTCGACCAGTCGTCCTCGAAGCGCTCTCCGACGAGAGTGCGCGCAGCGTGACCCATGGCCAGCCCCTTCGCGATCTGATGAAGCGTGCGCGGCACGTCGGCAGGCTTCAGGATGATCCTCAGAAAGCCGAACCCGACGAGGGCGATGCTGAACGGTCGTCGCGTTTGCGCGGCATGGAAGGCCTGCATGCCGAGCTCCCCTGGGAACTCGGTCATGCCGAATCCGGTGAGGACGTGCACGATGTCGTGCGTCTGCCGCACCCTGAAACGCAGGTACTCCTCGTCCGTCGCGAACTTCGGCGGTTCGCTGCCGTAGTAGTCCTTGTGAAACTCGGGATCGTAGCCCTGCTCGATCACCGCAGCGGCGAGCTCGTGTCCTAGGGAGCCGGGCGGATACTTGATGAGCTCCGCAGGGTCATAGGAGCTTCCGACGTAGCGCTCCTTGCAGAGCGCGGCGACACGCGGATCGCTCAACATGAACGCGACCGCGTCTCGGTTGGCGCGAAAGCGCACCAGAGCTTCCGAGAGCGCCGTGAACGTTTCACGGGACTCGGCATGTCGGACGAAGTGATACGCGCCTTTGACGACGAGCCATGTCTGGTGGACGACGTCGCGCAGCGTGAAGCGCGGGGCGGCGTTGGGTGTCGTGTCGCCGTCTCGCGATTCGACCTGGACGGCGGTCATGCGGCGTTCTCCGGCGAAGAGGCGACGGCCTTCCGCGCGAGGTGCAGGCGAGCGACGCCGCCGGTCAGGCTGCGTTGCCGGTAAGCTCCGAAGCCGGCCGACGTGAGCAGCCGCTCCACGGCTTGCGCCCCGCGATACGTGACGATCTCCCGTTCGAGATGGCCGTAGCCGTCGAGCCGGGCATGTCGAAGGAGCCGGAACAGCTTCAGGTAAAGCCGGTAGAGCGCTCGGAGGAGCGGAGCTTCGGGCTGGCCCAGCTCGAGCAGCGCCAGCTGTCCGCCGTCGCGCAGCACGCGCCACATCTCGCCAGCGCAGCGATCGCGATCCGGCATGTCGTCGATGGCGAAGGCGATCGTGATCGCATCGAAGCTCGCGTCCGGGAACGGTAGCTCCGTCGCGTCGCACTTCACGAATGCCATGGACGTGTCGCGTGCCGCGGTGCGCTTCTGCGCGACGGCGAGCATGCTGTCGTTCACGTCACAGCCGGTGATCGACACCGTGCCGCCGGTGGTGCGATGGATCTCCGCCGCGAGGGCCCCGGTGCCCGTCGCCACGTCGAGAACGTGAGCGCCCGGGGACAGATCCAGCGCTCTCGCGGTTTCACGCCGCCAGCGCCGGTCGAGACCGAGACTCAGGATCGAGTTTACCGTATCGTAGTAAGGCGCGACGCGATGGAACATCGCCTGAGGCGTTCGAGGCCTTTCGAGCTCGCCCTGCTGCACGTCCGTTCCGATCGCAGTGTCCAACCGACGTTGAGTCGTACCCGCAGCGAAGATCGACAGGCACCGCGGGCGGTGGATCGGGCGAGGCGAGAAAACTTCGCCGACGTTCGATCCCGGATGGATCCTGCCGAGATCGCGCCGGGACGGCGTCACCTGACGCGACTCGAAGCGTTCATGCGAACCGTGTAAACCCGTGGCGCATATGACCAGTGAGGTGGTCGAAAATGTGAGCCGTCGTGCCGACGGCGAGGCTCGCCAGTATCTGCGCCGGGAGCAGGGCCTCGGCCCTTCGTTCGATGAACGCCATGGTGCGTCACCCGCGCGCTATGCTAGGCCCCGGGGGGTGAAGGACGAGGTGGGTCAGGGGAACGGTTCGAAGGAAAAGTGAAGAACCTTAAAGAGTTCGTTGCGGGCGGAGGGCGCCCCGTGGAGGTTTGCCGTCTCGTCGTCGCCGCCGCGTCGTTACTCGGCGTCGGTGGCTGCCGCGGTTCGTTCAGCGATTGCACGACGGCGAACGGGTGCGCGCAACGCGACGCCGGCGCGCGAGATTCGGAAGCGGGCCTCGCGTCGGGAGGCGATACCGCCGGAAGCGGCGGCGTATCGTCCGGTGGAAACGGCGCATCCTCCTCCGGGAGCGTCGCATCCTCCGGCGGCGCGTCTGCCGGCGGGAGCGGCGCGTCGTCCGGCGGTGCATCTGCCGGCGGCACCGCGTCGTCCGGGGGCTCGTCCTCGGGCGACGGTGGTGCTGCCGGGAGCGCTGGAGGTGCGGCAGGTGCGAGCGGCACGGCGGGTGCCGGCGGCAGCGCTGGAGTCGGCGGCAGCGGCGGGCTGAGTGGCGGCGCCGGTAGCGGTGGGTTGAGCGGCGGCGGTGGGCTCGGTGGTGCCGGTGGCGCCCCGACGTGTCCGCAGGGATTCGCAGATTGCAATCACGTCAGCGGCGATGGGTGCGAGGCGAACCTGACGAGCGACGTCGCCAATTGCGGCGCATGCGGGCACAGCTGTCTCGGAGGAGCGTGCTCGGCGAAGCAGTGCGCGCCATTCGCGATCGCGTCCTCGCTGCATCAGCCACTCGGCTTTGCGGTGGACGACACGTACGTGCATTGGGCGGACAGCGGCGGTTCCGGCGCGAGGGTAGTCCGGAGCGGGCTGGACGGCAGCGGCGCGACGCCTCTGCAATCAGTGGAGAACCACTCCGTGGACGTCGTTTCGGACGGTCACTACGTGTACTGGTCGAGCTCGACGATTCGTCGCGTCGTCTCCGGCTCGGATTTCGGGCAAGACTTCGCGATAGCCGATGACAAGAACCAGCCGCTGAACGTGCCGACACGAATGGCGATCGACGCCAGCAACGTTTACTGGGTCGACGGCGGTCTGGCGGGCACCTACAAGAAGGCGAAATCCGGCACCGGCGGCACGGTGTTGCTCCCGGAGCTGCAGGCCGGCGGTTACGGCATCGCCATCGATTCGACGTACGTCTTCTCCGCGTACTTCGACATCTATCGAACGGCCATCGATGGTTCGGGAACGCCGACCCAGCTCGGTATCGGCGGGATCAAGTCGATCGCCGTGGACGACACGTATCTGTATTTCTCGCCGGCCAGCTCCGGGATTTCGCGAACCGCGAAGGCCTTCACCGGATCGGTGCAAGCAGTGACGCCGGCGATGACCGTATTCGCCGATTGTCCGCCGGCGGTCGACGAGACTTACGTCTATTTTGCGGACACCTCGAAGATCTACCGCGTCAAGAAGACAGGCGGCACCGCGCAGTCACTCGGTTCAGTCGACAACCCCTACAAGATCGTCGTCACCAAGAACGCGCTCTACTGGTCCAACACCGGGGATGACAGTACCGCCAACGGCAGCATCATGAAGCTCGCTCTCTGAGCCGCTTCTGAAAGCGATTGCGAAGGCGTCGGCAATTGAACCGAACAATGGCCGGACTGAATGGACCGCTCTCTCGGTTCGTTCCGCTATTGGTTCGGCGGTGCCGACAGAAACGGCTCCAGAATGACCTCTATCCGGCGATTCCTTTGCTTGCCCTGAGCGCTTCCGTTCGATGCGACCGGATCGAACTCGGCGTATCCGGCCGCGGACAGCTCCGACGGCGGCAGGCCGGCGCGTACCATCGCTTCGAGCACGGTGACGGCGCGCGCGGTCGATAAGGCCCAGTTGCTCTTGTAGTCCTTCACGGCGGGCACGTTGTCGGTATGGCCGGCGACGACGTATCGGCGCTTCGGAACACTGCGGAGCACCTTCGTGACCTCGGCGACGGTCTTCGCGCCGGTCTCGGACAGCTCCGCGCTGCCGGAGTCGAAGAGGACGCTGGCCGGCAACGTCACGATGGCGCGGCCACGACGAAAAGTGATCTGGAGCGTTCCGGCGTCGATCAGGCTCTTGAACTTCTCGCTCATCTCCTTGAATTCGGCCATGCGCGTTCCGTATTCCGCGTGTTCCGCTTCGAGCTCGCCCAGCCTCGACTCGGCCGCCACCAGGCGCGTCTTCGCATCCCCCAGGTCACTGTTCGTCTGCACCAGACGATCCCGATCCGCTTCGGCCGTCGCGAGCTTCTTTTTCAGAACGCTGCCGTTCGACTCGGCGGCCGTGAGCTTCACTCGCGCGGCCACCAGGTCCTGATCGGCGACCTTGTAGAGCTTCCATGACAGCCACGTCGCTGCTCCGAGCAACAGCACGAACGTCGCAAGAATGGCCTTGAGCCACCCGCGACTGCGGCGGGGAGGCGCCTCGTCGTCGTAATAGGACATAGCCCTCTACTTTACCGCGACCGCTGGAGTTCACCGC
>JADMIO010972891.1_pt1 | contig 12724 bp, 13 predicted proteins | sample 8958161 | NCBI WGS metagenome assembly JADMIO01 (sample SAMN16585339, study PRJNA669376) | soil metagenome | isolation source: Crop rotation soil | place: USA: Cullars Rotation, Alabama | collected 2011 | reverse complement strand
AATACTTCTTCGGGGAGTATCTGGACGACGGCTACCGGTCGCGGCAGCCGGTGGAGGTCAAAGAGCTCCCGCCGATCGAGAACACCCTGTCGTCGAAGGGGTCGCTGGCCGATCACCTCGCCTGGCAGCTGAACCTGCAGTCGACGGACGAAGAACTGCGCGAAATCGGCCAGGCGATCATCGGCAATATCGACTCGGACGGCTACCTGGTCGCGTCGGTGAACGAAATCGCCTCGCTCGGGAACTGGGACGTGACCGCCGTCGAGCGCGCGCTCGAGCATCTCCAGACGTTCGATCCGGTCGGCGTCGCAGCGCGAGACCTCCAGGAGTGCCTGCTCCTCCAGATCCGGCACCTCGGGCTCGCCGGGTCGGCCGCCGAGACGATCGTCCGCGACCATCTGCGGCTGCTGCAGAATCACAAGATCCTCGAGATCGCCAAGGCGCTCGGCGTCGAACCTGAAGAAGTCAAACAGCACATCGAAATCATCCGGGGCCTGGACCCGAAACCCGGCATCCGCTACAGCCCGACGGATTCGCAGTACGTCATCCCGGACGTGTACATCGTGAAGACCGACGACGGCTACAAGGCCGTACTGAACGAGGACGGCCTGCCGCAATTGCGCATCAGCCCCGTATACCGGCGGCTGCTCGACAAGGGCGGGGAAGCCTCCGAAGAGACCCGCGCGTACGTGAAGGACAAGTTCCGCGCGGCGCTCTGGCTGCTCAAGTCGGTGGACCAGCGGCAGAAGACCATCGTCAAGGTCGCCAACAGCCTCATCAACTTCCAGCGGCCGTTTCTCGATCACGGCATCGAGCACCTTCGCCCGCTCGTCCTTCGCGACGTCGCCAACGACATCGGCATGCACGAATCAACCGTGTCGCGCGTCGTGAACAACAAGTACATGCACACGCCACAGGGCGTCTACGAGCTGAAGTTCTTCTTCCACAGCGGCATCAGCAGTTCGTACGGCGAGAGCGTGTCGTCGGTCACGATCAAGCAGCGCATCAGGAAGATCGTGACCGCGGAGGATCCGCGCCGGCCGCTCAGCGACTCGAAAATCATGAGCATCCTGCAGAAGGAAGGCCTCGTGCTCGCCCGGCGGACGATCGCCAAGTACCGCGAAGAACTGAAGATCCCGACATCCAATCAGCGGAAAGTGCTCTACTAGCGTCCATGGCCCCCGCCCCAGCTCAACGCCGCTCCCGCGGCAGCTTCGGCGAGACGCGCAAGACCCTTCGAACTTCGGCACTCGGTCCCGATGCGGCGACATTCGTCGTGGTCACCGGCCTTTCGGGCGCGGGCAAGTCGCACGCGATCCGTGCGCTCGAAGACCTCGGATATTTCTGCGTGGACAACCTGCCGGTCGCGCTCATCCCGACCTTCGCAGACCTGACCCTGAACGCGCGCGGCAACGCGCGGCGCGCCGCGGTCGTGGTCGACGTCCGCGAAGGGCGCGGGCTCGCCGGCTTCCCGGCCATGTACCGGCGCCTCAAGAAAAGCACGCGCCAGGTGCGGCTCATTTTTCTCGAAGCCGCCGACAGCACGATCCTGCGGCGGTTCAGCGAAACGCGCCGGCCGCATCCGCTGGCGATCGACCGCACGGTGTCGGAGGGGCTCACCGAGGAGCGCCGCATGCTGGAGCCGCTGCGGCGCATGGCGGATCAGGTGCTGGACACCAGCGCCCTCACCGTTCATGAACTGCGGCGCCGAATCCTGGAGACCGTGGGCGGCGCGCGCACCGTCGCCCCGCTCGTCGTCACCTTCGAGAGCTTCGGCTTCCGTCGCGGCGTCCCGGAGGACGCGGACCTCGTGTTCGACGTGCGCTTCCTCCCGAATCCGCATTTCGTGACGTCGCTGCGCCGCTGGAGCGGCCGGCACGCGCGTGTGGCGCGTTACGTGCTCCGGACGCCGGTCGCGAGCCGCTTCATGCGCCTCACGCTCGCGCTGCTGAAATTTCTGGTGCCGCAGTACATCAAGGAAGGCAAGGCGTACCTGACGATCGCGATCGGCTGCACCGGCGGCCGCCATCGGTCGGTGGCGATCGCCGAAGCGCTGGCGGCACGGCTCAAACACACCCGCGGCGTGCAGCTGCGTGTGCACCACCGCGACGTCTCGAACGTGTGACGGCCGCCGAACGCTTTTCACCCACTGACAAGGACGACCGATGAAGGACATTCCGCGCGTAGACAAGCCATGGGGCTACGAACTGCACTGGGCGAAGACCGACCGCTACGTGGGCAAGGTGATCCACGTGAACGCGGGACACGCGCTCAGCCTCCAGTACCACAATCAGAAGGACGAGACGATCTTCCTCTGGACCGGCAAGCTGAAGTTCGAGATCGAGATCGACGGCACGCTCGTCGCGCGCGAGATGCTGCCCGGCGAATCGGTCCACATCACGCCGAAGACCGTCCATCGCATGACGGCCATCGAGGACTCAGACATCTTCGAGGTCTCGACCCCCGAGCTTCACGACGTCGTGCGGCTGGAGGATCGCTACGGACGGCAGGACCGGCAGGGGAGCTGACGGAGTCGAGGAAACCGGGTTTCCAGTGATCGGAAGAAGACACCCGGTTTCTCGATCTGCAGTTCCGTTTACTAGAACGGGATATCGTCGTCGGTCGGGGAGTCCACGGGAGCCATGTCCGGGCTGCCCTGATCGCCGGCGCTGTCATAGCCACCGCGCGACGGACGCGCTCCGCCACCGCCGCCAGCCCCGCCGCCGCCGAGCAGCACGATACGGTCCGCGCGGATCTCGGTCGTGCGGGCCTGCTTGCCTTCCTTGTCCGTCCATTCACGCGTCTGGATGCGGCCCTCGACGTAGATCTGCTTGCCCTTCGTCAAGTACTCGTGGAGCGACTCCGCCGTCTTGCCCCAGATGACGACGCGGTGCCACTGCGTGTCTTCTTTCTTGTTGCCGTCCCGGTCGTTGTAGCGCTCCGTCGTCGCGAGACTGACGGTTGCGACGGGCGTCCCGCCTGCCGTGAAACGCATCTCCGCGTCGCGGCCGAGATTGCCCACCAGAATCGCCTTGTTCACACTGCCCATGACATCGCCCTCGAGTCGAAAAAAATAATCCACGCGCCGCCGCGCGGCGACGACGACGTTACCGCGCGTGACGCGGATTTGCCAGCGTTAGTTGTGAATGCCGGCGGACGCCGGCGAGAGACCCGTCAGCGTGCCGGGAGATTGGCCAGTTTCTGCTGCGCGAGCAGCGCTTTCGTCGAGCCGGGAAACTTCTGGACGATTTCCTGGAACACGCGCCGCGCTTCCGTGCGCTGATTGAGTTCGATCAGGCACAGCCCCTGCTGGTAGTACGCGTCCTGCACGACCTCGCCCGCGTTGGCGTAGTTGGCGATGACTTTGGCGTACGCAGCCATCGCCTCCTTGAACTTCCGCTGGTAGTAGTAGGACATCCCGACCAGAAACTGGGCGTCGGCGGCGTTCGGCGCGTCCGGAAACTTCTGGAGGAACTCCGTGAAGCCGTCGACGGCGTTGTCCAGGTGGTTGCTCATGTAGTCGACGCGAGCCGCCTCGAACAGCGCGTTCGGCGAATCCGGCACTTTCACGCCGCCCAGCGGACCGCCGCTCGCGGGGGGAGGTGCGCCAGACGGCGCACCGCTGGCCGATGGATTGATCGGTGGCTGCAGCAGGCTGACGAGCGTGTTGAGCTGCTCGGCCACCATGCCGAGACCGGACCTTAGCGCAGGCAGTTCCTGCTTCAGCTCCTGGACGCGGACGGTGTTGTCATCGACCTTTTCGCGAACGGTGTTGACCGTCGTCGCCAGGGAGTTGATCAGCGCCTGGAGATCGGCAAACGTCTTCTGCGAGGCGGCCGCCTGGTCATCGAGCCGCTTGCTGATCGTGCGGATCGCCTCGCCGAGGCTGTTGGCGGTGAGCTGCAACCGGCTGACCTGCTCCTGCAGCATGCGCAGGTCCGCGTTCATCTGCAGGTGCTCGCGGTTCTGCGCCTGGGCAGCAGCCGGCCACCCGACACAGAACGCGGCAAGAAGCGCGACGGCGAGAATTGGTGTTCGCATATCGTCACCCGATCCGGGTCGTACGGGATCGCTTCACTTTACTTCGAGGTGAGCATGAAATGCGCGCGCCGGTTCTTCGACCAGGCCGCCTCATTGTGGCCCGCTTCGAACGGGAACTCGTTGCCGTAGCTCACGGTGCGCACGCGATCGGCGGCGATCCCGAGCGACGTCAGGTAGTTCTTGGCGGCGAGTGCGCGCCGGTCGCCCAGCGCGAGGTTGTACTCGGCCGTCCCGCGCTCGTCGCAGTGGCCTTCGACCGTGATCACCCACGTCCCGTACGTCTTCAGCACCTCGGCGTTCGCTTTCAGCACGGACTTGGCCGCGTCGTCGAGCTGGTCGCTGTCGTACAGGAAGAAGACCGGCTTCAGCGGTGAATCGGGCCCGTTGATGACGTCGAGGGGCTGGTTGTTCCACGGGAGCAGGGCAGACGCGGTGACCGGCGCCTCATTGGCCGCGGCGACCGCCGTTTCTGGCGGGCGGCCGGGTTGAGCCGGCCCCGACTGCGGAAACGCCGACGGCCCGGCGGTCGGTGCGGGCGCCGGTGGAGGGGCATTGGGCGCTTTCTTGCCGCACGCCATGACGGTCATGGCGATGGCGACAACAAGCAGCCGGCGAATCGGATGTGTCATGAATCGGGTCCTCGAAAATTCGTTCACGGCGCGATCGGCAGCGCCTGCCAGTTGGGATACGCGTTGTTGCCGACCTCGGTGAGCCGGCGCAGATTCTGGCCGGCGGCATCAATGGTCGCGATTTCCTGTCGTCCCCAACGCGTCGTCGTGAACGCAATATGCCGGCCATTGGGGGCCACCGATGGGCTTTCGTTCGAACCCAGGCCGTCGGTCAGGATCTTCACGCCCGGGCTGCTGAAGTCATAGATCCCGATGTCGTGTCCCGCGGTCGTTTCCACGGTGAACGCGATGAAATTCAACTTCGACCACGTCGGCCGGTCGATCTTCTGTGTGACGAGCTTCTGCTCGCCGGTGCCGGTCGCGCTCATCACATAGAGCTGATTGGTGCCGCCCTTGTCCGACGTGAACGCGATCTGCGCGCCGTTGGGCGGCGACCACGTCGGCGTCCCTTCACTGCTGCGCGGCGTGTTGGTGAGGTTCTGCAGGCCGCCGCCGTCGCGATTCGCCACCCAGATGTCCGTGTATCCGCTGCCCGACCGGGTCGAGGCGAATGCGATCCGATTGCCGTCCGGGGACCAGGCCGGCGTCCAGTTCTGAACGCCCGGCGCGCCGCCCGCCGGCCGGGTGAGTGGACGGCCCGGCTCCGCGACGTTCGCCACATAGACGTCCGGGAATCCCGACATCCACGAGACGAACGCCAGCAGGGTGCCGTTCGGCGACCACGCGGGAAATCCGTTGATGCTGCCGTTGATCGTGACGCGCATCGGATTGGCGCCGTCGTAATCGCAGATGTAGATCTCTTTGCTCACCGCGTTGGTCTGACTCGGTCTGCCGGCGACACGGCCGTTGGCGCGATCGGAGGCGAAGGCGATCTTCGTCCGCGCGACGCCGTCCAGCCCGCGCGTCTGCTTGTGGAAGTCATCGGCGATCGAATGCGCGCACAACCGCGGGTTCTGTGCGCGGCAATTCTGGTAGCGCGCGCCGAACGCCTGCCGCCCCTGGTCGGGAGGTCTGACGGTAATCATCCGGAGTTCGACGACGACGTTTCCGCCTTCACGGCTGATGGATCCGGCCAGGACCATTTCGGCTCCCAGGTCGGCCCAGGCAGCGTAGGGGAGCTTGTCCGCGGTGGCGACAGGGATGCCGGCCGACGTCCGACGCGGAATCATGTGGTATTCGCGCTCGTAGTCCAGGTCATTCCAGAGCACGTCGGCCATCGTTTTTGCGACGGTCGCGAGTTCGGGATCGTTCGACGGGACCACGAAATCCGGCAGACCGAGATTCGGGTGGGAGGCCGTGGACGACATGGTGAGCACGACCTCCGACTGGCTCTGCTGCAGGGGCACCGAGACAATCGGAAGGACGGGCGCAGGCATCGCGAGTGTGAGGACCGTCCCACCCGCCAGAAACACTGCGACCAATACCCGGATCAACATGGTCATCGCTGCTCCCCGTACGGAAATTCGATGTGCACGGTCAACGAATCGCCTTTGTATTCGCCCGGCAGTGATGGAAGGGTCGTTTCCCGCAGCGTGGTCAGAGACGCACGGTCGAGTAGACCGATCCCGCTGGCCTTTTCCAGTTCGATGTTCGTGATCGTTCCGTTGCGCAACACGGTGAACTTCACCGTATTCGTCCCGCGGGCGGGCTGATTCTTCCGCGGCGTCCACACTTGATCGACCCGCGCTTTCATCAGCTCCAGGTACCACGCCGGAAAGTCCCGCAAATCGGTGAGGGGCGCGCCACCGCCGCCGCCCGAGGACAACCCGCTGCTGTTCGCGCCACCCGCGGTATCGGCCGTCGCCGTTCCACGCTGGACCTGCGTGCCGGTGACCGGCGGGCGCTCGGTGACGGGCTGGGGTTTCGGAGCCTCGGTCACCATCTTCGGCGGCGTTCGCGTCGCGACAGGGGCTTTCGGTCGTTCCGGCTCGGGTGGTTTTGCGGGCTCGAGCCGCTTCGGCGGCGGCGCCACCTGCTCGACGGTTCGTCCGCCGAGCTGGCTCATGCCGGTCGTCTTCGGACCCGCCGTCCCGCCCAGCGTGATCAACATCCGCGGCTTCGGCTTCTCCTCGAACCAGGTCTTGGAAATGAACAGCGAGGCCAGCAGGATGGCGTGAATCAGGAGTGACACCGTCAGCGCCATGTTCATGCCGCGCACGTCCTTCGCGGCGGGCTCAAACGCGGAGTTCACGGTGGCGCCCATGGTTATTGATCGCCGACGACGGCCGGCTGCGCCTGCACGCTCACAGAGGCGACGCCGCCTTCGTTCAACTTATCAAACACTTGAAAGACCTCGTCGAGCGTGATGCGGCCATCTCCCGCGAGGATCACGTCTTTCGTGGGGCGATCGCTGATGGCCTGCTTCACGCGCTCGACGAGGGCCTCGAAAGACACGAAGTCCTTCCCGACCTGGACACGCCGGTCCCGTTTGAATGACACGGGCACGGTGATCGTCAATGGCGCGCTGATCGCTTTCGCCTGGCTTGATTTCGGCAGGCTGACTTGAAAGCCTTGCTGCAGCATCGGCGCGGCGACCATGAAGATGACGAGCAGCACCATCATGACGTCGACGAGCGGGACCACGTTGATCTCCGCGAGCGAGCTCGCCACGCGGCGCCCACGGGCGCGTCGGCCGCCCATCCGGGCCGAGCCGGTCGACATCGGTTCAAGCTTGGGCATGGCCATCCATCCGGCAGCTCGTCCGATCGGCGGCGATCACGTGAAATTGCGCTCCGCGATCGTGAGGAATTCCATTGAGAAGTCGTCCATCTCGTTGGCGAACTTCTTCACGTCGTTCGTGATGCTGTTGTAGAAGTACACCGCCGGTATCGCGGCGAACAGTCCCGCGCCGGTCGCGACGAGGGCCTCGGCGATGGGCGGCGCGACGACCGCGAGACTGGTCTGACCGGCGTTGGCGATCCGCTGAAACGCCCCCATGATCCCCCAGACCGTTCCGAACAACCCGATGTACGGCGTGATCGACGCCGTCGTCGCCAGAAATGACACGCGATACTCGAGTTTCGAAATCTCCACCGTCGAAGCGCGCAACAGGGCGCGGTCGACCGCATCGAGGCTCTTCAGGGTTGGACGCGATGAACCGTCCGCCGGCTTGCTCTCGTTGCCGCGAAGCTGGGCGTTGAGTTCCGCGTATCCGGATTGAAAGAGCCCGACGAGCGGGCTGGCACCGAGGCCGCCGCACGCCGCCTGCACTTCCGAAAACCGGTTGCTCTTCCGGAACACATCCAGGAACGCGGCGGTCTGGGTCATCGCCCGCTTCATCTGGAGACGCTTGAAAAAGATGATGCCCCACGACGTTGCGGAGAAGAGCAGCAACACGACCAGGACGAATTGCACGACCGGGTCGGCGTTGAGGAGCAGGTGAATGATGTCGGTTCTGGTTGTCGTCTCAGGGGAGCCGACAGCGGGTTGATCCTGTAGAGCCAGGATCAGATCTCCAAGCACGCGCAACACGCCCTCCACATGTACGTGGTGATGCGCCGCTGGGACAGCGCGGACGCGAAAGCGTAACACGCGTCATCAGGGCTGTCACTGATAATATGAGCGTTCCTGCCTGCCCATGCTGCGCTTCCTGAGCGTGCGACACCTCGCGATCATCGACGAGATCGAGGTCGAATTCGAACCCGGTCTCAACATCATCACGGGTGAAACCGGCGCGGGCAAATCCGTTCTCGTCGAGGCCATCGACCTGCTCGTCGGCGGACGCGCCAGCGCCGACCTCGTGCGCACGGGCGAATCGACCGCCGTCGTGCAGGCGATCTTCGAACGCCGCGACGGCCGCGAAGTGATCGTCCGCCGCGAGATCTCCTCGCAAGGACGATCACGCGCGTTCATCGACGACGTGCTCGCGACGTCGGGCGCGCTGCGCGAACTCGGCCAGGCGCTCGTCGACCTGCACGGCCAGCACGAGCACCAGACGCTGCTCGATCCCGCGCAGCATCTCGTGCATCTCGACGCGTTCATGAACGAGCCCGGGCTGATCGAGACGGCCGCCGCGACGTACGACGCGTGGCGCGCGGCAGCGCTGGCGCTCGATCGCTCGCAGCTCGACGACCGCGAGAAGCGCGCGCGCATAGACATGGCGTCGTTTCAGCTGCAGGAGATCGATCAGGTCGCGCCGCTCCCGGACGAAGACGAACGGCTGCTCGCCGAACGACAAATCCTCGCGAACACCGAGCGTCTGACGCGCCTGTCCACCGAGGCGTACGCGGCGCTGTACGAAGGCGACGGCGCGGTGCTCACGGCGCTCTCGGCTGTGTGGAAACGCCTCGGCGAGCTCGCCACGCTCGACGGCCGCTTCGCGCCCTATCTCGAAACGCGCGATGCGCAGAAGTCGGCCCTGGAAGATCTCGCGTTCTTTCTCCGCGCCTACGTCTCCGACCTGGACGTCTCGCCCGACCGTCTGCAGGAAGTCGAGGACCGCCTCGCGCTCATCGAACGCATCAAGCGCAAGTACGGCCCCACGCTCGACGACGCCATCGCGCGCCGGCGCGCACTCAGCGAGGAACTGGCGGCGCTCGACGCCGGCGAGGAACGCGTCGCCGCGCTCGAACACGAGGAGCAGCAGACGCGCGCGGCCTTCCGCAACGCCGCGTCCGCGCTGTCGGCCGCGCGCCGCCGCGCCGGGGCGCGCCTGGCGCGCGCACTCGAGGCCGAACTCGCCGAATTGGCGATGCCGAAATGCCGCGTCGACATTCGCGTAGCGCCGACCGAGCGGCCGGAGGAATGGACGCGCGCGGGCACCGACAGCGTCGAGTTCTTCCTTTCCGCCAATCCGGGTGAAGAGCCGCGCGCGCTGGCGCGTATCGCGTCGGGCGGTGAGCTTTCGCGCATCATGCTCGCGCTGCGCACGTCGGTCACCTCAGACGAGGGGCCGCGCACGCTCATCTTCGATGAAGTCGACGCCGGGATTGGCGGAACAGCGGCCGACGCGGTCGGTGCGCGCCTGCAGGCGCTCGCGCGTCGACATCAGATTCTGTGCGTGACGCACCTGCCGCAGTTGGCCGCGCGGTCCGGTACGCACTTCCATATCTCGAAAGCGGTCAGAAGCGCCCGCACGACGACCCACGTCGCCCGTCTGGACGGGGAGGGCCGGGAGCTGGAAATCGCGCGCATGATTGCCGGCGCGGCGGTTTCTCCCAAGGTCCTCTCGTCGGCCAGGGAACTGATTGAGACGAGACGCGAAAGCGAATCAAAAGCAAAAGGCGAAAGTGTCGATAGAGCGAAAGCGAAAGGCCGAACCCGTGGCGCGTAAGTACTACGTCGAGACGTTCGGCTGCCAGATGAACCATCACGACTCCGAGCGCATCGCCGGTCTGCTCGAACACGACGGATACGAGGCGGCCGCCGACGAAACCACCGCCGATCTCGTCGTGCTCAACACCTGCAGCGTTCGCGAACGCGCGGAGGAAAAGCTCTACTCGCGGCTGGGCGAGATCCGCCTGGCGACCGCGGCGCGCGCAGACGAGGTCGCGATTGCCGTCACCGGATGCGTGGCCCAACAGGAAGGCGACAAGCTTCTGCGGCGCGCCCCCTACATCAATGCGATCGCCGGAACGCAAAGCCTCAAGCAGATTCCGGCGCTCGTTCGCGACGCCGTCGAGCGCGGCCGGACGCGCATCGACATCGATCCGCACGAGGACGTCTCGTTTCCTCTCGGTGTGGCCCGGCCGTCGGATCCGGCACGCGCCTGGATCACGATCATCGAGGGCTGCAACGAGTTTTGTTCATTCTGCGTCGTTCCGTACACCCGCGGAACCGAGCGAATGCGACCGGTCGCGGACATCCTGGCGGAGGCCCGCGAGGCGGCCAGGACCGGCCACGTGGAGGTCCAGCTCCTGGGTCAGATCGTGAACCACTACCAGGCGCCAGACGACGCCGGCTGCGACTTCGCGGAACTGCTGGCGCGCGTTCACGCCATCAGCGGCATTCAGCGCATCCGGTTCGCGAGTCCCCATCCTCGCCACGTGACCGAGCAACTGGTCGCCGCGATCCGCGACCTGCCAAAGGTGTGCAAGCACCTTCATCTGCCCGTGCAGTCCGGCTCAACGCGCGTGCTCCAGGCCATGCGCCGGCGCTACACGCGCGAGACCTATCTCGACGGCGTCGCCCGGCTGCGCGACGCCATTCCAGGCATCGAGATCTCCACGGACATCATCGTCGGCTTCCCGGGAGAGACCGACGCGGATTTCGAGGCGACGATGGATCTGGTCCGCACGGTGAATTTCCAGTCGATCTACTCGTTCAAGTACTCGGTCCGGCCGAACACACTCGCCATGAAGCGGATGCCGGACGACGTCATGGAAGGGGAGAAGACGCGGCGGATTGTCGCGCTGCAGGCGCTGCAGCGGGAGATCCAGACGGCCAATCACACACGGATGATCGGCACCAGACACGACGTGCTCGTGGACGCGGGGTCGCGCCGCCGGTCGTGGGAACTCGCCGGCCGCACATTCGGCAACACGATCGTGAATTTTCCCGGTCCTGCCGAGTGGCTGGGGCGTATCGTTCCCGTGCGCATCACGGACGCCGCGCCAAACAGCGTGCGCGGCGAGGCGTTGATTTCCGCCCCAGTGGAGGCTGCCCATGCTGGTTGAGATGTCCGTTCGTGGCCTCATCATCGACCCGGTTCAGAACGTGCCGATCGTCATCCTGCGCGACGAGGACAACCAGCGCGCGCTGCCGATCTGGGTTGGTCCCGTCGAGGCGAACGCCATCGCCCTCCAGATCGAAAACATGGCGCCGCCGCGGCCGATGACGCACGACCTGCTGCGTCAACTGCTCATCGAGTTCGGGGCCACCCTCTCGCGCATCGTCATTACCGACCTGCGAAACGGCACGTTCTACGCGTATCTCGAGCTGCGCAAAGGCGGGGAAGCGCTGTTCGTGGACGCCAGGCCCAGCGACGCCATCGCCCTGTCCCTCCGGATGAAGGCCCCCATCTTCGTGGACTCGCGCGTGCTGGATCAGGCCAAGTCCGTCGAGGTCTCGAGCGACGAGGCCAACCGCGAGCAACTGCAGCGATGGCTCGAAAGTCTGGATCCGGACGACATGGGCTACAAGATGTAGTGCGTATTTCTTGACAGGCCCCAAGCCTGTCCCTACAATGACCCGAATCCTCCCTCGGCTGTTTCACACAGGCGGTTCATGGTCATATCGATAGCCAACCAGAAAGGCGGCGTTGGTAAAACAACGACGGCCATCAATCTCGCCGCCGCGCTCGCGCTTCGAAAGAAACGAACCCTCCTGATCGATCTCGACCCGCAAGCCAACAGCACGATGTCGTACCTCGACGTGCTCAATGTCGAGCGCTCGGTCTACGACGTGTTCACGGATTCGACGGTCCGGCTCGCGGACGTCATCAAGCCCTCGACCCAGCCGAATCTCTGGGTTGCGCCATCACGCATCGCGCTGGCGAAACTCGAAGCCCGGCTGGTGGGGGAGATCGATTCGCACTTCAAGCTGAAGGATCACCTCGCGCAGGTGTCGGCTGACTTCGACGCGGTCGTCATCGACTGTCCTCCGGCGCTGGGGCTGCTGACGGTCAACGCGCTGGTGGCGTCGACGCACTTGCTCATCCCGATCCAGTCGTCGTACTTCGCGCTCGAAGGGACGGACGACCTGCTCGAGACGATCGAGAAGGTCCGAAGCCGGGCGAATCCCGGCCTCAGGATTCTCGGGGTCGTCATCACGATGCACGACAAGCGGACGGCGCTCGCGCGCGACATCCGCAGCCAGATCGACAAGGTGTTCGGAAGCAAGGTGTTCCGCACCGTCATTACCAAGAGCGTGCGCCTCGAGGAAAGTCCGGCGTACAAGGAATCCATTTTCAAGTTCGCGCCCGAGTCTTCCGGCGCGACCGAGTACTACCGCCTCTGCGAGGAGGTCATCGATCGTGTCTAAGCGCGGCCTTCCCCTCACTCTGAAAATGCGGCACGACGAGCACTACGTCGACGCGCTGGCCAGCAGCGCCGGCAGCCCGATCGGCCGCATGGTTCCCATCGACCGGATCGACCCCAATCCGGACCAGCCGCGGC
>JADMIO010849081.1_pt1 | contig 12725 bp, 9 predicted proteins | sample 8958161 | NCBI WGS metagenome assembly JADMIO01 (sample SAMN16585339, study PRJNA669376) | soil metagenome | isolation source: Crop rotation soil | place: USA: Cullars Rotation, Alabama | collected 2011 | reverse complement strand
CTTTCCCCGATGCCCAGCGCGAGCGAAAGTATCGCGATCAGGCTGAATAAAGGATTCCGCCGCCAAGTCCGCAGAGAGAACTTGAGGTCCGCGAGGATTACCCCCATGTCATCTAATACTGCCTCGCGTCGCCAGGGTTACACAATTATTCCGACCAATGAGCGCTGTCGCCCCGCTCCACCACGAATAGGCGCTGCGCAACGCAACGACCACCGCGCACCTCCGCTGGGGGGAACGGCTCCACCGGCTTGTCGTGATGGAGTTTTGGCGCTTGCCTAGTCGCCGAGAGCTCCGAGTGACCCGGATCGTCGCCGCGAACTGGAAATGGACGCTGCACTCGCCAAGGCAACGAATGCCCGCACAGATCCACGCTAGTCGCCAAGGGGCGAGGAATCCTCGACTACGTCCGCATATCAGACGCCAGCTGTCTCGCGGGTCTACGCTGCGCCGTTAGCGACGGGCAAATCGGTGCCTGGCCTCGCCACATTCCGGTTAGCGCGGTTTCATAGGCTCCAGAGATGGAAGTTACCGATTGGCCCAACCCGTTCCACGATTCGGATAACTGATATATAGTGCCTTATCTTGAATTGAATCGTCGGCAATTCCTTGGGGTCGCGAATCGCGGCTGCCTCCCTGTTTGCGCATCCCGCGGCGCTACGGATCAACTCAAAAAGCATCTGCTTCGGGGCTGTGCATACCAGCAGCCCGCGCGCTCCGGTCTGCTTATCCGCCAACGGCAGACCTGCGGTCAATCAGGGCGTCACCTTGCCTCTGGCCTGCCCGGAGCCGGACTCGCCGCAGCGTTGACGAAAGGCATCCGGCACGCGTAAGCTGGAGTTCATTCGCCGGTTCGATTGAACAGGCGTCGTCGATGATGTCCCGATGTGCAGCACGGTTGCTCCGCCGTTTAGTATTGGGCGCTCTGGGGTTAACTGGATGTGCGCTCGTCGTTCTCGCACTCTTGTCGCTTTATCAAGCGATCGCGACGGGCGAAGAGCGAGTTCGCTTTCCGATTCCGGGCAGATTGGTCGATCTAGGCGGGTACCGGTTGCACCTGCGCTGTGACGGTGTGGGCAGGCCGACAGTCGTATTCGAAAGCGGCTTCGGTATGAGTTCCAACGAGTGGACACTAGTCCAACCCGAGGTAACGAGATCCACTCGGACCTGCGCCTACGACAGGAGCGGCTACGGATGGAGTGATAGCGGGCCGACAGCGGATTCAGTCGAACTGTTACACGCGCTGTTGCGAAAAGGAAGCATCTCCGCACCTTACATAATGGTGGGACACTCCTATGGCTCCGGCTTGGTTCGCAGGTACGCACACCGCTTCCCGGACGAGGTCACAGGAATCGTGCTCACCGCAACCTCTTACCCTGATGAGGAGTGGCATCGCAAAGCTGCCGACTCCGGTGATCGAGACCGGCGCCTTTTGCAGACGTATGCCTGGACAACCCGTTTGGGTCTGTTGCGTGTCATGCCCGAACGCTTTTTGCCAGAGATGTTCCGCGTCTACCTTGGCTTGCTGCGGAAATATCTTCCAAGGCAAGCTGCAGATAGTGAAATTGCATTTCTTCACCAGACGAGGCATGTTCAATCACTGGTTCTCGAAGCGGATCACCCGAGTCCTATCGAAGAAGCGGACGATTTGGCAGCTTGCAGCAAGGGATTCGGCAGTTTGCCTCTGGTTGTGCTGACCGAGAAGTGGGTTTATTCAGCTGCAGCTGACCCAGAGGAGCGGGAAGAAGCACGACACGAAGAGGAGCGTCAGAGAAAGCTAGCGCGGTTATCATCGCGTGGAGAGAAGATCGACGTGGACGGCGGGCACCTCATTCCGCTGGAACACCCCGCTCTCGTCATCGACGCGATCCGTCGTGTGATCCTCGCCGCTCGCGAAATACAGTAACCTCGGTTCACTATGAATGGGCACGCGGAAAACCGCCGGGACACTTCTGCAAAGCCAGGTGTGCAACTTTTCGCGAGTGCTGAAGTAACCTGCGCATTTGCTGAAAAGACCACCTTCCGGCGGATCATTCCGAGTTACAGGCCAACCTCGCGCATCAACTCTCGAAATCGTGCATCCGCACGTAGCCCATCAAATCGAGGCTCCACTCCTAGGAAGGCAACACGAGGGGAGCGCTCTTCGATGGCCCTGTGGAGCAGCACAAATGATTTCGCCGTATCTCCGAGCCCTAAATGCGCGAGCGCCAAATCATAGGAGGAAACGAACCTGCGATCTGCCAACTTTTGGAGGTCTTCCAGCAGCTTCAAAGCTTCTGTTCGCCTCCCTGCGACTCCGTATGCATGGGCGAGAGACGCTACATACACCGAACTGGCGCTCGAAAGACGCACTGCCCTCTCAATCTCTGCTATGGCCTCATGTAACATGCCCTTCTGCTCGTACGCCTGTCCGAGAACCAGGTGCGCCGGTACGAAAGTGGGGTCCATCTCGACCGCGTTTCGATATTGCTCAAGCGCCTTGTCGTACTGCCGCGCGAAAAAGTACCGCGATCCAACCCAGGTGTTGATGATGTTCGACAGCGGGTCGAGCTCCCGAGCGCGCTCGGACTCCGCGATCGCCGGGTCATGCCGTCCCACCAGAGACAGGAATTCCGCATACCAGTGGTGACCATTGGCATAATTAGGATTCAGATCGATGGCGCGGCGAAATTCGCGCTCGGCCCGAGCCCAGTCGCGGTCGAAGTAAAGGCTCACGAAGGCAAGCGATGTATGCGCTTCAGCGAGCGAGTCGTCCAGGCTGAGCGCCTTGATCACCGCGGCCTTTGCGTGCGGAAAGGTTTCTGAGGGCGCCAGATAGCCATACCATCCAAGCCCAACCCAGCAATCCGCCAGCCCGTCATAGGCAAGCGCATATTTGGAATCCTTTTCGACTGCCTGCTGGAAATGCCCGATCGCCTTCTTGAGGTCCTCCTCGGTCCGCTTGTTCCAGAAAAACCTGCCTTTGGAATAAGCCAGGTAGGCATCAGGGTTCGCTGCGCGCACCCGTGCCAGCCGGGCTTGATCTGGCACGGTTAGCGTGACGCGGATCTCGTCGGCGATTTGCCTTGCGATATGGCTCTGGAGGGCGAAAATGTCCTTCAAATCGCCATCGTAACTGCTGCCCCAGAGCCGTCTTTCAGGGACGGCTTGAACTAATTCTACGGTGATGCGCACTCGATCGCCGGAGCGCAACACGGAGCCCTCCACAACGGCATCGACTTTCAGCTCGTGCACAACATCCGGGAGCGGCTTGCCGCTGCCCCGGTAATGGATCGAAGACGTTCGGGAGATCACCCGAAGAGCGCCGATACCCTCCAGGTGCTGCCTGAGTGCATCAGTCATCCCGTCTACGAAGTAGTCTTGATCCGGGTCGCCGGAAAGGTTGGCCAGCGGCAGCACCGCCAAAGACCGGATCGGACTGGGAACGGTGTGACCCCCAAATGAATCGCGTATGCTGGGCAGGTTTAGCGCGATCAGGACCAGGACGACCAACATAGATGCCCCCAGCGCGGACATCAGAAGAGAGCGGCGGCGCCCTCTCGGTTTTTGGCTCTGGACCGCAGGCTGAGGCAGGTTATCCACCGGTTGGCTCAGCGGGGCAACGAAGCGATAGCCGCGGCGAGCCAGTGTCTCGACGAACCGCGGTGCGTCGGCTGTGTCGCCCAAGGCCGCACGGAGCCTTTTGATCGCGGCGTTCAGGCTATGCTCGAAGTCGACGTAGGTGTCAGCCGGCCAGAGCCGCTTCTGCATTTCCTCACGTGTAACCACTTCCCCGGGGTGGTCCAAGAGCATCGCCAGAACAGCGATCGGCTGGCCTTGCAGCTTCATCCGCAGCCCGTGCTTGCGCAGCTCGCCTGTTTGGGGATCAAATTCGAATGCCCCGAAGCGCAGAATCCGGCGGAAAGCATTCGACCCTGTGGTAACCCGTTCTGTCAGCATCCCTGGTCCCGATTCTAACACCGGACGCGCCGCCAGCGTTTCACCGCTATAGATAAAGATTGATAAATCAATGAGATCCCGTGTCACCCACATTTCATCGGCGTTGCCTTGCGGTTCCTGCCCGGTAGATCGATTCTCGACGCTGCTGGGAGAACCAGCAAAAACACTAAGGAGCAAGTCGATGTCACGTGAACAGATTCTTCAACTCTGCAAGAGCAGCAACCACCGAAGAAATGTGCTGATAGGATTGGCAGTGGCGACGCTGGTCAGTGGCGCTCTTGTGTGGGCGACCCCATCATTGGGGGTTACCCTCGACCTTTTGCAGCTCTCTACCACCGCTGACCGCATCAAGATCCAGACCCAGCCGCACGATCTCAGCGATATTCTGGTCCAGAAGATTACGATTGCGCCCGGAGGATATATCGGGTGGCACTCCCACCCCGGCCCCGGTGTGGTGGCCGTCCAATCAGGGCTGGTGGCGCTCTACGACGGAGACGATAAAACGTGTACACCGACCTTGGTGACTGGCGGAAGCGGATTCTTTGAGCCGGCAGACCACGTTCATTTTGTGAAGAACGTAGGCACCGTTGACTATGTGGCATTCGCGACGTTCGTGCTCCCGCATGGCGCTTCGGCGAGGATCGATGCGCCTAGCCCCGGCAACTGCCCCTTCTGACGCGGTCGCCCCATAGCATGGCCGTGAATGCGCCCACAAATCGCTGAATCAAAGAGGGAAATATGAGTTCGACCGGTAAGAGAAGACGAAAAACCGCCAGGGCTTCCCAGAAGACTCGTTTTCTACTTCTGCTCCTTTTCTTCGGAGGAATCAGGCACGCCCCGCTGGTCATGGCACAAGCCCCGGGCACGTTCAGTGTGACCAACAGCATGACCATGGCACGAGCGAACCACACAGCGACCCTACTCTTCAATGGCAAAGTCTTGATTGCGGGTGGCCTGTCTTTCACCGCTTTCAATGCTCCAGTGGCGAGCGCGGAGCTCTATGATCCTGCCACGGGAAGCTTTACTCCCGCGGGAGCCATGACCACGGCCCGCGCCCGGCATACGGCAATTCTGCTTCCGGACGGCAGGGTCTTGATCGCTGGGGGGAGCCCCGACCGTCCGTTGAGCGCCGAGCTTTACGATCCTGGCACGGGAACCTTTGTTGGTACCGGCGACATGATCACTCCCTCAAGTGGGAGGCCCAACACGGCAGCCTTGCTCGGTAACGGCAAGGTGCTCATTGCCGGTCTGGGGTCTTCCGCCGAACTTTATGACCCAGCTACCGGTACTTTCGCTGCGACCGGCAGGTACGCAGGCACTGATCCGGAATTCCTGCAAACGGCCACCCTTCTGGCGGACGGCAGGGTCTTGATCACCGGCGGTGCGCGCGCCGGATGGAGCGAACTCTACGATCCCCGCACGGACAGCTTCTGCATTACAGGCACGCTACCCGAGTTCGACGACGTGAACACAGCTACCTTGCTCATGAACGGCAAAGTCTTATTTGTGGGCAATACCTCGGGTGATGGGTACCCCGCCGACGCTGAACTGTACGACCCCGCGACGGGAGCAGTCACTTTTATCGGGCCGACGATCGCGAACCACATGCTCTCGGCGGCCGTGCTCCTCCCCGATGGCACGGTCTTCCTCGCCGGCGGCGAGGCGCCGGGCGGCGATGGTTTAGCCAACGCCGAACTTTACGTTTCCACGACCGGAACGTTCTCCTCCGCAGAGAACATGACCGCGGGCCGGCTTGAACACACGGCCACCTTGCTCCCGGATGGCCGCGTTTTGATCGCGGGAGGTTTTAGCACTTGGCCTTATGCAACCTCTAGTGCGGAAATCTATAGTCCCGCAGGTCAGTAAGCGCGCGCCCGTACTGCTCTCTCTGTCGGGCGATGGTCTGGGCCAAGGCGCGATCCAGCATGCAGAGACCGATCAGCTCGTCTCGCCTGCTAACCCGGCTGTCGCGGGAGACATTCTGATAGTATTGCCCCGGCCTGGCCGATCGCAGTGTGATACCTCCACAGGTAATCATCGGCGGGCTCGCATGGCCGAAGTTTTGTGTTCTAGCAATACCCCAGGATTCGCAGCGCTGTATCAGATCAATTTGGGGATGCCCAACGGGGTCGCGCCAGAACCTTTCATTGCCGTACGATTGTTGTACCTAGGCCGCCCGAACAACGAAGTCACCATCGGCGTGTGCTGAGCCTAGCGTCGACCTGGAGAGTGCATGGACGTCAAGCTAATTCGCGGCTTGATTATTTGGGGCTTGGCCTGCGCGCTCGGGGATCCTACGGCCGCCGCGCAGGACAACTCCTGGAAAAAGGAAATCGACAACGGCTTGGTTCGGGTGCTGCGCCGGCTGGTGGCACCGCGCGAAACCGTTTCCACCCCCGAGCTGTCGCCCGGCCTCGTGATCTTCCTCACTGATTACTCCGTCCGCCTCACCGGTGCTGAACGGCAAAAAGAACTACGAGGCAAGCGCAGCCAGTTCCTCTGGCATTCGGGCGGCAGAATGAACCTGGAGAATTTCAGCAGCCATAGCCTGGCGATAGCGCACGTAGCGCCTAAATTCAGTTCCGAATCATCGTACCAACTTCCAGCCGTGAACGCACGCGATGTGGAGTTCGAGAACGATCTGATCCGTTTGCGACGCATCGTTCCCGGTGCCCTGGAGCGTGCTGCCGGAAGACGCGAGCATCTTGCCACATCCGTACTCATTGAGCTATCCGCTGCTCATTTCAGGCTCACGCGTCCGGATGGACGGGTAGACGAAATCAGGGTCAAGGCCGGAGACATCTGGTTTCAGACAGGGGATGTTTTCACCGTCGAGAGTGTCGGCGAATGGCCGGAACATGAGGCACTACGGATCGAACTCAAAACCAGTAAGCGGAACGGGAACTGAGATGTATCTATGACGCAAAAGCACGTGTGGCAACTTGCGCCAGTATTGGCGCTGGCCGTGGCCGCTCATGCCCAGACCAGCCGCGGAGCCGTGACCGGTACGATTATCGACGCCTCGGGTGCGATCGTTCCCAAGGCCCGAGCCACCTTGGTTGCCACGCGAACAGGTTTACAGTGGTCCACGCTTAGTAACCAGGCTGGGATCTACCGGTTTGAGGCTGTTGATCCCGGCATATACGAACTCCGAGTGACACATCCCGGATTCCGGCGGTTTCTCAGCACCGGAATCGGCGTGGAAGCAAATCGCGTCTCCACGATTGACCCGCGGCTGGAGTTGGGGCCCTCAGAGACTGCGATTGAAGTCAGCGGGGAATCGAGTGAAATGCTGGTCAAGGATAGCCCGCTGCGGGGCGGCAACTTCCTGCCGAATGAGGTAACGGACTTGCCACTGGTATCGCTGAATCCAATCTCGCTCGCGCGTACGTTGCCGGGCGTGATTCAGCCTTCCGGCAGCATGCTTTGGGGTGGTGGTGGGGAGGCCACCCAGTTCTCTGTAAACGGCCAGCGCCCGCGGGCAAATAATTATCTTTTAGATGGAACGGAGAACAACGGTATCAATTTCACCGGCGTGGCCCAGCCCTTCAATATGGCCGATGCGGTCGAGGAAGTTTCCGCGCAAACTAGTAACTTCAGTGTGGAATTCGGTCGCGCCGGGGGCGGCGTATTCAACTTGGTCACCAGGTCCGGCACCAATAGCCTGCATGGCACGTTGTTATGGCGCTATCAATCGCAACGGTTCAACTCGGTTTCCAATCTCGATAAACTAAACGGCATCTCCAAGCAGGTGTTCAGTGACAACGTTTACGGCCTCACCATTGGGGGGCCGGTTCGCACGAACAAGACCTTCTTCTTTGCCGGCTTCCAGCAGGACACGCGCCATGGCACCGGCAATTTCCCACTGACGGTTCCTACCGCTGCTGCCATCTCCCGCTTGCGCTCGCTGTTTCCTTCCAACCCGAGGCTCGATTTGTACCTGGACCTGCTGGGAGATCTGCGCGGCTCGGGAGCGCCGATTCCGGTAGCCCTTGGGCTTGATCCTCAAACGGGCGTCGAACGCGCATCGGTGCAATTCGCCCCTGCCCGATACATGCTGCCCACAATCAATGAGGGCCCGCAGTGGCTGATTCGGTTCGATCACTATCGCTCGGAAGCCCATCGCATGTCCTTGCGCTACATCTATGACTCGCGGATCGATTCTCCGTCTCCACAATTCCCTGGAGACACGCAAAAGCGCGTCTTCTTTCCCAATTTCATTCTCGATCGCGCCGCCCGAAACCAAAATTTTCTATTTACCGACAGCTACACGTTTGGGCCGGGCTACACGAATGAGTTTCGTTTCTCGTACGGACGGCTCGACGCCGATGATCCTAACCGCATCTCGCCGCTGTCGGCGCCGCTGGCGCTGACGTTGCCGCGGATCAACATCATCAACATCGACTCGCCAGGGATTCCCTGGGGTTTCGCGCAGTTTGTCTATGCGAATAATTTTCTCTTCCAGGACACGCAGACCAAAGTGAGCGGTCGGCACACATTCCGGTTTGGGGTTGAATTCCTGCGGCAACTCGCCGTGCAGAACGCGGGCGCTAACACCAATGGAGACTACAATTACCTTAACGCCCCGGGCTTTTCGGCTTTCGCCAACTTTCTTGACGACTTTAGCGGCGCTTCCGGCCGCACTAGCAGAACTTTTGGCGCAGACGTTTTCCACCCGGACCAGTTCCGGCAGTCTTACTTTCTTCAGGACAACTGGAAGGCGACGCAAACTCTGGTCGTGACACTCGGCCTTCGCTACGAGAACTTCGGCCAGCCCGCGAACACATTGCGCTATCCGGCGTTCTCGGGATTTGATCCGGCTCGCTTCCTGGAGCCGAATACGCTGAATCGAGACGACAACAACTTCGGGCCGGCCTTCGGCTTGGCCTGGTCGCCTTCACGGCAGTCTGGGTGGCTCGGAAAGCTGTTGGGCGAACATAACACCGTGTGGCGCGGAGGATACCAAATCAGCTATGACGGGTTCTTCACTCAGATGATCGCGCTCGGTCTGGCCACATCGACACCCAATGCCGTTACCAGTGTGGTCAGCGCTCTCAATGCTGGCCGAGGCTCGCCAAACTGGTCCGCGCAACTGCCGGCATTCGCAGCCGCTCCCAGTCTGCTGGATGCCCAGAACGGCGTGATCGAAAAGAATTTCCGCAGCCCGTATACCGAGCGTTGGTCATTCGGTGTCGAGCGACAACTTCTGGACAAGGTACTACTCGATGTTTCGTATGTCGGCTCGGAGAGTCACAAGTTGTCGGCTTGGGCCGACCTCAATCCGAGGCTGCTGAATGGACAGTATCTTCATCCTGGCTTCGGGCAGCGATGGGTTCGCACCAGCCAGGGAAATTCGGCCTACCACGCCCTGCAATTACGCCTGGATCGCCGCTTCGCGGAGGGATTTCATCTGGCCGCCTCCTATACTTGGTCCCGCAACATTGACGACGCCGCCGAGGGGGGCGCACACGTCAATTCTCAATCGAGCCCTAATAACATGCCTTCGATGCCTGAGGCCCAAGGCGGGCTGACGCTGGATCGCGGGTTGAGTGATTATGATCGTGCTCACCGGCTCACCGTCGCCTGTATATGGGAGATCCCAGGACCTCGAAGAGGCTGGTGGAGATACGCTTTCGGCGGGTGGTCGGTCGCGGGTATCTCCTCGTTTCAATCCGGAACTCCGTTCACGGCCCTGAACGGCTCGGACCGCAACAACGACACAATCGCAAACAATGATCGGCCCGATATCGGGAATCCCAACGCGTCACTGAACAGCCGGGCTGTCATAGCACCGGCTTCCGGCCCGATGCAGTGCGCCACCGGTTACCGGAATCCGGATAGCGGGGTGTGCGTAACTCCTGGCGATGTCCACTGGATAGAAGGACGTGGGTTGCCCAATGGTTCGACAGTGGGCCGCAACACACTCCTTACTGGTGGAACGATAAACTTTGATGCCAGGCTTGCGAAGTCTTTCCTGGTGGCAGAGAGAAAACGGCTGGAGTTTCGATGGGAGGCTCTGAACGCGTTCAATCATCCGCAATTCACTCAGGTTCCCGAAAGGAGCGTGGTTGTTTCCCCTGCACCGCGTTTTCTGAATCGCGACTTCACGAACAGCGGCATTCGCACCATGTGGGCGCAAATCAAACTGATTTTTTGAACGGAGAAGCTATGCCAATCCTCCTACGAAGCGCTTTGATAGGTTTGTTTCTTGGCGGCGCCCTCCCCGCGGATGATCAGCATCACGCCGGCCATGATCTCGGTTCCGTCCGTTTCCCGACGTCGTGTAATCCCACGGCCCAAAAAACATTCGACCGCGGGGTTGCGCTGCTGCACTCGTTTTGGTGCGACGAGGCCGAAAAGACATTTTCCGAAGTGACGCGCACCGATCGGGCCTGCGCCATGGGCTATTGGGGCATCGCTATGAGCCTCTATCATCCCATTTGGGCACCACCGGCACCGGCGGATCTGCAGAAAGGCAGCGCCGCAATCGAAAAGGCGAGGTCGGTGCGAGCGAAAACTCAGCGCGAACGCGACTATATCGCTGCCATCGAAGCGTTTTACAGAGATTGGGAGAAGGTGCCTCACCGCGAGCGAGCGGTCGCTTGGCGCAACGGCATGCAGCAAGTCTCGGCGCGATATCCGGACGACCGGGAGGCCTCCATTTTCTTCGCCCTTGCGCTGATTGGAACCGCGTCTCCCGCGGACAAGACTTATGCCAACCAAAAGCAGGCGGCCGAGATCCTGAATCGCATTCTACCGGAGCGCCCCAATCATCCGGGAATCGCGCACTACATGATTCACAGCTATGACTCGCCGCAGCTTGCAATCCTGGCGCTGCCCGCTGCCCGTAGCTACGCCAAGATCGCTCCCGCCGCGCCGCACGCCTTGCACATGCCGTCCCATATATTCACGCGGCTAGGCATGTGGCAGGATTCGATCGAATCGAACCTCGCCTCGGCGGCGGCTGCGAAGGACCACGTTGCGAAGGCGCTTCCGGGAGTGGCGTCGCAGGATCAACTCCACGCCATGGATTACCTGGCTTACGCCTACCTGCAGACATGTCAGGACGGCGCAGCAAAGCGCGTGGTGGAAGAGGCGGCTACAGTATCGAGGGTCGATCAGGAAGTGTTCCAAGTGGCCTACGCGTTCGCGGCAATTCCCGCCCGCTACGAAGTGGAGCGTAAGCGCTGGTCCGTGGCGGCGTCGCTTCAGGTGGGGCCGGCCACGTTCCCGTGGATCCGCTTCCGTTACGCCGAGGCAATCACCTATTTCGCGCGCGCGCTGGGGGCGGCTCGCAGCGGCAACCTCGTGGCGGCGCGCGATGATGTGGACAAGCTGGCCGCTATTCAGACGGAGTTGGCAAAGGCCAAACAGGAGTACGATTGGAGCGCACAGGTCGAAGTGCAGCGCATGGCTGCATTGGCGTGGTTAGCACATGTGGAACGGAACAAGGAGGCTGCGTTGCGGTGGATGCGCTCCGCCGCCGATCTTGAAGACAAAACGGATAAGCATCCGGTGACGCCGGGGGCAGTTCTGCCCGCCCGTGAGCTGCTGGGCGAACTCCTCATGGAACTGGATCAACCGGTTCTGGCGCTTCCCGAGTTCGAAAGGGTGCTGCGGAGTTCGCCGCGGCGCTTCAACGCGACATACGGTGCGGCCCGAGCGGCCGAGCTTTCCGGTGATCGGAAGAAGGCAAGCGACCGCTATTCGGAATTACTTCAGCTTTGCGGCCCAGCTGATACCCAAAGACTGGAACTGCAGAATGCACAGGCCTTCCTGCAAAAGCGGTGACGTTCTGGCACTTGCATGCACTGCGCAAACCCTCTCGCGTAGCTGCTACCTGTTCAGGCCACCCTATACGCATTCATTCGCGGTTCGAGGGATCGACGGGGTGGAAGTCCCTTCCCGAGCCCAGCTCCGTTCCCACGACAGCTAGCCTCAATCCACCAAGTCCTGAGTTGCGGCCGGCCTTGGTCTGGACGGATTGAAGAAGACACCGTACCAGCACCGGGGAATTGGTTTCGTTGGCATCTCAGAGTAATAACCCGCGAAATACGCCGTAGGCTTGCCTACGGGCTTATCCGGTTAACCGGAACCTGACACTGCTCGGGCCCACGTTAGCAAGACGTCGCTATCTTGGACCTTCGAATCCACAGCCATATACCCTCCCTTGTCACCGAGGGTTGTTCTAGGCTACGCTGTTACACATCTCAGCATCGGGCGCAGAGCGGCGGGCTACGGCGAAACCGCTGTGAGTCCGTTGGCCGCGAGGGAGGCATGCTACTTGGGTGCCCACGGATCGTATGTCCCGACATGCCAGATATGACCTTCGGGATCCAGGCACGCGAATCCGCGCCCGCCGTACGGTTTGCTCTCGATGTCCTCTATAATCTTCGCTCCCGCGTCCTTGGCACGGGCGTAAATCGCATCCGCGTCCTTAACGATCAGGCTCACCCCGCGAGTTTGCGCACCGCCTACTTCTGCCGGCAGTTTCATGAGGCGCTCAGGCATCTTTTCATTCACCGATCCCAGCATGATCATGCCGCTGCCGAGCGTCAATTCGGCATGCATGATGGTGTTGCCGGGACCGGTATGCACGGCATGTTTTTCGAATCCGAATACGCGGCACAGCCATTCGATTGCATCGGCCGCATTCCTGTAGTGCATTCCCGGTACGACGGTGCTATGGGTGGTAGTACGCTCAGGCATGCACGCAGGATCGCAAGAAAGCCGGCTCGATGTCTTGTAAAAATGGGAAACCCATGGTCAATCAATCACAGCGTGGAAAG
>JADMIO010812955.1_pt1 | contig 12726 bp, 1 predicted proteins | sample 8958161 | NCBI WGS metagenome assembly JADMIO01 (sample SAMN16585339, study PRJNA669376) | soil metagenome | isolation source: Crop rotation soil | place: USA: Cullars Rotation, Alabama | collected 2011 | reverse complement strand
CTTTCCCAATCCTGTGCCGGTTGGGGTAGCCGGAGAACTCTATATCGGAGGCGCGGGCCTCGCCAGGGGATACCTCAATCAGCCGGAGCTTACCGCCGAGAAATTCATCCCGGATGTATTTAGTAAAGCGCCGGGCCAGCGCCTGTATAAGACAGGAGACCTGGCGCGCTACCTTACGGATGGCATGATCGAATTTCTTGGCCGTATTGACCATCAGGTGAAGGTCAGAGGCTACAGGGTTGAACCAGAGGAGATCGAGTCAGCTCTGATGCAGCACCTACGCGTGCGAGCGGCAGCCGTGATCGCGCGGAAGGAAAAATCCGGCACCGCAGTTCTGGAAGCCTACGTGGTGGCCGAACAAGCAACGACCCCACGGGCCACGGAACTCCGCGATTTCTTAAAGGGTATATTGCCCGGATACATGATCCCATCGGCTTTCATTCTGCTTGAATCTTTACCCCTGACACCGAGCGGTAAGATTGATCGGCGCGCGCTGCGGCAGATGGGAGGGGCAAAGCGCCGACAGCATGAATCTTATATCGCGCCGCGAAATCCTATCGAAGAGTTATTAGCGTCTATGTGGTCTGCGGTGCTGGGCATTGAAAAGGTATCCATTCACGACGATTTTTTAGAACTGGGGGGCCACTCGCTGCTGGCCACTCAGCTTATTTCTCGCCTGCGCGAGGCTTTCAAAACTGAGATCCCCTTGCGAAGCCTCTTTGAGATGCCCACGGTGGCTTCGCTTGCCGAGAGTATAGAAAAGAATCTCCGCGCAGGATCGCAAAGGCAAGCCCCGCCGTTGCGGCCAGCCTGGCGGGATAGAGACCTCCCGCTCTCATTTGCGCAGCAACGCCTGTGGATTCTAGACCAGTTTGATCCAGGTCTTCCGGCCTATAACATCCCGATGGCGACAACGATCATTGGCGCGCTCGATATAGCGGCTTTGCGGCAAAGCCTGAATGAAATTGTGCGGCGACATGAAAGCTTGAGGACGAGTTTCATCATCAAAGACGGGCAGCCTGTCCAGGTCATTGCCCCTTCGCATGATTTGACCGTCCAATTCGCGGACCTTTCTGACCTCTCGGAAATGGAGCAAGCGGCTGAGTTGCATCAGTATGCCAACCGGGAGGCGCGCAGGCGGTTCGATCTGACACGCGGGCCGTTATTGCGTGTGACCATATTAAAGCTGGTCGAACAAAAGCACGTGCTACTCTTAACGATGCATCACATTATCTCGGATGGCTGGTCTTTGGTAGTTTTATTCCGAGAGCTGGTGGCGCTGTACGAAGCCTACGTGAAGGCAAGCCCTTCGCCGCTCCCGGAGCTTTCTATTCAATATGCCGACTATGCAATCTGGCAGCGCCAGTGGCTGCGAGATGATGCGCTGGATAGCCTTCTCGCTTTCTGGAAAGAGCAATTAAACGGCGCTCCCGGCGTCCTGGAATTACCAACTGATCGGCGGCGTCCGCTTGTTCAGAGCTTTCGCGGCGGGCGGCAACCTATCGCACTGACGAGGAAAGTTTCTGCGGCGCTCAACGCTCTGGCGCAAAGCGAGCGCGTGACCATGTTCATGGCGCTTCTGGCCGGTTTTAAAGTTTTGCTCTATCGCTACACGGGGGAAGAAGACCTGCTGGTGGGTTCACCGATTGCCAATCGTAACCATGTCGAGACTGAGAACCTGATCGGCTTCTTCGTAAATACGCTGGTCTTGCGCACAGACCTCTCCGGCAGTCCCAGCTTCCGCGAGTTGTTGAAACGAGTGCGCGAGGTGACCCTGGCGGCTTACACGCATCAGGATTTGCCGTTTGAGAAGCTGGTGGAGGAATTACACCCGGAGCGAAACCTGAGCCTGTCACCTTTGTTCCAGGTCATGTTTGCGCTGCTGAACGCCCCAAACCCAGGCCCTGAGCTTGCCGGCCTCGTCCTCGTACCTATGGAGTTGGATAGTGGCATGGCCAAGTTTGATCTGACGCTCTCAATGCTGGAAAACGAGGAAGGGCTGACAGGATTTCTAGAATATAACAGCGACATCTATGACGCTTCGACGGCCAGCCGATTGCTGGGACATTATCAGAGGTTGCTTGAAGGGGCGATTGCAAATCCCGATCTACAGATTGCATATCTGCCGATGATGTCGGAGGCCGAGCAACATCAATTGCTCATAGAATGGAATGACACTACTTCAATCGGCTCTCTGCGGGCGTGTTTGCATGAGTTATTCGAGGCACAGGTGGAACGGACGCCGGACTCCGTTGCCCTCAGATTCGATGACGAGCAGTTGACCTACAGCGAATTGAACCGCCGCGCCAATCAATTAGCTCACCACCTCCGCCGTATCGGCGTGAGGCCAGAACTTCCGGTAGGGATATTTTTGGAAAGATCGGCGGAGATGGTCGTAGGGCTGTTGGGCGTGCTCAAGGCCGGCGGGGCCTATGTGCCGCTCGACCCGACATATCCGAAAGAGCGGTTAGCTTTCATGCTGGAAGATGTTAATGCCGGGGTCGTACTGACGCAAGAATGGCTGATAGATAGATTGCCTCAACGGCAGCTAGAAATCATACGCCTGGGTGCTGGTGAGGGGGGATTTGGCGGGGAGAGCGATAGAAATCCCTGCCTTTCAATTGGGCCGCAAAATCTTGCCTATGTGATCTACACCTCAGGGTCAACAGGAAAACCCAAAGGTGTAGCGATTGAGCACCACAGCGCAGTAACCCTTCTCGATTGGGCGCGCGAGACCTTTTCAGGCGATGCCCTTGCGGGAGTGCTGGCTTCTACTTCGATATGCTTTGACCTCTCTGTGTTCGAGTTGTTTGCGCCCCTGAGCTTCGGCGGCACTGTCATCCTGGTCGACAGCGTGCTGGACTTGCTGGGGCTAGTCGCCGCCGACCAGGTCAGGTTGATCAATACGGTCCCGTCCGCGATTGCCGAACTGGTTAAGGTCGCGGCGCTGCCCGCTTCAGCGCACACGATTAACCTGGCCGGCGAGCCGATTCCGGCTGACGTGATTGAACAGGTCTACAGCCGGGAAGGCGTACGGCGAGTCTTCAACCTCTACGGCCCGTCGGAGGATACAACCTACTCCACGTTCGCGCTGGTCGAGCGGGCGAGCAAGAAGTCACCGCCTATCGGACGCCCCATCGCGGACTCGCAAGTCTACCTGCTTGATGGGCAGTTCCAGCCAGTGCCCATCGGCGTTATAGGCGAGTTGTACATCAGCGGGGGAGGGCTGGCCCGTGGTTACTTCAATCGTGCTGAGTTGACGGCTGAGAGGTTTATCCCAAGCCCGTTTGGCGAGGGGCCTGGGGCGCGGCTGTACAGGACGGGCGATCTGGCTCGTTACCTGCCAGACGGTCGTATTGATTTCCTCGGACGTAGCGATCATCAAGTGAAGATTCGCGGCTTCCGCATTGAGCCGGGCGAAGTCGAGACTTTACTCAGACAGCACCCTGCGGTAAACGAAGCCGTTGTCCTGGCCAGAGAAGATGAGCCAGGGGATAAGCGCCTGGCGGCCTATCTTGTCCCGTTTGCGCAGCCCGCGCATGGCGGACGACGGTTCATGACGCCTGTCGAACAAGATAATTTGTTTGCCGATAAGCCGCTGTGCAATCTACCGAATGGCCTGCGCATCGCTCACCTCGGCGAGTTTCAAACTGTGGCTCTCTACAAGGAGATATTTGAAGACCAGCTATATTTAAAGCACGGCATAACCGTCAATGACGGCGATTGTGTTTTTGATGTCGGCGCTAATATAGGTCTGTTTTCGTTCTTCATCCAGCAAAGATGCGAGGGCGCTAGAATCTACGCATTTGAGCCGCTCCCCCCCAACTTTGAAATTCTGCGGACTAACGCGACTCTCTATGGGCTGGATTGGAAGTTGTTTGATTGTGGCCTCGCCAGCAAAACAGAGATGGCAACATTCACTTTTTTCCCGAACCTCACAGGGCTCTCCGGGCGCTTCTCTGATCCCAAAGAAAAGAGGCTGAGGGGCGAAGCTATCCTTACCAACTGGTTGCAAATGAACGCGACGGATCAGGAAAGAAATATAGTTGAAGATGATATGGACGCAATATTGAAAGAATATTACCAGGCCGAGAACTACACCTGCCGACTGACTACAATTTCCGACGTCATCAGCGAAAATAACGTGGAGCGCATAGATTTGCTTAAGGTTGACACAGAGAGGGGGGAATTTGGCGTACTCGCCGGTATTCGCCAGGAGCATTGGCAAAAGATCAAGCAGATAGTCATCGAAGTCCACACGAGAGACCTGTTGGAGCAGATCACGCGGCTGCTCCGGGAACAGGATTACGATTGCGTTGTCGAAGAGACAGTGGGGCCAGAAGGCGCGGCAGGAACAAATTTTTATGCTTCGATGCTCTATGCGGTGCGGCGGTCCGCGAGAAGTCCGTTAGCGAAAGGGGCGAGCGATGAACGTTTAGAGCAGTCATCAATCAGCCCGACCGACCCCGACCTGCTTATTGATGAGTTGCGTCGCTACCTGCAAAGGCAATTGCCGGAATACATGATCCCATCCGCTTTCATAATCCTTGATTCATTACCGCTGACGCCCAATGGCAAAATTGACCGGGGCGCACTGCCCGCGCCCAACGCGCTTCGCCCGCGCTCGGAGAAGTCTTATGTTGCGCCGCGAACGGAATTGGAGCAGACCATTGCGGGCACCTGGCGGGAGGCGCTCAAGAGGGACGACGTGGGGATTCATGATAACTTCTTCTCTGATTTGGGCGGGCACTCTCTGCTGGTAATTCAAATCGTGGGCAACCTCCGAGAAGCGCTTGGCAGACAGGTATCCGTGGTTGAGATATTTCGATTCCCGACCATCCACTCGCTCGCCGATCATCTGAGCGCGATAGAGGACGAGCAGCTACCTTTGCATCGAGCGCAGGACGTGACACGGGTCCGCCAACAATCCTTGAAGCAGCGAAGGAGCATGCGGCAAATTCGTCAAACGACTGAGGGAGAATGAGGGGTTCATGATGAAGGAACTTGATCTCAAAAATAGTTTCAACGAAGTTGCAATAATAGGTATGTCGGGCAGGTTTCCGGGGGCTAAAAACGTTGACGAATTCTGGCAGAACTTGCGAAACGGTATAGAGTCGGTCTCTTTTTTCAGTGACCGCGAGCTGGGAATGGCGGGGGTGAGTCCCGAAGTGTTCAACAGTCCCGATTACGTGAAAGCAAAGGCGGTGCTCGATGACGTAGAGATGTTTGACGCCTCGTTCTTCGGTTTTACTCCAAGAGAGGCCGATGTCATGGACCCTCAGTACCGTTTATTTCTTGAGTGCTGTTGGGAGGCTCTCGAAAATGCGGGGTATGATTTTGAAGTTCATAGCGGGCGGATTGGCGTCTACGCAGGCTCAGGCATGAGCACCTACCTGTTGTTCAATCTGCTTTCAAACCCGGACATTTTCGAATCAGTCGGAGGGCTTCAGGTCAGGCTCACAAACGATAAAGATTTTTTGACCACTCACGTATCTTACAAGCTGAATCTCCAGGGCCCCAGTGTTGTTGTGCAAACCGCATGCTCGACATCGCTGGTTGCAGTCCATCTGGCTTGCCAGGGGTTGCTCGATGGTGAATGCAATATGGCTCTGGCAGGCGGCGTCACGGTCGGCATCCCGCACAGAGTCGGGTACACGTACAGGGACGGGGGGATATGGTCTCCTGATGGCCACTGTCGGGCCTTCGACGCCAGGGCGCAAGGGACTGTAGCCGGTAATGGGGCCGGAGTCGTCGTGTTGAAACGTTTGACGGATGCCCTCGCAGAAGGCGATTACATACATGCGATCATCAAAGGCTCGGCCATTAACAACGATGGCTCGCAGAAGGGTAACTATACGGCTCCGAGTGTGGATAGCCAGGTTCAGGTGGTTACCGAGAGCCTGTCGATGGCCGGGGTCACCCCGGCCACAATAACCTTAATCGAGGCGCATGGAAGCGCAACGCCGATAGGAGACCCAATCGAAGTTCAAGCATTGACAAAAGCATTTCGTACGAGCACCGATAAGAAAACCTTCTGCGCTCTCGGCTCTGTGAAAACAAACATCGGCCATCTCGATGCCGCCGCCGGCATCGCCAGTCTGATCAAGACAGTCCAGGCGCTCAAGCACAAGTCCATCCCGCCCAGCTTGCACTTCGAGCAGGGGAATCCTCATATTGATCTCCCGAATAGCCCTTTTTATGTCAACACGGCGCTTTCGGAGTGGAAGCCCGGCCCGACTCCGCGCAGGGCCGGGGTAAGCTCGCTCGGCATCGGCGGCACCAACGCGCACATCATTCTTGAAGAAGCGCCGCCCGTCGCGAACGATGAGAAATCGCAGACCTGGCAGTTGCTTGTGCTGTCGGCCAGAACGCGCGCCGCTCTGGATACCGCAACCGCAAATCTCTCCGCTCACCTGCGGCGTCAGCCCGATATTAATTTGGCTGACGTTGCTTACACTTTACAGGTCGGCAGGCGGGGGTTTAATCATCGGCGGGCGCTCATTTGTAGGGGGGTTGAAGGTGCAGCGGCGGCGCTCGAATCGCTCGACTCAACATGCGTTCTAACCAGTCTGTGTGAATCTCAGGATCGGGCGATTGGGTTTATGTTTCCGGGCTTAGGAGACCACTATGCGGGCATGGCTTTGGGTCTGTACCGCACCGAGCCTACTTTCCGGCGTCACATGGATCATTGCGCCGAACTCCTTAAGCCTTACCTCAACCGCGACCTGCGTGAAGTGCTCTATCCGAGCGAGAGCGGAAAAAATGAAGGGGCCGGGCCGTCCGCTTCAACCTCATTCTCGTTTAATCGACAGCCGGACTTGCGAAAGATGCTCAACCGGCGCGAGCTAAAAAGTGAGGACATCGCCGGACTGAACCAGACCCACCTGGCGCAACCAGCCGTATTCGTTATTGAATACGCGCTGGCCCATCTGCTGATGGAATGGGGGATCCGGCCATCGGCAATGATAGGCTACAGTCTTGGTGAATACGTGGCCGCGACCCTGGCCGGAGTATTCTCTCTTGAAGATGCTCTGTTCCTGGTGGCCGAGCGGGCGCGCATGATTCAGGAATTGCCCGGCGGGGCCATGCTGGCCGTCGCCCTGCCGGAGCAGGAAGTCCTGCCACTGCTGGACGAGAAACTCTCTTTATGCGCCTCGAATGGGGCCTGGCTCTCGGTGATTGGCGGCCCGCAAGAGGCGGCGCAGGCGCTGGAGCAAAGGCTTGCCGAGCAGAAGGTGATTTGCCGAAGATTGCAAACCTCTCACGCCTTTCATTCAAAGATGTTGGACCCGATGCTTGAGCGATTCACGAAGCAAGTGAGAAAGGCTCGCCTTGGGCCTCCGCAGATTCCCTTCGTGTCCAATGTCACAGGGACTTGGATCACAGATGAAGAAGCGACCGATCCGGGTTATTGGGCCCGGCATACACGCCAGACGATACGCTTCGCAGATGGCCTGAATGAGATGATGACCGAGCCGGAGCGCATCCTTTTAGAGGTCGGCCCCGGACAGGCCCTGAGCACACTTGCGAGACAGCACCCGATGAGCAGTGCCCGGCACGTCGCATTGCCGGTGTTACGAGACCGGCACGACGAGGTCTCGGATGTGCCGTTTCTGCAAAGTGTTTTAGCCCGGCTCTGGCTCACCGGACTTCGCCTGGACTGGCAGCGCATTTCCGCACGCCAGAAGCGCAGGCGCATTCCATTGCCGACATACCCATTTGAGCGCCGGCGCTACTGGATCGAGCCGCGAACACAAATCCCGGATCATGCTGCGCAGCCGCCCTCGCCAGGTAAAAAAGAGGACATCGCAGACTGGTTTTATACGCCTGTCTGGAAACGCACGCCCTCGCTCAGGCTGTTCGATAAACATGCGGGTGAGGGGAAAAAATTCCGCTGGCTGATTTTCCTTGACGGCCTTGGGCTAGGCGCGCGAATGGCGAGCATACTTTCAGAGAGAGGGCATACGGTTGTGAAGCTGGCCGTCGGCGAATCGTTCGCCCATTCCGACGATAGCTTGTACACAATAGATCCGTGGCAGCAACAGGATTATGCCGCGTTGATTAAGGCGCTACGCAATCGCGGAATGATGCCAGACAAAATAGTCCACCTCTGGAGCGTTACGCCGGGCGGTCATCTCGAATCAAACTTCACCTCCTATAACCCATCAAGCGACCTCGGCTTCTACAGCTTGCTGTTTCTGGCGCAGGCGCTCGGCGAGCAAAACATAACAGGGCCAATTCATATTGGCGCAGTGTCTAACCACATGCAGGAGGTAACGGGCGAGGAGTCAATCTGTCCGACGAAAGCGACCCTCTGGGGGCCATGCAAGGTCATCCCGCAAGAGTATCTAAATATAACTTGTCAGAGCATAGATGTCGTCACTCCGCCGGACGCTCCGCAGGAGAGAAGGCTGGCAGATCAACTGATAGACGAGATGATCTTCCAGCCTGCTGACCAGGCGGTTGCCTATCGCGGGTTTCATAGATGGGTGAAAGATTACAAGGCTGTGCGACTGGATCATCAACCGGAGTTCTCATCAAGATTAAGGGAGGGCGGAATATATCTCGTCACAGGCGCGTCAGATGAGACGGGTCTTCTCGTAGCAGAGTACCTGGCCCAAACGGTGCGGGCGAAACTCGCACTCGTAGCCCCTCCAGATTTCCCTCCCCGAGAGAGGTGGGAGAGGTGGCTGGGCTCTCGCGATGACGAAGACGAGGTGAGTCGTAAGATTCGCAGAGTCCGGGCGATTGAAGCGTCGGGTTGCGATGTGCAGTTCTTACCCGCAGACATTACGAACGAAGACCAGATGAGGGCGGTAATAAAGTTAACCTGCGAGCGGTTCGGGGCGATCAACGGTGTCATCCACACGGCGAATGTTGCGGGCGGGGGGATTATTCAATTAAAGACCTACGAAATGGCTTCGGCCACGCTTGCCCCAAAGGTGAAGGGGACGCTGGTTCTGGCTTCGGTCACCAGAGATTTAGATATAGATTTTCTAGCCCTGTTCTCTTCAACCACATCGATTGCCGGTGGCTTCGGCCAGGCTGATAATTGCGCGGCAAATGCCTTCCTTGACGCCTTCTCTCATCAGCGACTATTGAGCGGTGATGATTCTACAGTCTGTATTAATTGGAACGCATTTCAATGGGACTTGTGGCAGTTGCCATCAACAACAGCAACGGCAGGGCTGCAAGCGCAACTCCAGGAGCATCTGTGGGCCAACGGCATCTCAGCGCAAGAAGCCATGCAGGCATTCACGCGAATTCTTTCATCCACCTTGCGGCAGGTGGTCGTCTGCCCGCAAGACCTCCAGGCGGTCATCAATAATACCGATCAGTTTACGGCCCCGAATCTGTTGAAAGAGTTAGATCAGGCACGCCCTTACGAAGCGCACCCCCGGCCAGATATGGCAGTCTCTTACGTGCCGCCTGCAAGCGAAGCCGAGCAATTGATCGCCGGTTCGTGGCGAGATACCTTTGGCCTTGAAGAGGTTGGAGTCCACGATAATTTCTTCGACCTGGGCGGCAATTCCCTACTCGCTTTGCAGATCGTCACTCAGTTGCGCAAAGCTTTTCAGATCGAGTTGCCTATGACCAGCCTGTTTGAAGCGCCTACGGTTGCCGGCCTGGCTCGGAAAATTGAGGGGATAGAGTTCGAAGCCCCGGAACACGACGACCTGGATCAGATTCTGAACGAGATAGAGGGCCTCTCGCTGGAAGAAGCCGAAAAGAAATTTGCCGAAGAGATGGGATCGAACGAGCAGTAAAGCTACGGGCGCATCCCCGACCAGGGCGGAACTCGAATTCTGTACCCAATCCACAAGTGAAGGGAAAGCATGATGAAGGATTTGTCTGACCGTCTTTCGGGCCTCTCTCCGGCGCAGCGCGCCCTGCTTGATCTGCGGCTGAAAAGAAAGAAGGCCGAAGCGCTCAAACAAACGATCCCGAAAAGAGAGCAATCTAACTATTGCCCCTTGTCTTTAGACCAGGAGCGTCTCTGGTTCATCCAGCAACTCACTCCTGAAAGCCCCGCCTACAACATCTATTCGGTGCATCGCTTTAAGGGAATCGTAGATGTCGGTGTACTGACTAAGAGCCTCAATGAAATTGTGCGGCGACATGAGATCATGCGGACTCGTTTTGAGATGCCTGATGGACGGCCAGTCCAGGTCATCGCGCCGCGCTTGACGGTTGACATTCCCGTCATTGATCTCAGATCGCTCCCCGCAATTGAGCGCGAAGCCGTTGTAGAAAAGCTCGTAGATGCGCAGTTGAGTCAACCCTTTGATTTGACCCGCCTGCCTCTTTTTCGCACGGTCTTGTTTCAGCTAGATGATAAAGATTATGTTTGCCCAACCGTGTTTCATCACATAATTACTGATTGGGTATCGTTTCAATCTTTTCAGAAGGAACTGGCTATTCTTTACGAAGCCTTTAAGGATGGAAAGCCTTCGCCGTTGCCTGAGCTTGCAATTCAGTATGCAGACTTCGCCATATGGCAGCGACAATGGCTTGACGATCAGAACCTGGACGCCCAGACAGAATACTGGCGCAAGCGACTCAAGGATGCCCCTCTCGTTCTCGAACTCCCGACAGATCATCCGCGACCGAAATCTTTGCGACCCTGGGGGGTGAGACAGCCCATGGCGCTCTCAAAAAGCCACTCCGACGCCGTGAGAGCGATGGCGCAACAGGAAGAAGTAACTTTGTTCATCTTCTTTCTGGCCTTATTCAAGGTGCTTTTGTTTCGGATGACGGGGCAGGAAAAGATATTGGTCGGATCGCCGATTGCCAATCGAAACAAGATTGAGACTCAAGATTTGTTGGGGTTCTTCCTCAACCATCTGGTCTTTTGCACAGACCTGTCGGGGGATCTCACATTTCGAGAGGTGCTGCACAGGGTCCGCGAGACGGCGCTGGGGGCTTATGCCAATCAGGATGTACCGTTCAGAAAACTTGTAGAGGAATTGCAGCCGCAGCGAGACCTCAGTCGTATGCCGCTGACACAATACGTCCTCCTCTTCCTGAATCCTCATCAGCAAAGTGACGTAAGCTTTCCGGGCTTCAGCGTCTTGCCCTATTGGGCAGACAGCAAGTCCACAGAGTTCGACATGACTTTCTCGCTGTGGGACCGGCAAACCGGATTCGATGGGTGGATGGAATATAACACTGACCTTTTTGACGCCACCACAATCATTCGATTGACGCAACACTGTCGAACCCTGTTGGCCGGCATCATCACCAACCCTGACCAGCGAATCCTGGACCTGCCGATGCTGACCGAAGCCGAGCGCCATCAACTGACCGTGGAGTGGGCCACTTGCCTGCCGACTGACGCAAGAGAAGCCAGTCTGCATGAATTATTCGAGGCCCAGGTGGAGAGGACGCCGAATGCGGTTGCGGTCGTTTTTGAAGGCGAGCACCTGACTTACCGGGAGTTGGGCCGCCGGGCAAATCAATTAGCTCGCCACCTGCGCGGCCTCGGCATCGGGCCGGGTATGCTTGTGGGTGTTTGCATGGAGCGCTCGCCGGAGATGGCAGTAGCTTTGCTCGGGACATTGAAGGCGGGAGGGGCCTACCTGCCTCTCGATCCGGCATACCCCAAGGAGCGATTGGCTTTCATGCTGGAGGATGCTCGCGTCTCGGTGTTGCTGACTCGGGAGCGAACCCGCAAGAGTTTTCCAGAGTGCGCGGCACAGGTGCTAGCTGTTGATGCCGAATGGCAAGCGATTGCCAGTCACGCGGAACACAATCTCATTGCTAACCGGGTGTCGGATTGCCTGGCATACGTAATCTATACGTCAGGCTCTACGGGCACGCCAAAGGGCGTGATGATTTCTCATCGCGCGGTCTGCGCTCGCCTGCTGTGGGGACAGGCAACCTTCCCTGTTTCTGAAGCCGACGCAGTCCTACAGATAACTTCCATAAGCTTTGACGTATCGGTATCCGAGTTTTTTTCACCCCTCATAGCCGGAGCGCGGTTGGTACTGGCGCGACCGGATGCGCATCAAGACATCGCTTATTTAATGAAGCTGATTTCTGATCAGAATATAAGCATCGTGAACTTCACGCCTACAATGCTGGAAGCATTGCTGGAAGCGGAAGGGATCGAGAAGTGTAAGAGTATCAAGGAAGTTTTTCTGGGAGGAGAGGTTTTGCCCGTCGAATTGCAAGAGCGATTCTTATCTCGCTCAGGGGCTAGGCTGCACAATCTCTATGGGCCTACCGAGGCAACTATTGATGCGACATGGTGGACATGCAGACGCGGCAACGATCAAAGCATTCCCATAGGCCGCCCCGTTGCGAATACCAAAATCTACCTGTTGGATCAGAAGCTACAGCCGGTGCCGATAGGAGTGGCCGGAGAGATATGCATCGGCGGAACCGGATTGGCAGAAGGCTACCTCAATCGCCCGGACCTGACAGCCGAAAAGTTCATGCCTGATCCTTTCAGCCAAGAGTCGGGGGCGCGGCTCTACAAATCTGGTGACCGGGCACGCTTTACCCCGGACGGAAATCTCCTGTTCCTCGGACGACTAGACCTTCAGGCGAAAGTCCGTGGGTTTCGGATAGAAACGGGAGAGATTGAAGCAGTACTGGCCCGGCATCCGAACGTGCGCGAGGCAGTGGTAGTTGTACGCGAGCAGCCTGCCGGTAAGAAGAGGCTCGTGGCTTATGTGGTGATACGCCAGCCGCAAGAAGCAGCGATCAGCACGCTGCGGAAAG
>JADMIO012791515.1_pt1 | contig 12728 bp, 9 predicted proteins | sample 8958161 | NCBI WGS metagenome assembly JADMIO01 (sample SAMN16585339, study PRJNA669376) | soil metagenome | isolation source: Crop rotation soil | place: USA: Cullars Rotation, Alabama | collected 2011 | reverse complement strand
GGCCGCGACTTCAAGTCACGTGAATTCCAAGCTTCGGATCCCACTGTGCTGGAAAGAGAACAGAAACAAGAGGTCGGCAAGCTGCCGACCGTGCGTGTGTGCATGTGTACGTGCATGAGTGTCGCTTTGTAATCTCAACATGTTCACTTCTCATTCGATAAACAACTAGTGCTGTTTATACTGTTGTGGTCCCTTTGGGCCCATGGGAAGGCGAAGCGGAGTCATCACACATTGAGTGTTCAACACACATCAATGCACTGCTATTTACACGAGCGTGGTGCGATGTCGATCACGAAAATCGATGAAAGGCTTAGCAAAAAACGCAAAAAACAGCCAAAAACATGAATTACACGATATACTTATGTGCAACATGCGATAGTATGCTAATATCATCAGTATACATGATATATGTATTCATAGTGATACAATGTATACTGACGATAATTTAACAAAAAGCACAATTCTTCTTTTTGCGGTAAAACGTGGTCCCCCTCCACGTCGCTAAAAAAAAGCGTCCCGATCGATACAACACTTTAAATCTAGGCCAATATGAATTATTTTTGAATATAAGATACAAAAGCGTATAATATGAGCAAATTTCTTAACAAAAAAGGCAAGTTCAGGAAGAGCGCGCAAAGAAGAGGCTTACACTCCGTTCACTCTGCTTCGCCAACTGATAACACAGCAAGCATATACAAGCAATGAATAATAGCTGTGTATGAAAGTGATGGTGTCATTTAACCGAGATCAAGAAATTCCTTAGTGCACCACATCTTTTGACCCCCTGTATGTTGTTGCTCATTCATTCCGAAACAGATGCAAAATCTGTGTCATGTTCTGTTGAATCGGTAGAAAGTGTATGATGAAGCAGTGAACGAGAACAACAGACCGTTGGCACGTTGGGCGAGAGAAACCGCAAGTGCCAGATAGCGAATTCTCTGTTGCTGTGTTATTCAGTCTGCGTATTGTTATGAATACAGTGTGTCACTATTTCTCAACACCCCCCCATCGCTGTGTGGGTGTAGCGTGAGAGTAGCGAATGAGATGGCCGTACAGTGACTAAGGGAATTGATACACGATACGCAAATTTTGCCACTGCATAGGATTGGTTGAGGTAGTCTTGAATTCTGTTTGTTGCTCAGTAAGTGGCTGCTCTTGCTATACCGTGCTGATTGAGATTAACAGCGAAGAGAGAGTTGACGTGGCGTAGATGATTGATTGGCGCCAGTCCCTTTGTAAACATGTCAGAAGTGTTTTCCGCTGAGGGGATCTGTTTTAGAGCTACCCAGCGACGCTGAATGCACTCTCTGATGTAGTGAAACGAGATGTTGATGTGTCTTGTCGCTGGTGTGCTATGCTGTCGATTGGAGAGGTTGATAGCAGCGCTGTTGTCGCCGCGAATAATGATGGGTTTCTTTAGTTTCTCACCATTCATTTCTTCTAGTAGCTGTCGAGCAGCGACAATGCGCTTGGACACTTGTGCGTACGCGATGTACTCTGCCTCGGTAGTGGAGGTGGCCACCGTGGGTTGCTTCTTCGCTTGCCAGTCAAATGCGCCTAAGCCTAGCGAAAGGAAGAAACCAGTGATGGATTTGCCGTCATTGCTAGCGGCGCTTGCCCAGTTTGCATCAGCATATGCACACACTGTTTTCTCTTTGCCACCGAGAGGCAGTTTCAGTGTGGCTGTGCGCTTCAGGTAGCCCAAACAACGCAGCGCTGCTTTAGAGTGAACGGGAGTAGGATTTGCGGTGCCTGTAGCCAGTTGCTGTACAGTGTGTGCGATGTCAGGACGAGTCGAGATAGCGGCGTATTGTAGCGCTCCAACGACTGCTCTGTAGTTGTTAGCGTTGACGTGTGTGTCCTTGAAGTCGGATATGTCACCACCTTTTAATTCCTTCCCGTCAGATGGAGAAGGATGACCACTGCATTGACTCAGTCCGTACTCAGTGAGTATGCGGTTGATGTATGCTTCTTGATCAATGCTGATGATGCGCTGCTCACGATCACGAGTGACACGCATGCCGAGTACAAGGAAGGCTTCATTCTTACCTTGAATGTTGAAGCGACTGCATAGTTTCTTGATGTCGCGCAGCATTTGCTGTCTGTCTTGCTTGTCGAAAGCGGGGAAGAGGTCGTCGACAAAGACGGCCATGAGTAGCTGACGAGTTGGCTGTTTCTCTGACTTCTTGTAGTATAAGCAGGGATCAATGGTGCTCTGCGTGTAACTGAGCTCAATGAGAAAGGCGTGGAGTACCTCCCACCAACAGCGTGGACCTTGCTTGGTGCCGTACAGACTCTTCTTCAATTTCAATACCTTACCTGCGGTAGCTGTGTAGCCTGGAGGTGGTTTGATGTAGATGTCGTGGTGAACAGGGGCATTCAAGAAGGCGGTCTCGACGTCTAGCTGCAATACATCGTAGTCGAACGTTGCTGCATAGCTGAGATAGAGGCGGAGGGTTGAGTAGGCAAGTGTTGGCGATTCTGTTTCGTCGTAGTCTTTGCCTTGCTGCTGAGTGAATCCTCGTACAGTCAATCTTGCCTTTGCCTTATCAATGGTGCCGTCTGCGTTGAGCTTGACGCGGAATACCCACTTCGTATCGGCGATGTTAGTGCCAGAAGGGGGAGAATCAACCTCCTCCCATACATCATGAGCGAGGATGGACAGCATCTCGCTTTTACATGCTTTCTTCCACACTGTGCTTCTCATGGCTTCCTCATAGCTACTGGGTGTAGCTGTGGGGCCGTTCGTAGTGTATAGCGTGTGTACTGCGTAGATCTCGTCATCCTCCTCGTCGATGGAGTTGATCGCTTGACCAATGTCGCCGTTCGCCATCATGCCGTAGCGGAAAACGCCGATGCCTTTATTAGACCTGCCGGAGCGCCGTAACGGTGTATCGTCGTCGTCATTACTGTCCTCTGCATCAGAACTCTCTGCTACAGTTGGGAGAACTGGACTGGACTGTGGGTGTGACACCTGCAGGCTTAGTTGTTTGACAAATTTGAGCTCGTTGGCGTCTGTCTTGTCGCCCCACCATGTCGTCCAGTCTTCTTCACCTGATTGCTCTTCTGAGTGGGTGCTCACATCACTGCTATGGTTGCGAGCGACGGTGAATTGTTCCTCTCTGAAGGAGATGTCGCGTGTGTGAACAATTTTGTTTGTTTTCGGATCATAGGCGAGGTGTGTGGCAGGCATGCTTTCACTGAGGCCTAAGTACATACAGAGGGAGCTGCGTGCGGCGAACTTTTCATGCTTGGCGTTTGGTGCAATGGTGTTGTGAACGTCTACGTCGCAGCCGAACACCTTGAACTGTAGTAGATCAGGTCGTTTCCCCGTCCACCACTCGTACGGCGTTTTGCCGTTGTGGAGGCGGACGCAGTTGACGATCGCTACTGCCTGCTTCACTGCATACGGCCAAAAGTGCTTGTGTGCTCCTGCATGTACGAGCATAGCAGTGGAGTAGCTGACAATAGTTCTGATCGCGCGCTCTGCTTTGGCTGTGTGCTGAGGAGTGTGTGCAGTGCGTGTCAGCTGCTTAATTCCTGCTTCGGCGAGATATGCATGCAGTTGACCACCAGTGTACTCCTTCGCACCGTCGGTGAGTAGTGTGACAAGCTTGTGATTTGTGCTGCGTTCAGCTTGCTTAATCCACTGGATAATGAGTTTAGTGGCCTCATCCTTCGTCTCAGTGAGGAGTACGTGATAATGACGAGAGTAGGAGTCGACAATGATGTCGAAGTATTTCTCGCCATTGATGCCAGAAGTGGAGATGGGCCCTGCTTTGTCAATGATGACCTGATCGAGGAGCTTAGTGGGCTCTGTCTCCTGTCTGACTTCGCGCTTGAATGCGGATCGTGTTGATTTTGCTTGTTTGCACGCTTCGCAGTTGTCACCAGTTTCCGGAAAGGAGGTGATGTTGCCTGCTAATCCGGCGTTTGTAGCTAGTAACTTGTTTAGAGTTGTATAGCCAGCATGGCCTAGCTTGTTGTGCAGTAGCTTCTTCTCCTGAGTGAGTGCTTTTACATGTGGAGTGGCGGTGGCTGCCGAGACGGATTCGGTGTGCTCGCTCGTTGAATCAACTGCCTTTCCCCACAATGTGAGAGAGGTGGTAGATGGGACCCACAGGCGCCCACTACGCTCAAATGTCATCAGTGTCTCGCCGTTAGCGTTGATAACTCGGCCACCATTGTGTTCGAAGATGACTTGGTTGCGTGTCTGGCTGTCGACGAGATCGTTCAGTGAGATAATTTCGCGGTTAACTCCTTCTACCTGCAGTGCGTTACCAACACTGAGTGTGTTGCCTGCAGGTAATGAGATGTGTGCCGTGCCTGCTTGGATAGTGCCTTCGATTGGCTTGCCGTTTGCTGCTGTGAGCTGCACGTTGGGTTCTTCTGCGGTTGCCTTGAATGAAGTGGAAAGGGGGACGACTGTGCGAGCAGCGCCCGAATCAATAATGGGAAGCTTGCCTATGACACAGGAGACAGCACTTGTGCTGTACACCTCAGTGCATGCGTTGACGACCACGTTGCTGCTTAGCTTCTTTTCCTCAATGTAGTTGAGAGAGGCATCTTCCAGCTCCTCTCTCAAGCGAGGGTCAAGCTTGTCGTAGTTTGGCTTGGCTGTTTGGCTGCTTGTCGTATTAGGCGGCTTACCACCTCGACATTCTTCCTTTGTGTGCTTGCTGTTGGGATGCATGGGGCATGATGCACTCTTCTTCCCTTTCTTGAAGCAGCGATCTGAGGAATGGTTCGTACGACTACAGTGAGAGCAAGGTGGAAAGGTTGGCTTGTCTGCCTTACCCTTCGGCGCGTGTCTGGACGTGACAGCGTTAACAGTGATAGGGTTGTGTGCGTCACCTTGCCTGCTGTAGTATTCCAATTCCTGCTCTGTCTCTAACGCGAGTGCAGTGAGCTCGGCGAGAGTGAGTGTGCGCTGTTGTCTGTCCTTCATAAGGAGAAGTGGTAATCGCATTCGCTCGATGATGGTAGGGAGTAAGCCGACTTGCAGCGTTGCAGTACTGAAGCGTTCGATGCTGTCTTGAGGCTCTCCTGCTCGTCGCGCTTTAATCTGCAATACCTGAAGGCGAGCGAGAAAAGCGGAGATGGATTCCTTGTCTTGCTGTCGCGCGGAAGCAAGCTGAGAGAGCAGGAGATTTCGATCTAGTGCAGAGGTGCGATCGTAGTGCTTGCGCAGAGAGTGCCAGAGGACGTACGGGTCACCCTCAGACGCAGGTAGCATGTATTGCACTGCTTCTTCATCGATTGCGCTGGCGATATCACTCCACAACACTGCTTGCTCTGCCACAGTGAGGCGCAGGGCGTCGAATGAGATGCGTTGTTCATCGAGTAGTTGAAGCACGTTGTGCGCCTGAAAGTGTGCCTTCATATGTGACACCCAAATGTCGTATCTGTCGTGTTTCAGCGGGATCTTAATCGGTTTCCGTTGAGTGAAAGAAGAGTGATGACTGGAGGTCATCGGCCGAATGTACTCCTCCTTCTTCACAGTAGTAGTGATCGCAGAGGTAGTGCTACTATCAAGTGCAGGCGTGATGCTGCTGCTCGCTGTGAGACCTCTTGTCTGCTTCAGCTGTTCGTTTTCTTGTTCGAGGTTTGTCAGACGATCAAGCAGTTGCTGCACCTGCTCTTGCGTGAGAGCGTTGGTTGCAGTGGCGGTGGGCCGCGGCTTACTGTTACTACGTGTATGAGAAGCTGACATGTTGCTGTGGTGCACTTAGGCTCATAACCTGTTGAATCGGTAGAAAGTGTATGATGAAGCAGTGAACGAGAACAACAGACCGTTGGCACGTTGGGCGAGAGAAACCGCAAGTGCCAGATAGCGAATTCTCTGTTGCTGTGTTATTCAGTCTGCGTATTGTTATGAATACAGTGTGTCACTATTTCTCAACATGTTCATCGTGTGTTTGCTCACTCTGCATCCAACCTTGTTTTCATCAAGATTCAAGAGCTTTGTGAGCTCGCATAACATTCTGTGCTAACAACGGCAGCCAACGTTTGGGATACACTCCTCGCCAGCAAGGCAACACTCGAATCTCCCCGGCACAAACTGGCAGGCAGGTCGATTCGGAGGACATGTCTTCACTGGTGACGCTGAGAGAGAGAAGAAAGTGCGAGTGTGTGCAGCACGATCAACGCACAGCTTCTTAGCCGACTTCTTATGATGAGTCTTCTTCTTGTGAGTTGTTGTCTGCTTGACAACCTTGACTGTACTTGGCTGAGGCTGCAAGAGAGGATCGATGACCTGCTTCCAGTCGGCTAATTGCCAAGACGGATCAGCCATCAATGTCACACCATTCAAGAAAACAGTCGGTGTTCCGAGCACACCGCGTGAGCATGCGTACTTCCATGAGATTCTGGTGTTCTCATTGATGATTTCAGATGCAAGGCCACGTTCGAGGTTCGCGGCAGTGATGAGTCCAGATGCAACCAACTGATCAACTAGCATAGATTGAACTTGGTTGAAAGTCATGTTCAAAGTCGCACCGTTCCAATAGTTCTGCTGAGCGCCGAACACGAAATCGAGAACTGCTGTGTTATATTTAGCGTCGGTCTTGCTCAGCATTGTCTGACCAGCTTGAGCGACGAGGAATGCATTGGTGTCTGCAAACATACAAACGGTGAAATCAAGAAAAGTCACGACTACGAAGTTAGCTTTTTTGATCCGTGCACACACTGCTGTCATTTGCCCAATCATGTTGCTGTTGCTGCTGCCGCTGCTCAGCCTGATCTACTCCTTCACTGAGCTCTCCTCAATTCATGCCCATATTCTGTGTATCTGAGTACTGACGATACGGCAGCGGGAAAGTATGTACTGCCACTGACATGTTCCCCCTATAGTTGTCAATGACTGGTTTTAGGTTCGGCCATGCCGCCGCACAGTCTGGGCAGAGGAGGTCGAAGAACAGATCCATGTGCAATACGACACTCTCACTACCCACAACTCCACCAACAGCAAAACCATCGGGACGATAGGGAATTGGAGCCTGAGCAGTGCAAAGAACGGAGAATAAAGCAACCAAAGCCGAGAGGAGAAGAAGAGAAGAACGCATGACGGAGGTGATGAGAAAACTGAAAGAGAGAGTCAGCACAGAGGCAGAATCAAGCAAGCAATCAAGTCAGCAGACATGCAAGTTGTTCACCATGAACTCGATCAAGTGTGTGCCGATATACAGCTCGCGCCTGTCAGGCCTTTGATGAATCGCAGTGAGAGTGAGTCGATACAGAGGTGCAGTCAACTCTCAGCCTACAATTGTTGTCACACAGCGATGAAATATACATCAAACGAACAGTATACGTGTAGTTCTGTTTGCAATAGCTGATACTGACAGAGAAGAGAGAACAAATGAATGAATGACTAGAGGATTGGATCGTCTCTAAACGCCCTCTGCGATCCACTCTCTCGTTTATTCTCTCACCTCCTTCTCTATACAGTCATGCTTCCTTCCCTCCGTCGCGTGGCCATCAGCAGCAGTGCGTCCAGCTCTCTGGGTGTCGCACGTCGCTCGTTTGCATCAGCCAAAAACACCACTGCAAAAGTCTTCGTCGACAAAAACACGCGGTCAGACAAACAGCACAAAGCAGATATGAACAGATGCAGCAGAGACGAAGATAGAAAGGACGGAGAGTGTGACAGAGGAATGCATGAGAACAGCCACATAATACGAGGTAGCAACCGAACGACTGAGCTTTCCCCTGCCTGCCACTACATTGCTGCCTCTGACACGCCGCTTGTTGTTCGTTTATCTTGTCTGTTTGTTTGTCTATCTGCATCTGTCGCTGTGTGTCATTGATGGTGCTGCTGCTTCTGTTCATATGATGACGCTCACACGATCACACCGCCTTGACGATTCGATTGACTAATGTGTCGATTTGTCTGCATCGCTGCTGTCCTCATCAACATCGATCGTCACTGTCGTCTGCTGTATGACTGTCGGTGTGTGTGTGCAGTGTGATCTGCCAAGGTTTCACCGGAAAGCAGGGAACTTTCCACTCCGAGCAGGCCATCGCCTATGGCACTCAGATGGTCGGTGGTGTGACCCCTAAGAAGGGCGGCACTATGCATCTGAATTTGCCTGTGTTCAACACTGTTCGCGAGGCCGTCGATCAGACGAAGGCCAACGCCTCCGTCATCTACGTTCCTCCTCCTGCCGCTGCCCGCGCGATCCTCGACGCCATCGAGGCTGAGGTCGAGTTGGTGGTGTGCATCACTGAGGGTATCCCTCAGCAGGACATGGTGCGCGTCAAGGCCGCACTCAGAGCGACAAACGGAAAGACCAGACTCATCGGACCGAACTGCCCGGGCATCATCAAGCCGGGGGAGTGCAAGATCGGTATCATGCCTGGTTACATTCATCAACCGGGTAAGATTGGTATTGTCTCACGATCGGGTACTTTGACGTACGAGGCCGTTCATCAGACCACTGCAGTCAACTTAGGCCAGTCGACATGCGTCGGTATCGGTGGTGATCCATTCAACGGAACAAACTTCGTGGATGTGCTTGAGAAGTTCCTCAAGGATCCTCAGACAGAGGGTATCATCATGATCGGTCAGTAGAGAAGAGGCGAACACGTGTTACAGAATAACAGTGTAGAAACGTCATGAAGATGGCAGTTGTTGACTTTGCTTGTTTGTTTAATTCTTTGATTCTGTTGCATTCAGGTGAGATCGGTGGTTCTGCTGAGGAGGATGCAGCTGCTTTCTTGAAGGAGCACAACACCGGTGCTAACCGCAAGCCAGTCGTCGGTTTCATCGCCGGTCTGACTGCCCCGCCCGGCCGTCGTATGGGTCACGCTGGTGCCATCATCTCAGGTGGTAAGGGAGGCGCACAGGACAAGATCAAAGCAATGCAGGCAGCGAATGTGAGAGTCTCAGAGTCACCAGCAAAGGTCGGTGCACTCATGCTCGAAGAGATGAAGAAGATCGGAAAGGCATAAATGGACGAGCAGGAAAAGCATTTTCACAGCCGAGAGAGTGGAAGGATGCGATGTTGTCAGAGAGACGCTGTGCGTAGCTGAAGATCATATATACAGTGCGGCAGAATTATTATTCAATGTTTCAACTGTCATTTGATCAATTTGCGATAAGCTTGTGTTGCGTGCAACGAGACTGAGTGTAATCGGCGTGTCTGTATCAAATCTGAAAAAAGTACAATTTTCTGCATTCGTTCATTGCTCTGCTGGTACATCTGGGTCTCTAACATTGTCATCGTGCATTCGCACACAGCTCAGTGGTGTCCAGCAGTGCTGCCGTGACCGTGGAGGCCGTGATAAGGAGAGAGGATCTGAAAGTGGGACAGACATAGAGGAGTCAAATAATGCAATTCGTATCAGTCACTATTCGCTGCTCTCAACGTTATCACTCGCATCGTCATCTCCCTGCCTGTGTACTTACGGAGACAGGCGGAGCGGCATTTCGTTGGAATGCGGTGCCGTTCTGTTGTGTGGGAACTGGAGACGCGGCAGACACAAACAAACAGACAGACAAAGAGTTAACAGAATGACACACACAGATCGAAAGGAACAGAGAGGATCAATCAATCGCTCTGCGTCAATGCTGCTTTCGCCTAATTCTTGCTCTTCCTCATTCCTCTCTCCTCTTCTTTCTTCCGCACTGACCTACGTATGGCTCCGGATGCCAATTCTGTTTGAGCCACTTTTCCGCTTCTTGTGTGCGCGCACGAATGGCGGTCGCGTCGGTCAGTTGAGCACTACTCTCGAACTGAGCGCGGGTCTTGCGAACCTTGTGACGCCACAGGTTGCTACACACGGATAGACAGGCAGACACACACACACACACACACAGACGACGGAAAATCAGTATGACGATGAACGAATGAAACAAACAAACACACGCAGCAGACAGACAGAGCTGACTCGCATCGTCTGTCCTCTCTTCACCTCATCATGAGTCATGACTGACCGATCAATAATCCAATGCAGCTGTAGTTTGATGACTTTTCGATAGAGTGTCTTGATATAAGCAACATGTGCGGTCTGAGTTGGAAGTTTAGCAAGTGAACTGCTCATTTTGAGTGTCGATCGATCGAATTCAACAGCAGCAGAAGCAGCAGAAGGCAGACAAACAGCGGATGGCGACCGGACAACAACGACGACGAGGAGAGGAACTACTCTGTGAACACACACAACAGTTGGCGATCACAACAACAACAAACAAACACGGCCGATGATTTGTGCAAGAGAGTTTGCTGACCTCTTTGTCAGAAAACCATGCTGCCTCTCATTCTCTTCTTCTCCCCTCCCTGCACAGCGTCGTCTCGAAGAGCGTGAGCTTTGATTCTTAGCTGCTGCTTGTCGCTGCTTGTCGCTGCCTGTCTTTGCTTGACGAGCACTCACTCGATTCTGTGCTGCCATTCATCAAATCGTTCATCTTTGTGCATATCATCAAACACAAATCCAACTCTCTTTCATACACTCTACCCCCTCTGTTGATGAAGCCTGATATCAGTATGACTTCCACTGCTTCGTCGTCTTCTTCATCTGATCCGATCGATCTGACTGCTGATCACACACCTCCAGCTGCCTCTGCCTCTTCATCAGCTGTTCACTCATCATCATTTTCATCCCCTTCATCTTCGGTTACAGCTGGTCTCGACATGTCGCCTTTCTTAGCTGACGAATCGATGGGCGTACAATCAGCTGCTGCTGCGAGTCGAAGTCTCAAACCTCCACCCTCACACAACGAATCGATGGGACTATCGGCGCCACCAACTTCATTTCAGCATTCACAACACTCACAACAACAGCAACAACAACCCTCCCAGCCTCATTCGGGACTTCAGCAACCTCATCCAGTCAACAGCAGTCTGGCGATGGATATTGCTCATACCAATGAGCTGATGTCACAGCTGCAACAACGTCACGCTGCCTTCGTCGCTGGCACGAGTAGTAGTGATATGGTTGTATCACCACTGTTCTCACCGATGCCATCGCTGTTCAGCGCCTCACCTGCGATCAACGCACTGCAACAACAGCAGCAAGGTGACGGAAGATCAGCATCAGCATCATCGTCACAACACTCATCACCTCAACCTCAACAACAGCAGCAGCAGCAGCAACAGCAACAACAGCATCAACCTCCTCAAACACCTCCTCTGCCTCCGCCTCAGCCTTCTTACGACTTCCCACCGTTGACCGAATATCCTCTCGTGAAGCTTGGTCGCACCTCCGCCGAGCGCAGTCTGTATGAATCGCTCGGTGATTTGTATTCGATCATCGTCACCACTGAACATGTCGAGGCAGCGTATGTCAGGGATGCAATCACAGAACAGGCGTCAGGCAGCATTACGCACACACATGTTTGGTTCAGATGCTGAGAGGGAAAACAGAGTGTGTGCTTCTTCTGACTTCTGTGTACTCTTCTTTTCTCCTCTCTGCTTTCCTCTCCTCGTCAACTTGTTTGTCTCTCCTCTCTGCTCTCAGTTACACTCAGTGTTGCACCAAACTCATCGCACAGTACAAAACGCTGCGAGAATCACTCGGCAGCAACGCGCCCGATCTCGACGTGTCAGTGAGCGCAGACACTGTTCACACTCACATCGTCATTTTGATGATTTGTCAATGCAGTGCTGATCTTGTGCTTGTTTGCTTTTGTGGTGCTTCCTCCGTTTGCTTGTGTGTGTCCAGTTTCTGTCGTGATTATTCTCTCGAGTGTCGCATGGCTGAGATTCGTCTGAAATTGGGCGTCCCCGCGACTTTCGTTCATGGTGGTGGTGGCGGTGGGGGAAAGGTGGCGGCGGCGCCTCTTCTGGCAGTTCGATGCAAGTCGCCGTATTCGAGTGTGTTCAGCATTTCATCACCCTCATGGATTCCCTCAAACTCAATATGCGCGCGATTGATGAACTGCATCCGACACTGTCGATTCTGGTCGACAGCTTACAGCGTGTGCCTGGCCTACCGCAAGATCATGAAGCGAAGGTGAAAACACTGCAGTGGTTGACTGCACTGCACGGGATGAAGGCGCATGAAGAGTTGTCAGACGAACAGAGTCGACAGATGAGTTTCGATCTGGACGCGGCGTACAATGCATTGCACAGATTCCTCAAAGCACAGTAAGAAGATGAAGGAGAGAGAGTGTTAGAATCCGATCTCAATTCCGCTCATAACAACTACTGACTTCTACTGCTAAGGTTCTCTACTGTCTGCTTTGCAACGCTCATCTGAATTGGAAGTGTTGATCGTCTTTGTCCGGTTGAGACGGTTCTAGATCTAGCATACAATTCACTCTTTGTTCTGCTTCTTAGCCTGTGCGTTTGCTTCTGACAGGTTACGAGCCTAAACCAACCCCTCTCTTCAACATCTCCCTCAGCCATGTCTTCGAATTCTTCTCGTTCACCGAGCCCCGCTAACAAGCGTCAACAGCAAATCGACAGTGGTGTTTTGCTGTCGCGACGAGCTGCTTAACTGTCGAGTTGACAACGTTAGAATACACAAAGTGAATCGTGTGAACAGATGTCTGATGAAAGACTAAAACTAGTAAGGCGAGCAGTTGCTCACGCCGACCAATGGCTGTTCACAACGCGTGCACGTGCATGACAATAGCTTGTTTTCTCAACACCCCCCCTCAAGCGTACTTTCATGCTGCCTCTAACTCGCCTATCTTACCAGATATGGACTTCTGGTGCTATCCGACATTACCTCCATTGATAACGTTTAGCTGTATGGAGTAAAATGATGTTTTTCAGGATCCTAGTGTA
>JADMIO010960140.1_pt1 | contig 12728 bp, 13 predicted proteins | sample 8958161 | NCBI WGS metagenome assembly JADMIO01 (sample SAMN16585339, study PRJNA669376) | soil metagenome | isolation source: Crop rotation soil | place: USA: Cullars Rotation, Alabama | collected 2011 | reverse complement strand
CGGGAATTAGCGTTGCGATCACGGTGATAGACGTCGGCACTTTCCATAAATCGCCGATCCGGAGAGAACAATGAGCGCAACAAATCGCAACGGACCAACCGACTCGGTACCCGCTACGTCCAATCCCTTTTTCAGGCCGTGGAAGGGTCAGAACTATGAACATGGCGTCAATGGGAAGCGATTGCTGCTTCTCGGGGAATCTCACTATGGGGCAGGAGCGAATACTCCAGATATGACGAACCTTTACATCAAGGGATATTTGGCCAGCCCCAGGAATATCCGATTCTTCGATGGAATAGAGCGTCTGGTGACCGGCGGACCGCTTCAGTTCTCGCAGCGCGAGCAGTTCTGGCAGTCTGTGGCGTTCTGCAACTTTCTTCAGGAGGCGTTGCCCGACAACAAGGCGCCGAAGCCCGCACGTCTCTGGCTGGCCGCTCGTGATCCGTTTGTGCACGTGTTACACGAGTTCAAGCCGGAGCGCCTACTCATACTGGGAACTGCGACGTGGAATTCCCTTTCCGAAGGTCACGGACTGTTTGACTCCGTACCGGTATTGCCCGAGCAGTTTGCTGGACTTTGCCAACAGGGCAACGCATCGCGGCCACATGGACCCACCACCCGAGCTATCGAAAATTCAAATACACTACGTGGCTGCCGCGTGTTGGGCGGCTACTCGCGTGATCGCAACCGTGACTTCTGTTCTCGCCTGTCCCTTAGGTTTTGAAGGCAATGAAGGGTCCACTCTCTCGCGTGACGAGTGTCGCGGTTTTCGCCTGCAGTGCTGCTCTTTCGCTGAGCAAGGCATCGGCGCAAACGAGTCCGCTCCCGAAGCCGAGTGGTCAGTATGCGGTTGGACGAACGCTGTTCGACTGGACGGACGATTCACGTCCCGCCCCGGATAGTCTGACTCGGCATCGTGAGCTTGCGGTGTGGGTGTGGTACCCCGCCACTTCGCAGCGCAATCGCAAAGCAGCCGAATGGATGCCGGGTGGCTGGGGCGTGGAGTTCCGTGGCGACTACGGCAAGACACCGCCTCCGGCGATGGTGGACTCCCTGATCAAGTTGGCACGAGCGCCAACGCACGCGTACGTGGACGCGCGCGCAGCAACGCGAAAGGGCGGCTTTCCCGTGTTGCTCTTTGGCGCCGGCCTTGGTGTGTCGCCGCTCGACTATGCGGGGATGATCGAGGATGTCGCGAGTCATGGCTACATCGTTGTCGGAGTTGTGTCGCCCGACCTCTCGCGTGCGAGCGTGTACTCCGACGGGCACGTCGTGCGCGGTCGCGATCCCGTGGAACTTGCTACACGAGGAGGCGCGCGACGAACCACGTCGCTCGTAGTGCGCGCCTACGGCGAAGCGGTGCTTACCTACTCTAGTGACCTCTCGTTCGCGCTCACACAGCTCGCCAATACTCGCGGCCTCTTGCGTGGCAGCATGAACATGACACGCGTCGGCGCATTCGGGCACTCGCTCGGCGGCACGGCCGCGCTGCAATGCGCGCACGATGATGCGCGGGTTCGCGCGGTATTCGACATCGACGGCACGCCCGTGTTTCGCGCCGGCGATCATGCTTTTCGCAAACCGCTGCTGGTGTTGAGCGCCGCGAGCACACGCGCCTCTTACGACGGCGTGCTCGGGACAGCGATGCCCGGGCTGCACCTTCGTCTGTCGAGGACGACGCACGCATTTTCGAGCGACGGCCGCATCATGACGGCGCGGCCACAAAATCCGCAGAGCGCGGACTTACTTCCTTCGCAGCGCGCGCTTCATATCACGACGGTTCTCGTGGACGCGTTCTTCACGCAGTACCTGGGCGGACGACCGCAGCGCGTGTTGAGCGGGCCGAGCGTGGGTTATCCGGAAATCACGTTCGAGAGCCCGAGAAGGGAGAAGCCGCCGCTGTAAGTGCCACTCACTTCGCGCCCTGATACGGGCGCAGGTTCCATTCGAGGAACGCCCACACGCGATTCCACGAATCGCGTTGCTCCGGAGTATTCGTCGGCTCGAAGCTTTTCAGATCCGTCATATCGGGCCGAGGTGCGCCGCCACCACGACCGGTGCCCGGAAGTGTGGCAGGAGCCATGCGATCGAAGAGGTGTCCGCCGAGTGGGTTCTCATACACGCGGGTCTCGGTGAGAAATGGCTTGCGCGCGCGCAGTGCGTCGATCAACTGCTGCGCCTCTTCGATCACCACGTCGGCGTCATTGCGCGTGACGTGGACGAGGAGCGGACTCTGGATGCTGTCGATCTGATAGATCGGTGAGCGACGCTTGTACTCGTCGCGCTTTTCATTCGGGAGTCCACCGTAGCGATTCTGCGGATCGATGGCCGCCTTACGTTGTTCGACACCGTTCCATGCGAGGCGCTGAAACAGGTTGGTCACCGGCACGAGCGCCGCGACGGCCTTGAACATCCTCGGCTCGCGTTCGGCGGCGAGGAGGGTGATCATGCCGCCATGACTCCAGCCAATGATGCCGATGCGATCCATGTCGACGATCGGCATGCGCTTGAGATAGTCGACGGCCGAGGTCACGTCCTCGACTTCCATGCCGCCGTAGTCGATGGCGTCGTAGTGTTGTGCGCCGTAGCCGAACGAACCACGGTACTCGGGGGCGATTACCACGTAGCCGCGCCGCACCGCGTCCTGCACATAGGGGATGTAGTACTCGTAGACATGCCCGCGAATGTCAGGGTGCACCCACACGAGTGCGGGATGTCCCTTGGGGCCACGCGGCTGGAGTGGTGAGAAGACGAACGCGGGAATGGTCATGCCGCCGGCTCTGCTGGCGTACGTGATCTTTTCCATTTTCATCACGCCTTCGCTGGCCTTGCGCCACGTGGCGTCCGTTGTCTTCTGCGCTTCCACCTCGCGATCGCGCGCCGCGCGGATCTGCTCGGGCGTCTGCGCACCTCGGCCACCACCACCTTGAGCAGGAGACGTTGCGCTTGCTGGAGAAGCGGCGGCAGGCGCCGGTGACGCTGCCGTCTGCGCGGTCTGCTGGCTGCACGCGAGCGAGGCGGCGAGCGCGACTGCGAGCCATGATTTCCGCGAGCCGGCAGCGTTCATCATGGTGAAGAAAGCAGAAGATCCGATCTGTTTCATGATGTCGGGAGTGTGGCGTCAGGCGAGGTCCGCCTTCGGAATACTGGCGTCCTTCCACTTGATTCGGAAGTCACTCACGCGACGTTGAGAGGATGTAGCCAGAGCGCCATGAGGCTACGCCTGGATCGCACGTGATATTTCCCCAGGATGCAGCCGACGCTCTCGCGAACGCGGCCAGTGGTGAGCGACAGATCAAGCGCGATAGCAGAATCGGAGCGATCCATCAGGAGGAGACAGAGGATGTCGTGCTCCTCGGACGTCAGCATCGGCTCCGGTCTGATGCGCGCCATCGCGAGGTGCCTGTGCAGCTCGGCGCCTCCCTCGAGGAACACACGGAGGAGGTCGCGGTCGCGCGGACCGAAGGGCGACTCGTTCATCTTGCGATCAAGTCCGATGTACGATTCGGTGGTTGGATTGATCGTGTGCACGCCGACGAGTCGAGACGTGACGCCGCGTGGACCAAGGGCGTGACGAACGAGCCAGGATTTTTCCCACGTTGCGTCGTCCACCAGCTCCTGTCGCAGAAAGGCCCGCGTCGTACCAGCGGATCGGACCAGCGCCTGCGTCATGGGATCGACCTTGTTGGCCTTGAAGCGGCGCGTCTGTTCGGCAGCAAGCTGCTCCTGCGCGGGATCCTGATGCAGGGTGATCACGCTTCGTGGCTGCCAGCCGAGCATGATGTCCGTGGACGTGAACGTCTTTTCGCGCGCGGCACCAACCCAGAATGCGTTCGTTCCTCCGATGATCTCTTCGAGCCGACGAAGGGCGTGCCGCAACGCGTCGTCATAGCGCCCGGCGGGAAAGCGCGACAACTCGCGCCATAGGTTCCCTACTTCCCTCAAGTCAGTTTCAGCCACCTGCATCGGTGTGCACTCATCTCCTGCACAGGTACGTCATCGCGTGCCCACATGCCGATGGTAGACGAGCGCGCGATGGTTGGCAATCCCGAGCGCCGGCTCGTCGCATTTGAGGGCACCTGCGCTACGTGCGCGAGCAGGAGTCAGTCGCGGACTCAGCTACCGAGATCGAAGACAATCACTCCCTGGCGGATATAGGTGCTGTGGAGAGCTGCCGTTACGCCAGACACAGTCACGCGACCGCCCAACTGCAGATTGCCATCACCGTCGATCCACACTCGCTGAGTCGTGATGATCTCGGATGACCGACCTCCAAGCGTAGATCTGCAACTCGTGATCAACGTGTCGGCCAAACGGTGCGCCCTACATTTGTCGTCGTAACACTGTCCATTCGAGCGCGCACAGTTCGTCGTCTCCGATCCATCCAGCACGTATCGATACGTCACGCCGAGGCCCGTCCATCGGACGGTGTCTCCGCTGACAACCAGTCGCAGAGCCGTGGCGCCCTTTGCGCCGGCTCCGACCTTTCCCTTCTCAGGAAGCGGCGCCCTGGCAACCAGTTCTGGAGGAGTCGTCCACGTTCCCTGCAGTGAAGTCGGCGCCTGAGCCATGATCGGCTTCGCGGTGCAAGCAATGATGATTGCAGCAATGACCAGGGCGTTTCGCATCGGCGTATTCATTTGGGCCCCTGGAACCAGCGGATCGGCAAATCCTGCCTCCGTTGCTTGATGAGCACGTACTCGAACGGCTGATTCTCGGACACGATGACCTGGTGCGGCACGGCGGCGGGAATGCGGATGACGTCCCCGGCGTGCAGCGTGATCTCATAGGTCTTGTTGAAGTGCCCGCCGGCTCGCTCGCCTGGCGCGCGATACGTGCTCCCAACGAGACTGTCGCCCGTGATGACCGCACCTGTACCCGACCGAACGATCATCAGGTCGTCCCAGCGCGCATGCACTTCAGGCTTGCCGGACACTCCCCGTCGCACCAACTCGAAGTTTGTCTGCTCGTCGCCGGAGGTCAGCAGCGTGGTGCCCATCACCTGCGCGGGACCGCCGCGATTGGATCCTCTACTGAACGTCGCGTCAATGGTGGACGCCGGGATGAAATCGATCCGCTTCCGCAGCTGCTCGGCTTGCCGCTTCGCCGAGCGCGCATTCTGCGCAGGCGGCTTCGCGCCCGGTTTCGCCGTGAATGAACCGGGTTGCTGAGCAAGGCCGGTTTGGCCTGTTGCGACAACCGCGAAGACCATCACCAAGAGAATGCGCATCGCTACCCCCGAGTTCGGAGCAGAAGATTGGTTCAGGGGCGGCACCCGGCAATCGAAGAAAAATTATGTCAGTATTAGGAAACGATTAAGCGGTGGCGCGGCGGGCGTTGCAAAGCGGTCCTCTGTGTCGCATTCTGGTGGCGATAATGCGACCGAGAATCTGATGGATCCGCTCTCCTCGCTCTCCTCAGTGCTGGCCGACCGTTACGAGATCGATCGAGAGATCGGTCGCGGCGGCATGGCCACGGTGTATCTCGCGCGCGACGTTCGCCACAACCGCAACGTCGCCATGAAAGTGCTCAACCCGGAACTCGGTGCGGTGCTCGGCGTCGAACGCTTTCTCGCCGAGATCCAGGTGACGGCCAACCTGCAGCATCCGAACGTGCTGCCGCTCTACGACTCGGGGAGCGGCAACGGGTTGCTCTTCTACGTCATGCCGTACGTGGAAGGCGAGTCGCTGCGTGACCGGCTCGAACGCGAACGGCAGCTTCCCGTGGACGACGCAGTGCGTATCGCGAGCGCGGTGGCTGGAGCGCTCGATTACGCGCATCGCCACGGCGTGGTGCACCGCGATCTCAAGCCCGAGAACATCCTCCTGCAGGACGGACAGCCGCTGGTTGCCGACTTCGGCATCGCGCTCGCGGTCACGAACGCCGGCGGCAACCGCATCACGCAGACAGGCCTGAGCCTCGGCACACCACAGTACATGTCGCCGGAACAGGCGACGGGTGAGCGCACGATCGACGGACGTGCCGACATCTATTCACTCGGCGCGGTGCTGTACGAGATGCTCGTGGGCGACCCGCCTCACATCGGCGGCTCGACGCAGGCTGTGATCGCAAAGGTGCTGACGGAGAAGCCGACGTCGGTTCGCAAGCTGCGCGAAACGATTCCGGAAAATGTCGCGTGGGCGGTGGATCGCTCGCTCGAGAAAGTGGCGGCCGATCGCTGGCAATCGGCGCGCGACTTCGGAGACGCGCTCGCGGGGAATGCGCCCGGGCGACGAGCGGTTGTCACGCACGAAACACGACCGATCGCGCGCAAGTTGATGATCGCGCTCCCGTGGGCTCTCGCCGCGATGTTCGCCATCGTCGCGAGTGTGTTCGTCGTGCGCGGAATGTCACCCGGGTTGCCTGCAAAGGTGTACATGTCGATTCCCGGCGCATCGCTCGCGGACGGATTCAGTTTGTCGCCGAGCGGTGGGGCACTCGCGTATGTCGGCCATGCGGGGGCTGGTGTGAAGCAGATCTACGTTCGCGACATCGGCCAACTCGACGCGCGCTCCATTCCCGGGACGAATGGCGCGCAGAACCCGCGGTGGTCGCCGGATGGACGTCGCCTCGTGTTCAGTGCGGACGGCAAGATCATGCGCGTGGCTCGCGACGGCGGCGTGACCGACGTGGTGTCGGCATCGGAGTCGTACGGCTACGACTGGCTCGACAACGAATCCATCGTGCTCGGAAGCACGGTGAGCGGAAGCGGATTGCGCGTCGTCGACCAGATCGGCACACCACCGCGTGAGGTGACACACCCCGACATCAGTCGCGGCGAGAGCTATCACGCTTCTCCGCTGGTTCTGCGGAATGGTCGAGCGGCATTCGTGACCTGGGGACCCGGTGGGCTCGAGGACGACTACCTCGGCATCGCCGACATGAAGACGGGGAAGTACGTGATTTCGAAGCTCGCGGCCGTGCGGGCGATAACGATGATCGACGACTGGCTCGTGTATCTCACGGCGGATCGCCGATTGATGGCAGCGCGTTGCGATCTCGGTGCGATGTCGATTCTTGGCGCGCCCGTGACGCTGGTGGAGGACGCGGTCGCGGCGTCGATCACGCCAACCGCGGCGATCCTGGTGAGTGGTGTGCGCACAACGAGTCTCGTGCGTTTTACGGCCGGCGCACCACCGCGCATGGAAACGCTGGTGGAGAATGCCGGTACGATCCTCTCGCCGCGCGTGTCACCGGACGGCCGACACGTTGCCTACGCGCTAGTGCGCCGAGATGGCGCGGACCTGATGCTCTACGATCTCAATGCGGGTACGTCGAGCGTGTTGCGGTCGGCGCCGTTTCTCAACGACATCTCGTGGCTCCCCGACGGACGTTCGCTGATCTACTACGAGGCCGCTCCTGATTCGGGATTGTGGCGCATGTCGGTGAAGCATCCGAGCGAGCGCACGCTCGTCACGGCGGCAAATTTCCCGCGACAGCCCGCGGTGATGCCAGATGGAAAGTCGGTGGCGTTCATGGAGAATGTCCTCGTGAATCCGCGCGAACGAGGCTACGTCACCGCCATGGCATCGCTCACTGGTCCGGCGCCCGTGCGCCAACTCGATATGGGTCGCTCCGGCGAGCACCCGGCGGTGTCGCCGAACGGTCGCTGGCTGGCGCACAGCTCGCTCGAGACAGGCCAAAACGAGATCTATGTCCTACCGGTGAGCGCCGGTGCGAACGTCCTCCGCGTTTCGACGAAAGGCGGTTACGAGCCGAGATGGTCGAGGGACGGTACGCGGCTCTTCTATAGAATGGATCGCACGATGATGATGGCCAGGCTCCGCGAGGCCGGAGGGAGGCTGGAGGTGGTGTCGCGCGATTCGGTCGCGAGTTTCACGATCTCTTCGTTGAACATCTACGACTGGGTGTACGACGTCGGCGTGAATCCGAGCGAGCTGTTTGTTGGCGCGGGGAACGAGAAGGAATGGCAGTTGGTGTTCGCGCAGAACTGGATCGCGGACGCGCGCCAACGACTTGCCGCCACACGCAAATAGGATTCGGCCAATGACGACGAGACGATTGATCGACGTGAGCCATACCGTAGAACACGGCATGGTGACGTACAAGGGCTTCCCTGCACCGATCATCTGCGATTGGTTGAGCCGAGAGGCGTCGCGCGAGAAGTATTCAGCGGGGACGGAGTTCCAGATCGGCAAGATCGAGATGATCGCGAACACGGGGACGTACGTCGACAGCCCGTTCCATCGCAACGAGAATGGGAAGGATCTCTCGGAGCTGCCGCTCGAGTCGCTCGCGGATCTCGACTGCGTGATCGTTCGTGTGGATTCGTCGCAGAATCGCGCGATCGACGAGATATCGCTCAGTCCAGAACGATTGCGTGGGCGAGCCGTCCTATTTCAAACGGGTTGGGATCGGCATTGGCGCACCGATGCGTACTTCGATGGTCATCCGTATCTCACGGAGCGAATGGCCGAGTGGTTGGTGAAGGCAGGTGTCGCACTGGTGGGGATCGATTCGCTGAACATCGACAGCACGGCAACAGGAGAGCGCCCGGTGCACTCGGTGCTACTCGGGCGCGAGATTCCGATCGTCGAGCACATGAGTGGCCTGCACAATGCGCCGACGGAAGGTGGACGTTTCTTCGCGGTGCCGGTGAAGGTGAAGGGATTCGGCACCTTTCCGGTTCGCGCGTTCGTCTCGGTTTAGCGCGACGCAACTCCTGAGGGGACGATCAGCCGGCCGCTCAACGTTCGCAGAAACGCCACGAGCTGTCGCTGCTCCACTGCGGACAAACGCAGGGGCTTGAGCTCACTGGTTCCAAACGGCGCACGCGGTGCGCTGGAGTAGTGAGCGACGACGTCTTCCAACGTCGTGATCTGGCCGGCGTGCATGTACGGCGCCCTGTTGGCGACATTCCGAAGTGACGGCGTCTTGTATGCCCGCACGAGTGCGTCGCCGTCGCTCACCGCGAAGCGCAGCTCATCGCAGTCGTCTGGCTTGGCGTCACTGTACCGGCTCGTGCAATTGAATTCGCCGGCGAGCACCTGACGAACTCCCGCGATACGTCCGCTGTCCGGCGCGGCGACTGCGCTCGATGCGGGAACGCCGGTGTTGTGAAAGTGATCGTCCGTCAGCAGGGCGCCGTTGTGGCAATTCACGCAGTTGGCCTTGCCGATGAAGAGCTTTGCTCCCGCGACTTCGTCGCTCGAAAGAGTGCTCTCCGGCGAATGGTTGCGACCGTTCAGCTCAGCATCGACGTAGCGGTCGAAGCGCGACGGGGCGAAGGTGATCTGGCGCTCGTACGCGGCGATCGCCTTGCCGATGTTCGCGTAGACACGCGTGACGGCCTCGCGCCGAACCGGTGAGATGTGTTGCCACGCGGCGCGCCACGCCGTGTCGGACACGGGCCCGGCATCACGCGGCAAGCCGTTCAGATCGGGGAGCTTTCCGAATACGGCTTCGTAGCCGTCGCGATAGTGTTCGCTCACGACGTGCGCATACCGTGTGCGATTTCCTCCGTGCTCCACTGCACTCTCGAGGGGACCGAGCGCCTGCGACCACTGACTGTCTGCTCGCCCATCCCAGAACATCCAGTGACTGTGCGCGGTGCCAGCCACCGGCATCGTGCGCCGCGCGGTGGTGCCGACGCCCTTGGCCAATGGCCGACTGTCCTGAAAGTCCTGCGCCGGCGCGTGACACGACGCGCACGAGACCTTCCCGTTCCCACTCAGGCGCGTGTCGAAGAAAAGCTCCTGGCCCAGTGTCGCGGCACGCTCATTCCCGGCGAATCGATTGGAAGGATCCGGAGGCAATGGTTCAAGACTCGAAAGCGAGAGTGACTTGAGGAGTGTTCGCTCTTCGGGCGACCACTGCTGGGTCATGCGTGCTGACGCGACCGAGACGAAGTGTGCGCTGAGGACATTTGCACCGACGCATACCAGCAACACCGGCATAGTGCGCGTGCGGACGTGCGCCGACACGGCTGTGATGAGACGCTGAATGTGTCGCATCAGAGTTTCAGGTTGAACACGAGCGAATCGCGTCCGCTTGCGCCGTTGACGCCGAACTTCACGACCCACCAGCCGCCCATGTTGAACTTCATGCCCTCGACGAGATGGTCGCCGTTGCCGAGGTCGCGGGTCACGCGGGGTTTGGTTGGGAGTCCGTGGCCGTGCTGCGGCATGCCGCCGTCGACCGTCAGCGTTGCGCTATCGACCGGAGCGCCCTGCGTCGTCTCGAGATGAAGGGTCCAGCGATGCAGCTTGCCCTGCGGGATCGAGTCTCCGTCAGGACGGATAGTCGCGACGAATCGTCCGCCTTCGCTGGTGCGAGTACGCGAGTAGTCGAGGTTCGCGGGTGGCTTCGCGAACATCATGCAGCCGGCGAAGAGGCTGGTGATGGCGGCCGTCAGTGTGAGTTTAAGTGTGACAGTGATGCGCATTGTGTTCTCCATGGTCATTGAAACCGAGAAAGGTCACGTCCGGTGGACGTGACCTCAGGTTATGCGTGCCGATGGAGGACAGCTTGAATGCAGGGGCTGGGTTTCGCTTCTGTATCCGTCCCGAGGAGGCCCAGTCGTCGACGTCGTGCATCTCGACGCCGAGTTGCCAAGTGAAGGGAAGGAAGTGTACATATGCATGCATCCGGGCCTGCACGAGACACTCCTACCGAGAAGCCCCCTATGGGAACACGAACGGGAATCGAGTGGACCGACGCGACGTGGAATCCAATGACGGGTTGCACGAAGATCACCGCCGGATGCGATCACTGTTACGCGAACATTGTCGCGGAGCGGAAGACGCGTGAGATATATCTCCGTCGAGCACCCGTGAAGGACACGGCAGAGAACAGAGCCAATCCGTTCGCGCCACGCTTTTGGGAGGATCGGCTCCAACAGCCACTGAGATGGCGCGCGCCAAAGCGTGTGTTCGTGAATTCCATGTCAGATGTCTTCCACGCTCACTTTTCGCTCGAACAGATCCACAGGGTGTTCGAGGTGATGGTTCATGCCTCGCATCACCAGTTCCAGGTCCTCACAAAACGGCCGGAGCGTGCAGCTCGCCTCGCTGATCAACTGCCATGGTCGGAGAACATCTGGATAGGCACCTCCATTGAGGACATGTCGGTCGCCCGACGTGCGGATGCCCTTCGCGAGATCAGGCAAGCGAGCGTGCGGTTCATCTCGGCAGAACCATTGCTCGGTCCGCTCGACATGCTCGACCTATCCGGTGTCGACTGGGTTATCGGTGGTGGTGAAAGTGGTGCCGGATTTCGGGCGGTGGATCCCGCGTGGGCACGTGGGCTTCGCGACAACTGCAAGGCTCACGGCACTGCGTTCTTCTGGAAGCAGTGGGGTGGCTTTACACCGAAGGCCGGCGGGCGTGACCTGGACGGGGAAACGTATAGTGAATATCCAGTTTCACTCGATCCGCCCTAGCCGATTGGCCGAGCACGCCGCTTCCTCTTAGAGGAGCTTTTTGAGGTGGTGGTTTGCGAGACGCAACGCAATGCCCCTTCCACGCTCGTTCCCCACTGCGAAGCAGAGAAGGTACAGCGGATTGTTGGTCGAGTTTCTCAGTACGCCGGGTTTGTCGACAACGCCGGCGAAAACGGCGCGCAGTCGCTCGTTGAAGTACGCACCAATGGTTTCGATCGAGGCCTTCACTACCCTCTCGTCCTCATCGCCGAAGAGATTGGTCTCCCGCACGATGGTGTAGAACGCGTCGCGCCATTCAGATGTTCCCAGTAGCAGGTCGAGGCGCCTCGCCCAGGAAGGTGGAATCTCGCCGGAGTTTGTGAGGAGGCGGTTGACGCCGATGCCGAGGGGAAACAGGAGCCATAGATCGATGGCTCGCGTTCGCGCGACCGCCTCGATGGTCGACCACTCGACTTGCATTCCGTAAGGGTCGAGAAAGAGCACGGCGCGACTCGAACGCCAATTGCGCGCGCAAATCGCCCGTATTTGCTCGTTGGCTTCGCCGCGACGAACGTCGATGCACGGTGCGAGCTCCGGAAATTCGGTCTTGAGCGTCTCCAGTTGTGCACAATGCTCCGCGTCTTGCTCGATGAATATGTACTTGTCGAAGCTTGGCTTTGTTTGGAGCGCGATTCTGGCAGAGCCACTCAGCAGTTGGCGCGACTCGTCCCTTCCGATTTCTGGCAACAACTGCACTTGGGCATCAGTCTGCGCATCATCGCTCAGGTGCTCGATGGCACCAGAACCTGCAAACGCATCGATGTACGCCTTGCGAAACGGTTTTGTTGAAGACGGTTTGTCCTTCAGGGCTTGGACATAACTACTGAGATAACCGGCAAGCACCTCAAGTTTGCGGGACGTCCAGTCGCCACCAAACCGATGAGCGCCACCCAACTTCTTTCGAGTCGTCAACGTCCACTCACACGTCGGCTGGTTGGATCGATCTCCGATCTTGATCGGCTAAGACGATCACGGAATATCGCCCGCGGCTAAGACGGGGCAAGCGCGAATCAGCGCATCCGGTGGCAGATTACCGCACCGGGGGACGTCTGTTCCATAAATAGAGGTGCAGCTTACACTCGTTAGTGCCGCTCGTTGATCTGCAGAGCTGATGGAGGGAAGCCGAACATACGATGGGACGTCCGGGTGAAGTGCGCAGCATCGGCAAAGCCGGCGGCGTGTGCCGCGGTGGACAGCGATCCGCCGCGCACGACGACCTCCCACGCGAGAAGGAAGCGTCGCCACAACACATAAGGGCGCAGTGCCGTTCCGGTTTGCTCCACGAACA
>JADMIO012610971.1_pt1 | contig 12730 bp, 13 predicted proteins | sample 8958161 | NCBI WGS metagenome assembly JADMIO01 (sample SAMN16585339, study PRJNA669376) | soil metagenome | isolation source: Crop rotation soil | place: USA: Cullars Rotation, Alabama | collected 2011 | reverse complement strand
TCCCCGCGCGCTGCATTTGTAAGCTTAACCGCCATGGCCAAGCCTTCGACGTAAGGCGCGGCGGCTTCGATGTCGTCGCGCTCGAGCACGCGCTCGCGCACTGCGCGCCAGTCTTCGAGCGGCCCTTCGTAGCCAATGATTGAACCGTCGGAGACCATGCCCAGGATCCGCTGTTGCAGCTCGTTCTCGAAACCATTCATGACGGACAGCACGATGATCAATAGCGCGACTGCGAGCGCGATGCCGACCATCGAAACTGCCGAGATGAACGAGATAAAGCTGTGCGCACTCTTGGTGCGCAGATAGCGCAACGCGATCGACAGCTCGTAGGGTTGGCGCATGCGGCTAGTCGTAGCGCAGCGCGATTGCGGGTGCGACGGCCGCCGCACGCCGCGCGGGATACAGCGTTGCCAAGATCGCGAGAGTAAATGCCGCGACCGGCACGGCGATGACGTCGAACAGCTGCACTTCCGACGGCAGCTCCGTCACGTAGTAAACGTCGCCCGGCATGATCTTGAAGCCGAATGTCTGCTCTAGCCACGGCACGACGACGCCGATGTTGTAGGCGAGCAAGAGGCCCAAGCCCACGCCGAACAGCGCTCCGACGAGGCCGATGACGGCGCCCTGCACGATGAAGACGCGCGCGACGCGGCCCGCGTCCATGCCGTAGGTCCGCAAGATCGCGATGTCTTTCTGTTTGTCGATGACGACCATCATCAGCGACGCGACGATGTTGAACGCCGCGACGCCGACGATCATCAGCAAGATGACCGACATGATGAGCTTCTCGATGCTCATCGCAGTGAAGAGATTGCGGTACTCCTCCGTCCAGTCGGAGTAATGCCACTCCGGCTCGAGCGAGGCACGTTCCGCGGCAGCAAACTCGCGCACGCGAAATGGATCGTTGAACCGCAGCGCGACTCCCTCGGCCGCGCCGTTCAAACCCTTCAGCTCGCTGGCGTCAGCGATATGCACGAGCGCGAGAGAGGTATCGTGATCGGGCACTCCGGCATCGATGACTCCGGACACCGTGAACCCTTGCATCCGCGGCTCGACGCGGCCGTTCACGACGAGCGGAACGACGATGCGTACCGGATCGCCCGTTTCGACGCCGAGACCCAAGGCCAGCACTCGGCCGAGCAGAATGCGGCGCTCGCCCGGCACCAAGCTTGCGAGCGCACTGGGATCGATGACGGCACCCAAGTCGGAGGCCGCCGCTTCTTCGGCCGGCAGGATGCCGCGCACGATGGCCGGCCTGAACCCCTGCGCGCCGGTGCTGAGCATGCCCTCGAGGCGCACGTACGGCGTGACGGCCGCGACGCCGGGCGCGTTCGCGAAGCGCCGCTCGAGCTCGTGCCAGTCGGCGATGCCGCCCGGCTTCGTCACGGTGGCGTGGGCGCTCAACGCGAGGAGCCGCGTCCGCGTCTCCGCCTCGAGGCCGTTCAACACCGACAGAATGACGATCAGCGCCATGACGCCGAGCATCAACCCGAGCAGCGAGGCTGCCGTGCGGAACGACACGAGCGCGCGCCAACGCCGCGAGCGCAAGTAGCGCAGGCCGATGAAACACTCGAGTGGTTGGAACATCCAGCAGGAATTAAACCATAACGCCCGACCCGTCATGCCGCGCGGTGCCGGTGTTACGGTGTCGGGTCGCGCCAGCAGGTCATGCTATTCCCGAGTAACTATGCGCGAACCGAAACCGTAACACCGGCACCTCGTAAAGTGTGACCGCGGCCACAAAAGGGTGCCTGCGAATTTGAGGGCGTTTTTCGCAGTGCTATATTCCGCGGCAATCCAGGGAGGATTTCGTCATGGCCAAGCTAGTTCCTACGACGTTGGCGCTGCTCGTGCTCGCGGCGACCGGCGCGCACGCCGACACGTTGCTGCTCGACGGCATCGACCAGGACAAGCCCTCGGCGGAGTCTCGGCCGAAACCCGGCATGTCGATGACGGCTGTCGAGTCGTCGTACGGGGCGCCCGCACAGCGGCACGGCGCCGTCGGCGGCGGCAACGCGCAGCAGCCGCCGATCACGCGCTGGGACTACCCCGCGTTCTCGGTCTACTTCGAGAACGACCGCGTCGTGCACGCTGTCGCGAAGCACCAGTAAACCGCCGAACCGGCTTCTCGTTTCTTCGACCATGACGTAAGGTGTTCCCCTCTCCGGGGGGAATACCATGTCGTCACGTCCGTTCGCGCGAACCTTCGCCGTCGCCACGTCCACCGTCCTGCTCGCCGCAGGAGCCGCCGCGCAACCACCCTCGGGCGGGTTCGGCGGCCCGCGTCCCGAGCCCGAGATCGAAGGTATCCCGCGCGTGCCGACGGCCGTGACGCTGCCGTCGCTGTCCTCGCCGGTCACAGGCCCCGGCCCCGCGTTCGATTCAGCGCCGTCGTTGGCCGCCGGGCTCGATCTCAAACACTTCCGCTACGAGACGACGGAGTACTTCGTAGCGGGAACGGCCGCGGGTAAGCCCTACACGACGCGCGTCGTCGTTCGCCAACCATCCGACGCCCGCCGCTTCAGCGGCCTCGTCTTCGCCGAGTCCATGCATGTCAGCGGCGCGGCGCACATGTTCGAGTTCACGTCCGGGTACTTGATGGACGCGGGCCACGCGGCCGTCGAGATCGTGACGACGTCGCCGCAGCAGTTCGTTGCGTTCAACGCCGCGCGCTACGGCAGCCTCAAGGTCGAGAACGGCCAGCAGAACGAAATCATCGCTCAGGTCGGCGCGTTGATGCGCAGCTCGAAGAGCCCGATCGCCGGTCCCGTCCGGAAGTTAGTCATGGGCGGTACGTCGATGAGCGCCGGCACGCTCATCAACTATCTACCGGCGCACATGGTGTTCCGCACGCCGGAGATGACGCGCATCTTCGACGGCTTCATGCCGACGTCGAACGGCTCGACGATACGCGAGATCGACGTGCCGTTGATCCAGATGCCGACGATGCACGAAGTGTCGACGAACGTGACACGCCGCCAGGACGGCGACGACCCCGGCAAGCAATATCGGCTCTACGAGTTTGCGGCAATCGGCCACGTCGATTCGCGTGACAACGTGCGCTTGCTGCCGAATCCGTGCACGAAACCGCTGTCGACGTTCCTGACGCAAGCATACTTCTCCGTGAGCCTGCATCACCTGCTGCAGTGGGTAGACAAAGGCGTCGTACCGCCGCGCGCACAGCGTATCTTGCTCGACCGCGACGAGAGCAACGACGGCTCGTCGATGGCGCTCGACGCGCACGGCAATCCGCTCGGCGGCATTCGCAGCCCGTACGTCGACGTGCCGACCGCGAAATACGCGCCCGTCAACACGGCGGCCGAGCCGGTCATAGCGAATCCGAGCGAGTACGTGCGCGCGAACGGTTTGCAAGGCGCACAGACCATGTGCCGCTTGAGCGCCTACCAGGAGCCGTTCTCACCAGCGCAGCTGCGCGAGCTCTATGGCAATAAGCGCGAGTATCTGCGCAAATTCGAGGCGCGTTTGAACGAGCTCGAGCGCGAAGGCTGGTCGCTGCCGGTCTATCACGCCACGATCATGGCCGACGTCTCGAAGACCGACTTCTAGCCTCACCGCTCGGGACGAAGCGCCGCGAGTTGCTCGAGCACTGCGCGCTTCTTCTCGGGCGAGTGGCCTTCGTAGTACCGCTCGACGAGGGCCTCGACCACGCCGATCTTGAGGTCTGCCGCTGCGGCGGGCAACGCGCTTTGCACGCGATCGAACGCCAACACCACTCGGAAATAGTGCTCGAGCTCCGGCTCCGGTACTTGCGCGTCGCGCTCGAGCTTCGCTCGCACACGGCCATAGAACCGGCCCGCGTAGCTCGCGGCGAGATTGGCCGCGATCCCCGCCTCGCGCCCTTCACCCGCGTCGATTATGTCCGCCAGGCGCTCCAACCCGTCTTCGAGGCGTGCCAATCCGTCGGCCGAGGCCCAAGCCCCTTCGGCAGCGGCCATCGAGGCCCGCGCCGCGACTAACTCGCGCGACTCGCTCATGCGGTTACTGTAATGAATCCTAAGACCGGCTCGTATTACGGCATGAATAGCCCACTTAGGACGGGTGAATGACGGAGGTGGCGGCCTTTGCCGAGCTCTATGCAGCCCACTACAGGCAAGTGCGTGGACTTTGTCGGCAATTACTCGGCACCACCGAGCGCGCGGAAGATGCCGCGCAGGAATCGTTCGTGCGCGCCTATCGCGCGCTGGCGAGCCGCGACCCGGCTCAACCTTTCATAGCTTGGATCATGCGCATCGCCCGGAATCACTGTCTCGATCTTTTGCGCCGCCGCAGCCGCGAGCGGGCGATCTTCGGCGATGAAGAAGTCGAGACGGTAGCGGCCGAGGCGCCCGGCGCCGATGGGCTCGGCAAAGCGCTGACCGCCGAGCGCGCTGCGGAAGTCAACGCAGCCGTCGCGAAGCTGCCCGAGCGCTACCGCGTGCCGCTCGCGCTCGCTTACTTCGGCGACCAGGATTACGACGAGATCGCCTCGTCGCTCGGGATAACCCGCAACCATGTCGGCGTGTTGCTATGCCGCGCGAAGCAGATGCTGCGCCAAGAGCTCGCCGACACTAACGATCAAGCGACGCTGCGAGTAGTCGGCGGACGCGATCTTGAGAAAGGGACCACCCCATGACTTGTCCATCCGCAGTCACCCATTCGATGTACGCGGACGGCGCACTTTCGACGCGCGACGCGCTGCTGCTCGAACGCCATGCGGCGACTTGCGCCGCCTGCCGTGCGCGCATCGAGGCGCTGCGCGGCGAAAGCGAGCTGTTGCGCGCGGCTCTGCAACACGCCGAGGACTTGGAGCCGATTCCGCGCTTCGTGCCGCCGCCGCGAGCGCGCGACTTCGTCGTGCTCATTGCGAGCGTCGTGCTCATCGGCGGCTTCAGCCGCACGTTCTGGAGCACGCTCGCGGCCGCCATTCCCGCCGAGCTCAAGTGGCTGAACCCGTTCGAATCCGGCGTGCTGTTCGAGCGCGCCGCGGCATTTGTGAAATTCATCGTCTTCGAGGCACCTGCTATGTGGACTACTGCCCTCAACTTCGTCGGTGCGGCGCTCATCGTCGCGTTCGTAGCCTGGCTCGCCTACTCGGCCGCGCGTCACCGCACGTTCCCTGGAATTGCGGCCGCGCTGCTCGCCGTCGTAGTCGCCTTGCCGTCTGTCGGCCATGCGTTCGAGATCCGGCGCACCGAGGACGGGCCCGTTACGGTCGCGGCGGACGAGACGATCAACGACACGCTGCTCGCGATGGGGCAAACGGTGACCATCGACGGGACGATCAACGGCGACTTGCTCGCTTTCGGTCAGTCGGTCACGGTGCGCGGCAACGTCAGCGGTAACGTGGTCACGGCCGCGCAATCGGTCACGATCGAAGGCACGGTTGGCGGCACCGTCCTCGGCGCCGGAGAAGGCGTGAAGCTCGAGAACGCGCGCGTCGGCCGCGACTTCTACGGGTTCGGCAACGGCGTCGAGATCGCGTCGGGCACGAACGTCGCTGGCAATGCGATGGGATTCGGCGCGACGATCGACGTCGACGGCCGCGTCGGCATCGATTTGAAGGGCTTCGGCGGCAACACGGTCACCGTCGGCGGCGCCGTCGAGCGCAACTTCGACGGCGCCGCCAATACTGTCACCGTGGAGTCGACCGCGCGCGTCGGCGGCAATGTAACCGGTCACGTCGCGAACGCCGGCGACCTCAAAGTCGAGAGCGGGGCCCTTATCGGCGGCGCCACGAGCGAGAAGCTCGGCGAGCGCGAGCACCGCCGCGACCGCAACAACTACCTGACCTTCGACTATTACTTCGGGCAGGTCGTCCGGCTCGCCGGGATGTTCGTGACGGGCCTCCTCTTGCTGTGGCTGGTCCCGGTCCTGCGCGAGGTCTCGCTGCCTGATGCCGCCGCCGCGCTGCGTTCGTTCGGCATCGGGCTCGCGGCAGCGGTCACGCTGCCGGTTGCCGCAATCATCGTTTGCATCACGGTCGTCGGGATCCCGCTCGGAATCCTCACGTTCGTGCTCGGCGCCATTGGCTTGTTTTTCTCGAAGGCCATCATGGCGCAGATCATCGGCCGAGGCGTGCTGCGCAATCGGCCGACTCCGCCGCATTACGCGCTGACGCTGTTCGTCGGCGTCGTGATCGTCATCGTTGCCGTCAACCTGCCTTGGATCGGCGGCCTCGCGAATCTGATCCTGACTCTCACGGGCTTCGGCATCATCGTCAGCCTGATCTACGCGCACCTGAATCGCGGGGCTACCGTTCAATGAGGCGGGAGGCGGCCGGCACTGCCTTCCCCCGGCCCGCCGCCGCCCGTGCCGCCCTGGTAACGCTGGGCTACGATAAACCTCAGCGTTGCCACGGCCGTTCGCCGTCGCGGGGAACATCATGCTTCGATCGATCGCAACCGTCTTAGCGCTCGCGGCCGCGCTGCCCGCGGCCGCCGAAAGCCTCAATCACCCGACGGGCACGCAGGGCGTGCTGCTCGTCGACAAGCTCGGCGGCCACGTGCGGTTCTTGGATCCTGCGTCGCTCAGCGAGCGCTCGAACCTCGAGCTGCCGAAGAATCCGCACGACTTTGCGTTGTCGGCCGACCACCGGCTCGCGTACGTGCCGATCTACGGTCCCGGCATTTACGGCCGCAACCCCGAGCCCGGGCACGAGCTCTACGTGCTCGACTTGGCGCAGCGCACAGTGGCGAAGGTCATCGACCTCGCGCCGTATCGCTCGCCGCACGGCGTGCAAATCGATGCGCGCGGAATGCTCTATGTCACCGCAGAGCTCGACCGCAAGATTCTCGTCATCGATCCTGCCGCAGGCCGCATCGTCGACACGATCGATCACGAAGGCTCGGGCCACTGGCTCGCCGTGCTGCCCGACGGCAGCAAAGCCTACGTCGCGAACAAGGATGACAAGCTGTTCTTGAGCGTGCTCGATCTGCGCACGCGAAAACAGGTCGGCACCGTGCCGATGCCACGCGGCACGCAAGGCGTCACCGCGTCGCCGGACGGCAAGCGCGTGATTGCGATGGACCTCGTGCGCCCAGAGCTCGCCGTCATCGACACGGCCACGGACACGGTGCTCGACCGCATCGCACTGGCCGACACGACTGAAGGGGCTTACAAGGCGTATTACTCGCCGGACGGCAAATGGCTGCTGACGATGGCAGGCTCGTCGATCAGCATCTTCGACGCCGCGAACCTGCGCGCGCCGCAACGCACGCTGAAAGTCGGCTCGTCACCGATGGGCATCGGCTTCTCGGCCGACGGCAAGACGGCGCTCGTCGCAAATCACGGCGACGGCACAGTGTCCGTCGTCGACGTCGCGACGGCGACCGCCACGAAGACGTTCAAGGCCGGAACGGGAATCGAGACGCTGACGTACTTCTAGCGAGAACCGCATAGGTACCCGCAGGATCGAGCTCAAATGAAGAATCTACGTCTCTTCAATCTGTGGGATTTTGAACGCGACGGGCGATTCTACGAGCGATTGGGCGTTCGCTGGTTCAAGCGATTTGCCGCGGACGGCGATTACTGGAACAAACTAAGAAGAAACTCCGATCCGGGCTTTAAGAATGTCAGAGGCTTCGACTCGGCAATCGAATGGGAAGCCCGCACGAGGCAGAGTGAGCTCGTTCACTTCTGCAGTCTTGCCGTTAGTCTGGCCGTCATGGCATGGCTCTATTCTCGAGATGAGTACGCTTTGCTAGTTGCCGTCTTCTTCGCCGTTCTAATCTGGGATGTCTACCCCGTCATGCTGCAGCGCTACAACAGGGCAAGAATTTTGAGAATCAAGTCGCGGCGACGCGTCGACCCCGAAGTCAGTTCGCGCAGCTAAAGACCACGGTTCTGCCGTTTCTATCGGCTGGTCTTCCGCCGCCGATAATCGGACGCTGGCGTACTACTGAGCGCGTTAGAGCGGCTTCCAGGTGAAGCCCTCGCCGCCGTCGCGCCGGTAGTAGATCGCGATGGCGCGGCCGAAGAGCTCTTTCTCGTTGATGAGCCCGAAGATCCTTCCGTCGTTACTGTTGCCGCGATGGTCGCCCATCGCGAGCACCATGTGTGGCGGCACGTCGATCTCGTAGTCCGGGCCGCCGCCGTGCGTCAAATTCAGCAACGCATCTTTGGTGCCGAAGTGCTCGACCTTGCGGTCGCCGAGCGGCTGGCCGTTGATCGACAACTGCCCGTTGCGAACCAATACGTGATCGCCGCCGATCGCGACGATGCGCTTGATGAGCCGAGTGGTGCCGTCTTCCGGTGAATCGAACACGGCGATGTCGCCGCGCGTCGGCGTCGACGAGCCGATGATGTCGATCTTCGTGAGCGGGATGCGGAAACCGTACGCCATTTTGTTGACGATGACGCGATCGCCATCCATCAACGTGTATTGCATCGAGCCTGAGGGAACGTAGTAGTGATCGGCGAGCGACGAGCGCGCGGCCGTGACGGCGGCCAGCACGATGGCGAGCGAGGTCAACTCAGAGATCCACCACTTCGCGCGGCTGGGCTTCGCGCTGACGCTTGTTGAAGGAGCGCTGACCTTGTCTTCTGTAGGGGGCACGAAAACTCCGACTGCTTAATTTCCAACTGGTTCCGGAAGCGTTACTTCCAGAACATCCACCAAGGCTTGGCTGGCGCCTGCGATGCCGGAGCCGCTTCGTTCGCAGCCGCCGGCGTGCCGACACCCGTCTTGTAGCTCAAGTCGGTGCAGGTCGGCTCCTCGTACGGCAGGTCGGCGACGAGTGCCGTGTCGGCTCCGCGGAACTGCCCCGTGAAGTAGAGCGGATCCTCGGCGTAGTACTCGCGCCGCAGGACCGGAGACCCGCTCGAGCGGTCGAGCGAGAACCGCTCGACGACATGCAACTGATCGCTATGCATCGTATGGCCGTCAGCCGACAACACCCCGGCCTTGAAGCCGACGGTGTCGACGACGAGCACGTCGTTCTCCCAGCGGCCGATCGAATGCCCCGCGACGCTCGGCTCGATGTTCGCCGGGTGCGCCGTTTCGTTCAAATGAATCCTGCGATCGATTCCGGGCGCGCCGTATTGGATGCGGATCGAGTTCTCGTCCTGCGTGATGCGGTTCGTGAACGTCTCGAAGCCCCAGTCGAACAGGATGTTCGTCGGCTCGCACCGTAGCCGCGGATTGTCGCTCGACGATGGATCGAAACCTTCGGCGGCCTTGCGCCCTGCTTCGGTCAGCGGAACCGGGCTCGGCCGCGTCCAAGCCGCTTGAATCGCATTGTCGGCCAGCGACTCCGGGGTACCGCGCGCGCCAGGGAACGCCCGCCCGCCCTCCGGCACCGCGCCCGGCGCGAGCTGGTCGGCGACGCTGATCGGGACGAGCGCGCCGCTGATGCCGCGGCGGTCGGTCATGACGCGTTGCTCGCCGGCCCAATCGCCGTTCAAATTCGGATTACCGTTCGGCAAGCGCTCGGGACGATCGACAACCGCGGCGACGGCTGCTTTCTGCCGTTGGCCGTAGCGATCCATGCTCGTGCCATCCGCAAACGTGATGGTGCCCAAGTAGCACGTGTTCGGCTGAGTGCGGTCAGGAGAACCCGTGATCGTGACGGGAGTGCCGGGCGTGAACATCGCCTCGCTCCAACCCGAGCGGCGCAACACCGTCGAGGCGCGCATCTCGCATTGCCACTCGGCAGCCTTGCCGTCCGCACCGACGACATTCACGTACAGCCACGAGTGCGGATTCACGAATGCGAGTTTCGACACCGTGCCGCTGATCGAGATGTCTTTGTTGAGATCAAAGTTGGCGATCCCGTGATGCGCGGACGCAGTTGCGGCGACGGCGCCGCCGGCGATGAACAGCAGGACGTGAACCCGAGACATCCGAACCCCAATGACACTAGGCACCTGAAGCACTGTGACATTCTAAGCCCGGTCTCGGCAAATCGGTCCGAACGCCCTACGGCACCGCGCTCGTTCGCCGACTTTGAATGCAAAGAATACCCCGCGGGCGATGTTGCCCGCGGGGCGGTCGTCATGCAGCGATCAGTGAATCTGGCCGCGAATCTCGCCGCCGGGGAATCCCACATTCGGCGTTGGCGCCGCGTTGGCGGAGCCTGAATGCACGTTCGCGTAGGCAGCACCGGCGCGCATCGCCGCGATGAGCTCCGCGAACTCGCCCGGGCTGATGCCTTGGTTGACCGTCCCTACTCCCAGGCCGACCACCTCGGTCGCAGTGATGACTCCGTTGACCTGCCCTTCCGTGCTCCCGGTCGGGCCGCAAGCCGGAGTGCTTGCCGCGGGCGACTGAAGCGTGCCCTCGCATAGCCAAACGACGATGCCGCCGTTCGTGTGGTGCTGACCGAAGTGAATATGCGATTGCGACGTGGGCACAGTCATGCCGGAAAAGTTCAGCCAGTACGTGAGCTCGGTCTCTTCCTTGTTCAGAACGGCATAGAACCGCCCGTGCGCCGCGGTCGACACCGACGGCACCTCGTTGAAGCCGACGAGCTCCGCGCGGAACACGCGCTGCGCCCTGTTGAATCCGCCGTGGTCGTTGTCATCGGCGGCCGCCGAGACGGCGAAGCCCGCGACGACACCAAGCGAAGCGACGGCTAACCAGTTCTTCATTTTCTTCCCCTCTCATTTTTTGATGAGCGCGACCCTACTGCGTCCGCGCACCTTGGACTCGGGTCATGAGTCCTGGCCAAGCCGCGCCAAGGTTCAGCCGCAGCGGGGCGAAACAAAGGATTTGTCGGGATCGTGACCGCTTCGTTGCCGCTACCCCGGCCGGCGGCTAAGCTCTGGGTGCCGGGGCCAGTTATGCCGCGGAAACAATGGCTTAAGGAGCTCGAACGTGAAATCGACCGCTTTGCGCGCACTCGTGTTCGTCGGCGCAGCCGCCCTTGGCGCGGCCGAGGTCGTGGCCCAGCAAGCCGCCACTCCCCCGTTCGAAGCTGGCAAGCATTACGCTGTCCTGACGCCGCCGCAGCCAACCAGCACGGACCCCGGCAAGGTCGAAGTCGCCGAAATTTTCATGTTCGGCTGCCCCGGCTGCTTCGGCTTCGAGCCGTACATCGAGGCGTGGCTCGAGCAAAAGCCCGACTACATCAACTTCGTGCGCATCCCCGCACAATGGAGCAGCCACCCCGAGTCGCCGATGCACGCCCGCGCGTACTACACGGCCGAAGCGCTCGGCAAGCTCGGCGAGATCGAGCGTCCGTTCTTCGACGAAGTGCACATGAAAGGCAATCTGCTCGACACCGAAGAGAAGCTCGCAACCTTCTTCGCAGCGCACGGCGTCGACGCGGCGACGTTCAAGAACACGTTCAACTCGTTCGCCGTCAATGCGAAGTTGAAACGCGCCGAAGAGCTCGTCGGGCGTTATCGCGTGCAGAGCACGCCGACCGTCATCGTCAACGGCAAGTACCAGACGGTCGGCCGCATGGCCGGCAGCGTCGATGCGTGGTTCGCGATCATCGAAGACCTTGCCGCACGCGAGCACGCTGCGGCGAGCGGCACCGCAGCGGCGCAGTAATCTCTCGCACGCAAAAGCAATAGTCGCCGTTTTGCGACGCATGCAGCGCCACATGCGCTCGCTTCTGTGATCTAAAATATCGCCATTGGGCTTCGCCCGATGATCACAGGAGGAATGAATGATGAACGGAGTATCGCGAGCGTTGTTGGGTGCGGCGTTCCTGCTGCCTGCTCTCAGCCAGGCGCAAGAATCGCAGCCGAATTCGGCGCAGTTCAATTACACCTACTTGCAGCTGTCCTACGACGAGATCGATTTCGACGTCGGCCCCGTCGACGTCGACGGCGACGGACTGACGGTCTCGGGCTCGTTCGAGCTCAACGATGATTGGCACATCTACACGTCGTACAGCCAGGTCGATCTCGACTTCGGCCTCGACGTCGATACGTGGGCCATTGGCGCTGGCTATGTGTACCCGCTCAAGGACGGCATCGACCTCTACGGGCGAGTGCTGTACGTCGACCAGAGCTCGGACGCGTCGAGCCTCGACGACGACGGCTTGGCCCTCCAAGCCCGCATCCGCGCCCGTATCAACGACCAGTTCGAGCTCGAAGGCGGGCTTCAGTACGTGGACGTCACGGAAAGTGACATTTCGCTGCAAGGGATGGCGCGCTACAACTTCACGGAGCAGTTCTCGGCCGGTATCGGCATCACGCTCGCCGGCGACACCGACGGCATCGGCATCAACGCACGCTACTCGTTCTGATCTCGTTCTGATTGCTTCGGCCGCGCGCGCTTCAAGGCGCGCGCGGCTGTCGCTTCCAGCCTCTACGCTAAGACAGCGGCAACCCCAAGAACCAAACGCACAGCGCGTTCCAAAGCGGCACGCGATGCAGCGTCAACGCGCCAACGTGATAGACGAGCAGCACCGCCAGCGCGACGGGAAAGACGTTGCGCCTGCGGGTCACACGCCAGTCCCACCAAGAAAGCGCGACTAGCAAAAGATCCGCCAACAAGAAGCCAACCGTCGGCAAGATGGGGCTGCCATCGATACGCGGCACCAGGCTGACGAGCGGCCGCGCATGCGCGCCGACGAGGCGATCGGTCACGGGCGTGACCAACGGGAAGACAGTTGAGATCATCCAACGTGCGTGCGTCTGTGCGTCGCGGCGCCGCGCGATCGCAAGACCGTAGAACACCGCAAACGCGACGAGCGACAGCAACGTCAGCGCCAGGAAGTGCAGCGCCATCGGCGGCAACACCGCCAAGCCGGCGACGGCCGGCGCCACGCGCTGATGA